>Ga0207797_1000513_pt1 | contig 29922 bp, 24 predicted proteins | sample PRCRCaboRojoPR_6_FD_187275 | JGI IMG/M metagenome (GOLD analysis project Ga0207797, IMG submission 187275) | Marine sediment microbial community from Cabo Rojo, Puerto Rico - PR CR 10% Liquid 1 (SPAdes) | ecosystem: Environmental > Aquatic > Marine > Coastal > Sediment | place: Cabo Rojo, Puerto... | reverse complement strand
CCGGCAGCATGGCCAACGTGGGCGGGGCCGCCAGCGCGCCCATCGTGGCGGGCGTCTATCTGCCGGCGATGGCGCCGGTAGGCCTGCTCATGGGCGTAGCCGGATACATTCTGGGCATCTACGCGGCGCTCGGCTGCAGCTGGCTGATTGGACTGGTGGCGGTAGGATTGTAGCGTCCGCTCGCGCCCTCATCATGTTTCTCGCCGGTCCGGCCCGTCTGTCCGGATTGTCGGCAAAGACGCCTTTCGTGGCATTGATTCCTGCGTGGGCATCTCTTTAGTTGGGGCATGTTCGGGAGGCGTCTCCTCCCCCCTTCTGTCTCGCCCGTCGTCCCGCTGACGCCCCGTCTCCGTATGCCCGAGTTTTCGCACCTCCACTGCCACACGCAGTACTCGCTCCTCGACGGCGCCGCCGGCATCGACAACCTCATCGAGAGCGCCGAGCGGCGCGACATTCCGGCCGTCGCCATTACCGACCACGGCAATCTCTACGGCGTCCCCGAATTCTACACCACGGCAGAGAAATCCGACGTGCAGCCCATCATCGGGTGCGAGTTTTACCTCACGCCGAGCGGCATCCAAGACAAGTCGGACGCCACCCGCTTCCATCAGGTCCTCCTGGCCAAGGACCAGACCGGCTACGAGAACCTGATGCAGCTCTCCTCCACCTCCTTCCTGGAGGGCTTCTACTACAAGCCGCGCATCGACCGCGACCTGCTGCGCGAGCACCACGAGGGCCTCGTGGCCACCACCTGCTGCCTGCAGGGCGAGGTGCCGCAGGCGATCCTGAACAAGGGCGAGGAGCGCGCCCGCGAGCTGTTCGAAGAGTACCTGGAGATCTTCGGGGACGACTACTACATCGAGATCCAGGACCACGACATCGACGATCAGCACACCGTCAACGAGGTGCTGCTGCGGTGGGCCGAGGAGTACGACGTGAAGGTGCTGGCCACCAACGACGTCCACTACGTGGACCGGCAGGACCACGAGGCGCAGGACATCCTCCTCTGCCTGCAAACGGGCGACGACTACAACGACCCGGACCGGATGCGCTTCTCGAACGACGAGTTCTACCTGAAGGGCGAGGCGGAGATGACGGAGGCCCTCACGGGCATTCCGGAGGACTTTCAACGCGAGGCGCTCGTGACCACCAACGAGGTGGCGGACAAGTGCAAGTTTGACCTCCCGATGGGGGACCTGCTGATGCCCCATTACCCCATCCCGGAGGGGTTCGAGGACATGGACGCGTACCTGCGCCACCTCACCTTCGAGCGCGCCAAGAAGCGCTACGGCGACCCGCTACCGCAGAAGGTGGTGGACCGCCTCAACCACGAGCTCGGCATTATTGCCGACGAGGGGTACTCCGGTTACTTCCTCATCGTCCAGGACTTTACGGAGGCGGCCCGCGAGCTCGACGTGCGGGTGGGGCCGGGCCGCGGCTCGGCCGCCGGGTCGTGCGTGAGCTACTGCCTCGGCATCACGGACGTGGACCCCATCGAGTACGACCTCCTCTTCGAGCGCTTCCTGAACCCGGAGCGCGTGTCGATGCCGGACATCGACATCGACTTCGACGACCGGGGGCGCGAGAAGGTGATCGACTACGTGGTGGAGAAGTACGGGCAGGAAAACGTCTGCCAGATCATCACCTTCGGCACGATGGGCGCGAAGACGGTGGTGCGCGACGTCTCGCGCGTGCTCGACATTCCCCTCGACCGCGCCGACGAGATCGCCAAGATGATTCCGGAGGGGCCGGGCGTGGACCTCGATCAGGCCTTCGACGAGAATCCGGACTTCCGCGCGCTCAAGAACGCCGACAACCCGGAGGTCCAGAAGATGATGCAGTACGCAGAGGTGCTGGAGGGATCGGTGCGGCACACCGGGGTGCACGCCGCCGGCGTCATTATCGCGCCCGGCGAGATCAGCGACTACGTGCCGGTCTCCGTGGCCAAGAGCAAGGGCGAGAAGGTCGTCACGACCCAGTACGACGGCGACTGGGTAGAGGAGTTCGGCCTGCTGAAGATGGACTTCCTCGGCCTCAAGACGCTCACACTGATTGAGGACACGGTCGACCTCGTGGAAGACACACGGGGCGACGAGGTGGACATCGACAACATTCCGCTCGACGACGAGAAGACCTTCGAGCTCTTCCAGAAGGGCGATACCGTGTCGATCTTCCAGTTCGAGTCGACCGGCATGCGGGAGTGGCTCCGCAAGCTGAAGCCGACGGAGGTCGACGACCTGATCGCCATGAACGCGCTCTACCGGCCGGGGCCGATGGAGAACATTCCCACGTATATCGCCCGGAAGCACGGGCGCGAGGAGGTGGAGTACCCGCACCCAATGCTGGAGGACATCTTGGAGCCGACGTACGGCATCGCCGTCTTCCAGGAGCAGGTGATGAAAATGGCGCAGAAGCTGGCCGGGTTTTCCCTAGGCGAGGCCGATATTCTCCGGCGGGCGATGGGGAAAAAGAAGGCCAAACTGATGCGCAAGCAGCGGGAGAAGTTCGTTGAGGGCTGCAAGGAAGAGAACGGCATCGACGAGGACGAGGCGAACGAGCTGTTCGACATCATCAATGAGTTTGCCGGATACGGCTTCAACCGCTCCCACGCCGCGGCGTACTCGCTGGTCGCCTACCGCACGGCCTACCTGAAGGCCCACTATCCGCCGGAGTTCATGGCGGCGGCGATGACCAACGAAATGGACAACACCGACAAGCTGTCGAAGGTGCTGGAGGAGGCGCGGACGATGGGCCTGGAGGTGCTGCCGCCGTCCATCAACCGCAGCAAGGCGCACTTCACGGTGGAACAGGGTGAGGACGGGGAGTATCGCGTCCGCTTCGGCCTCGCGGCGATCAAGAACGCGGGCGAGAAGGCCATTGACGCGCTCATCGACGCCCGGGAGGAGCACGGCGCGTTCGACTCCATCTTCGACGTGACGAAGAATGTGGACCTGGGCACGGTCAACAAGCGCACGCTGGAGGCCCTTGCCCAGGCCGGGGCGCTCGACGACCTGGAGGGCCACCGCGCGCAGCTCATGGAGATTATGGACAAGGCCGTGCGCTACGGCCAGAAGGTGCAGCACGACCGCGCCGCGGGCCAGAACTCGCTCTTCGGCGACGGGGATGCGGGCAACGAAGCCATGCAGCCGGGCCTGCCGGACGTGGAGACGTGGGCGAAGTCGCAGCGCCTGAAGGAGGAGCACGAGGTGCTGGGCTTCTACGTCTCCGGACACCCGCTCGACGAGTACCGCGCCGAGGCCGACGCCTTCGCCACCGCCCACTTCGGCGAGCCGGAGCAGCTGGAGAAGGTCATTGAGCGCGCCGCCGGGGGCGACGGACGCAACCGCGGCCCCGTGCGCACCTTCTGCGGCATCATCACCGACGTGGACCGCAACACCACGAAGTCCGGCAAGCCCATCGCGTTCGCCAAAATCGAGGACTTCACCGGGCAGGGCGAGATGGTCATCTTCTCCAGCATCCTCGACCGCGTGCAGCCCTACCTGGAGGTCGACAACGTCGTCCTCGCGAAGGGCAACGTGGAGGTCCGGGGCGGCACCGTAAAGGTGCTCGCGAAGGACATCACCCCGATGTGGAAGGTCCGCGAGCAAATGGTGGACGAAGTGGTCCTCACCGTAGACCTCGAACAGGTGATGCCGGACGAGCTCCAGACCTTCCAGCGGCTCTGCGAGCAGACCGACGGCAACTGCACGCTCTACTTCGACGTGGACGCCCCGGAGCTCCGCGGCCAGGAGCGCCTCCGCAGTCGCGCCTACGTCATCGAGCCCACCGCCGAGTTCATGCGTGGCGCTCAGCGCATCTTCGGCCCCGACAACATCGCCCTGAAGGGAAACTGACGGATTCAGACACAGAACGCCCGTGCCCCTCCCGGAACCGCAGCGGGATCCCGCGCCGCGGACACCGCACAGTTGGCGGCGAGCGGGGAATCTTCGCATCTACGGAAGGACAATCGACCGTCGGGCCTTCCCATCGAAGGAACCAGACTAGTTCCCGAGAATCAGCACCCTCGACGGAATGTACTGGTCTCCTTCCTTCATGGCCTCGACGTGTACGTTCTGGTCGACCTGGAGCGAGTCGATGGACATTGCCATGAAGTCCTTCAGGACCTCGGTCGAATCTGTAAACATCAGATCCATCGTTCCTGCCTCTACCCCTTCGGCAGAATCAGGAACGGTGACGGAGATCGACCGCTCCGCAGCATTCACCGCGGAGAGCGTTCCGTTGAACTCTCGCATTTCAGTTGCGTCGCCACCCCCTCCTCCACATCCAACGAATAGGAAAAGGACGAGCAGGACCCACGATTTCGGAAAGGACATTATGATGGTGAGATCTATGTGATCAGAAACGTGCCTTTAGAATCAGAGATTTAGGAAAGAGAGTCAACCCTGACCTCGACCGACAGTATAGTAGGAACAGGAAGTGCGCACGTCCAGATGGTTGTCCTCACCGTGCGAGAACAAATTGCCCCCATCAGCGAGAAATTGGAGGCAGCCTAGAACGGATTTTGCCACTGTGTAATCCATGTGCACCCTCTTGAAAGACTGCCTCATCCAAAAAAACCATTTCACCTGTCGCTCCAAACACCGCGGGCTGCCGGTGCCGATCTGACGAGTGGGGCTCTTCCCAGCACCGTTCCTCCGCTCTTCCTCGTGGAACGCGATTTCGGTTCAGCGGTGATTTAATGAGGATCCGTTGAACGAACATGTAGCCTGTGATGAACATCGCCCTCATCGACGCTTCGCTCGGCACACCCCACGCCCAGCGCAATTTCGAACGGGAGGTCGACGCCGCCCTCACCGTCTACAACGCCAACGAGGGAGAAATGCCACCTCCCATCGGCGACCCAGCCCCTATCCAGACGGAGGAGGGCCCCATTCAATCGTTCGACGGCATCATCATCAGCGGCTCACAGTCGTCCGTCTACGACGACCATCGGCCCTGGATCAGGGAGCTAAGCCGGTGGGTAGAGGGCGCTATTGCCGATGGGCTTCCCATCCTCGGCGTCTGCTGGGGTCATCAACTCCTCGCCCAGATTCTCGGGGGTACGGTGCGCGGTGGGTCCTATGAGCTCGGGTACGTCGAGGTCGATCAGGAAGTGGACGACCCGATCTGGAACGGCCTGTCGGACCCGTTCACCGTCTTTGCCACCCACTCCGACCACGTGGTGGAGATGCCATCCAACGCACAGCTTCTGGCCAGCAACGAGACAGGCGTGCAGGCCTTTCGGCACGAGCAGGTCTACGCCACGCAATTCCACCCCGAATACGACCTAAAAACGGCGAAGGCCATGATCCACTCCAAGGACCTGTCCGACCGGGCCCTTCAGCGGGCGCTCGATACCTGCACCGAGGCCAACGTGAAGGCCGCACAGCCAGCCAAGCAGATCTTCGACAATTTCCTCGTCCACGTGGCCGCCACGACGGTGGACGGCTCGGCGACGGTTCCGAACGCCTAATCTTCCTTCTGCTCCCTTGCGTGCCATGGCGTTTCCCTCCTTGACGACGGACGACATTAAAGCACACACCGCAGGCGGGTCGTTCGAGCGGGGAAAACAGTACCTCGCGGACGGATCGGTCCAATCCCTCAAGCAGACCGACGACCACACCCTGAAGGCGAAGGTGCAGGGCAGCGACGTGCACCCGTACCTTGTCACTATTCAGTTCGACGCGGACGACGTGACGGGCGTCCAATGCACCTGTCCCTACCACGGGGGCACCTGGTGCAAGCACATCGTGGCCGTCCTGCTGAAGGTGCTGAACTCGGACGAGATGCCGAAGGCCGAGTCGGCGGCCGTGGACGACTTCGTGGCCGACCTGGACCGGGACGACCTCGTCTCCCTTATCGAACGTCTCGTGGAGCACGACCCGCGCCTGCTGGACCAGATTGAGCGGGAACGGGCGCGACTGACTGGCGACACCAAACCCTCCGACGGCTCCGTGTAGGTCTCCTTTCTATGTTTCACCGCTCGCGCCACACGGGAGGCCTCCTGCTACTCATCCTCTTCTGTGCCCCCCTGGCGACTGCCCAACACCTCCCCGATGGCGCGACGGACTGGTACCTGAAGACGAGTGACGGCACGAACCTCTACGTTGCTGAATTCGGGGCCGCAGCGGCGCCCGGCGATACGGTTGTGGTGCTCCACGGCGGGTGGGGCGCCGAGCACAGCTACCTCTGGCCCTCCATCGAGCCCCTCGCGGATGAGTATCGGTTCGTGCTCTACGACCAGCGGGGCTCGCTCCGCTCCCCCGCGCCCGACAGCACCGTCTCGCTGCAGCGATTCGTCGCAGATCTGGAGGCCCTTCGTCGCGAACTGGGACAGGACCGGCTCACGATCTTTGCCCACTCCATGGGCTCGCGCCTCGCCTACACCTATCTCAAGCGACACCCCGAGCACGTCCGCCGGCTGGCACTGGCCGGCCCGCTCGTGCCGACCGGCGCCCCGACCGTCGACGCATCGCCCCTGCGGACGACGCGGGCGGACTTCGTGGCGTGGGCGAAAAAACGGGAGGCGGCGGAAGTGGCGGAGGAGGGGCTAAACCGCGACGTACTCACGGACCGGGAGAACACAGCCCGGTGGCGCATCGGGTTTGCGTCGGGCAACATCTACCACATCGAGCGATGGCGACAGATGCGGGGCGGACGCGCTTTCTACAATGGAGAGATCGCCCGGCTCATCAACCGGAATACGCCGGACAGCCTTCGTGCGAACCAGTTCGGAACGCTACAATCCTCGGGCGTGCCGGTGCACGTGATTGTGGGTGACCACGACCTGGTCGACTTCGGCCTCGCGACGTGGCCTACCGTCGCTGAATCGCTCGACAACGTGAAGATCACCAGGCTCGAACACGCGGGCCACAATGCGTGGATCGACCAACCCGGCCAGTTCCACGACGCACTTCGGCGGGCGCTGAGCACTTCCGGGGAGTAGCGGGAGACTTGGAGTTCAGCGCGGTCGCTGGAGGTCCTTTTTCCTGAGGAATCTAGTTCTTACGTTGGGGGCGTCTACGGATGCCCGGCGTACGGATCCGTGCCCTCAGCATCCCCTTCCCACTGGCGACCCACACCATGCTCTACCCCGATCGCTCTCCCCTTCCCCACCTACTCCTCCTGCTGACCCTCACAGTCCTCGGCGCCGGCCTCGCGGCCCCACCCGCCGCGGCCCAGTCCGAGGGCGACGAGCACGTCGTCCACGATCCGGCCCACTTCGACGACCTGGAGTACCGGATGATCGGTCCCTACCGCGGCGGTCGCTCTACGGCGGTCACCGGCATCGCGGGCCAGCCCGACACCTACTTCATGGGCACCACGGGCGGCGGCGTCTGGAAGACGACCAACGCCGGGCAGGACTGGCACAACATCTCCGACGGCGAATTCGACGTGTCGTCCATCGGCGGCATCGACGTGGCCAACTCGGATCCCAGCGTCATCTACGTGGGCACCGGCTCGGCCTGCATGCGCGGCAACATCCAGACGGGCCGCGGGGTCTACAAGTCGACCGACGGCGGCAACTCCTGGTCGTTCGTGGGCCTTCCGGACGCCGGACTCATCGGCAAGGTGGCCGTGCACCCGAAGGATCCCGACGTGGCGTACGTGGCCGCGGTGGGGCACCCGTTCGGCGACAACGAGCAGCGTGGCGTCTTCCGTACCACCAATGGCGGGGACACCTGGGAGAAGGTGCTCTTCATCTCGGACTCGACGGGCGTCGTCGACCTCGCCCTCAACCCGAAGAACCCGCGCGAGATCTACGCCGGCCTCTGGCCCGCCCAGCGCACGCCGTGGACCATGATCAGCGGCTCGAAGGAGGGCGGCATCTACAAGAGCACCGACGGCGGCGACAACTGGACCCGCCTGAAGGGCGGGCTCCCGCAGGGTGTGGTCGGCAAGACATCGGTGACGGTCTCCCCCGCCGAGCCGAGCCGCGTGTGGGCCCTCATCGAGGCCCCGGAGCCGAAGGGCGGTCTCTACCGCTCAGACGACCACGGCCAAACGTGGACGCAGGTGAACGACAATCGCCAGCACCTGCAGCGGGCGTGGTACTACACCCACATCTACGCCCACCCCACCGACGAGAACACGGTCTACTCGCTAAACACCCGCTTCTACGAGTCGACCGACGGGGGCGAGACGTTTGATTCCTACGGCGTGCCCCACGGCGACGAGCACGACCTTTGGATCAACCCGGAGGATCCGGAGCGTATGGTGCTCGCCAACGACGGCGGCGCGCAGGTGACGGTGGACGGCGCCGAGACGTGGTCGACCTACTTCAACCAGCCGACGGCGGAGATGTACTCGGTCACCGTGGACGACGAGTTTCCGTACCGCGTCTACGGCCCGCAGCAGGACAACTCCACGATCCGCCTTCCGTCCTGGACCGAGGGGCGCATCCATCCGAAACGCAACTGGACCTTTATCGGCGGCTGCGAGACCGGGCCGGTGGCCGTGCACCCGGATCGCCCGTGGCTCGTCTACAGCGGCTGCTACGGGGGGCACCTTTCCCGCTGGAACAGCCGCACGAAGCAGTCGCGCAACGTAATGGTCTACCCGCAGCTCCAACTCGGGCAGGCGCCGCGCACGCTCCGCGAGCGGTTTCAGTGGAACGCGCCGATCGAGGTCTCGCCGCACGACCCGGACGTGGTATACCACGCCTCGCACCGCGTCTGGCGCTCCACGGACCGTGGCATGTCGTGGGAACGCATCTCGGGCGACCTGACGACCGACACGGAGGCGCACCAGGACTACGCGGGCGAGCCGATTACGAAGGACAACACCGGCGTCGAGGTCTTCAACACGGTCTTCTCGCTGCAGGAGAGCCCACACTCCGCCGAGACGCTGTGGGCCGGCACCGACGACGGGCGCGTGTGGATTACGCGGGACGAGGGCAGTAATTGGACGGAGATCACCCCCGATGGTCTCCCGGAGTACGGCACCGTCCAACGCATCGAGGTGTCGCCCAACGACCCGGGCACGGCCTACATCAGCGTGCACCGCTACCGGCTCGACGACTGGACGCCCTATGCCTTCCGCACCACGAACTACGGCGAGTCGTGGACGCGCATCGCCGACGGCACCCGCGGCATCCCGGAGGATTCTCCGGTGTGGGTCGTGCGCGAGGACCCGGAGCGGGAAGGCCTCCTCTACGCCGGGACCGAGTTTGGCCTCCACGTCTCGTTCAACAATGGACAGGACTGGCAGTCGCTGCAGCAAAACCTGCCGGTCACCCGCGTGCCGGACCTGAAGGTGAAGGACAACGACCTCGTCGTGGCCACGCACGGCCGCTCCTTCTGGATCATGGACGACCTGGCACCGCTCCGCCAGCTCAGCGACCGCGTGGCCGACGCGGACATGCACCTGTACTCGCCCCCAGCGGCGCATCTCGTCAATTCGGGCGGCGGCGAGGCCGACAACGAGGACCGCGAGCCGGCGGGCGATCCGGGTGGGGCGACGCTCGATTACGCGTTCGCGGAGACGCCGGACACGACCGTGACGCTTTCGGTGCTCGACGCGGAGGGGTCCGTCGTGCGAAGCTTCACCAGCGACTCGTCGGCGGCTCAGGCGAACGAGGAGCCCGTCCTTCCTGCGGAGTCGGGACACAACCGATTCCAGTGGTCGCTCCGCGGGGAGGGCGTCAACACCGTGGACGACGCGATCCTCTGGGGCTACACGGGCGGTCCGAAGGTCGTCCCCGGCACCTACACGGCGCGCCTCGCGACGGCGAGCGGCGACACGCTCACGCAGTCGTTCGAGGTGCGCATGGACCCGCGCATCAACGACCTCACCCGGGCCGACCTCCAGGCACAGTACAATCTCGCCACGGCCATCCGAGACACCACGACCGCCATCTACGACGCGATCCGCACAATCCGGTCGGTGCGCGAGCAGGTGAATTCGGTGGCTGAGCACGCGGCGAAGGCCGGGAACGACGGCCTTACGGATCGGGCCGACTCGATCGCGGCCGACCTGACGTCGATTGAGGAGGAGCTGATGCAGACGCGAAACGAGAGTCATCAGGATCCCCTCAACTTCCCCCCACAACTCGACAACCAGTACGCCTACCTGTACGGCTTCGTCGCCGGACCGGACGGCCCACCGACCGAGAGCGCCCGCGAGCGATTCCGCGACCTGAACCAGGAGGAGTGGACGCCGCTCCGGGAGCGCCTCCAGACGATCCTGAATACCGACGTGCCCCAGTTCAATCAGCGCGTCCGGCAGCTGCAATCGGAGCCGGTCTTCGTCCCGGCCACCAGTGAGTAGGATGAGCCCTGCATGCCGACATCCCCAACCGCCCGTCGGAATTCCGTCCGGCGGGCGGCCCAGGGGCTTCGGGGCATGGACCGAACCCGCGTTCAAAACGAGACCTCGACCCCGTTCTGAAGAGCCAGGTCCAGCGATTCCACCTCGTCCGGCGGACGGCTGTCGTAGTTGAGGCGGAATTCCGTGACCAGGCGGACCGCCTCCGTCAGATGTACGGTCAGAGCCGCCTGATTCAAGACGCGCATGTCGGACCACTGGTCGAAACGGGGCTGGACGTAGACGGTGGCGTTGAACTGCGTCTCCTCGGTCAGCTGGAGTCGTAGATTCAGGTAGTTGCTCCACCGGGCCGTCGAGACGGTGGCGGGGTGGTGGTCGAGCGGCGCCTGGTCCAGGTTTTCGTATTCGTACATGGGCGTGGTGCCCTGAAAGAGCTTGACGGTCTTACGGTTAAAATACCGAATGCGCAATCCCCCACCGGCGAGCACCCGAAGCTGCAATCGCGCAAAGCGGTCGCGCTGGAGCTGGGTAAACGCCTCGGCCACGAGGCGAGGAAGCAGCTGATAGTTGTATCGCAGGTGCCCAAACACGCGGTCCCGGAAGGGGTTGCCCTCCTGCGTGCCGTAGCGCAACTCCCCGGTTGCGAAGGTGTAATGCCGCTCCCGGCGAAAGTCAGAGCGCACCCGGGCTCCGATCTCGAACAGCTCGGTGTGCCCGGACTCCAGAGCAATATCAGCGCCGAGGGTGCTGCGGAATCCCTCCACCTCGAGGGCCCGCATTCGCTCAGTGTTTACCTGCGCCAGGACGGGACTGGGGAGAAGCAAAAGAGCAACGATTAGAAGAGACAGTCTTGGGGTGCGGGAAATCATGGGCAGCGGTGAGAAGGAGACCGGGAATGAGATGAGGCAGACCGAGGCATCTACGATAGAACAGCCCCCAATGTCGTGAAAACCTGTGCGGTCGTCAATCCGGTGGCCGGCGGCGGGCGGGTGCGGCGAATCTGGCCGCGGCTCCTTTCGCGCTTGCTGGCGGCGACAGATTCACTCTCGGTGCGCTGGACGAGCGGCTCGGGCACGGCGACCACGCTCACGCGGGACGCCCTGAAGGGCGGAGTTGACCGGATCGTAGCGGTGGGCGGCGACGGGACGCTGCACGAGGTGGTGAATGGCTTCTTTGAGAACCAGTCTCCGATCGCCCCCTCCGCAGTCCTCGTCTTCGTGGCCTGCGGGTCGGGGAGCGACTTCCGGCGCACGCTCGGTGCCCCTACCGGTGTGGAGGCCGTTCAGCAACTGCAGAGCGACCGCATCCAACCGGTCGACGTGCTGCGAATTCAGTACGCGACAGAGCACGGCCGCCGCGCTCAGCGCTACGCCATCAACATCGCCTCCACCGGCCTAAGTGGGACCGTCGTCCGGCGCTTTTCCCCGGGCATCCTTCCCGTCCCGACGCGCCTCCGCTACCTCCAAGCGGCCCTGCGAGCCCTGACCACCGACCGGCCCGTCCGGGTCCGTCTGACGCTCGACGGCGAGCCACTCCCGCTGCACCGCGTCCGTCTGGTCGCCGTCGCCAACGGACACACATTCGCCGCCGGCCTGCCCATCGCTCCCACCGCGACGCCACACGACGGTGTCTTCGACGTGACGGTGCTCCACGACGTGCCGATCCCGACCCTCCTCCGTCACGTCCACCGCTTCTACCTCGGCACACATCCGTCGCTCGACGGAGTAAGCACGTACCGCGGTCGTCGCCTCATCGTCGAGCCCCTCGACGGCCGCCGGCCCGTCTGGGTGGAGGCGGACGGCGAAGCGCTGGGCAAACTTCCCCTGTCGGTCGAGGTCGTGCCCCAGGCTCTCCGCGTGCAGTACTGATCCCGACCAGATCCATCCGATTCATTTTCTGTCCCCTCCGCGCATCCAGATCTCCGCGCATCCACGCACCGAAAATTTCCCCTGCATCCACTGAATCCCTTCCGGGACCGCGTCGTACAGATCACACTGCTTCGAGCCAAACCCTCCCCGAATCATGGCGACTCCGGACCTCGAAGACGACGGCAGCATCGTTACGCTCGACCTGCACGGCCTGTCGGTCGACGAGGCGATCGACCTGACCTACAGCACGCTTCGGCTCGCCGAGGATCGAGGCCGAAACCGCCTGAAGGTCATCCACGGCTCCTCAACAACCCAGAGCGGCCCGCACCGCACCATCAAAAGCGAGCTCCACGACCTGCTGGACCGGGGCAGCCTGGCGTCCCACGCCACGTCCGTCGTGCGCTCTCAAGACACCCTTACCTTCGTGCTCGACCTAACCGCCCCCACCAATCCCACCCCGATTGAGCTCCGAGAGGTCCGGGCATAGAGCCGTCCGCCCCGAACCGGAAGAACTAAGCCCGAAGCCGACGGCATTCGTCGATTTTACAGGACCTCCGTTTCCTCCATAGGCTAATGCGTCCTGAACCAATCCCTCCGGGCGATCGCACGATTCGTCGTTACGTTCTGTGACCACTGAACCCGTGGTCCCGCAGGCCGTCGGTTCATTTTTTGCGGAGAGGAGGCTCTGCCCCTGCATCCCGGCGGCATGGGAATGCTCAGAAAAAGCACCACGATCCTCCCATTCGAGTCCCTCGTTCTATGCCTGCTCACATCGGAATTACGACTTCCTTTGAAGAGGGGGAGCAGCACCTGGATCGTCGGTACGTGACCGCGATCGAGGAGGCCGGGGGGGTGCCGGTCCTGCTGCCGACGACAGACGCGGATTCTACGTTTGAGGCGCTGCTCAATCGGATCGACGGCCTCGTAGTGCCGGGGGGACCCGCCGTGACGGAGGGCCTCACCGGCCCACTCCCCGACGACCTCGATCCGCTCGATGGACTACGGGCGGACTCGGACCGGCGATGGATCGAAGCGTGCTGGCGCACCGACCGTCCCATCCTGGGCATTTGCTACGGCATGCAACGGCTCAACGCCCTCGCAGGTGGCACCATTTACGGCGACGTAGAGGCCGAACACGATGGCGCCGAGACCCACAGTCAGAAGCGCGGGGGCACCACGCATCCCGTCACGCTTGCCGAAGGATCGCGGCTGCGTCGATGGCTCGATACGGAGACCCTGACCGTGAATACGCGACACCTTCAGGCCATCGCGAGTCTGGGCGACGGCTTCTCTGTGGCCGCCACGGCGCCGGATGGGGTGATTGAGGCGATCGAGCACGAAAGCGGGCGCCTTTTCGGGGTCCAGTTTCACCCGGAGCGCATGGGCGCCGTAACTCAACCGCTGTTCCGCACCCTCATTGAGCAGGCCACGACCTCCCCCACGACGGTTTCCGCCTGAACCACTGCTTCCCCCGCCCCTCTGTCGACGCATCGGTCGCCATGCGTGTCCCCCCGCCCGACCCCTTTCCCGAGGCCGACGAGTCCTCACTGCCCCAGGCCGGCCGACTGATTGGGCGCCTCTCGGCCGTCATGCTGAGTGCCGTGACGCTGCTCGTCCTCCTAATCGTCGGGCCACAGTTCCACCCGGGTCAGTCCCAGATTGTCCCTGGGCTCTTCCCGTTTAATCTCGCTTCGTCTTCGGCTCCCGACGAGGCCCCTACCGAGGAGCGCGCGACTCCGGCCCTGAACGACCTGTCCGCTCATCCCTCCACGAAACTGTCCCCCTACTTCACGCCGTCCGCCCCCCTCGCATCAATGGGCAATGCGGCGGTCCTCCGGGATTTCCATCACCTGCTCCGGCAGTACGTGCACCAGCAGACGCAGGATAGCAACTTCACCATCCGGGTGATGGACCGCCGGTCGAACGAAGTGCTCGAAGTCTTTACCCTGACCGAGCTCCAGAACGACTACCGGCACGGGAAGAACCTGGACTGGGAGGCCGTAGACGAGCATCGGTACGAGGCCATGGAGCGGCTCGTGGACAAGTACGAGAAGCGCGGCGTGCCGCTCGAAGACATCACGGTGCGGTGGGGACGGGCCAATCAGGTGCGGAAGGCCCACGAGCGGGACCGGGCTTACCAGGCTTACGAACGGCGACTCGCTGAGTATCTGGGCCTGAGCCTGCTCGCCACCGAGATGGGCACCGTCGAGACGTTTAACCAGGACCATCTCGTGTCGGCGGCCGGGGCGCGGAGTCGCTACCAGATGCTTCCGTGGATCCTGCGGCGGAGCGGTGTCACTGAGTATTCGCTGCCTACCGAAGATGAATCCTGGGTGCGCGTGCGGGAGGAGTGGCATCCCCTTCTCGTACTCGAACCGGCCTTCCTGCTCCTGCGTGGTTACGTGAACGCCGTGGGGCACGAGATTCCGGGCCTCTCGGCCTACCACACCGGGCCCGGCAATATCTTCAAACTGTACCGCCACTACTACACGTCGGCGGAGCACTTCACCCGCTCCTCCACGGTTGCCGACGCCTACGCGTGGGCCGTAACGGATGGCTTCGATACGGTGAGCGAAGGATCCACCTTCGGCGGCGATTCTCGGGGCTACGTCCCTGCGCTCTACGGCTCTCTCGTGGCCCGCGGCGACCAACGCATCGACCCGTCGCCGCCCCTTGAGGCCGCTCGCCTGCAGCTCGACCCGGGCACTACCCTCACGCTCCGCGAGCTGCTCGCCCCGCTCGACGCGGCGGATCGCACCTTCGACTGGGGCCCGGCGGCGGACACGGTGGCGTCCACCTACAGTCGCTTCCGCGCGCTCAATCCACATTTCGACCTGCCGCCTGCCTCCGACGGCACCATTCCAGCCGGCGGAAACGTCCGTCTCGTCTCGTCGGTCGAGGGGCGGGCCGTGCAGTTCTTTCTGCCGCTGCGTGCCCCAGACGTGCTGCGGGACGCCGGTGTTGACGCCATCGACTCGACGGCCACGTTCCGATACGACGGCTCGACCTACGCGCCGCCCGCTCCGAGTCAGGTGACACGATGGGACCGACGGTACGAGACCCTCGTAGAAGACATTGCGCACTTCGGGTTCACCGAAGAAAACCGAACACACCTCCTCCGTCTCTACGAACGCTTCCAGACGCTGGCCGAGCAGCGGCCCACCCGGTACCGCCGCCGCCAACTTAAGATCATCAGCACGCATCGGCGCCTCTGGCGGTCGGGGCCGTGGGAGGAGCTGGCCGAGGCTACCAAGCGCGCGACGAAGGGGATGAAGATTGAGGGGCATCCGCTCGTTGCCCTCCCGACGAATCCCTCTCTTCCCGACTCTCTCCAATCCGACGTTGACCGTTAACTGGTTGTGCGTTGGCCGCTTGCACGTTGATCGTTGAACGTGGATATCGCCGAGAACTGACCTCTATCTCTCGGTAAAGGCTGTGCAGGAGATGGCCATCTCGGGAGTACGAGGCGGAAACGACATCAGTCGTCGAAAAACTCACCCCGCTTGATGGTCTTCCGCAGCTCCTGGAGCGACATCACCTTCTGCTGAAGGCGCTGTACACGCTCGTCGTCGCCCTGCTGCGTCGCCTGATACATCCGCTCCCGGACAGCCCCGAGCGCCTCGTCCACGCGGTCGAGCTTCAGGTACTTCATCGCGCTCTCGGCCGCCTCGTAGGGCCGATCATTGAGGGACGGCACCGGAATGTCCTCCTTCGTGGCCCAGTGCTTTGAGGCCTCGTGCTCGTTCATGAGGACCGAGGCCCCGAGCTGCTGGAGCGCATCCCCGTGTGTCCCGCTGAGAATCGACTCGGTCTCCACGTCCCCCTCGTTGTGCATCTCCGCGAGAGTGTGGGCCAGCTCGCGGGGCGGCCCCTCCGTGAACTCGTCGAAGGCCATGTGGCCGAGGACGAAGGCAACCATGCGCTTTCCATTCTCCAGCATGAGGCGGAGAAGGACTCGCTCCTCCGGCAGGGGGGTGGTTGCGGGATCGGACGACGAAGCTGGTTTTTCACCCCGGGGGGGAGCGGACGGCGGCCCGTCAGGGCCCTGGGGGACGGAGGCCTCGGCCGCCTGCGCCTCTGCGGTCTCCGGCTGCGCCCGCTGCTTCCGCTGCTCGCGCTCCCGGCGGCGCCGATTGCGGCGCTCGATCTGCTCGCGGGCCTCCTCCAGCATGCGAAAGAGATCGGAGTCCGGCACGCCGGTGACCTCGCTCGTGCGGGCCACGTACTCGCGTCGTAGATTGGGATCCGGGATGCGGGCCACCGAGTCGATAATCTCGCGCTGTACCTCTACCCGGTCTTCGGGGGTCTCCAGCTCACCGTTCCGGCGGGCCCGCTGATAGGCAAACGACGGCAGGTCCTGCCGGTGCTCCTCGACGTAGTCCGCGAAGGCGTCTCCTCCCTGTTCCTGCACGAACTCGTCCGGATCACTGCCTTCCGGCAGCTCCACGGCGTAGGCCCCCATCCCCTCTTCCAGCACGCGCTCCAGCCCCCGCATCGCCGCCCGCGCGCCGGCCTCGTCGGCGTCGTAGAGCATCACCGCGCGGGTGGCGTACCGGTCGAGCACGCTCACCTGCTGCTCTGTGAGGGCCGTCCCGCTGGAGGCCACCACGTTCTCCACCCCCGCCTGCGAGAGACTAATCACGTCTGTGTAGCCCTCCACGAGAAGTGCCTCGTCCGTATTCCGAATGGACCGCTTTGCCTGGTGTAGGCCGTAGAGGACCTCCTTCTTGTGGTAGACTTCCGTTTCCGGCGAGTTGATGTACTTCGGCTGGTCGCGCTCGTCGTCCGGATCGAGGATGCGCCCGGCGAAGGCCAGCACCTTCCCGATGTGGGAGAAGATGGGAAAGATGATGCGGCCCCGGTACCGATCGTAGTAGCCACTTCCGTCGTTCCGCTCGATAATGAGCCCGGCCTTTTCGAGCGTCTCCGGATCGAGCTGCTCCTCCTCCGCGGCGGACAGGAGGGCATCCCACTCGTTGGGCGCAAAGCCGAGGCCAAAGCGCTTGATGGTCTTCGGCGCGAAGCCGCGCTCCCGCAGGTAGTCGAGCGCCCGGCGGCCCCGGTCCGACTGCGTGAGCTGGCGGTAGAAAAACCGCGCCGCAAAGCGAAGGGCGTGCAGGATGGACTCTCGCTCGTTGGCCGCCTCCTGATCGGCTTCCTCCTCGGGCAACGGGATGCCGTACCGCTCCGCCAGAATCCGTACGCCCTCCAGAAATCCGACCCCTTCGATCTCCTGAACGAATTTGAACACGTCCCCGCCCCGCTGACAGCCGAAGCAGTAGTACAGGTTCTGCTCCGGATCGACGCTGAAGGAGGGGGTATCCTCGTTGTGGAACGGGCACAGCCCCATGTACCGCGAGCCGCTCTGCTTCAGCTGCACGTAGTCCTCCGCTACCTCCACGAGATCGGCCGCGGTGCGGACCTCGTCAACCTTTTCGTCCGGGATGGGCATGGCAGGAACAGCGCGTCACTGAAGGCGCGGACACATGTGTATAGCATGTGTGTCCGAAAGATTCGAAGCTGCGGCCGTCGTCTACGCGACGGGGTGGGTCCCGCGTGCCTCAACCGGGACGACCCGATGGGCGCTTTCCTCCTCGTCTTCGACCGGCCCCACGGGAGGCGGATCGGCGCACTGGCAGGCGGGGAGGCTGGCGCAGAGAAGCAGGGCGGCGAAGAAGAGCAATCGCTTCATGGGCGAGAAGATGTCGTAGCAAAAACCAAAATCAATCTGTGGAATTCCGGCAGGACGCCTCTACCAACGAAAAGCCGTCAATTACAAGAAATGCTACGGACCGCGGGTTTACAATGTGTCCGTCGCTTCGGAGCTTCATGGCGAATGTGTGCGACGGCATCCGTTCGCTATTCCCTCCGTCCGCGTCCTCTTCTACGCACCGCTCTCTCTGTCCAGTATGACTGACCTGCAAGACCGAATCGAATCGTTTGTCGAACAGTCCCAGCAGGCCGGAGGCGTCAACCGCGGCCCGGCCAGCGACGCCGTGGCCGACCTCATTCGGGCCCTTAACGCCGGAGACATACGCGCCGCCGAATCCACGGAGGACGGCACCTGGACGACGAATGAGTGGGTGAAAGAGGGCATCTTGCTCGGCTTCCGTATCGGGCGCATGGTCGACTATTCGAGCGACCGGTTCCCGTTCTACGACAAGAACACGTTCCCCGTCAAGCCGCTCCGCAAGGCCGACAACGTGCGGGTCGTGCCGGGCGGCTCGTCCATCCGCACCGGCTCGTACGTGGCGCCGGGCGTGGTGTGCATGCCGCCCATGTACGTGAACGTTGGGGCGTACGTCGACGAGGAAACGATGATTGACTCGCACGCGCTGGTGGGGAGCTGCGCCCAGATCGGCAAGCGCGTGCACCTGTCCGCCGCGGCGCAGGTGGGGGGTGTGCTGGAGCCGGTCCACGCCACGCCGGTGATTGTGGAGGACGACGTCTTCGTGGGAGGCAACGCGGGGCTCTACGAAGGGTGCATCGTGCGGGAAGGCGCCGTGCTGGCGGCGGGCGTCACGCTCACGTCGTCGACCCATTTGTACGACCTCGCGGAGGAGACCGTCCACTCGGCTGCGGACGGGTCGCTGGAGGTGCCCGAAGGAGCGGTCGTCGTCCCCGGCTCCCGTGCGGTCGACTCCGAGTTCGGGCGAAAGCACGGCCTCTCCCTCTCCGCCCCAATCATCGTAAAGTACCGCGACGCCGACACCGACGCGGCGACGGTGCTGGAGGACGCCCTGCGCTAATTTGAGGCAGACAGGGGGGCCGGGGTCAACGTCAGTGGAGGGCCTGCAGCAGAAGATCAACCAGATCGAGTTGATAAAGAATCACCACCGCCAGTCCACCGAGGTAGGCCAGGCGCCAGGGAGCGCGCTCCGGCCGCACTTGCGCGATTCCCATGATGAGCAGTACCCAGGCAAAGCCACTGACCGGGGTGGCAAAATAGGTGGTGAGGGCGAACGCGAGAAGGCTTCCGTTGCGGGCCCACGTGGCCCTGCGCGCACTGCTCGGCCAGAGAAACGAGACGGCCACCGCTCCCTCGATGAAAATTGTCCAGGCCGTTAGCACGCGGGCGAGGAAGTGAACACGAGCCGGTCCGTTGAGACTAACTTGATCGAGCGTACTCGAATACGCGGTGAGCCGGTCAATGGCCGCCCGATTGTGCTCGTAAACGTCGGGCGTCAGGTCGGTGAACAGCTGCGCCAGCCCGAAGAGACGATCGTCGGTCAGCATGGCGTACTCGAAGAACTCGCCCGTGAGAAAATTGGGCGACCACAGTTTCCACGCCACGGCCCACAGAAAGCAGAGCCCGACTAGCAGTTGGGCGTTGATGCGCAGGGCCTGTGCCGTGTCGTCGGCCCCGCAGGAGAGGCCGAGGGCGAGGCACCAGTAGGCCAGCAGGTACTTGTGATTGTCGGCGTCGTGCCAGAGGAGCAGGCACCCGGTGCCCATCCCTACGGCGAGGAGGAGCCAGTATCCCGACACGTGCTGAAGCGGGCGATACACCAGCCCCGCCACGGCGCCGAGTTGAAGGAAAACGCTCAGCGCCCAGGGCCCCACGGGGTATAGCAGCAAGAGGAGGAGTGTGAGCGGCGCCACCAGATCCAGTACCGGGCGCCCTTCGAGGCGACGGCGAGCGACCGCTAGGGCCGTCCAGGAGCGGGAATCGGACCTCGCGAACGAAAGAGATTCCGACATGACACACCGAAACGGTGGAGAGAAACTCGGAGATACGAGGCGTCACTCCGCGGAACTACGGTCGGCGGGCCGTCGCGTGGCCGACACGAGGGGGGCGGCCTCCAGTCCGTAGGGGCGGCTCACGAACCGGTACCGCCACACCTCGACACGAACGGCCTCGACCAGGGCGGAGGGCTGTATCGACGACTCATACGGCGGGCGGTAGCGGTACCGTGGGACATCTGCTTTGCGAGCGGAGTCCGGGGCTGCCGCCACCCAGGTCGCGTTGGCTAGGTACTGGGCAAGGGATTCTACGCGATCCGACGTGGGGCGGGCGCGGAGGCGCTGGACGTAGGTGCGCAGGTGGCCTGGCAACTGAATTCGCGCCGTGTCCCGCGGCAGGATGAGCGAGCACCGGACGAACCGCGCCTGTCGCTTGTCGACCGTCGAAAACATACCGAAGCCGCCCCCCTCCCACGGCGTCTGATTCATTGCCGTCGCGAAGTAGGCGTGCACCCCGGCGACGCCCACGAGCAGGGCCGGAGCCAGGAACCAGACGACCAGCTGGCGGGGCGTGGGCCGGTTCATTGGGGTGGGGGTAGCGGAGGCGGTAGAGTACATCGCTGCCCCATGATAATGACGACAGAGGACAGACAAAATGCCCCTCGAACGAATACAAACTGGCTCCAACGCAAAAATGCCCCTGAGCGGCAGAGCCACCCAGGGGCATTCATTCGAACCGAGTAGAGGGGTTACCACCCCGGCTCCTCGGTAATGGGCTGAATGTTGGTCGCGTTCAGTCCCTTCTCGGTCTCCTCGATTTCAAACTCGAGCCGATCGCCTTCTTCCAGGTCTTCGTTGGGCACCTCACTGTGGTGAAGAAAGACGTCGTCTTCTCCATTGTCAGGTTCAACGAATCCATATCCTTCGGCCGGACTAAACCACTTGACGGTTCCTGTCTCCATAATTCGATTGGGATCTTCTAGTGTTCGCTTTCAGCGTTCCTCCAGGTCCCTCTCCCCGAGGGGAAAAGGCCCCGGATTTGTGATGACGTGACCCTTTTATGTCGCCCCCGCCGCACTTGTTCTGTCGTTGGCCAGAATCGTCCGTCCTCGGATGTTCTTCTTTCGAAACGGTCGATTGGAGACCGATCCCCACCGAATGCTTATCCTGACCTTCACAGAGCAGGCTCCTACATTTTCCCTTCGCGCCTCTCCCCTCACACCGCTTGCTCCGAAATGACGCACTGGCCCACCCTTCGCCACTCTGTACTCCTGCTCGTCGCAGGAAGCCTTCTCGCGGTTCTGGGCACCGGGTGCTCCTCCTCTGAGCCCACCTCGCCGGCGCCACAGGACACGACGGCACCCGGACCGACGATGTCGATGCTGTACACGACGGCCGAAGGCGAATTGGTGCTCCACGACGCTCGCCGCGACACGTCCCAGACACTGGCGACCGGCGTAAGCGCCGAGGAGGCGCGGGCGGTCTCTCCGTCCGGCCGCTACCTGGCCTTCAGCTACGATACGGCCGACTCGTCGCACCTCGCGCTGCTGGACCTCACGACGCAGTCCTTGCAGCGCGTCCACGCGGTGTCGGGAGCGGCCACCTACTCGCTGGACTGGCATCCCGACCAAGACCGCCTTGCCTTCGGCTATTACCGGCCCATCGAGAACGGGACCCGTGGCCCGGGCAGCATCCGGGTGGCCACGCCCGACGGGACGACCCGCAGCGTGGGATGCAGTGCGGCCCGCGAGGTGCTACACTGGCTCTCCGACGGCACTCTCGCCACCCGCACCGACGACAAGCTGTATGTGGTGGCCGCGGAGGGTTGTGCCACCCAAGCCTCACTCGACGCCCGCCGCATGCACCTCATCCACTACGCGCCGGACGGGCGGCAAATGGCCTACATCCACCGGGAGCTCCGGTACGACCGGGACGCTGGGGAGTACGTCCCCGACTCGTCGCTCGTGCTGAGCGGCCCGCGTGGCGAAAACACTGAGACGCTGTTCGGCGACAAGCGCCACGTTCGTCACCCCCGCTGGTCGCCCGACGGGTCCGAGTTGGCCTTCGACGTGGCGGTGCAGGAGTCAGGCCGCCGCCAGCTCGTGGTGTACGATGGCAGCCGCCCTACCTTCCTGATCCCCCCGGACCAGACGACAGCCGATCAGGTCCACCCGCGCTGGTCGCCCTCAGGCACCCGCCTCGCGTTTACCCTCCGCACAGGAGAAGAGACCTACGCCGCCGTACGCGTGAAAGGACAAACGCGACGCCTCGGCCAAACAAGAGGCCCGGTCTGGGGCTGGCTCGACGAGCGTTCGGTGGTGGTGCCGGGGCCGGATTCGATACGGGTGAAGACCCTGAACGGAACGACCCGCTTCGCCCATCCGAGCCCCGCCACGATCCTCTACGTGTGGAGCCGCCCCGTCTCCTGATGCTGGACTTGGCCCTCCGAGGAAACGAATGGTGCCAAATCGCTTGAGGGATTTATTGTATCAGTCGGCCTGCGGCCTCGTACGGGTATCGATGTGAGGAAGCAAGAACGGATGAAGGCAAAACCCGGACTCGAAGGCTTTCGGTGCACGTCCACACGTCCATTCTTCCAGGCTTCCACACCCCAACGACGCACGCGGAGTTGGGATTATCCCTGGATCTCCGTCACGAGCTGAATCTCCTTCAGCACACTCTGGACCTCAAAGCACTCCTCGAAGGTCCCTTCGTAGACCGTGGCTTTGCCCTCGTTGTGGACCGTCCAGGCCTTGTCCTCAGCCTCACCGCGGCTGCAGCCCGTGGCCTTCATGAGTTGCCCAATGACCTCCTCGAAGGTATGCACCTCGTCGTTGAACAGAACGACGAACCAGGGGTCATCGGTACCCCCTCCTTCGTCTTCCTCTTCGAGTTCTTCAACCTCTGGGGGCGCCGGTTCGACCTCCGGTTCAGCGGGAGGGCCGAACGTAGGGACTGAAGGGATCTCGGTCATTGTGGACGTGAATGGTCTTTTCGGTAGTCGGCTCGTGTGCGAGGGATTGCCTTTCAGGACGTAGAAAGGGACCGCCACAGCTAGACCGCTCCGTCCTCGACGGCCTCGGGGGCGGCCGCTTCGAGTTGAATCTCAAAATTTTCGGTGACGGGGTTTGCGAGCAGCTTCTCGCAGGCCTCCGTGGCGACCTGGCGCGCTTCGTCCTCGTCCTCCGCGTCGATCCACACCTCGGCCTGCTTGCCCATGCGCACCTGGGTCACCTCCTCGTACCCAAGATTCGTCAACGCGTGCTGAACCGTTTTTCCCTCCGGATCGAGGATGGACGGGCGCAGGGTGATCGAGATCGTAGCTTTGTACATGAGCGAGGACAAATCCTAACAAGCGAAGGACGAGAATGACAAGCCGAGGGGCCGAGATCCGGGAGCTACGACGCGCCGGGGTGCTCATCGGGAGCGGGGGTCGTAAGCGCCTTGATCAGCTGGTAGAGCGCCCGCCCAATCCCATGGAGCAAATAGGCTGCCAATACAATCAGGAGGCCCCGTTCCTGCAATCCCACAATGAGAAGCCCGGCGAGCACGTACGTGGAGGTCTTCTTTGGATGCGAGCGGACGTATTCCAGCGTGGGCATGGGGATCGTGTCGAACCGGATGCTCGACACCATGAGGCCCGACAGCACGATCACGACGGGGAGGATGACTCGCAGACTATCGAGCGCGAAGACGCTGCCCCAGGTCGAATTTTCCGCGGCCAGGACGAGCGCGACGATGGCGATGGCCTGTCCCGGAATGGGGAGCCCCTCGAAGCTCTCCTTGTCGGACTCGTCGGCCGTCATATTGTAGCGGGCGAGCCGCACGGCGCCGCAGAGGGCCGGGAGGGCCGCGACGATCATGCCGAGCGGATTGAAGGCATTCAGCACGTAACCGTAAATGAGGAAGGACGGAGCGATGCCAAAGGAGACAATGTCGCTGAGGGAGTCGAGCTGAACCCCGAAAGGACTGTCGGTGTCCGTGAGCCGGGCCATGATGCCGTCGAGCAGGTCGAAGAAGCCAGCCAGCACGATGAGCCAGCAGGCCAGTCCGAAGGCCCCTTCGAGCACCTGTGTAAGGGCGAGAAACCCGCACAGCATGTTCATCAGCGTAAAGAAGGAGGGCACGGCCACTCGGGGCGAGGGCCGTTCGCCTCGCTGCTCGCGGCGAGCAGTGCGGTAGGCACTGAAGCGACGCCGCACCCGTGCCGGCCGGGAGGAGGCCCCTTCCGCCGGGGTGGAACTGCCCGCACGATCGGAACCGAACAGGTCAATCATCGGACACGCAGGGGCAGCGATTAGGAAGCAGACGAGCGACGCGACGGGGCGGTCGTAGATCCTAACTCGGCATCGGTAGGCCGCGACGCGGAGGCCGTCGAGGCGTCCGGATCCGGAATGCGACCGAGAACGGTCACTCCCGCCCGGACGGTTTGTCCCTCCTCCACGTTGAGGTCGACCGACGGCGGCACGAGAAGATCCATCCGGGACCCGAATTTGACGATGCCAAATCGCTGCCCCGCCTCCACCGTGTCGCCCTCCGCCAAATCGTACTCGATGCGACGCGCCACGGCTCCCGCGATCTGCTTGAACAGGAGTTTTGTGCCGCTCGGGTGCCGCAGGCCGAATTCGGATCGCTCGTTCTTTTCGCTGGCCTTGGGGTGCCAGGCCACAAGATAGTCGCCGGGCCGATACTTGGCGTACTCGATGACGCCGCGGGCCGGCACGCGATTCACGTGCACGTCGAGCGGAGACAGAAAGATGGAGATCCGCTGCGCCGGGCCGTTGAGGTAGAGCGGCTCCTCCTCGTCTGCGATGTCGACCACGCGGCCGTCGGCGGGGGCCAAAATCCCATTTTCTCGGGCGTCGGGGGGCGGGGTGCGCTCCGGATCGCGGAAAAAGTAGAGCGTGAACGCGAGGCCCCCAATCGCAAGCGCCAGCATCGGCCCCCGCCAGAGCCACGACTCCATCCACAGTGCGCCGACGGACATCAGGAGCGCGAGGCCTGCCACGACGGCAATGATGGTGTATCCTTCGCGTGCAATCACGAGGCGGGGAGACGGAGGGCTGAACACGTCACTTCGTTCCCAGAACCGTTCGCTGTACCACCGCCGCACAGCGAAGTTCAGCCGGGTGGCGTGAACATCGTTCGGAAATCCGCTCCGCAATCGCGCTGCGCGCAGAGAGGGTCCCTCACGACAAAGACCCGTGGTAAGCAGCAGACAGTCCGCGGAGCGGGCCAGGGACAGTGCGTTCATTCACTCCGCTTCCACCGACAGCGCTAGCGAGAACGCCCGTGCTTACCGGGACAAGTATAGGTCTTTCATTTCATAGGGCTGCTCGAACTGCTCGTCGGAGAGGGAGTCGACGAAGGCGATGGCCTCGCCGGTCGACTTCATCTCCGGCCCCAACTCTTTCGGCACCTCCGGGAACTTGTCCCACGAGAAGACCGGCTCTTTGATCGCGTAGTCCTCCAGGCTCGACTCCAGGGCCCCCGCCTCGCGGAAGGTCTCCAGCTTCTCCCCGAGCATCACCTTGGTGGCAATGGCCGGAATGGGAATGCCTTTGGCCTTGGCGATGAACGGCACGGTGCGGGAGGCCCGCGGGTTGGCCTCGATGACGTAGACCGTCTCGTCCTTCACGATGAGCTGCACGTTCATGAGCCCGAGCACGTCGAGCTCGAACGCCAGGGCGCGCACATACTCGCGGATCGTCTCCAGCACCTCGTCGGACAGGCTGAACGGCGGCAGCACGGCGGTCGAGTCGCCGGAGTGGACGCCCGCCGGCTCGATGTGCTGCATGATGCCCGCGATCCACACCTCGTCCCCATCGCAGATCGTGTCCACGTCCAGCTCGATCGCGTCTTCGAGGAAGCGGTCGAGCAGGATCTCGTTGTCGGGATAGGTCTCCAGGACGTTCCCCACGTACTTCGCCACTTCGTCCTCGTTGATCGCGATGCGCATGCCCTCGCCCCCGAGCACGTAGCTGGGCCGGATGAGGGTGGGGTACCCGAGCCGATCCGCCGTGGCCACCGCCTCGTCCACCGAGTGGGCCACGCCGTAGGGCGGGAACGGAATCTCAAGCTTCTGGAGGATGTCGGTAAACTTGCCGCGGTCCTCCACCAGATCCATTTTCGAGTAGGAGGTCCCGAAGATCTGGAGGCCGTCCTCCTCAAAGCGCTCCCCGAGCTTGATGGCGGTCTGTCCCCCGAGCTGCAGAATGACGCCCTCCGGCTGCTCCAGGTCGATCACGTCCTGCACCCGCTCCCAAAAGACCGGCTCAAAGTACAGCTTGTCCGCCACGTCGAAGTCGGTAGACACCGTCTCCGGGTTGCAGTTGAGCATGAGCGCCTCGTAGCCCATCTCCTGCGCGGCCTTCACGCCGTGGACGCAGCAGTAGTCGAACTCGATGCCCTGCCCGATGCGGTTGGGGCCGGAGCCCAGGATGAGCACCTTGTCGCGGTCGGTGACGGTGCTCTCGTTGACCGTCTCGTAGCTGGAGTAGTAGTAGGGCGTTTCGGCCGGGAACTCGCCCGCGCAGGTGTCCACCAGCTGGTAGGCGGGCGTCACGTTTTCGTCTTTGCGATGAGCGCGTACCTCGCGGTCGCTCACGTCCTCCGGGACGAGGAAGGCGATCTGCTCGTCGGAGAAGCCGGCGCGCTTGGCCTCCCAGAGGAACCGTTCGTCCATCTCGCGGAGCGGCGTCTCCCGGATCTCCTCTTCCAGCGCCACCAGGTCTCTGATCTGATACAGGAACCACTTGTCAATCTGGGTAATGTCGTGGACTTCCTCCACGCTCGCCCCGTAGCGGAAGGCGTGACGCACGTGCAGCAGGTTGTCCCAGCGAGGCGCCTTGAGCCGTTCGCGCACCGTTTCCGGATCGGCGTCCGGGCGGTCCGCACCGAGGCCCGCATAGCCAATCTCCAGGCTCTGCCAGGCTTTCTGGAGGCTTTCGTTGAACGTGCGGCCGATGGACATGACCTCGCCCACGGCCTTCATCTGCGTGGTGAGCTCCTCGTCGACCCCCTCGAACTTGTCGAAGTTGAAGCGCGGAATCTTCGTCACCACGTAGTCGAGCGATGGCTCGAAGCAGGCGCTGGTATCCCCGGTGATCTCGTTGGGCAGCTCGTCGAGCATATAGCCGACGGCCAGCTTTGAGGCGACCTTGGCAATGGGGTAGCCGGTGGCCTTCGATGCCAGCGCGGAGGAGCGGCTCACCCGCGGGTTGATCTCGATGACGATCATCCGATCGGTGCCCGGCTCGAAGGCGAACTGGATGTTGCAGCCGCCCGCAAAGGTGCCAATCGAGTTCATTGCCCGGATCGCCGCGTCCCGCATCTTCTGGAACTGCTTGTCCGTCAGCGTCTGCTGTGGGGCGACGGTCACCGAATCGCCGGTGTGCACGCCCATCGGGGTCACGTTCTCGATGGAGGCGATGATGATGACGTTGTCGTTCGGGTCGCGCAGGAGCTCCAGCTCATACTCCTTCCACCCGAAGAGGCATTCGTCAATCAATACCTGGTGGGCCGGGGAGAGCTCCAGCCCGCGGGTCACCATTTCCTCGAACTCGTCGGCCTCCCACACGATGCCGCCGCCCGAGCCACCGAGCGTGTATGAGGGTCGAATGACAACCGGCAGCCCGCCGAGCTCCTGCGTGATTTCTTTGGCTTCCAAAAGGCTCTTGGCCGTGTTGCTCCGCGACTGGTCGAGCCCGATCTCGTCCATCAAGTCCCGGAACTCCTGACGATCCTCCGTGATTTGGACGGTCTCCGGATCGACACCGATGATTTCGATCCCTTCCTCCTCCCAGAAGCCGTCTTCCTTCAGGTCCTGCGCCACGTTGAGCCCCGTTTGCCCGCCCATCGTGGGGAGCACGGCATCCGGCTGCTCCTCGCGAGCGATCTGGGCGATGGACGACGGCGTGAGGGGGCGCAGGTACACCTCATCCGCCATCAATGGGTCGGTCATGATCGTGGCCGGATTTGAGTTGACCAGGATCACCCGGTACCCCTCATCCATCAGGGCTCGGGCGGACTGGCTGCCGCTGTAGTCAAACTCGCAGGCCTGCCCGATCACGATGGGGCCGGACCCGATGAGGAGAATGGAGTCGATGTCAGTGCGTTTGGGCATCGGTTACGTGATGCGTGTTGCGTGATGCGTGATTTACAACCGGTCGTCGATTCTCAGCTCTCCCTACTCGCCATTCTCCCCTACCTCCTCTCCTCTCTACCCACCAGTTTTCGAATGCGCTCGTCATCGTCCTCAAACTCGATTCCGAGATGGAGCAGGCGCTCGCGCAACTGCCAGACTCGCCGGATGGGATTTTCGGACACCGACCGGGGACCCAACTTCTTTTCGGATGCGCTCGCCTTCAGATGAGAACGCAGGGTCGCTCATCGTTGCGTTCGGGCATATGGGCGGCAAAGCGCGACACTCGATCCTCGCTCATCAACAGATCACGCCGTGACCGTCGCAGGCTCGGCGGCTTCCTCAGGCAATGTCAGCCCTCGTTCCTCAGCGACAAGATCCATGAACGCGTCGAAATGGTAGTGGCTGTCGTGCGGGCCGGGGGAGGCCTCCGGGTGGTACTGGAGCGACATGCCGGCAAACGTCTTGAAGCGGAGACCCTCGATCGTGTCATCGTTGAGGTTGACGTGCGTCACGCGCGCCGTCTCCGGATCAATCGACTCCGGGTCGACCGCAAAGCCGTGGTTCTGCGTCGTCACCTCCACTTTCTCGGTGTCGAGATTCTTGACCGGATGGTTCGCCCCGCGGTGGCCCACATACATCTTGTAAACCTCAAAACCTTCAGCAAGGGACATGAGCTGGTGGCCCAGGCAGATGCCGAAGATGGGGAGGTCCGTGTCGATCGCATCGCCGACAGTCTCGATGGCGTCGGTCATAGGGCGCGGGTCGCCCGGGCCGTTCGAGAAGAAGAGGCCGTCTGGGTTCCAGTCGAGCACATCATTCAGGGCCGTGTCGCCCGGCACCACCTTCACGGTGCAGCCGCGCTGACGGAAGGAGCGCAGAATATTCCTTTTGACGCCGAAGTCGTACACCGCGACCCGCGGTCCGTCACCCTCACAGAACGTGTAGGGGCTGTCGACCGTCACCTTCGAAGCCAGCTCCCGGCCCGCCATACTGGGCCAGTCTTGGGCCTTCTGCACGAGCGTCTCGTCGTTGAGCTCCTCGGACGAGATGACGGCGTTCATCACGCCCTGGTCCCGCACGTGGCGCACGAGGGCCCGGGTGTCGACCCCGGCGATGCCCACGAGGTCGTGGCGCTGCATGAACTCCTCGAGCGTCTCGTCGGCCTGCGTGTTGGAATGGCGCCGCGGATAGTCCCGCACGATAAAACCTGCCACCATTGGCGCGTCGGCCTCCATATCTTCATGCGAGGCCCCGTAGTTGCCGATGTGGGGCTGGGTCATCATCATGAGTTGACCGTAGTAGGACGGGTCCGTCATGATCTCCTGGTAGCCCGTCATGCTCGTGTTAAAACACAACTCCCCACCGGTAAGGCCTCGCTCGCCAAGGGCGACACCTTCGACGACCGTGCCGTCGGCGAGGGCCAGTTTGGCGGGATCGCGAGTTTTGTTGGCGGGCGGAGCGTGCGTCATGGGTTGGATGGAGGACTCGAAGCAAAAGGGGGCGGTGAAAGGGCTACAAAAAAACCTCCCCTGTGAAAAGGGGAGGCCAACGAGGACTCAAACCGAGACCGCCAGTACAAACGGGCGGGGGCCGGGCTTGGGAGGAACGTCAGGGTGCATAGCCCTCTGTCGATTGCCGGGTCGTAAAATCTCTCACGATCAATGTATACACCAGTCGGAAAGTTTCATAGCTCGACGGATCGCAGCGAATCTCGTTCTGCGTATTTTCAAATCCACCCGAAACTGATCGCGCTGGGGGGCTCTCTCCCACAGAAACAGATGTTCGGTTCTTTTTTAGAAGGGATGAAGATGGGCTTCTAGAGAACCGCATCGCCCCGTGAGTCGCACCGTGGTGTCCGTTTCCGATCACCAATACCGCCGCCGATTCTTGGGGGCGTTGGTCCTCGTGTTGGGGCTCGGCATTGTCCTCGTGCGGTGGTGGCCCGCATCTGCCCCGCCG
>Ga0207797_1000512_pt1 | contig 29973 bp, 27 predicted proteins | sample PRCRCaboRojoPR_6_FD_187275 | JGI IMG/M metagenome (GOLD analysis project Ga0207797, IMG submission 187275) | Marine sediment microbial community from Cabo Rojo, Puerto Rico - PR CR 10% Liquid 1 (SPAdes) | ecosystem: Environmental > Aquatic > Marine > Coastal > Sediment | place: Cabo Rojo, Puerto... | reverse complement strand
ACTCAAGGCCAGCGGCCACCAAGTGCTGACGATGCAGCGCATAGATAGAGAGGGGGCCTTCTCAGTCTCAGAGGAGCCTTGTGTAGCGATCATAGGATGTGAGCCGTCGCACGTTCCAGACCCCGCCAACCATCTGGGGCTCATTAACAGAAAGCCGTCCCGTGACCCACGAGGTCACGGGACGACGGTGTTGACGCAATCACCGCGTCGACGCTTGACAGCGTCGACACGGACACATAGGTGCAGCGTTCGGCCGCTAGGCCTCGCCGCAGCGCTCCAGCAACTCTTCCCAGCGCCGGTCGACCTCAGCCTGCATCTCCTCAATCAGATGCCGGTTCTGCGGCTTGAAGAGATGGCGGAACCGGCCCTGCCGCTGCAGCCACTTCTCCACGGGCAGCTTCTCGCGCGGTTCATAGGACAGATGCCATTCGCCGTCCTCAACCTCGTAGAGTGGCCAATAGCAAGTATCCACCGCCAACTGCGTCACCTCGATGGTCTCATCGGTGCCGTGTCGCCAGCCGCGGTTGCAGGAGGAGATGACGTTCATGAACGCCGGCCCGTTCGAGTTCACGGCCTTGCGCGTCTTCTCCATCAGGTCTCGCCACTTGCTCGGTGAGGCCTGGGCCACGTAGGGAATGTCGTGGGCCGCCATGATCTTGGTCAGATCCTTCCGGAACTGCTGCTTACCAGGGATCACGTCTCCGGCCGGCGAGGTCGTCGTGTGCGCGCCAAAGGGCGTGGCACTGGAGCGCTGAATACCGGTGTTCATATAGGCGCCGTTGTCATAACAGACGTACAGGAATTGATGCCCGCGCTCAACAGCGCCGGAGAGGGCCTGCAGCCCGATGTCGTAGGTCCCGCCGTCACCGCCAAAGGCGATGAACCTGACGTTCTCTTCCTCGATCTTCCCCTGCCGCACCATAGATCGGTAGGCCGCCTCGACGCCACTGATGGTAGAGGCTGCGTTCTCGAACGCGTTGTGGATCCAGGGCACGCGCCAGGCCGTGTAGGGATAGATCGTCGTGGCTACCTCCAGGCAGCCCGTCGCGTTAGCCAAGACCACCGGGTCGTCAATCGCCGCCAACATCTGTCGCACAATGATCGAAGCGCCGCATCCAGCACAAAGTCGGTGCCCCGGGGCGAGGCGCTCCGGTTGTTTCGCCAGTTCTTTGGGTGCTAATCTCGTTGCCATTCTAGACTCCTCACTCTCGCACGCTCAGGTACGTCACCTTGCGCTCCACCTCGCCGGTCTCCGCCACATCGAGCGCGTCCCGGAAGACTCGCTCGATCTCCCGAGGCAGGATGTCCCGGCCACCAAGGCCATAGACGTAGTCAATCATAGGCAGGTCCACGCCGTTGGCCGCCAGCGCCGCCAGCAACTCAAGGTAGAGGGGACCAGCGTTCTCCATAGCGCCAAAGGAGACGGAGCGATCCATCACCGCCACCGCCTCAAGGTGGCTCAAGGCCTGTGCCAGCTCCTCTGCCGGGAACGGTCGGAAGAGCCGGATCTTCAGCATACCCACCTTCAGTCCTTCGTCCCGAAGCTGGTCGACGACGGTCTTCGCCGTGCCGGCCGTGGAATTCGCCACCACCACTGCCACGTCGGCGTCGTCAAGACGATAGGCCTCGAACAAGCCGTAGTCCCGGCCGAAACGCTCGTTGAACTCTCTGGTCACATCGAGGATCACGGGCTTGGCGTTCTCCATAGCCTCGATCTGCTGGCGCTTGTGCTCGTAGTAGTAGTCGTAGAAGTCCAGCGGACCATAGGTCTTGGGGTTGTCCAGATCCAGCAAAGGCCACTGCGGCTCATACGTGCCGATGAAGTCCTGCACCTCGGCATCCTCATAGATCTCCACGCGCTCCAGCCCGTGGCCGGTGATGAAGCCGTCCTGACAGACTGCAACGGGTAGTAGCACATCAGGATGCTCACCGATCCGCATGGCCTGGATGATGTTGTCGTAGGCCTCCTGCCCATTCTCCGACATCAGGATGATCCAGCCGCTATCTCGGATGCCCATCACGTCCGAATGATCGGGGTGAATGTTGATCGGCCCAGAGAGGGCGCGGTTGACCAGGCTCATCACGATAGGAAGGCGCGAGGACGCCGCGATGTAGACGATCTCCCACATCAGCGCCAGTCCGTTGGCGGAGGTGGCGGTCATCACCCGAGCGCCGGCCGCCGACGCGCCCACGCAGGCGCTCATCGCGCTGTGCTCACTCTCGACCGTCACGAACTCCGTGTCGACCAACCCATTGTTCACATACTCGGAGAAAGTCTGCACCGTGGCCGTCTGCGGCGTGATGGGGTAAGCCGCCACCACGTCGGGGTTGATCTGACGCATCGCTGTAGAGACAGCCGCGTTGCCGTCCAACGCCTCAAACTTACTCATTGCCCGCCTCCTGGAACTTCCCTTCCTCGATCATGCGAATGCAAAGGCGAGGATCTTTCTTCTCCAGTTCCCCTTCAGCCTTCCTACGCACCCGGGCATTGACCGGGCAGACCGAAGCGCAAATGCCACATCCCTTACAGTGCTTCAGATCAAAGCCGACCATCTCCTCGTTCTCGGCATCCACCAAGATGCTGGAATCAGGACAGTTCAACCAGCACTGGAAGCAGTTGATACACTCAGCCTCGCCGAAAACGGGTCGAAAAGCCCGCCAATCACCGGTCTCGTAATCCTCGGCGTTGCCGGCCTCCAAGATCATCCCACCGATGGGAATCTCTTTCCAGCCCTTCAACTCTGACATAACGCTAGTCTCCTTCAGATACTCAATTGAATAGTAGGTCGGAGGCCGAACCCCCCAACCTCAAGTTCACCTTTCACTACCCCTCAAGAGCTCAACCCATCGGTCTCGCCGCGGAGCCGCTCTGCGGTAGGCTACGTTGAGGGGCTCAACGCAATCGACGGGCTCAAGGCGCCACACACCCGTCAGGAGCGGGTAGATCCTTAGCCTTCTCTTGCTTCCTCGGCGGCTCGCCGCATGGCGCGAACGTTGGCGTCGATCGCCTTCTGGGAGAGCTTCGAGCCGAACCACTCCCGGATCTCCTGCTCCAGATCATCTAGGCCGACCAGTCCGGTGGCCTCGGCGAAAAGTCCCAACATCGGCGTGTTTGTGATCTCCCGCCCCATCTCGTCGATGGCGATATGGCTTGCGTCGACGGAGAACACTTTGCCCTTGTGGAAACTCAGCTTCTCGCGCACCTCTTCAGGGCTCAACGCCGCGTTGACCAACAAGACGCCGTCATCCTTCAGGCCCTCGGTCACCGCCACTGCGCCCAGCAGCGTGGGATCGAGCACCAGGACGACGTCGGGTTCCTCGACCTGCGAGTGGATGGTGATCGGCTCAGGACTGAGCCGGGTGAAAGCGCGAATAGGCGCCCCCATCCGCTCTGGCCCATAGTCGGGAAAGGCCTGGAAGTACTGGCCGCTATCCAACGCGGCTTCGGCAAGCAGCTCCCCGGCGGTAACCACGCCCTGTCCTCCTCGACCGTGCCACCGAATCTCGGTCAGTTGTGCCATAGTGTCGTCTCCTTACTAGAAAGATTATGTGTATTCTGAACGCGCCGCCCACAAATGCTCTGTTCCAGCCGGCTCAACACGACCCGATCCGCGATCGAGCAGTGTTCAACAGATATCTTGATCCCTGTTGGCTCCCAGGAGAAGGCGGGGCGCTATCCGTTGTCTATCGCAATCTCGCACGTCGATAAGGAGCCTCTCGGCTCCGACCCGTAATTATGCCACAAATCCGGGATTTTCGCCAGTAGATGTGGGGGTGCGCCGATCACTCCGGAAGGGGTGCACTGGTGCCCTGTCGGATTACCCGCAGCATCTGCTCGTGAATGGACCCATTGGAGGCCACGATGCGCCGACCGGAGACACAGTCGGGACCCCCCTCGAAATTGGTGGCCCTCCCCCCGGCCTCTCGCACGATCAAGATCCCCGCAGCCACGTCCCATGGATGGAGCCGGATCTCCCAGAAGCCATCAAACCGCCCGCAGGCGACGTACGCGAGATCGAGCACGGCCGCACCAGCCCGCCGCACGCCCTGGCTACGGCGGAGGAAATGGTCAAGACGTCTCACGTTGTTGTCCGCTGCCGTTCGACGGTCATACGGAAAACCTGTCGCCAGGAACGCATCGGCCAGATCCTCCACCTCGGTGACGTGAACCGGCTCACCGTTGAGAGCAGTCCCGCCCCCGAGGGTGGCGCTGAACGTCTCCTCCCGCAGCGGATCGTAGACCACCCCCACCACGGGCTGCTGCTCTTCGAGCAAGGCCAGCGAGACTCCAACGTGAGGGAATCCGTGGGCGAAGTTGTTCGTTCCGTCCAAGGGATCGACCAACCAGATAGGCGCGCCGGGCTCCCTCCACCGATCACCCCCTCCCTCCTCGGCCAGCATCCGGTGGTTCGGGAACGCGTCTCGCAGGCGATCCCGAATCAGGGCCTCAGCCTCAGCATCGGTCTCCGTGACCGGATTGACCGAGCCCTTGAAGCGCACCCGACCGAGAGAGCCGCGCGGGAGGTCGCGGGCTACAATCTCTCCCGCCGCCTGGGCGATGACCGTGGCCTGTTCAAGAATGGCCAGATAATCCATAGACATGATCCTGTGACCTACCGGACGACGTAAGCGTTTGGCCGTCGGTCCTTGTAGATTGTGAGATAGCGACGCGCCTTCTCGATCTCCCGCAAGCTTGCCTGGGCGATCAGCAGACGTTCCCGATCATCTCCCTCCAGGATGGTGTTCCCCCAGGGATCGACCACGATGGACCGACCGGGAAAGGGGACATCTTCATCGCTGCCCACGCGGTTGCAGGCGGCGACGATCAGTTCATTCTCCGCCGCGCGCGCCCGGGCCAACAACAGCCAGGCGTCCAGCCGCTTGACCGGCCACTGCGCCGGAATCAGGAAGAGCTTCGCCCCGGCCAAGGCCATCGTGCGAAAGAGCTCGGGGAAGCGGAGATCGTAGCAGATCCCCAGGCCGGTCGGACCCCATGGCGTATCGCAGATCGTCGCATGAGTACCCGGGGTCAGATAGCGATGCTCCTCCATCAAACGGAAGAGATGCATCTTCCGATAGGCACCCAACAGCTCGCCATCGGGACTGTACAGCACGGCTGTGTTCGAGACACCCTGGTCGTGCCGCTCCAGGAGTGAGCCGGCGAGGTGAACCCCGAAGTCTAGGGCCATCGCGGCCATATCGGCGAACCCGCCCTCGCCTATAGGTGTAGCCCAGCGCTCCGCCTGCTCCAGATCGTAACCGTGGAGCCAGAGCTCCGGCAGCAGGAGCAGGTCCGCACCAGCCTCCTGGGCCTGGTCGGCAAAAGCCCGCGCTCTCGCCAGATTAGCCTCCGGCTGACCCTGAGGGACGTCCATTTGAGCAAGTGCAATTGTGAGCATCTCAGCGTTCAAGAGCCGACCCCCTCCCCCTCTTGTTACAGCTTTTCACCCCAATCAAGCCGCGCCAGCCTACCCCGCTCGGCCAGTGACGTAATCCTCCGTCAGCGCTCGACTCGGATTGGTGAAGATCACCTCGGTATCGTCGACCTCGACGAGTTCGCCCAACCAGAACATCCCGGTCCTATCCGAGACTCGCGCTGCCTGCTGCATATTGTGGGTCACGATAACGATACAGTAACTCTCCTTCAGCTCGCGTATAAGCTCCTCGATCTTCAGCGTGGCGATAGGATCAAGAGCCGAGCATGGCTCATCCATCAGGATCACCTCCGGTCTCACGGCGGTTGCCCGAGCGATGCACAGCCGCTGTTGTTCACCGAGCGAAAGCGCCAGAGCCTCCCCATGGAGGTCGTCCCGCACCTCATCCCACAGCGCGGCTTTTCGTAGGCTCTGCTCCACTACCTCGTCCAGATCTAGGTCTCCGTCGAGACCCAGAATTCGAGGCCCGAAGGCGACATTGTCGTAGATCGACTTAGGGAATGGATTGGGGCGTTGAAACACCATCCCCACCCGACGCCGGAGATCGACGACGTTGACGTCTGGATCGTAGATATCCCGCCCATCCAGGAGAACTTTCCCCTCAAGGCCCGTATCAGGGATGGTCTCGTTCATCCGATCCAGACAGCGCAAGAAGGTTGACTTACCACACCCCGACGGCCCAATCAGGGCGGTGATCTCACGATCCCTGATGGTAATCGAGACGTCCTTGAGCGCCTGTTTGTCGCCATAGTAGAAATCGAGATGCTCTACCCTGATCTTCTCCATATGTCAGTGCCTATCCAAACCGGCCGGTGATGTAATCCTCCGTCTCTTTCTCGCGAGGATTGACGAAGATCTGTTCGCCAGGACGATACTCGATCATCTCTCCCATCAAAAAGAAAGCGGCACAGTCGGCGATGCGAGCTGCCTGTTGGATGCTATGGGGCACGATGACGATTGTGTAGTCCTCTTTCAGCTCCTCCAGGGTAGCCTCTACCTTAGCCGTCGAGATGGGATCGAGTCCGGACGTCGGTTCGTCGAGGAGCAAGACATCAGGCTGGAGGGCCAGGCTGCGGGCGATGCACAGTCTCTGCTGTTGCCCCCCCGAGAGAGCGCTGGCTGGTTCGTCCAGGCGATCCTTCACTTCATCCCAAAGAGCAGCCTGTTTAAGGCTCCGTATCACAATCTGATCTTGCTCAGTACGCTCGTGCACACCAGCTAGCTCGGGGCCGTAGGTCACGTTCTCACGGACGGTGCCCGGCAGGGGAAGCGGCAGGGCGAACACCATGCCCACCCGACGCCTCAACGTGGGAAGATCGACTTCGGGTGCGTAGACATCCTGACCATCCAGCCAGATACGCCCCGACATCCGCGTGCCATCCACCAGGTCGTTCAGCCGATTGATGAGGCGGAGTAAGGTCGTCTTGCCGCCGCCCGCCGGCCCAAAAAAGACCGTGATGGCGTTAGCCGGCACGTCGAGGGAGACGTCGTGCAAGGCTTGCTTATCGTCATAGAAGTAGCTTACGCCCTCGATACGAACCTTGGGGATGTCCTGTTTCGTCATAGTCTCAAGAGCAATACACCGGATTCCACGTTCAACACGGTTGGTGGAAGGAAGAAGGCTCGCTAACGGGGTCGCAGCAACGAGGCTTGACGCTGAGGGATCCCATCGTCCCGTTCACCACTCCCGACGCCTGCGATAGTAGCTGCGGATGACCGTCGCCACGACGTTCAACGAAAGAACGAGCGCTAACAGCACCAAAGCCGTGCCATACTGGGTCTCCTCCGGCATACCAGGGACCTGGGTGCTGATGACGTAGAGGTGATAGGGAAGCGCCATCGTCTGATCAAAGGGGGATTGAGGCAGCCGCGGCAGGAAGAAAGCTGCTACAGTGAACAAAATGGGCGCCGTCTCACCAGCAGCCCGGAGGAGGCCGAGAATGACGCCGGTGATGATCCCGGGCATAGCCTGGGGCAAGACGATATGACGGATAGCTTGCCAGCGCGTGCCTCCCAGGCTGGCGCTCACCGTGCGGAACTCCGTCGGCACAGATCGCAAAGCCTCCTCGGTGGTGCTGATAATGATGGGCAATGTCATAATGGCCAACGTCAACGAACCGGCCACGATCGAGGTGCCGAACTGGAGGAAGAGCACGAAAAGCCCAAGCCCGAACAACCCATACACCACGGAAGGGACGCCGGCCAGATTGATGATAGCCAATCGGATCGAACGGGTGAGCCAGTTGTCGCGCGCGTATTCCGCCAGATAAATGGCTCCACCCACGCCAATCGGGATGGCTACCAGCGCTGTGCCCAACGTCAGCCAGAGGGTCCCGACAATGGCCGGGAAAATGCCGCCCGCTCTCATACCGTCGCGAGGCATGGCCGTCAGGAACGTCCAGTCGATAGCGCCCAATCCCTTCACGGCGACAGAGCCTATGACCAAGAGGATCGGAGCAACCACGATCACGGCGATCAGGCCGAGAAAGACGACCCCTACACGCTGTATCTGGTAGCGATCCATCACCTCAACCCTCCCCGACGTCGTTTCTGGAATATCGTCACAGCAGCGGTCAGGTTGATGATAAAGGTCAGCAAGAAGAGGATGAGACCGATGCCAAAGAGAACGTGATAATGAACGCTGCCCTGGGCCACCTCGCCCATCTCTGCCGCAACGGTCGCCGTCATCGTGCGGGCGGGACGCAACAAGGAGTTGAGGGTGACGGGCATGCGGGCTGCGTTCCCTGTGACCAACATCACGGCCATCGTCTCACCAATCGCACGGCCCAGGCCCAGCATCACCGCCGTGACAACACCCGACCGCGCGGCCGGAACCACGACGCGCCAGATCGTCTGCCATTCCGTGGCGCCCATCGCCCGCGCGCCATCCCGATAGGACTTAGGCACCGCGTCCAGTGCATCCTCCGCCACGCTGATGATCGTGGGCAACGACATATAGGCGAGGATCAGCGCCCCGGTGAAGGCAGTCAGCCCCGTGGGCGTGCCCAACCTCTCTCTGACAAAAGGGGCAACGATCGTCATACCAAAGAACCCCAATACCACAGACGGGATTCCAGCCAGAACCTCGATCATTGGCTTGAGGATCTCCCGGGCCCAGTTGGGGGCCACCTCACGCACGAAGACCGCCGTCGCAACCCCCATAGGAAGGGCCATAGCAATGGCCGTTACAGTGACCAGCAGCGACCCCAAAATCAGCGGGACTGTACCGAACAGATCAAACGTAGGATACCAGCGCGTGCCGAAGAGATTAGCCGGTCCAACCTCTAAGAAGGTTGGCATACCTTCCCGCAACAAGAAGATGAAGATGAGCATCACAAAACCGATAGCCGAGAAGCCGAGCACGCGAATGACAGCCTCAATGACGAATTCGGCCCAGCGAAATTTGCCATCCGTCAGTGCATGGTGATCAGTCAATGTCGATCTCCCAATTGCAGGCGCAGGGACAGAGAAGACGGGGGAACTCTCTCAAAGCCCCTCCACCTCACTGGAGGGGCACAAAGCCCAGCTCAGACACCAGAGCTTGCCCATCCCCTCTTACCCACGTCAGATAGGTCGCTATCTGACCGGAGGGATCCCCCGCCGTGTACATATAGAGGGGACGCGAGATGGGGTAGGTCCCATCGTTAACAGTCTCCACGGCAGGAAACACAAAGGGGCCATCAGCGTTGCTTGCCACGGCTATCACTTTCTGCTCATGGGTTACATAACCCAGCCCATCGTAGCCGATGGCATTTGGATTCTGACTGACCTCAGACGTGATGCCCTCAGAGGAGGGCATCAGCAGCGTCCCCGGTGAGAAGAGCACGTTGCTATCCCCTTCGCCCAGACGCACGACGTTTTCGAGGAAGTAGACGTAGGTCCCAGAGTTGGACTCGCGCGACAAGAGGACAATAGGCCGATCCTCGCCACCAACCTCCTGCCAATTGGTGGTTTTCCCCGTATAGATGTCGGCTATCTGCTGGAAAGTGAGGGTATCCACCGGGTTGGAAGGATGAACCACAACGGCGATAGCATCCCTGGCCACAACAAACTCGACTGGGGAGACCCCATTAGCCTCGGCGGCCTCGATCTCCTCGGGCTTCATCTGCCGTGAAGCGTTGGCGATGTCGACTGTCCCGTTGATCAAGGCAGCAATACCCGTGCCTGATCCGCCCCCGGTGACGGAGATGCGCACATCCGGGTACAGTTCCATATACCTCTCCGCCCACGCCAAAGCCAGGTTGACAAGGGTGTCGGAGCCCTTGTTCTCAATCGTCTCTGCGGCCTCGACGGTCTGGCCCGGGCCCGGTTCCCGGTCCTCGCCCCTCCCGAGCACCGCGTGCTCGTAGGCTCCACATCCGCTCAGAGCGGTCAAGACGACGAACAAGCATAAGCCGGCTGCCAGAAGACGCCGGTACCAGAGATAACTAAACGTGCTTCGCCCCCCAAGAAAAAGAACGGCCATCCACAATGTCAAAGCCAAAGCAACCGATGCTTTTCCACTATCTGATTTGTATCATAGGGGAGCATCCGTGTCAAGCCAGGCAGTCACCAGAAGCAAGACAAGGCCCCGCTGATCGCCCGTGGGGCCTTGTCGAGAGGACTCAACAATCGAAAACGGCTGTCAGGAGGCGCTACCCGAGGCTCGCGACCCCCGACTCCTCCATATCCATCTCCACCATCTCCCCGGTCACCGTGAAGATCACCCGCTCGCAGATATTGGTCACCCGATCTGCGGACCGCTCCAGGTTGTGCGCCGCCCACAGGAGGTAGTTGGCCTGGTCGATCCGACTGGCGTTCTCGATAATCAGGTCGAGCAGCTCGCGGTAGACCTGATTATAGAGGGCGTCTACCTCATCGTCCTGCTCCGGGATAGCGCGAGCCAATGCCACGTCACCCCGGGCGAAGGCCTCCAGGGAATCGTGCAGCATCTCCGTGGCCTTGTCCGCCATAGCCGGCAGATGGATCAGGGATTTAATGAACGGCTGACCACCGATCATCAAGTGAATGCGCGCTATCCCTTTGGCGTAGTCCCCTATCCGCTCCAATTCAGAGGTGATATCCAGCACGGCAGCGATCATCCGCAGATCCCGTGCCATCGGCTGCTGGGTGGCGATCAAGGCCAGCGCGTCAGCCTCAAGCTCAAAGCGCTTCTCGTTGATGAAGCGATCCTGAGCAATGATGTTCTTGGAACCCTCGGTATCCCTCTCCTTCAAGCTCTTAACCGACTCAACGATAGCGCTCTCGACCCGGCTGCCCAGGGCCAGGACAGCATCCTGCAGGCGCTGCAACTCCTGATCGAAACTCTCACGTGGCATTACGGTTCTCCCCTTTCGCTGTCGAATCGTTCATCCCGCCAAGTACCGCCAAGACCTCATGGCGCAGGCCGTCCCGCACCCGCCGGAAGACCGCCAATCGTTCCTTCTCGCTTCCTGAAGCCTCGGCCGGATCGGGAAAGCCAATGTGGCGGACGTTGCCCGATCCAAGCCAGAGCGGGCAGTTCTCGGCTGCGTCATCGCAGACTGTGATCACGACGTCGAACGTCGTGTCGCGAAATTCGTCCACCGACTTGGAGCTCTGATCCAAAATGTCGATGTCCAACTCCGCCATCGCCTCGATAGCCAGCGGGTGGACGTAGCCGGATGGCTCCGTCCCGGCCGACAAAGCCTCCCAGCGATCGCCCAGGAAATGGTTGACCAAGCCCTCCGCCATCTGGCTCCGACAGGAGTTGCCGGTACACAAAAAGAGCACCTTTCTCTTGGTCATCACGAGACCTCCTCTCTGACGCGGCTCTCCAGCCAGTTCAGGATATGTTGCTCGATCTGGTCGCGTGCTCTACGGAAGGCTGCCAGCTTCTCCGCCTCGGTCCCCTCGACGGCGACCGGATCCTCGATGGGCCAGTACTGCCGCTCACCGAGCCCGGGGAAGGTGGGACACCGCTTCTCGGCCTTGTCACAAACGGTAATGAGAATGCCGAAGTAGACCTCGTTAAAGAACTCGTTGACGCCCTTGCTATGCTGTCCCTCCAGATCCAAGTCCACCTCCTCCATCACCCGATAGACGTAGGGATGGATAGGCGCCGGCTCGAAGCCAGCGCTGTAGACCTCGAACTGGTCACCGGCATAGTGGCGCAGGAACGCCTCGGCCATCTGGCTGCGCGCCCGATTCTGAATACAGAGGAAGAGGACCCGTGGCTTCTTCATCATAGCCTCCCCCCTAGCCGAACCGGCCGGTGATATAGCGCTCTGTCGTCTCCTGCTGAGGGTTGGTGAAGATCTGATCCGTCGGTCCGTGCTCCACCAGATATCCAGCGCGATCCTCAGCCATCATGAAGAAAGCAGTGTAATCCGACGCTCGTGCAGCCTGCTGCATGTTGTGCGTGACGATGATGATGGTGTAATCCTTCTTCAGCTGCTGGATCAACTCCTCAATCTTCAGAGTCGCGATGGGATCAAGCGCCGAGGCCGGCTCATCCATCAGGATCACGTCCGGTTCAACGGCCAGAGCCCGGGCGATGCAGAGCCGTTGCTGCTGACCACCCGAGAGCGCCAGACCGGACTTGTTCAAGTCGTCCTTGACCTCGTCCCAGAGAACAGCCTCCCGCAAACTGCGCTCCACGATCTCGGCCAACTCGGCCCGGTCGCGCGTCCCATGGGAGCGGGGGCCGTAGGCCACGTTGTCGAAGATGGACTTGGGGAACGGATTCGGCCTCTGGAAGACCATACCCACGCAGTACCGCAGCTCCACCGGATCCATGCCGAAGACGTCGTTGCCATCGATGGTGACCTCGCCCTCGACCCTGGTGCCGGAGATCATATCGTTCATCCGATTGAAGGTACGCAGGAACGTGCTCTTACCACAGCCCGAGGGTCCGATGATGGCCGTAATCGCATTGCGCGGGATCTGGACGTCGACATCCCGCAAGGCCTGAAAGTCTCCATAGTACATATTGTACGATTTCGTCTCAAGTTTTACGTCATCAAACTCCATTTATCTCCCCTTCAGCTTCGATGTCAGGCGTCGTGAAACCACGTTGATCACCAAGTTGATCAAGATAATCGTCAGGATCAGCACAGCGCCGGTCCCCATCGCCTTGTCGAACGCGCGCGTCTCCATCGCCAGATAGTAGACGTGCAGCGCCATCGACCGGCCCGGCGAGCTCAGGTCAAACAACGAATCTGGAGCGCGGACCGTGCCGCCGAACGTGACGAAGAAGACCGCCGTCTCGCTCACCACACGGCCCACGCTGAGCACGATGCCGGTGATGATGCCCGGGGCCGCGGCCGGCAGCACCACCTTCCAGGCCGTCTGCCACTTGGTCGCTCCCAAGGCCAAACTCGCCTCGCGATACGAGCGCGGGACCGCCCGGATAGCCTCCTCGCTGGCCCGGATAATGACGGGCAGCACCAGACACGCCCCGGTCACAGCTGCAGAGCGCAGGCCGAAGCTCCATCCCAGCGCCACGGCGGACACAAAGAGGGCGTAGCCGAAAAGGCCAAAGATAATGGATGGCACACCCGCCAGGATCTCCACCGCGAAGCGAACCACGCTGACGAGAGCGGGGATGAGACCTGTGCCCCCCTCCATCTCCTCCGCGTACTCCACCAGATAGATCGCCGCCAGGACACCCAGCGGCCCGGCGATCACGATGACCCAGAAGACCAGGTAGATGGTCGACACGATGGTGGTGGACATACCCCCCACATCAGAGGCGGCCAGCCCCCCCGCCGGCGGGGAGGAAAGGAACTCCCAGTTCAGCACCTTGGCGCCCTGTACCACCACGTAGCCCACCACAGCGAGGAGCACCGCGACAGCTGCAATGCCGGACAGCCACAGCAGTCCAAAGGCTGCTCTCTGAACCAGATGGCGACGAGCCAAGTTGACTTGTTCAGGCGCCGCCTCGTCCGCTGACATGGCCAGTCGTACCAGCCTAGAAAAAGTGACGTCCTCGCGCGTCATGCCCCCTGATCGAACAGTCTGCTCACTCACTCTGTACCTCCTCGGTTGATTACAAGTCGTGCCGACCCGTTGACCAACGTGATCAACACGAACAGCACGACGCCGGTGGCAAAGAGAGCATCCTCGTGCAATCCGGTGGCGTACTTAATCTCTACGGCGATGTTGCCGGTCAGCGTGCGCGCCTGGCTCAATAAGAGCGTCAAGGGATTACCACTCAGCGGACCCGGCATACGGATTGAGTTGCCGATCACCATGATCATGGCCATCGTCTCCCCCAAGGCCCGCCCTACGCCCAGGATGATGGCGGCGATGATGCCAGATCGGGCCGCTGGCAGCGTCACGCGAGAGATGGTCTGCCACCGGGTGGCGCCGAGGGCCAGAGAACCCTCCTTGTACTCTCGCGGCACGGCCCGGATGGCGTCCTCGGCGATGTTGGTGATCGTGGGTAGGACCATCACGGCCAACACGATGGACGCAGCCAGCAGGCTGAAACCAGAGTTGCCCGGAACCGAGAATGTGGTCCGTACCGCTGGCACCAGGACCACCATCCCGAACAGGCCATAGACCACCGAGGGAATGCCGGCCAGAAGCTCCACCGCCGGCCGAACCGTCTCCCGGACCGCAGGTGGAGCTACCTCGGCCAGGAAAATCGCCCCTCCCATCGCCAGAGGGACCCCCAGCACCACAGCTCCTATCGTGACCAGAATGGAGCCTGCGATCATCGACAAGATGCCCAGCTGACCCTGCTGCGGCCGCCAGACGGTCCCGGTCAGCATCGGGATCACCCCGATCTCCCGAAAGGCCGGCAGGCCCTCACGCAACGTGAATAACAGGATCAGGAAGACAACGAAGACTGAGACCAGGGCGCTCAAGAGGAGCACATACCTGATGCCCGTATCAATAATCTTTCTCATAACCTATCATCGTCCTTTTTCGTAACTCCTCACCTACGATTACTTTGATGCCATCGCCAAGCTCATACCACGTCTTTCTCCATCCAAAGAGGCCCGACGAGAGTAGGATATCACGGGATCTTCGATCATCCCCACGTCCGAATCGACGCCAACGACGGCGCATCCTCTTAGTCTGGCACGGTCAAATCACACCTCAACGGCATTGCGCTCAAACGCCTTGAGCTCCGCCGTCTCCTTCTGCAACCTCTCCACCAGGGCCGGTACGTGCTTCTTGGCCTCATCGGCCCCCATAGCCTGCAGGCGCACGACCTCGGTCATCACCCCCTCCATCTCGCTCGAGAGGCTCACCAACTGCGCTTCGACCCGATCGAGCTGCCTGGAAACGAGCGCCAGCTTCTCAGCGCGCCTCTGGAGCGCCCTTCGAGACTCCTCATACTCCTGCCGGGTGAGCACGTCCTCACTGCTGGCGATGACGTCATCGAGCTCCTGCAGCTCGGCCTCCACGTCCGTCTGAGATTGCATGACCAGGCGGTAGTTCTCCAGCGTCGTCATGCGCCGACAGAGCGCATGAGCCTCGTCCACCAGGCGTTTGACATCCTCTTGAACCGGCTGGAGAGCACGCTGCAAGTGGGGAGGAGCAGAGGCCAGGGTGTTGAAGATGCTCACCTGCGAGCGCTCCAGCCGATCGAACCGGCCCTGGAATCGCTGAGCAAGCGGTTCACGACGCTGCATCTGATGGCTGATTCGCAAGGAAGGATCACGCGCCACGTTAAGAACCATAATCAACCAGACTACCAGACCAATCGGGAACATCCACCAGGCCGACACGAGACCCGCGAAAACGGAGAGCGCCAGAAGCAGAAGGTTAAGTGGGTGTATCAAGCCTGTCAGGAATGGGGAACGCGTCGTCATAAGCTATCCTTCGTCGTCTGTGGTGCGAGACCTCCAAGCCGATCAGCCATCCGCCTGGCTACCATGGACCAAGGGACAGAAGATCGCTCACGGTCATCGAACCACCCCCATCGAGCAGGGCTGCTTGGAGGCTCTAGCCTAGAAGAACGTGGCAATCTCTGCATAGATCTCCCCGATGGTCTCCGGATCGCTATCGTACTGCTTACCACCCGTGATCTCGGCGATGCGCCGCATCACGTCGCGATCTGCTGCCCGACCGAAGGCGATGGTGAAGATCTTCGTCGCATCGCCGCTCTCGCTCTGCGATTCGATCCTGTTCACCAACTCCGGCAAGGTGATGGTCGACGCTGTGTCCTGGCCGTCCGTCAAAGCCACGATGGCGCGAATGTGATCCGGATTCCCCTTCTCCTCCAATTCTCGATACGCCAGCTCTACAGCCGAATAGAGCTTCGTATCTCCCCTCTCTACCACGCCGGACACGCGGTTGCGGACGTCTTGGCGCTTCTCACCCAGGGGCGACAAGTCGGTCAGCGTGATCATCTCGTCGTTGAACAGGATGACCTCCAGACGATCGCGGTCGTCCATCAGGTCGATGAAGTCCACCAGGCTGGATCGAGCCGACGAGATCTTCTTGCCCTCCATGCTGCCCGAGATATCGAGAACCACCACCACGTCCACCGGTTTCTTCACCTCCGCTCGCCAGAGCTCCTGAACGCCGACGATGACCTCGGCCGGTGGCACCTCCAGGATCGTCTGCGGCTCGTTGGGGTCCACGCCGTGCCGCCGATCGAGCGGGGGGCCCAGGGCCAGGGACGGATCCGCGGGGCGAAAGCCATACTCGACGGACTTGCGCTGCTGAGGCTCGGCCAACAGGAAGCCCTCGAAGATCTCAGCCGCCTCCCGTTGCTCTTCGGTGACCCAGGGCGCATTCAGGATGATGTAGGGGTGGTTGCTCCACGGCGTGCCCTCTTTGGGGTAGATGGCCACCACCGGCGGCTGGTCGCTCTCGCCGCTGAGGCGCTTGGCCTCCTGCGCCGCGATCAGGTTCTCGTACATCACGGCAGCGCTGAGATAGGAAGGGCCTCGTTCGAACATCCGGTTGGCGAAGAAGCCGGTGCTCTCACCGTAGTGAATGATACTGCTCTCCACGTCGGTCATGAACGACCGCAGCGTCGGATCCTCCAGATCCGACAACGTGAGGTCCCGCTGCTTCCCGACCGCGGCGTAGGCCTCAGCTATCACGGCGATGATGCCGCTGTTGCTGAAATCAGGATGGGTGTGCCCGAACTTGAAGGCGCCCCACTCCGGATAGCCGTAGGCGGCCCATCCCTCCTCAGAAGTGGCCATCTCGGCAATGTCCGCCCACCCCAGCGGTTTTTCGGGCCACCCGAGGGCCTCGGCCATCGGCCGCCACATGGCGACCACCACTGGGCTCAGCACCAGATCGTTTGGCGTACCGAGCACCAGATCCTCCCCGTGCTTCTGTCGCCAGTTCATATTGGCCACCGGCACGTAGGCCGAGGAGGCAGGGCTCCAAACCGTCGGTTGAAGGGTGCCGTCGACAATGCCGTCGCCCGACACAATCGAGCCCATCGGCGTGGCCTCAACCACGATGGTAGCCCCTCCTTCTGTCTCATTCTTCTCGGCATTGAAGGCCTCGATCAGGGGCACCAGCCACGCCTCTTTCTCCGAGCCGTAGATCATGCTGATAGTGACCGTCTTGCCCCCCGGCAGGGGAAGAGCGCCTCCACACGCGACGAGCATGGCGGACAACACCGTCAGGACAACGATCGAGGATTTCAGGCGTCTTCTCATAGTCTCTCTATCTCTCTTCGCCAACCAATAGAGCCCCACTCGGCTCTTTGAGCCCGTCTGATTCCGTCCACGTGTCACGTCCTAGGGCTGCACGTTACGCGCCCAGAACTCCAACATGGTGTTCAGCACGTTGCCCGGCGGAACCTCGACCTGGTCGGGAAGGTCAAGGCGCACACCATTCGCCTCATAACGGGGAAACGGACTCCCCGCCTCCGAGAGTGGAATCGTGTCATCCACAGGACGAAAGCCGTGCCGAAGCGCTAACTGCTGAATCTCTCGACTGGTGAGGTAATCCAGGAAGACCTGAGCCGCCTGCGCTTCCTCCGCCGCAACCCAATCCGCCTGCAGCACGCAGAAGGGGTGATCGCTGAGGGATGTCACGGGAGGGTAGACCACCCGCAATCCCCCATACTGCGATCCGTAGCGCGCGACAGCATTGTCAATGTGCTCAATGGCGGTTGCTTCGTAGACGGCCACGACGTCATAGCGGCTGGGTCCGTATGCTACGATCTCCTCCATAAAAGTACCGGTGCTGTCCCCGAACTTCGTCACGTTGCGCCCGAACTCGCGATACCAGCGCTGGAAGTCGGAGTCGAGAATATCGTCGTTGGAAAGACCGCCGCTCTTGCCAGCGTAGTTGTAGGTCATTAGCAGAAACGTTTGGAAGCCGCTGTTGGATTTGAGCGGGTTCGTCTGGCCAAACTTGATAAACCCCCACTCCGGGTGTCCGTAGACATCCCACGCCTCCTCGGTCACAGCCTCGTGCAGACGGAGCCAGAGCTCACCGTTGGGCCTATCTCCCCAGAGGACGTCGGCACGGTTCTTCCAGGCAACCAGCACCACGGGGGTGTTCAAGACTGGGCGACAGGTCTCCACGTCCTTCCGATCAACTACCGGCCCGTCGAAGGCGTCCGTGCGAGCTGCCGAGAGATCCTCGAGAAGCGAGATCTGAAGCATGCTGGCCGGGCTGATCAGATCCGGCTCTGCCTCCCCATCCAGCACCGCCAGGACCATCTCCCGTGACCCAGACTTGCTCAGCGCCAGCTCAATTGGACGGCCATCCACACGGATGCCCGAGGTCTGGAAACGGTCCACAGCTTCCTCGATCCAGGCCGCCTTCTCCGTGGAGTAGAGCACGTCGACGACGATCGGTTGCGGCGGGGGGACGAGGAGATCCCGCAGCGGCGCGTAGGCTATGGCCCGGAACGCCGGCGAGATGAACGCGGCGACGAGCACCCCGATGGTCGCCGACCCATAGACAAGGAGCAGAACCCAGTTTAGACGAGGAGTTGAAGACATATCACATCGACCGAGCGGCCACTTGACCGAGCATCTGGAGCGCTGCCGGCGTCTTGAGCAGCGTCTCGACTGGTTCCGCCAGCCAGGGGAAGCTCTGCTTCAACACCTGGCGAGCAGCCTTGACGTCATCCATCGTGGACGTAGACGAGGTAAGCGCTGCGAACAATCCGTCGAGCGCGGCCTGCGCCTCCTCCCTCTGCTCCGCCGTCAACGTCAGCTGCTGCGCCACGAGATTTCGCAGGTTGGTGAACCCTTGCCCCACCCCGCCGTCCAGCGCCCTCCCCGCTCCAGACGCCTGGCTGGAGGCCCCGCTGGCTCCCATCGTCCCCTGCATGGATTGGCCGATGGCGCTGGCCATCGCCGTTCCCAGGCCTACACCAGCTCCCAGCCCAACGCCGAGCCCGGCCACAGAACCCTCTGCCCCACCGCCCGCCTGAGCCGCGTCACCCAGCGCCCGGGCCGCCTTGAACTGCATGTAGGCCTGCATGTCCCCAATAGCACCGATCTGAGCGCGCTCGTCGAGTGCCTTCTCGACCTCCTCGGGAACACTGATAGCGGTGATGTAGACCGCTTTGAGCAGCAACCCCATGCTCTCGAAGTCATCGGAGGCCTTGGCACGGAGCCCGCCGCCCAGCTCGTCGTAGATGGCTGGCAGATCCAACAGGTTGCTCTCGACCTCGCCCAGCAGATCGGCGAACTTGCTGATCAGGATATCTTGAAGGTAGCCGGTGATGTTGTCGGTCCGATAGAGCCCCTGGGTGCCCACGATCTGATTCACAAAAAGCTGCGGCCGCCCTACCTGGAAGGCGAACTTGCCCTGAACCCCCAGCCGAACCACCCCCAGGTCGTCGTCACGGAAGGCCAACGGCTTCGGCGACTGCCACGACAAATCGACGTAGTCTTTGACGTTGACGAAGACAACCTCAGCCCGAAATGGGCTCTTGCTACCGAAGGGTATCTTCAGATAGTTGACGAGTAAAGGAATGTTAAGCGTGGTCAGCGTATGGCGTCCTGGACCCAGCATATCAAGGGCGCGTCCATCGCGAAAGAAGACAGCCACTTGGTTCTCACGGACGACACACTGGGACCCAAGGACGATCTCGCCCGAACCTCCCTCCGGCACACGATGAACGATCTCCCGTCCCGACGGGTCGAGATATTCGATAACCTCCAGGATCCCTCTGACTCTTCTTAGCATACTAGCCTCCACCAGCCATTTCTAGCCTCGACGACGTTCAATAGGCCGCCATAGGCTCGCGCGGACGGGCCGACAACGGCACGGGTGACACTCTGGACTTGTTGCCGAACGTTTATAATACCACAGCGCCTTTCAACGCGGGTTAACAAGTTGTTAACGGTATGTTAACAAGAGCCAGGGGCGTGCTCCACACACTGTTCACTGTCCAGGTCCGTCGTCCTGTTCGGTGAGGATCTAGTCGGTAATCCCTGTGACGGTCTCCAACGCCACTTTGGATAAGTCCGACCGTCCGTTTCCCTGCCCCGGATCCGGAAACCGAGAGGAAGACGCAGGCCAGGTGAACAGCTCAGCTAGCGGTTCCCTTGGCCCACCGGACACAGCTGCTTCTGGTAGCTGCCGAGGCGCCACATCCATTGCAACCCGAGACGTCAGATCGAGCGAAAGCGGCGTCACCGAGATCATCCGATCAACCATCAAGGTCTGGATATCCGATCCAGGCTCGGCTCGCCCCACATTTTCGATCAGCCTGTAGCCGGGACGCCCCTCCCCACTGGCACGATCTGGGGGAACGGGGAGGAAATAGCGATGTCGGGAAAGCCGGGTCAGTCGCCAACGTGTGCGGGGTGTGGCGGTCGCCGGGACGTTGACGTTCAGCACGTCGATATCGTGCGGCATGCGGTGATCCAACAGCATCTCTGCCAGATGGTGGATAATCGCCTTGGAAGCTGCATAATCGGCTTTCGCATCACCCGTCAGGTGATGGTCAGCCCCCATCTCCAGGGAGACAGCCAGCGCCGGGATCCCGAAGGCGCTTGCCTCCAAGGCAGCGCCCACGGTGCCGGAAATCGTCACCTCGATGCCCAAGTTGGCCCCGAAGTTGATGCCGGAGACGACCAGGTCCGGGCGTCGCGGCGCAAGCTCGATCACACCGTGATCCACGGCTAGGGCGGGGCTGGCATCGACGGCGAATCCTGTCACACGCTGTCCGTCGATCTCCCTGGAGGCAGGCCGGATACGCCCTGTCACATTCTTGGGCATAGAACGACCACCGCCGGACCACTGGCGGTCAGGAGCGACCACCAGAACCTCCCCAAGAGGCAGAACAGCCTCTGCCAGGGCCCACAACCCCGCAGAATCGATACCGTCATCGTTAGTCACGAGAATAAGCGGACGGTCCATAAGTATTCACTCCATTACCAAACAGGATCAACTCGTCTTCGCTTGCAAGAGCGAGGGCAAGCACATAGCAGCGCATCCTACTTCCTCAGGATCGTCTTCAGTTCCCTGGGACCCACCCGTTTTCGACGGCGATGGCTTGGCCTTGCTCGCCCAAGGCAAAGTCAATAAAATCGTACGCTGTGGGCTGCGTCAAAGGCCCGGTCAAGAACAACAGAGGGCGCACTACGGTATAGGAACCATCCTGGGCCGTCTCCTCTGAGGGCATCACGTCGTCAATGGCGATGACCTTGATATCTAACTCAAAGTGCCCGAAACCCAGATAGCCAATCGCATTGCCATCCTCCGCCACCAAGGCTGCCACGTCGCTGGCAGTGACGGCGGTCTCCAGATTGGGAGCGGTCGGTCCCTGATCATCAAGGACAATCTCATCAAAGGCCCCGCGCGTGCCCGAGTTCTTGCCGCGGATTACCACTGTGATGGGAGCATCCTTCCCGCCAACCTCGCGCCAATTGGTGATCTCCCCAAGATAGATGCCTTGCAGCTCCTCTAAGGCGACGCTCTTCAGCGGATTCGACTTATGCACCACCATGGCGATGACATCAGCCGCAACCTGATGCTGCTCAATGCCCTCCGCCTCGTCGTCCTTCAGCGAGCGGGAGGCCATGCCAACGTCCACCGTACCGTCGTGAATAGCCTCGATCCCGACGACGCTCCCTCCAGCAGCGATATCGAGTATCACACCCGGGTTCTCCTCCCGAAACGCCTCGCCAATCTGATGGGCTAGCGGCTGGAGGGTGGTGCTGCCAGCGAAAGAGATCTCACCGACTAGCGGCGTGCGGGTGGGTTCCGGGCTCGGTGTGACCGGATGGCATCCCGCGATCAGAAGAACTATGAGACCACAAACGAGCAACCGTGATAGGCTGGGGCAACAACAGATCGCAGGCACGCTCCGGTCCAGTCCCCGCTTGACGTCCCCTTTCGCAGAACGAGACGCGCGCGAACCGTCTACCGATCTCCTAAACAGCGTCATCACCTGCTACCTCAGCACTCGTTGCTTCTAATGTCGTGGAAGACTGAATCTGGTCTCTCCTAAGTTCTGGCTGATCGATGGGGAGGACAAAGGTGAACGCAACCTCTTTGCCGGACCCGCCATCCACCCAGAGTCGCCCACCATGCAGGTTGATCAACGCCCTGGTGATGGGTAGTCCAAATCCAGCCGCCACACCCTCAGAGATAGGCTGGCGCGCCCTGAGGTTCTCTGGCCGAGAGAAGGCCTCCAAGTCACGGGACAGCCGCTCCCCCGAGATCACCAACCCCGAATCGCTGACGCGCACCTCCACAAACGGCTCCACGCATCCGCTGTCGACGTTCAACGCCTCTATCTTCCTGGCGGCAACGCAGATGCGCCCAGCGTCCGTGAACGCTGCGGCGTTCGAGAGAAGATTGAGCACAGCTTGTCTGACACGACGCTTGTCAGCACAGACAATTGGAAGATCGGGATCCAAGTCCGCGCGCAGCGTGATCGGTTTGTGCTCGACCAAAGGGGCCACAGCGTCCAACGCGCTCTCGATCAAGAGACGAAGATCCACATCTTCGAGGGTCAACGTGATCTCGCCAGCCCTCATCTTTGAGATGTCTAAGAAATCGTCGGTCAACTCCAACAGGTACTGTGCCAGAGCACGAACAAGACTGACGTCTCGCTGTTGCCGGTCGCTCAGCGGGCCGACGGTCTCGCACAGGCTGCTCGAGAGCCCAGCGATTGTGTTCAAAGGAGCGCGGAGCTTGTGACTCATCATAGCTAGGAAGTGTGTCTTTAGTTGATCCATCTCTGCCAGACGCTCAGCGGTCTGACACTGCCGCTGATGCACATTGACATTGTGCACGGCGGTAGCGATCTGATTGGCGAGGGTGTCGAGCAGCTGACGCGTGTCCGGCCAAAATGCACCAGGCTGCCTGCTCTGCACATCCAAGGCGCCGATGAGCGTGTCACCGACTATCAGGGGAACCGCCGCCGCCGAATAGGTGTCTATGAGCAGTGGGGGCTTTAGGTGCGTGGACGTCATCCTCACATTCTGAATGACCTGCAGCTGCCTGGTGGCCACGGCCAGGCCCACCGGGGACTTGGAGCCGGCAGGGACTAGCCTGCACCCTCTACCAAGAGACCTCTTCGCCTCACCAGCTACCTCCTCCAGAACAACGACCTCGGACCCCTTTTCGACGAGGAAGATACCTACGTGATGGATCCCCGGGCACACCTCACCCAGGTCTCGCCTGATGATCTCCGCTGATCGCCGCAACGTGACGTCCAACTCGAGATTGGCAGAGATAGCGCGAGCAACGCCTGCTGTTGCTCTCAACCCCGCTGCGCGCGCTTCGATCTGGCTCTCCAAATCGGCGCATTGGTCACGCAGATCGCGCCTCATCTCGTTGAAGCGATCTACCAGGAGACCGAGTTCGTCGCCCTCGCCGATCGCCAGACTGTTGGGCTCCAGCTGCACCTCACGCTCCAGGTCTCCCTGCCCCACAGCGCTCACCCCCGCCGAGAGGGCCCCCACGGTTCCCTGTATCGAGCGTACCACTGTTACGCTCAGGCCGCTGAGGAGCAGGGCCACGACCAGCGTGCTGGCAATCATCACGATGAGAGCAGCCTGGGTCACCCGCCGGTGGTCGCCGTTTGAGTGGACGAAGAACAGCTCCGCAGGGGTGGCCCCCAGCATAGTCGACCGCTTTTCACAGTACTGATCACCTAGCCAGCCGCTACAGGCGTCGAACGGCAGCTGGTCAGCTGTGCCCACTTGCTTGCCCCGGAGCGCCACCGCCAGATCTGTCGAGAGACGCTCCTTGAGGCGGATCTCCTCAAGCTGCGCCCCCAGATCGACACCTACCACTACCGTTCCCGTTTCCTCCATCATAGGAACTCGACATAAGAGAAGCAGATAGTCATCCACAACTCTGGCAGCCGACCTTCCAGACTCAGCCGTGTTCAACAGGGACGACGTCGTCGGAGTGTAAAGGCAGGCGCTCGAAAGCACAAGGGGGTCCTCCATATCGGGGCTTTGATCATAGATCTGCACAAGATCCAGATCGAAGCGCTCACGCGACGCTTGGGCCGCGGCACTCAGTGCGCTCAGGTCGTAATTTTGGACCGCCCCCACGATGCTCAAATCGCCGGCCAACGCCTGTCCGGCACGACAGATACCGTCTGCCCGCTGGGTCAAGATCTCGAGGACGCCGTCAGCCTCGGTTCTCGTCCGCTGCGCCCAGAGCCGTCGGTATGTTAGTTGGTTGCCGATCGTGAAGGCGCCCGCTCCGACAAGCAGAGACACCAGGGTCAGTGCCACGCCAACCAGACGCACTTTGGTTGCGAGGGACCGGATCCCGAGGCATCGATACAGGGACTGGAGCAGAGAACTAGGCATGTCCCTACCTTGTCGCAAACAGACCCGCAATGAAGCTGATCCAATAGCTCGCCACATCCTCCGTTGGACCGGCGGCTAACCCGACGGCAGAAGAGCTGCTGCAGCGAGGAACACGAAGAATCCCAGCAGTGCGCCAGCCACCGTCTGAGAGAGCGAGTGTCGCCGCAATCGCACGCGCGACCAAGCGACGAGAGGTACAGTGAACACGAAGGGCAAGGGAGTCCCAAAGAGCGCCCAAACCATGGTCGTGGCACCGGCCGCGGTGGCGACGTGCATACTGATCTTCCAGCGTAGTGTGACGGCGAAGACAGCCATCACCTGGAGCAAGGTGGCCCCTGCCACGATGGTCATCGTCGGCGGAGCCGCACCGAAGGTAAGCACAAGCCAGGCCAAGCCGTTACACACGATTGTAACCAGCAGGGGCTGAGCCCGCTGCTTCCGCAACCGGACGTCGATGTCTGTGACGTCACCACGCTTAACCAACCAGACCACGTAAAGAAATGGGAGTAGCACCCCTAGCAGGGCGTAGACGCCCCCCCATACCCAGGCCCCCGGCGTGGCGAGCTTCAGAGCCGTGAGCGCAACGACCAGGGAGGCCACCACCGGGGGGCTGCCCACGTTGGAGATCGCGAGTGCCAGACGACCATCCCAGCTACGAGGCGCTTCTGGGCCAACAAGCCCCGGACTGGCGGGAAACCCTTGTCCCTCCCTATACCCGACAGCCTCAACGCCCGTGGGCGTTGAGCTCGGAGTCGTGACTTCCCTCTCAGTTAGCATACCCTACCGTCTTCCAGAAACGTCCTATCGCGATACACAACAGAAGTATAGCAGACGGGTGTTAATCAAGATTTAACAGGGCGTTAAAGCGCCGTCAAGGTCGAGTTAAGCGACGGCCTCCCGGCCATCATCTGGCAGTTGAATCTGGGCGTGGCTTGCTCCCCCGGGGATCCGTCTTCGCGCTGCGGCGGGCACGAGGACTGCGAACGTAGAGCCCTCATTCACCTCGCTTTCGACCATCACCCGCCCACCGTGGAGTTGCACGATTTCCTGAACGATGGCGAGCCCCAGGCCCGTGCCGGAGATCTGCATCGACCTGGGCTTCTCGCCGCGAAAGAAACGATCAAAGATGTAGGGCAGTTCGTCCTCCGGAATCCCCATCCCCGTATCTATCACGGTCGCTCTCGCCCAGCGACGACCGTTCTGCTCTAGCCTGTCTGTAGAAACCGTGATCTGGCCGCCCTCCGGAGTGTACCGTATTGCGTTCGAGATCAGGTTGTTCATGACCTGCATCATCCGCTGCCGGTCCACCCAAGCCGGGGAATCCTCACATGGCTGGCACGTCAGGACCAGGCCTCTCCGTCTTGCGTCCGGAGCATGTCGCTCCACAGCATCCTCAGCGAGCTGGCCCAAAGGCGTCATCTGAGGCTCAAGATCGATTCTTCCGGCATCCACCCGGGACATCTCCAGAATGTCCTCCACCAGCTGAGCCTGGTAATTGGCCTCCTCCATCAGTGATCCAATATACTCTCGCCATTGCTCCGGCTGCTTCTGCATTAGGTGCGCCAGGAGCTTGATGGTGGCAATCGGCGTACGCAGCTCATGGGACACGTTGGAGACGAAGCGTGACTTCATTCTGTCTAGCGCCTTGAGATGGCTGACATCGTGTATCGCCACCACAGCTCTCGCCCTCTCCCCGCCGGACCCAGAGACCGGCGCCGCCCGCAGCTGAAGATCCAGGCCTGTCAACTCCAGAATCCTCTCCGCCCGGTCATCGGCTTGTTCAGCCAGCTCCCCTACCGCCTCCCGCAACCTCCGCGATTCTTCTGGCGAGAGACTCTGATCGAGCCACATCTCCGCCACCCGATTAGCCAGGATGAACGCACCCTCCCCTCCGGTCACGATGATCCCATCCGCCGTGCTGTTCAGGACGGCCTGGAGCTGAGCGTACTGCGCCTGGACGACCGCCGCTCGCTCCTCCACACGAGCCTCCAGATCCTGCGCATAGCCTTCCAGTTCCTCATACAGCTGAGCATTGTGCAATCCCATCGCCATCTGATCGGCCAGGGTATGGAGCAGATCGACAATCTCGTGCGTCAGGTGATCGGTCTCAGCACACTGCACGTACAGAACCCCGATTATACGCTGGCCCACCTCCAAAGGTATCGCAGCAGCGGAACCCGTGACCAGGAGCTGCGGGGTCTCCAGGAAGCGCGGATCGGAGGTCACGTCCTGGGCAATCTGTGCCCCGCCAGAAGCCGCAGCTGCCGCCACCAGGGACTGTGAACCTAGCGGTACCTCAAAGCCCTTTTCCAGGAGTCTCTGCCCTCCGCTGCTCGTTGCCGCTCGAAGTCTCAAGGACCCAGAAGGCGGATCGATCAAGTAGGCCTGCGTATGGGAGAGGCCGATCCGCTCCTCGATCAAGGCCAGCGATTTCCGGAGAATCGAGTCCATAGCCAGGGTCGAGGAAACGACCCGGGCCACATCCGCGGCTGTCTTCAGCTCTTTGGTCCGAGCGTTAACCTCGTATTCCAGATCCTCATATAAGCTGTACAGATCGGCCACCATGCTGTTGAACGTCCTGGTCAGGAGCCCAATCTCATCTCCACAGCCGATACTCAACGGGGAATCCGCGTTGGGCATCTCCACAACCTGGCTCAATTCCCCCACAGCCACGCTTCGCGCTGCGGCAGAGAGCTTCTCGATCGGATGAGCTATCGCCCCGGCCAGCATCACCCCCAGGGCAATCAGCAGAAGCGTGGTCACGAGTGTGCTCACAACCATAATGACGAGGCCCGTCGTGGTGACCTTTTTCACACTGCCCGTCGGACGCACGAGGATCAGGGAAGCCTTCGTCTGCCCCAGTTTGACCGCAGAGCTCGTCACGTAGTCCCCTCCACCACGCTGAACGCTATGGGTCAGTGCTTGCCGAGTGCCCGTAGAGACACCATCCACCTGAAGGGCAAGATCGCTGGCCAGGCGGTACGCAGAGGCCGTGCGACTCAACTCAGTCTCCAGATCGATCCCTGTGACCACTGTACCCTCTCCTTCCGGCATGGGAGCTTGGCTCAGGAGAAGCACACGATCGTGGACCACATAGAGATCTGGGACGCCAGGGGTGACTCGGTCCAGCAACAAGGACTCGCGATAGAGATTGGAGAGCATCAGGTTGACCCGGGCCTGGCCCTGCTCGCCATAGATCTGGATCAGATCAAGACCAAAGCGATCCCGAACGACAACTGCGCGGCTATTCATAGTGCTCAGACCTGCCTCCGTATCCTCTCGAACCGCCCTAACCAATGCAGGGTCCTCCGCCAGAAGCCGAGAGGAGGTATCCACGTCCGTGACGCGATCGTGAAGCGCACCGATGACCCGTTGAGCATCGGCAGAGACCTCACGTCGAAGAAGCTGGTTGCGGGTGAAGGCCGTACCCCCCAAGAAGGCCAGGGTGCTGCCCAGGAGAGAGAGGAGCATCAGGCCTATGATGGGAATCAGCAGCTTAGGTTTCAGCGACAGGGCACGATGCTGGGGGAGAATGCGGGTCACAAACCGAGAAAGCACCGACTCACCTCATAGCTCTGACATAATCGTCGGGCAAGATCAAGCCCCCTCGAATCGGGGGGCACGGAAACAAGTCTGACTATAGATTGTACCGCAAAGCCGTTAAGTCCCTTTTAATGGCCTGTTAAGATACCCAAAAAAAGATGCGGCGTGCTTGAGCGCACGCCGCACCTCGAACCCGGGCTCAAGCAGGGGTCTACTTGACCGGGATGTACTCCTCGGCCACGATCGCCTGGCCCTCTTCGCTCATGATGAAGTCCAGGAACGCCTTCGCTAGCCCGGTCGGCTCGCCCTTCGTGACCATGTTCAGCGGCCGCACCACCGGGTACTCCCCGCTGCTCGCGTTCGCCACCGTCGCCTCGACGCCGTCGATCGCCAGCGCCTTCACGCTGTCGTCCAGGTAGCCGAACGAAACAAAGCCCATCGACCACGGCGTGCTCGCCACCGTCGTCTTCACCGCGCCGTTCGACGGCTGCAGCAGGGCCGTGTCGACGATGACAGACTCGCCCATCACCATATCCTCGAACGCGCCGCGCGTGCCCGACCCTTCCTCACGGCTCACCACGATGATGTTCTGATCGGGTCCACCCAGCTCGCTCCAGTTCGTGACCTCGCCGGCGAACACCTGCCGCACCTCGTCCTTGCTCACGCCGTCCACCGGCACGTCCGGATGCACCGCGATGGCGATGCCATCCTGCGCGATGGTGTGCGCGATCAGGTCCGGGTACTCTTCCATCTCCGAGTCCTTCAACGCGCGGGAGGCGTTGCCGATCGGCGTCGTCCCCTCGGCCGCCGACTTCACGCCCACGCTCGACCCACCACCCTGCACGTCGATCTCGACGTCCGGGTTCTGCGCCATGAACTCCTCCGCCAGCGCCTGCGCCAGCGGCTGCACCGTCGACGAACCTGCCAACTGCAGCTCGCCCGAAAGATCCATCGCGGCCTCGCCGCCGCCCGAAACGGGGATGTAGTCCTCAGCGACGATCGCCTGACCCTCTTCGCTGAAAGCGAAGTCCAGGTAGGCCTTCGCGAGCCCTGTGGGCTCGCCCTTCGTCACCATGTTCAGCGGCCGCACCACCGGGTACTCACCGCTGCCGGCGTTCGCCACCGTCGCCTCGACACCGTCCACGGCCAGCGCCTTCACGCTGTCGTCCAGGTAGCCGAAGGACAGGAAGCCCATCGAGAACGGTGTGCTCGCCACCGTCGTCTTCACCGCGCCGTTCGAGGGCTGCAGCAAAGCCGTGTCGACGATGAGCGACTCGCCCATCACCATGTCCTCGAAGGCACCGCGCGTGCCCGACCCTTCCTCACGGCTGACCACGATGATGTTCTCGTCGGGTCCGCCGAGCTCGCTCCAGTTTGTGATCTCGCCCGCAAATACCTGACGTACCTGATCCTTCGTCACCCCATCAACCGGCACGTCCGGATGCGCCGCGATGGCGATGCCGTCCTGCGCGATCGCGTGCGCGATTAGGTCCGGGTACTCCTCTTTCTCCGAATCCTTCAGCGCGCGGGACGCGTTCCCAATCGGGGTCGTCCCTTCGGCAGCCGATTTCACGCCGACGCTGGAGCCGCCACCCTGCACGTCGATCTGCACGTCAGGGTGCTTCTCCATGAAGGCCTCTGCCAGCGCCTGCGCCAGCGGCTGCACCGTGGAGGATCCAGCCATCTGGAGCTCGCCCGACAACCCGGCCTCTTCCTCAGCAGCGCCACCGGAGACGGGGATGTAATCCTCAGCCACAATGGCCTGACCCTCATCGCTGAAGATGAAGTCGAGGTAGGCCTTGGCCAATCCCGTGGGCTCGCCCTTGGTAACCATGTTCAGCGGGCGCACGACCGGGTACTCGCCGCTCATAGCGTTCTCCACGGTCGCATCGACGCCGTCCACGGCCAGCGCCTTGACGCTCTCGTCCAGGTAGCCGAAGGACAGGAAGCCCATCGAGAAAGGCGTGCTCGCCACCGTCGTCTTCACTGCGCCGTTCGACGGCTGCAGCAGGGCCGTGTCGACGATGAGGGACTCGCCCATCACCATATCCTCGAACGCACCGCGCGTGCCCGACCCTTCCTCACGGCTCACCACGACGATGTTCTCATCCGGGCCGCCCAGCTCGCTCCAGTTCGTGATCTCGCCAGCGAAAACCTGCCGCACCTCGTCCTTGCTCACGCCGTCCACCGGCACGTCCGGGTGCACCGCGATGGCGATGCCGTCCCGCGCGATGGTGTGCGCGATCAGGTCCGGGTAGTCTTCCATCTCCGAGTCCTTCAACGCGCGCGACGCGTTGCCG
>Ga0207797_1000511_pt1 | contig 29977 bp, 26 predicted proteins | sample PRCRCaboRojoPR_6_FD_187275 | JGI IMG/M metagenome (GOLD analysis project Ga0207797, IMG submission 187275) | Marine sediment microbial community from Cabo Rojo, Puerto Rico - PR CR 10% Liquid 1 (SPAdes) | ecosystem: Environmental > Aquatic > Marine > Coastal > Sediment | place: Cabo Rojo, Puerto... | reverse complement strand
AGGCCCGCGACTGGATCTCCTCGCGCAGGATCTCGCTCACGAGGTCGCCGCTGGCCTTCCCGCGGAGTTCGCCCATGCACTCGCCCATGAGCGCCGAGAACGCGCCCATCCCCTCCGCCTCGACCTGGTCGGCGTTCCGCTCGACGACCGTGACCACGGCCTCGCGGACCTCGCCCTCGTCGACGCCGCCGAGGCCGGCTTCCTCGGCAGCTTCCTCCGCGGACAGGTCGGGGTTCTCGGCGAGTTCGGTCAGGAGGTCCGGCACCCCTTCCTGCGGGACCTCGCCGTCCTCGACGAGGTGGAGCGTCTCGGCCAGGTGCTCGTCGGTGAGGTGCTCGACGGGCACGTCGTCGCGCCGGAGTTCGGTGACCGTGCTCTCGAGCGTTCCCGCAGCAAGCGTCGGGTCGACGCCGGCCGCGACGACGCGCTCGAACAGGGGCATGCGCTCGCCGTAGGCCACCTGCTCGGCGAGCCCGGCGTCCAGGCCGTACTCGTCCTGGTAGCGTTCGACCTTCTCGGTCAGCAACTCGGGCGTCTCGACGTCGCTCGGGTCGAGGTCGACCGGCGGAACGTCCGTCTCCGGGTACATCCGCGCCGCGCCGGGGAGCGGCCGGAGGTAGCGGGTCGTCGCGTCCTCGTTCGCGCCCCTGGTCTCCTCGGGGACGCCCTCGATGGCGACTTCGGCGCGTTCCGCGGCGGCCTCGATAGCCTGTTCCGCGACCTCCGCGTCGGCAGCCACGATGGCGACCGCGTCCTCGTCGCCAGCCCCCACTGCGTCGGCCAGTTGTTCGACCTCCGCCTCGGTGACCCCGTACGCGGGCAGTTCGTCCGTGTGGAAGATGCCGCCCGCGCCGTGGCGCTTGGCGTGATCGGACAGTTCGGTCCCGAGCCGGCGGTCCGGTAGGATCTCACGGCCGACCAAGCCGTCGAAGCCGTATAGCGGGACCGCCATGACCGCCCCGCCGTCCGACAGCGCGCCGCGAATCACCCCGCTGTCGGTGTTCTCGAAGACGTCCGTGACGTCCTCCACGTCGCCGACCGAGGCGTCTCGATCCTGCAGTTCCTCGGCGATCTCCAGCAGTTCGACCTGGCGGCTGACCTCGTTGCGGACGATGTCGTCGATGTCGTCGAGGCTCTGGACCCCCTTGACCTCGACGCGGGCGCCGTCCTCGATCGAGACGTTGACGTCCTGGCGGATCGTCCCGAGGCCGCGCTTGACCTTGCCAGTCGACCGCAGGAGCATGCCGATGCGCTCGGCGGCCTCCCTCGCCTGCTCGGGAGAACTGACGTCCGGCTTCGTCCCGATCTCGACGAGCGGGATGCCCAGGCGACTGAGGTTGTACCGGACGCCCGCATCCGTTTCCTCGACGCGCTGGGCGCTCTCCTCCTCCAGCATGAGGTCCGAAACCCGGACCGGCCCCTCCTCGGTCTCGATCTCGCCGTCGGTGGCCATCAGGGCCGTCCGCTGGAACCCGCCGGTGTTCGACCCGTCGACGACGATCTTCCGCATCACGTGCGCCCGGTCGACGACGGCCATGTCGAGCAACTGCGCGATCTCGAGGGCGACTTCCCTGGCCTCCCCGTCGAGGCGATGGGGTGGCTCGTCGTCCTCCTCGACCAGGCAGGTGGTGTCGAACGCGAGGTACTCGAACTCCCGGTCGATCTGGCTCTCCTCCTTCGCGGCCTCGTCGATCTCGCCGAGTTCGCTCTTGGTCGGGTGCAGGTACCGCGTCACCGTTCGGGTCGCCGCGTCGGGATCCCGGAGGGTCGTCGGACACTCGCAGAACAGCTTCGTCCCGGTGTCCAGTTGCTGGTGGATCTCCAGACCCGCGACGAGCCCCAGCGACTCGTAGTCGTACTCGGTCATTGCCGTGTGTTCGGAGTGCGGAGGGTAAAAAACCGTTCAGTTCAGTCGCCCACGCGGTTTCCGGAAGCCCCGGTCAGGTTCCCGTCCCGAACCCGTCGTCCGGAGGGGGCGGGCCGGCGGCCGAGTCGGACGGTTCTCGACGATCCCTCCGGGCGAGCAACTCGTCGGTCAGCGCGCCTCGCAGGCGCTCCGCGTCGGCGTCGTCCACGTCGATCGCGACGGCGTCGCCGCCCCGGAGGCTCGACGTGCTGGCCGTGTCGGCGGTGACGTTCGCGAGGTCCCGCCAGCGCTGGAACGGCGATCGCCGGTCGACGACGGTCTGGATGCGATCGTAGGGCACGATCCGCGTTCTGCGGCGCCAGAACCCGGTCCGCGTGAGGAAGTGATCGTCCGACTCCTGGTACCCCCGGTGCGCCCACGTGAGGTGGGCCGCCACCGGGACCGCCGCCAGTCCCAGCAGGACGAAATACCACCGGCCGAACGACCCGGTGACCGCGTCGACGACGAAGGCGCCAGCGGTCAGCGCCCCGACCGCCAGCGCGTACCGAACGGCGTATCGCCGCCTGGCTCGAGCGGGCGGTCGACGGAAACCGCGTGGGTCGACCCGAACGCCTTCGATCCGCGCCACGAGGTCGACGACTCGATCCCGACGGGCGAGGGGCACCGCCGTCTGTGCGCCGCCGCCCGACTGCCCCGGGGCGTATCCCGCCGTCTCGATGGACAGCGTCGCGTAGCCCAGCGCCCGTTTCAACGGGTTCTCCGCCACGGACAGGGTCTGGACTTTGCTCAGGGGGATCGTCCCGGTGTAACTTCCGAGGAACCCGCGTTCGTACCGCAGGTCCTCGCCGACCCGACGCAACCGGAAGCCAGCGTAACGGTTGAAGACGACGACCACGCTGAACAGCCAGGCCACGGCCAGGACGCCCGCGACGCCGAGGGCGATCTCCGCCGGGGAGAGCGCTCGAACCGTCGCCCCCGGTCTGGTGGCGTCGATGACCCCGCGGGTCGGGATCAGCCACTCGGCCGCGATGGCGACGAACGAACCGATAGCCCCGACGCCGGGGTCGATGGACAGGACGCTCGTGAGCGCCAACTCCCGCCGGTCGAGTTCGAACAGGACCTCCCCGGCCTCCTCGCGCTCGACTCCCTCGGCGGCGGCGGTCAGGTGCTCCGACTGCTCCGAGAGGGCGTCCTGGAGCTCCGACGCGCGCCGGCGGCTGACGTATCGCAGCGTCGCCTCCGTCGAGGACCCGCCCGCCGTCTCGATCCGGAGGGTCGCGACGCCCAGCAGTCGATGGACCGCGTTCTGGCTGACGTCGACGTTCTGGATCCGGCGGAGGGGTATCTCCCGGACGCGTCGCGAGATCACCCCGGAGGCGATGTCGAGCGAGTCGGTGGTCAGTTCGTAGTCGTACCGCCGGTAGTAGAGGAACTCGTACCCCATGCCCAGGAGGACGGCCGCACCGACCGCGGCGAGCGTCCCCCCGGCCGCCGCGAGCGACCCCGACGACATCGACCCGAAGACGGCAACGACGACGCCGGTGCTCGCGCCCCGGGAGAGTCCGCGGATGACGGCCGTGTACGGGTGCAGCTTCATACTGCGTCGTCGCCTTCGCTCTCGATCGCCAGGTCTCGAAGCCGGTGCTGGAGGTCGGTGGCCTGGTCCGGGCGGAGCCCCGGAATGGCGACGTCGGCCTGCCGCGAACCCGCGGTGTAGATGACAACCCGCGAAAGGCCGAGCGCTCGCTCGAACGGCCCCCGTTGCGTGTCGACGTGCTGGATTCGAACGTGGGGAACGATCGTCCGGATCCGCGTCAGGACGCCCCGCCGGATGTAGACGGCCTCCGAACGGACCTCGTACCGCCAGATCCGGTAGCGAAGGACGGCGAAGAGGGCGCCGAGGGCGCCGACGACGAGGAACGCCCCCGTTCCCGACCAGGCTGGCCAATCGAGGATGAAAGCGCTTCCGGCGCTAACGAGGACACCCAGGAAAACGGCAGTCACGAAGGAGTTGGCGACCCAGAGCAGCCGAACCCGGGGGTCCAGCGCGCGCTCGGTCACGGTTCGATCCTCCCGCCAGTCGGGGGCTCGAAGCGGAGACGTAACACGATCGGTCCGGCGGGGCTATTGCTGCTCGATGCGGGCGTCGTCCAGTCGGACGAGGTCCTCCATAAGGCCCTCGCCATCGCAGTCGTCGTTCGGGCAGCGGTAGTGCCAGCCGTCCTCCGTGGCGACCTGCTCGGAGAACCGCTCGCCACACTGCCGACAGACGAGTTCGTCCGTCCCGCAGGAGTCGCGGTGGAGTTCGTACTCGAGCTTCCCGGAAAACGTCCGATTGCAGGTCCCACAGGTGTACATGGAATATGCATCGTCCTCATACCGTATAACTACCGTGGATCCTTTACGTGAACGACGGCGCCCCCGACCGGGGCCGAGTCCGGGGGTTTCCTTCGATCGGCGGTCAGCGACGAGGTGACCGTCCCCCCACGACCCGGGAACCCGGTGTCGGGCAGTCAGTCGTCGTTCCCGAGGATTCCCCGTTCGGTCATCTTGCGGGGGTCGATGATCTCGTCGGCCTCGTCCTCGTCGAGGTAGCCCTCCTCGACGACCACCTCGCGGATCGTCTTGCCCTCCTCGAGCGCCGTCTTGGCGGCCTTGCTGGCCTTGTCGTACCCGATGTGGGGATTGAGCGCGGTCGCGAGCGCCATGCTCTGCTCGACCTGCGCTTCGCAGTGCTCGCGGTCGGCCTCCAGTTTCCGCACGAACTTCTCGGCAAACGTCTCGCTGGCGTTGGCGATCAACTCGGCTGACTGGAGGACGTTGTGTGCGAGCACCGGCTTGTACAGGTTCAGGTCGATCTGGCCCCCGGCCGCGCCGGCCGAGACGGCGGCGTCGTTGCCCACGACCTGCTTGTGGACCTGGTTGACGGCCTCCGCGACGACCGGGTTGATCTTCCCGGGCATGATCGAGGATCCCGGCTGGTTCTCGGGCTGGTCCAGCTCGCCCAGGCCGTTCCGCGGGCCCGACGCCAGCAGGCGGAGGTCGTTGGCGATCTTGTTCAGCGACCCTGCGACGACCCGCAGCGCGCCGTGGGCCTCGCCCATCGCGTCGTGGGCGGCCTGGGCCTCGAAGTGGTTGTCCGCCTCGCGGAACTCGACGCCGGTCTCCGCGGAGATGTACTCGGCGGCCTTCTCGGGGAACTCGGGATGGGTGTTGAGCCCGGTCCCGACCGCGGTGCCCCCGAGCGCCAGTTCCGAGAGGTGATCGCGCACGTCGTCGACGCGGGCCAGGCCCTTCTCGACCTGCGTTCGATAGCCGGAGAACTCCTGGCCGAGACGGATCGGCGTCGCGTCCTGGAGGTGCGTCCGGCCGGTCTTGACGATGCCGTCGAACTCCTCCTCCTTCTCCGCGAGAGCTTCACGGAGCGTGTCCAGGGCAGGAATCACGTCCTTCTCGACGGCCTCCAGCGCCGCGACGTGCATCGCCGTCGGGATCACGTCGTTGCTCGACTGGCCGAAGTTGACGTGGTCGTTGGGGTGGACGACCCGGTCGCCGATCCCCTCGCCCGCGATCTCGGCCGCGCGGTTGGCGATCACTTCGTTGGCGTTCATGTTCGTCGAGGTCCCCGATCCCGTCTGGAAGATATCGACCGGGAAGTGCTCGTCGTGCTCGCCGGCGATAACCTCGTCGGCCGCCTCGACGATGGCGTCGGCCGTCGACTCGTCGATCGTTCCGAGGTCGCGGTTGGCCTGCGCGGCGGCCTTCTTGACGACCCCGAGCGCCCTGATGAACCGCCGGCTGAAGGTGATGCCGCTGATGGGGAAGTTCTCGACCGCGCGCTGGGTCTGGGCCCCCCAGTAGGCGTCCTTTGGGACCTGCATCTCCCCGAGGCTGTCCGATTCGGTGCGATAATCGTCCGACATACGTCCCCCTGTCGTTCGGGATCGGCGTAAAACTACCCGAAACCGGGGTCGTTTGCCAGCCGGAACGAACGCGACGACCCGTCCGGCGTCGGTGACAACGGCGCTGTCGGGGCGGAAGCGGACGGAACGACCGACGGGCGCAGTATTGGATCACGCGCGACAAACCGCGAGGAGGTGTTCCGATGAATCCACTACCGTCCGGTCCTCCCGGAGCAGTCGGGCCAGATCCCCGACGCTGTCCCTGGCCTCCTCGGTTGCCTCGTCGAGTTCGTCGTGACAGTTGGACGCGATCCCTTCCAGGCCGACGAGCGTCTCCACCGACAGCCCCGCATCGGACAACTCGCGCTCGAACTCGTCAGCGCGATAGAAGTGGCATTCCGTCCACTCCGGATCCTCGATGACGTCCTCGACCAGTGCTCGATCGTAGTCACCCGTACGAGCGAGCGGGACCAGCAACTCGTGGGTCTCGTCGACGTCGGTGTGGAGGAGGAGTTCCTGGAGCACCGCCAGGCGGCCCATCACCGAGACGAACGCCGGCGCGTCGTCGCGGGCGACGCGCTCGATTTCTCCGGCCGCCCGCACTCGATCTTCGGCGTCCGGAACGTGGGAGAGGGGCCCGCCGAGACAACAGACCGCGTCGAAGACGCCGTCCTCGAACGGGAGGTCGCGGACGTCCCCACGACGGATCGCCACCGCGTCGCTCGACTCACGGTCGGCGATTTTCTCCCGGGCGACCTCGAGCTGGCCCGCGCTCCGGTCGACGAGCGTCACGTCGTAGCCCCGCTCCGAGAGCCAGATCGCGTATCGACCTGCGCCACCGCCCGCGTCCAGCACCCGTCCGGAACCAGGGAGGGCTCGCTCCAGGTAGTCGGTGGTGTTCTCGAATTCGAGGCGGGTCGGCACGGTCCGGTCAAGCCGCTCCCACTCCCGCTCGCCGTACGCGTCGTAGAAGGATTCTGGATCGGCGAGCCCCTCGTCGGTCATCGTCGAGGTGAACTGGCCGACCAGTAAGCCTTCCGCCGGCGTGCGAACCTTTCCGATCCGATCAGGTGAGGCCCGCCGCGTGACTCCAGGCCAGCACCTGGACGACCGCCAGCAGGACCATGGCGAGAACGCCCGGGAGCGGGAGTTCCCGACGGGTGTACCGGACGACCCCCCACGCGAGCAAGGGGAGGACGATCAGGCTCGCCAGCGCGACGGGTGCGGGCAACGCCCGCCCGGCGAGAATCCCGAGCGTCGCCACGTACGCCACCGTGCCGAGCGCGTAGGTCAGGCGAAGCCGCGATCGCGACCAGCGCGTCGGCAGCGTCGCCTTCCCGACGGCGGCGTCCGCCTGCCGGTCCGGCCAGTGCGTTTCGAGCAGGTTCACGAACACCAGGACGGTGAACGGCACGCAGGCCAGCACGGGATCGACGGCGACCCGGTCGGCCTGCACGGCGAAGCCGTACAGCGGCAGGGCGACCCCGCCGAGGAGGGCGTTCGTGACCTCGCCGACGCCCCGCCAGACGAGCGCCAGGGGAGGGAGCGAGTACAGCCACCCCAGCGCCGCGATGGCCCCGAGGACGAGGAGCGACGGCACGGTGATGCCGTGGAGGAAACAGAGGATGGCGGTCACTACGCCCACGCCCAGCGAAACCGCCGCAGCACGGAGGGCGATTCGGCGCGGGAGTCCGGTTTCCTGAAGGGCCCCACTTCCGCCCGAGAAGGGCGTTCGACTGGTCAGTGCGTCGGTCTCGTAATCGGCGTACTCGTTCGCGTAGTGGACGCTCGCCGCGACGGGGAGCAGGACGACGAGGCCGGCGACCGCCGCCCGGATGTCGAAAGACGCTCCCCGACCCACGGCGATGACGGTCCCGAGCACGTAAACCAGCGCGACGAGGGCGAGTTGCGAGGGCCGGCTCATCTTCCAGCAGGCGTAGAGGACTGGTCGTCGATCCGCGAACGTCGCCCCGGTCCCGGTCCGGTTCATCGTTCGACCCGCTCCGTCAGGACCACCGATCGAGCCCGGCCTGGACGACGCTCTCGTCGATCCGCTCGAACCCGCGCTCGACCTCGTCGGGGTCGACCCCCCATTCCTCGACGACGTACTCGCGAGCGGCGTCCATGTCGGGCGTGACGTCCGCGTCGAACGCGTAGTCGTCGGTCACGTTCGGGTCGAGGAACAGCGTCCGGACGAGGTCCGCGTTCTCGACGTACGCGTCGCGCGCTTCGAGCGCGCCCCAGAGGTCGCCGTGCTCCCTGACGAGTTCCAGGGCCGTCTTCGGACCGACGCCGTCCACGCCCTCGTTGAAGTCGGTCCCACAGAGGATGGCGACGTCCACGAGTTGCTCCCACGTGAGGTCGTGCTCGTCGAGGGTGGCATCGAGGTCCATCAGCTCCGGATCCCCCTTGCTCGTGAGCTTCCGGAGGGTCCTCGGTGCCCCGAACAGCAGGGCATCGTAGTCCTCGGTGCCGACGTAATCGACGTCGCCGCGCCGGGCCATGTGCGCGCCCTGGGCCTCGCCTTCCGCCGGCGCCTGGATCACGGGGACGTCGAACAGGTCGAGGAGCTCCTGGCTCGTCTCGATGATCGTGTCCGTCAGGCGCTGGGTTCGCGACTCGAGGGTGGCCACGGCGACCTCGTCGCCCCGTTCCCGTGCCTCCTCCAGTTCGTCCTCGTACTGCTCGCGTTCCGCCCGTCGCTGCTCGATCTCCTCGGCTTTCAGCTCCGACGGCCCGCCGTCGAAGACGAACACCGGCGTCAGGTCGTGTTCGAAGAACTTCGGGAGGCCCTGGACGATGCCCACGAGGTTCGCGACCTCCGTCCCGTCGGTCGTCGTGTAGACCGCCTCGTCCGTCCACCTGACCGTCGTCGTCAGGTAGCGATAGAGCCAGTTGTGCGCGTCCACGGCGACGATCGAACCACGGAGGTCGTCGAACGACACCGGTTCGAGGCTCGCCAACTCGCGTAGCGCTGCGTTTCCCATCGGCACCACGTAGGAGCGAGGAGGGTTTGAATCATGCCCTCCCGGGCGACGGGACGGCGGAGGCGACCGGCGGAGGCTATTTACGTGCGAAGGGCTAATGGAGGGCGAAGTACGATGCCGACCGGGACAGTCACCTTCTTCCACGACAGGAAGGGATACGGATTCATCGAAACGGACGACGCGGACGAGGACGTCTTCTTCCACATGGAAGACGTCGGGGGAGAGGATCTCGAGGAAGGCCAGGAGGTCGAATTCGAGATCGAAGAGGCCGACAAGGGCCCACGGGCGGTCAGCCTGGAGCGCCTGTAAGGCGGCACGTCGCGACGCACGTCCGTCCGTAGCGACAGCGCCGCGAACCCCGTTCTAACTACGCCTCGAACATCGCCGGCGGCTCGATTCGCTCGGGTGCGACGCGACCGCGCGTTCCGGACAGCAACCGCTCTTCCGCGTCGGTGAGGTCGCGGGACCGAAAGACCGACATCCCCTCGCGATAGGTCCCGTCCGTCCGCGAACAGGGGGCCTCCAGGACGAGTTCGGCCAGTCCGGTCGTCCGACCGGTGAAACAGAACCCGGCCTTGTAGAGCGCCCGGTACGCGAAGGGGTTGTTGACGGCGATCCGCACCGTCCCGTAGTCCCGATCGAGGAGGTACCCTCGAAGGCCCGCCGCCAGGCAGGCACCGATCCCCTCGCCCCGCCGGTCGTCCCGAACCGTGACGTATCGAAGCCAGCACGCCCGGGGATCCGTCCGGTCCTCGTTGAAGGCGATCGCGGCGACAAGGTCTCCGTCCTCATCTCCGTCCCCGTCCACGTCCTCTTCCCCGTCCTCGTCCTCCAGCGCGACAGCCTTCCCCGTGTTCGACATGACGAACTTGCCCGCGTAGCTGAATCGTTCGTGATCGAGCCGCAGCGTCGGCCCGTCGTCGGGCCACCCGAGGACCACGAATTCCATGGTCGCCCTCGGTTCTCGACGCCTATATGGATGCGGTGCCAGGCGCGTGACGAGGTGCAACCGCCGAAACTGACGACCTTTGACGAAGCGACCGAAGGGGGTGCGCTGGCCTGGATTCGAACCCGATGGCGAGACTCGCATTCGCTCGTCTCGCGTCGTTCGAATCCCTCTGGCGATTTCGCTCCTCGCGTCCGCTCGTCGCAGAAATGCGCCGGCCGGGAGTTTGCCGAGCGTAGCGAGGCAAACGTCGGGCGGCGCACGACCGCAGGGAGTGCGCCGGCCGGGATTCGAACCCGGGCCATGAGCTTGGAAGGCTCAGGTCCTACCACTAGACCACCGGCGCTCCGTCACTGCGTTCAGTCGCGCCGGGATCGCAAGTCCGTCGGACTTGGTCGCCACCGGAGCACGTCGATCACTGCGTTCGCTCGTGCCCCGAGCCTCACCTCACTTCGTTCGGTGAGACACCGGCGCTCGTTCGCACCCTCCGATTCCGCACGCGGGAATAAGGGCCTTACCCTTTGCCGTCGGTCGCCGGACCGGTCCGAACCACCGCGTAACAGTTCCCGCTCGAGACGAACGAGTCCTCGATAGCGAGGCCCCCGGCCTCCAGGTCGGCCTCGAACTCCGCGGGCGCGTAGATGTGGTAGTACCGGTCGATCGTCTCGTCGTCCGGAAGGGTCCACTCGAGCGTCGTATCGAACCCCTCCGGATCGTCCCGCGAAGCGTCGAACCGATCGTGGGCCGTGCTCCACGCGCTGACCAGTGCGGTGCCGTCCGGGGCGAGCACTCTGGCCAGTTCCGCGAGGCTCTCGCGGCGGCCCTCCCGCGTCGGCAGGTGGTGGACGGTCGCGATGGAGACCGCCAGGTCGACGCGATCCGTCCCGATCGGTAACGCGGCGGCGTCCCCCTGCACCAACTGGACGTCGAACCCGCGCTCGGCGCCCCGCGACCGGGCCGTCTCAAGCACCCCACGACTGACGTCGAGACCGACGACCCGGTCGACGCACTCGGACAGGACCTCGGCGTGCCGGCCGTTGCCGCACCCGACGTCGAGGCCGACTCGGCCGGCCCGACCGTCCAGGAACGACTCGACCTCGGGCCAGGGGTACTCCCGGGTGGCGGCGAAGTGGGTCGCGATCCGGTCGTAGGTCCGACGGACCCGGTTCCGGGACGGCTCCATGGCGCTACCTCGATTCGGCCGGCCGTTAAGACTCCCGCTTCCGGTCGGCCCGTTCGGGGTCCGAGGCAGCCGTCAGGCGACGGGGGCTATCACCCCAGGAACAGCAGGAAGGCGGCGTAGGCGACTGCCATCATGATCGTGGCGTGCTTGGCGCCGGCGCGGACGTCGCCCGTACTGAGTTGTCCGGCGACGACCCCCGACACCGCCCCTTGGATCACGCCGGTGTGGAAGAACAGGAGCTGGTACGCCGCCTCGTTGACGTCCCCGACCTGTCCCGTCCCGGCCACGGCCGGCACGTTCCTCGCACCGCCGGCCGTCGCGTTCGCGACGACGGTCTGGTCCGGGAGGTTCGGGATCAGCACCACGTTGAGAATCGCGATAATGAACAGGAAGACGAAAAACGAGACGTAGACCACGATCATGTACGAAAGCATCTCCTGGCGCCGGTTCCGCTTGAGCCGTCGGTCGGCCTTCGCCTGATTCGCCGCGATCCGGAGGACCCCCGCGAGGTCACCGCTCGCGTGCATGGCGTTGGTGAGCAGCGTGACGACTCGGGATACCGTTCGCGTCCGCACTCGGCGTTCGAACCGGCGCAACGCCAGCTCGACGTCCGACCCCCACCGGAGGTCGTACCAGACCCGATCCAGCTCCTCGTCGAGCGGACCGAGTTCGCTCTCGCGAACGCGATTCAGGCTCTCGACGATCGTCATCCCCGCCTCGTTGATGCTGGCGAGTCGATCGAGGAAGTCCGGGATCGCGGCCTCGATGGCCTCGATCCGTCGCTTGTGGATCTCGAACGCGATCGCGAACGTGCCGACGACGAAGATCGCGGCCTGAAGGAGGAGGTCGTCGAGGGTGGTCGCGGCGAACGGTGCGTCGCTCTCCAGCAACCGAATCCCCGTCAGCAGGGCGGCGACCGGAACGGTCGCCCACAGGAGGCGCTCCGGCCGTTCCACGACGGTGCGCACTGGACGGCGGACCCGCCGACCGAGCGCCCGAAAGCGACGATAGACGCGCAACCGTTCGAGGTTCGCGGCGTCCGAGTCCCGCCCGCCGTCCGGCCGGGCCGCTTCGGTGACCTCCGCGGGGGACGGGAGGCCGACGATGCGACGGCCCGTTTCGTCGGGCTGCTCGAGACGCGTCCGCGGATTCAGCGTTCCCATCGACTGGGAGAGGTACAGGACGAACAGGCCGTTCGCGACCGGAACGATCACGTAGACGAGGACCCGGAGCGGCTCCAGGGTGTCCCCGACCGAGAGGCCGATGACGATCAGTATGGTGATCAGGAAGAGCGGCCCGGCGACGAGGACGGTCACGTACGCCTCCGCGAGCGTTCCGAGCAGGTCGATCAGCTGTTCCTGCTGGGACTCGGCTTCCTCCTGGAACTCCTCGTACTGTCGGCGGAGGAACTCCGAAAGGCTGCGTCCGCTCCGGAGGACGCTCGCCAGGTTCTCCGAAAACTCCTTGAACTTCGTGCTGGGCGAGCGGCGGCCCATCATCTGGATCGCCGTGATGACGTCCGTTCCGAACAGGTCCATGTGTCTGACGGCGACCGCGGCCTCCTCGGAGGTGTCACCGTAGATGCGGCGGTTCCGGGCGAGGGTGCGAAGGACGTCGGGAAAGGCCATACCGCTCCGGGAAAGCGCATAGATGAACGCGACGGACTGCGGGAGCGTGGCGTCGATGCGTCGTTTCCGGTCCCCAGCGACCGTCCCCGGATACCACCATCGGAACCAGTAGGTGAGGACGGCCGCCACCGCGCCGAGCGAGAGACTCGTCGCGGTAACCAGCACGAAGAGCTGTTCGAGCGTCAGGGTCGGAACGCCGACGTAGTTGGCCAGAAAGTCGAGTCGTGGCGGCATCGTCGCCCGGATCGTCTCCGCGTCGATGGACAGCAGGATGAGGAATCCCCAGATGAGGTACATTCCCGTGAGGCCGGCGAACAGCGCGACGAACACGGCGTACAGGTAGGTCTTGGCGGCGTACTCCCGGGGCGTCGTCGCGTAGTGACCGGCCCGCAATTTCCCCCGTTTCCTCGCTGAATTCCGGCCCCGGTCGCTCACGTGGGAACCGAAGGCGAGCAGCGCGATCCGCGTCACGAACCAGTCCACCCGCCGGCTGACCGTCGCCAGGAAGGGTATCGAAAGGAGCCCGAACGCCAGCCCGAGCGGAACGTAGTTGACGAGGGACATGCGCTATCGGTCGGTCGGGACGGGATCGAGTTCGTCGGCCGATCCGTCCTCGATCAGGGACAGGGCGCGGTCGGGAGCGGTGTAGTACTCGTTGATCATCGCGGTGAACCGTCGGTAGTCGGTGACCTCCTGATCCCTGAGGTAGCGGAGGAACCGCCGCCGGTTCCGGAGTTCCTCCAGGAGCTCCGACTGCGACCAGGCCTGCTCGTCCCGGATCTCGTCGAGGACGATCGAGCCGCTGGAGGCGAACGTGTCGTCGGCGGCGTTCCAGGTGAACGACGTCGAGTAGTCGAGTTCGCCGGTGCGGTTGTCGATCCCCTCGATCTCGGCGATGGTCCGGTTTCGCCGGACGCGTTCCCCTTCGAGCCGGGTGAGCCGCTGCACCAGGAGGATGTCGAGCGAGGCCACCATCGGGCGGGGGACGTTGATCGGCTCGTTTTCGAGCCGGTTGATCACGGTCTGGACCGAATCGGCGTGCATCGTCGAATACGTGGTGTGGCCCGTGTTCATCGCCTGGAAGAGCGTGATGGCCTCCTCGCCACGGACCTCGCCGACGATGATGTATTCCGGCCGGTGGCGCAGCGCGGCGCGCAGCAGGTCGTACATCGTGACGTCCGTCCCCTCGTGGAGGCGCTCGCGCGTCACGGAGGACAGCCAGTTGTCGTGATACAGCGACAGTTCCCGGGTGTCCTCGATGGAGAGGACCTTCGATCGCGGCGGGATGAACATCGAGATGGCGTTCATCGTCGTCGTTTTTCCGGAGGCGGTCCCGCCGGCGAAGATGAGCGACTTGTTGTGCTCGATCGCGAGCCAGAGGTAGGCCATCTGGTCGATGTTGAACGTGCCGTACTCCAGGAGGTCGACCGGCGTGAACGGCTCGTCCGAGTACTTCCGGATCGTGAACGCCGATCCGCGGGGCGTCACCTCCGTGCCGAGCGACAGCTGGGCCCGCGAGCCGTCCGGGAGTGTGGTCTCGGCCATCGGATCGCCGATCGAAATGTGCCGACCGGACTGCTGGGACAGCCGGATCACGAAGTCGTCCAGGGCCTCCGCCTCGAAGGAGACGTTCGTCTCGATGTCCGTGTATTCGTCGTGATAGACGAAGATCGGCAACTCGTAGCCGTCACAGGACACGTCCTCCACGTGGGGATCGTGCATGATGGGATCCAGCCGGCCGTATCCCTGGAAGCCACGGTACAGGTAGTAGAACAGCTTGTAGAACCCCTGGACGTCGATGCGGGCCCCGTAGCGCTGCAGGTGATCGTGGAGCGCGTCGTGCAACGCCGTCTCCACGTCTGCGTCGTCGACCTCGCCGCCATAGATGAGGGGATCCCGGACGTCCTCCACCAGCATCTGTAGCATCGCGTACTCGGCGTCCGAGAGGGTCGGCTCGACCGTCCGATAGCGATGCTCGTTCTCGCCCTCGTCGCGCGTGATGGCCACGTACGCGAACGGGGCGTTGACCCAGTACCGATCGATCGGCTCCTCCCCGGGTGGGAGCTCCCCGGAAACGAGGTGCCCGTCGCGCTGTGGGACGTAACTGCCGACGTCGACGTTCGAGCCACGGAGCGTCTCGACCGTCCGGACGACGCGCCGGGCCACCCGCTGGAACATCGATCCGGGCTCGTCGCGCGCCGTCGGGTCGAACCCCTCGGACCGCTCCCCGTCGTCGATCGAGTCAACGGACGGCCCGTACGCGTCGGGGTCTCCTGACATAATCACGGTGGGGGTTCTGCCGGAACCGCGTCCACTCCCGTTCCTCGACCGGGTCGTTGACCGGCCCAGCCCTTAAATCAGCCGGCCGATCAGGTCCGTTCGACCGTCAGCAGGACGTACCCGAGCGCGAAATAGAGGAACGGACCGACCGGGACGTAGATGCCGGGGAACTGCAGGTACAGCATGACCGTGGCTCCCGCGTAGAAAGCGGCGGCGGTCGTGAGGAGGACGCCCATCGTCCGGACTCGATCGTACGGCCACCGGTCGACCACGTCGGTCTCGAAGTACATGAGAAGGCTGAGCAGGACGGCGAGGACCAGGACAACGAGGCCCACCGACCACAGGAGGTACGCGGAGACGCCGTCGGCGTACGAGGTGACGGTCGCGGCGTCGGCGATCGCCGCCACCGAGAGGCCCGGGTCCTCGGTCCCGTATCGGGCCAGCAGTTCCTCCGGGCCGAACGCGTCCGTGAGGCCCGCGTTGACGGCGCGATTCAGGGCGTCCGCGGGCGTGAGAAACCCGGTGTGGCTGGCGAGCCCGAACCCCTGTAGACTCTCGTAGATGAACAGGGGGAACCTGATCGCGACGTATCGGCCGCCCATGGGGCGCCCGTACGTGAAACTCCAGGGGAGCAATGCCATCAACCACGCCGAGACCACCGCGAGTTCCTCCGCGTACTCGGAGCGAACCCATACCATACTCGGACTCGCGCGGGGTGCCGGGTAAAACCTGTCGACTGCCGTTCCCGATCCACGGTGGAGCCCGGGTCGGAGTCGTCGCGGAAGGCGTTACGTTCATAGCGCGTGAATCCTAACCCGACTATAGGAAATGAGGCGCGACTACTTCACGCTCGATGTCGAGAACGTCGACTGGGTCGAAACGGACGACGAACCGGCCAAACCATCGGTCACCATCGACTTCGATGGCCCGGCCAAAACGCTCCGAGAGCGCCTCATGAACGTGGACGACGAACCGCTCGATGCGGAACACATCGACGTCGCCTACCGGCTCCAGGGATCGGTCGACGATCCCGAGACCACCGGCGTCGTCTCCATCTCGAACCGCATCACCGGCGATTTCGTCCTGGAACTCAACGAGGAGGCCGGGGACGTCCTCCGGTTCGTCAAGGCCGCCCGCCGCTACGGCCAGGAACAGGGTGACGAGGACGAAGGACGCTACGAGATCACCGTTCTGATCGACGGCGAACGGTTCACCGAATACGACAAGCGCACGCTACTCGTCTACGACGACGACGGGAACCTCCTCCGCCAGCACAGCCTGATCCCGAGCGGCGTCGAACTGTAGGAATAGGAATCACCGGTCCCGGCGGCTCGTTTTTTGTTGTTGCGGAAACGGCGAGCGTCGAACCTTCCTGTCGCACCGACGGCGTTTCAGTCGAGCAACCGATCGGCGATCGTGTTCCGGAGGATCTCGCTCGTGCCCTCGTAAATCTCGTTGAGTTTGGCGTCGCGGTAGTACCGTTCGGCGGGGAAGTCCTTGGTGTAACCGTAGCCGCCGTGGATCTGGATCCCCTCGTTTGCCACTTCGCGGCTGATCTCGGACGCGTAGAGCTTGGCCTGTGCGGCGGCGGCGATGTAGTCCTCGCCGCGGGTTTTCCGGTCGGCGGCGCGGTGCATGAGGAGGCGGGCGGCCTGGTACTTGGTGTCCATGTCGGCGAGTTTGTGGCCGATCGCCTGGAAGTCGCCGATCCGCTGGCCGAACTGCTCGCGGTCCTCGGCGTACTCGAGGGCCGCCTCGAGGGCGGCCTTGGCGATCCCGACGCCCCTGGCGGCGATGCTGATGCGGCCGCCATTGAGCGTCTCCAGTGACTGGACGAACCCGTCGCCCTCCTCGCCGAGCCGCCGCTCCACGGGAAGTCGGACGTCCGAGAAGCGCAACTCGGCCGTCGGGCAGCCCTTGTCACCGAGTTTGTCCTCGGTGCGCTCCACCTGGAACCCGTCGTCGTCGGCCCGGACGACGAACGACGAGATGCCCTTCGCGCCGGCCTCCGGATCGGTCTTCGCGAACACGACGACCGTGTCGGCGACGGAGCCGTTCGAGATCCACAGTTTGGTCCCGTTCAGCACGTACTCGTCGCCCGCCCGCTCGGCGGTCGTTTCCATCGCCGGGACGTCGCTGCCGGCCTGGGGTTCCGAGAGCGCGAACGCGCCCACCTCCCGGCCCTCGTTCAGCGGAACGAGGTACTCCTCTTTCTGCGCTTCGTCGCCGTACTCGTAGAGCATGTTCCCCGCGAGCGACGTGTGCGCCGCGACGATCGTTCCGAGTCCCCCCGACCCGCGGGAGATCTCCTGAATCCCTATCACGTAGGAGTGGTAATCGAGGCCCGCGCCGCCGTACTCCTCCGGGAACGGCATCCCCATCAGTCCGAGTTCCCCCATCTGCTCGACGAGGTCGGCCGGGAACTCGTCCGTTGCGTCGATTTCGTCCGCGACGGGGACGATCTCCTCGTCGACGAACTCCGCCACCATGTCCCTGATCTGTCGCTGCTCCTGCGATAGGGTGAAGTCCATATACCCGTCACTTCGGCCCGGGGTCCTTTATTGTTATTACTCCATCCCCGAAACAGAGTTTCGTCGAACGTCGAATTAATTTGAATTCCGATATTTCTTTCGTCTCGGTCGCGATTGGCTGAATACCGGCGTAGTCAGGTGTTTCCGGTCGACCCCTGCACCGCCTCAAAGCCCCAATACGATACTCGATATTAAACGAATACGATGGTCGAAGAGACCGTTCTATCGGTAGCTCTCTATACCCGGAGAACCGATTTAGAATAGTTTTCTTCTTCAAAATACATGATCGTGAGCTCGTCATTGACAGAATATATTATAGAAGCTACTTTAGACACAGTAATCAAAAAGTGGGCAAAGATCATCCCAAAACGTGATATTCTATCTCATGTTTTTTCATTGGCTGAAAACAGAGTGCATTTCTTTACAACGTACGCGGCGTACCTACAGTTACTATGGTACCACTGGAGGCCGTCAAACAATCACTCAAAGGCGACGAGGGCGATGACTCCGACGGGACGTCCGGTATTCTCTCGACGGAAACGGATCTGGACGCGGTGTGCGACCAGGAGATCGAGACGGTCCGATCGATCCTCGAAGACGTTCCGGACGGGAAGGAAGGAGTGATCCCCGCCCTCCAGGACGTCCAGGACGAGTACGGGTACTTGCCGAAATTCGCCCTGGAACTCGTGGCAGACCACTGCGGGATGTCGCTCGGCCACGTCTACGGGACGGCGTCGTTCTACTCGCAGTTCTACATGGAACCGCGTGGCGACCACACGATCAAGGTCTGCACCGGGACGGCCTGCCACGTGGAGGGCGCCGACGAACTCACGGAAGCCTTCTGCGACGAACTCGACGTCGAACCCGAAGAGGTGACCGAGGACGGGAAGTTCACCGTCACCGACGTCCGCTGTATCGGGGCCTGCAGCCTGGCTCCGGCCGTCATGGTGGGCGACCGGGTCCACGGGAACGTCGAACCGGACGAAGTGACCGACGTCATCGAGGAGTACCGGTAGGGAGTGGGAGTCGATGTCGATAACCGTCGCCGACGAAAGCCGAATTGTCTCGAAAGCGGACCTCGAGAACCTCGCAACCGAGGGCGAGGCGTCCCTGTACCCCGACGGGACCAAAATCCTCGTCGGCATGTCCTCCTGCGGGAAGGCCGCCGGGGCGGACGACGTGTTCGGGACGCTGACCGACGCCCTCGACGGGACGGACGTCGAAGTCGGCAAGACCGGGTGCATGGGGTTTTGCGACCGCGAACCGCTGGTCGAGGTGATCGATCCGAGCGGCGAGTCGGTCATCTACGAGAACGTCTCCGAGGACGACGCGGGGACGATCGCGGACGCGATCGAGGCCGACCGCGACCCCGAAGTGGCCGCCCTCGCAGCACGAACGCACGGCGACGCCGACCACGAGCGGGACGTCCCCCACATCGACGAGGTCCCGTTCTACGAGTCCCAGGAGCGGATCGTCCTGGGCAACAGCGGCCTGGTGGACCCTGAAAGCCTGGCGGAATACGTCGCCCGGAACGGGTTCTTCGCCCTCCACGAGGCCCTCACCGAATGCACCCCCGAGGAGATCGTCGAGACGGTCAAGGCGTCGAACCTCCGCGGGCGCGGGGGTGGTGGCTTCCCGACGGGCCTGAAGTGGGAGTTCCTCGCGGACAACGACGCCGACGAGAAGTACCTCATCTGCAACGCCGACGAGGGCGACCCGGGCGCGTACATGGACCGGACGCTCCTCGAGAGCGACCCGTTCGCGGTCCTCGAAGGCATGATGATCGCGGGCTACGCCACCGGCGCGACCCAGGCGTACATCTACGTCCGCGCCGAGTATCCCCTCGCGATCGAACGCCTCGAAATCGCGATCGAGAAACTCCACGAGGTCGGCCTGCTCGGCGAGGACGTGTTCGGCGAGGGGTTCGACTTCGACGTCGCGATCAAGAAAGGCGCGGGCGCGTTCGTCTGCGGCGAGGAGACCGCGCTCATGGCGTCGATCGAGTCGGAACGCGGGATGCCCCGTCCGCGGCCGCCGTACCCGCCCCAGTCCGGGCTGTGGGGCCAGCCGACCAACATCAACAACGTCGAGACGTGGGCGAACGTCCCCCAGATCGTTCGCAAGGGCGCCGATTGGTTCGCCGACGTCGGTACCGAGGAGAGCGGCGGGACGAAGGTGTTCTCGGTCACCGGGGACGTCGCCAACACCGGCCTCGTCGAGGTCCCGCTCGGCACGAAACTCGAGACGGTCGTCTTCGAGATCGGGGGCGGGACCACGGGCGGCGATTTCAAGGCGGTCCAGACCGGCGGCCCCTCCGGCGGCGTCATCCCGGAGGACCACGCCGAGACCCCGATCGACTTCGAGACGCTGTCGGAACTCGGATCGATGATGGGGTCGGGCGGCATGATCGTGATGGACGAGTCCACCTGCATGGTGGACCAGGCGCGGTTCTTCCTGGACTTCTGCGTCGACGAGACCTGCGGGAAGTGTCCGCCCTGCCGGTACGGAACGAAGAAACTGCTCGAAATTCTCGAGGGCATCACCGAGGGCGGCGGATCGGTGGAGAACGTCGACGAACTGGAATCGCTTGGCGAGACGATGTCCGCCACGTCACTGTGTGGGCTCGGGCAGTCCGCTGCGAATCCAGTACTGAGCACGCTCGACTACTTCGAGGACGAGTACCGCGAGCACATCGAGGACGAGCACTGTTCGGCCGGCGACTGCGACTTCGGAGCCGGCGACGCGGACGCCTACGAGATCGACGCGGCCGAGTGCGTCGGGTGCGGCCAGTGCGTGGACGTCTGTCCGGTCGACGCGATCACCGGCGAGACCGGCGAGGCTCACGCCATCGACCCCGAGATCTGCATCGGCTGTGGACAGTGTGTCCAGGCGTGTCCGATCGATGCCATCGAGGCGAGGACGTGATACCATGAGCGAGGCAACCCAAGCGACGACGGACCGACCGATTTCACTGGAGATCAACGGCCAGGAAGTGCAGGCACGCGAGGGCGAGACGATCCTGGCCGCCGCGAAGCGGGCCGGGGTCGACGTGCCCTCGCTGTGCGAGTTCGAGAACCTGCCCAACGTCGGCGCCTGCCGGATGTGCCTGGTCGAGATCGACGGCGACCGACTGGAGACGGCCTGCACGACCCCCGTCGAGGAGGGCATGACCGTCGAGGCCGACACCGAGGAACTGTGGGACCACCGGCGAACGATTCTCGAACTGATGTTCTCCGAGGAGAACCACTACTGCATGTACTGCGAGATGGAGGGCAACTGCGAACTCGAGGACCTCTTCCTGGAGGCCGGCCTCGACAGCATCCGGTTCCCCCTGGAGTACGAGGACATCGACCCCGACACCTCCCACGAGTACATCACCCTGGATCACGACCGGTGTATCAACTGCGGCCGCTGCATCCGGGTGTGCGACGAGATCGTCGGCAACCAGACGCTGAACTTCGGGAGTCGGGGGCGGGAGACGACGATCGTCGCCGACGCGGACGTACCCCTCGGCGAGTCCACCTGCGTTTCCTGTGGCGCGTGCGTCCAGACCTGTCCCACCGGGGCGCTGTACAGCAACCTCAGCGCCTACCACGGCCGCGAAGCCGACTGCGAAATCGTCGAGAGCACGTGCAACGAGTGCAGCCTCGGCTGCGATCTGACGGTGTACAGGACCGACAACGGGCTGGTCAAGATCGACGGGACGACCGAGGACGCCGACGGCGGGCAGCTCTGCAAGAAGGGCCGGTTCGAGCGCCTCGAACGGGACGACCGGCCGCTGGTGAAGCGCGCCTCCGTCCGGCGGGAGGGAACCATCGACACCGTCCCGGTCGACGAAGCGATCGAACACGTCGCCGACGCCCTGGCGGACGCCGGTTCGGTGACGGCCGCGGCCTCCAACCGCCTGCCGACCGAGACGCTCGACGCCTTCGCCGACGCGATGGCGGACGTGGACGCCGACCTGGAAATCGACGGGTGCGAACGGGCGAGCCTCGAATCGGCGGTCCGGGACGAACTCGCGGAACACGGCGAGGACGAGATCGTCGCCGATTCGGTGGAGTACATCGAGGACGCCGACGGGATCGTGGTGTACGACACGACCATCGTCGAGACCCATCCCGTCGCCGCCTCGTACGTCCGGCGCGCCGTCAAGGAAGGGGCGGACCTCCTGACGGTCGACCCGTTCGAGGACCAGTTGGCGCGGTTCTCCGACGCCTCGCTGACGATGGGATCGAGCCTGTTCAAGGTCTCGGAGCTCGCGGCGGACGCCGTCAACGACGAGGAAAGCGAGGCGCCCATCGCCTCGGCGGCCGAGAAGGCGGTCGAGTTCCTGGGCGACGGCGACGGCGTCGTCGTGATCGGGCCGAAGGTCGACAACCAGGACACCCTGGTCAACGCCTACGGCCTCGCGGCCGTGACCGACAGCCGTGTCGTCGGTCTCAACGAGGCCGCGAACCAGGCACTGCCCGAGGCCGGTCGCGTGGACGACGTCGGTGACGTCGCGTACCTCTTCGCCAGCGACGATCGGACCGAGGACCTCGACCGCATGGTCAACATCGCCCGCCGGGCCGACACGGTCGTCGTCCAGGCGGCCCGGGACTCCGCCCTGACGAAACTGGCCGACGTCGTGTTGCCCGCGCTGGACTGGGCGGAGCGGGAAGGCACGTTCGTCGACGCCGACGGCGAGGAACGCGAGATCGCGAGGGTGCTCGAACCCCGGGCTCCGATCGGGAGCGATCGCGAACCCATCGAGCGGATCCGGGAGGTGATCGCATGAGCGCCGACGCCGAACTCACGGACGAAGGGAAGCAAAAAACCACGGTAACCACGGTCTGTCTCGGCGGCTGTGCCGGCTGTCACATGGAGTTCCTCAACATCGACCACGGGCTGGTGGACCTGCTCGAGGACGTCGAGATCCGGGCCAGCCACATGATCGTCGACGCGAAGGACGTTCCGGAGGCGGACATCGGGATCGCCGAGGGGTTCGTCACCAACGAGGAGAACGTCGAGGTGGCCCGGGAGCTCCGGGAGAACTGCGACACCGTCGTGGCCTGGGGGGACTGTGCGGCCCTCCGGGGCATCATGTCACTCCGGAACCACGACGACCGGGACGAGACGCTGGAGGAGATCTACGTCGACCAGGCCGACGACGAGAGCGAGGTTCCCGACGGCGACGGGGACGCGATCCCCAAACTCCTTCAGGACGGCCAACCGCTCGACGCGTTCGTCGACGTTGACGTGTACATCCCCGGCTGCCCGCCCGACGCGGAGATCATGCGCTACGGCATCGAGGCGCTGGCCAACGGCGAGCGCCCCGAGATCGTCGACGAGAAACTACAGTACGACTGAGGAGGCAAACCCATGAGCAACGAAGTAGTCATCGACACGGTCACCCGGGTAGAAGGACACGGCAAGATCACCATCAGGCTGGACGAGAACGACGAGGTCGAGGACGCGCAGTTCCACGTCACCGAGTTCCGCGGGTTCGAGGAGTTCGTCGAGGGGCGTCCCATCTGGGAGATGCCGGAGATCACCGCACGGATTTGCGGGATCTGTCCCGTCAGCCACCAGCTGGCGGCGGCGAAAGCCGCCGATCGGATCGCGGCGGTCGACCTCCCCGAAGGCGCCCGCAAGCTCCGGCGACTCCTGCACATGGGTCAGATCCTGCAGAGCCACGCGCTGAGTTTCTTCTACCTCTCGAGTCCCGACCTGCTGCTGGGGTACGACGCCGACCCCGCGAAGCGCAACATCGAGGGGGTCCTCGAGGAGTACCCCGACCTGGCGGAACACGGGATCGAACTCCGGAGCTTCGGCCAGGACGTCATCGGCGCGCTCGGCGAGAAGGAAGTCCACCCGGACTTCGCCGTCGCCGGCGGCGTCACGAACACGCTGGATCGGGCCACGGGCGAACACCTGCTCGGCCGGTCGGAACCGCTGATCGGCTACCTGCAGGACACGATCGAGCACCTGCAGGAGGTGTTCGCGTGGATGGACGAGGACACGCTCGAGTACGCCACCTACCCGACCGGGTACATGGGGCTCGTCGACGACGAGGGCGGCCTCGAGCACTACGACGGCGACGTCCGCCTCATCGACGAGAACGGCGATCCCCTCGAGGAATTCGACGGACAGCACTACGACGATGTCATCGCGGAGCGCTCCAAGGAGTGGAGCTACCTCAAGTTCCCCTACTACCGGGAGCGGGGATTCGAGGACGGCCAGTACCGGGTCGGCCCCCTCGCGCGCCTGAACGCCGTCGACGACGTCGGGACGCCGACCGCACGCGACGCCTGGAAGGAGTTCATGAAGTGGGCCGACGGATCGGTCCACGAGCGCTCGACGTACTACCACTGGGCCCGTCTCATCGAGGCCATCTACTGCGTCGAGCGCATCCAGGAACTCCTCGGGGACGACGCGGTCTACGAGGGCGTCCCGAACGTCCCGACGAAGCCCTCCGGGAACCGGGGCGTCGGCGTCATCGAGGCCCCCAGAGGCACCCTCATCCACGACTACCGCGTCGACGACACGGGCAAGGTGACCGACGCCAACTTCGTCGTCGCCACCACGCACAACAACGGCGCGATGAACCGGGGCGTGAAGTCGGCCGCCGAGACGTTCGTCGAGGGCCCGGAGGTCCCGGAGGGGACGCTCAACAAACTCGAGAGCGTCATCCGGTGTTACGACCCCTGCCTGTCGTGTTCGACCCACGCCATCGGCGAGATGCCACTCGAGGTCGAACTCCTGCAGGACGGCGACGTCGTCGACTCGGTGAAGCGCTGAGGAGCGGTCCGAAGCACGCCAGATCCCATGAACGCACTCGTACTCGGCGTCGGCAACGACATCAAGCGCGACGACGCGGTCGGCCTCCGCGTCACCGAGGCGCTGGAACGTCGGCGGGAGGACGACGGCCTCGACTTCCGGACGATGACCTCCGGCCGGATCATGCTCGTCGAGGAGTTGCGCGGCTACGACCGCGCGTTCCTGATCGACGCGATCAAGACCGAGTCCGGCGACGCGGGCGACTGGTACCGCCTCGAACCCGGTGACGTCGAACCGGACGAGGAGAGCAGCGGTATGGCAACCCACGACGTCGGCCTCGGGACGCTCACTCGCCTCGGCGAGGCGATGGGCGAGTCGATGCCGGAGATCACCATCTTCGCGATCGAGGCGCCGGAACCGTTCGCGTTCGGCGACGAGATGACCGACGCGATGGCCGACGCCGTCCCCGACCTGGTCGGGGCGATCGACGCGGCGATCGACGAGGAACTTTCGGGCCCGGACGCCAGCGGTTCGACCCCGGTCACCTGAACGCCGGCTTCCGGACAGGCGTCCAGCACTGCCCGGGTCCTTCCGCCACCACCGCTCGAGTTCCCGACCCCGCCCGGCTGGGACAGGTATTTGCTTCCCAATTCCTAACCGGCCCGCGTGGCCTCCCCGTACGACATCCTCGGCGTCGACCGCGACGCGGACGAAGATGCGCTCCAGCAGGCGTACCGCCGGCGGGTGAAGGAAACCCACCCGGACCAGGGCGGATCCGTCAGGGAGTTCCAGCGCGTGAGGGCGGCCTACGAGGCGATCGTCTCCGGGGCCGCGCTGGACGGCGACACCGTCGACCTGGCCGGGAGCGGGGCGACCCCCGAAGTGACCGAACGCCACGTCGAGTACCTCAACTACGAGGTGCTCGACGACCACGGCTGGGCCATCGACGACGAGGACCTGTTCGAAAAGGCCTCGAACGCGAACCTGGATCCACTCGATTACGGGCGGTTCGTAGCTCCTCCGAAGGACACCCTCCTCGAGGCCGCGGAGCGACGCGGGTTCCGGTGGCCGTTCTCCTGTCGCGGCGGGGCGTGCGCGAACTGCGCGGTCGCGGTCGTCGACGGTGACGTCTCGATGCCGGTCAACCACGTCCTGACCGAGGGGTTGACCGACCGGGGGATCCGGCTGTCCTGCCTCGGGATGCCGATCACGGACGAACTGAAGGTCGTCTACAACGTCAAGCACCTGCCGGACGTTGAGGAACTCCTCCTGCCGCCCGGGCCGTTCGAGTGGGCCGATCGAAAGCGGTGACGGACTCGGGGGCCCACTCGGCCGACACCCGCCCGGAGTCACCCCTCGGACGCCGACTCCGATCCCGTCTCGCCGCCCACCGCCTCCCGGTTCGGGCCCGCGTCCGCGAACCGGACGCCCCGGAGGAAGGCCGGGACCCCGAGCGTCCCGACGACGAGGGCCCAGGGTACGAAGAAGACGGGGAAGTACAGGCGATCGAAGTTGCCGTACGGTCCGAACCCCAGGGAAAGCACGAGCGGGGCGGCGACGATCCCGGCCACGAGAAGGTACTGCGTCCGGGCCGACCGGCGGTACGCGACGCCGAGCGGCATGAAGAGCAGGACGGCGGTCGCGGCGGCGAGTCCCGCCGCGACCGTCGCGATCGGTCCGCTGCTGGCGACGACGAACGGGAGACTGAGCCCCTCGAGGAGGACGATCGCGAGTCCGGGCACGACGAAACTCCGGTCGTACCAGCCCTCGCCGAGTGACGGAGCGACGAACCGACCGAAGAGGTACTGCACCCCGAGGAACCCGACCATGGGGACGAACACCGGCGCGACCCCGAGTGCGGGGAACAACAGCGTCGAGACGGCCGCCCGGAACCCTTCGCCGATCCCGTCGTACCGACCGAGGGTCCCGGTCAGGAACGTTATGACGATCGCCACGAGCGCGAGGCCGGCCGTCAACCCGCCGACTACGGCTGCCCGCTGGAGACGGGTGCGGCGGAGAACGGCGTCGCCACGACGGGCGAGCAGGGCGGCATAGGTTCCGAGGAAAACCATGGGGAGGAGCGCGGTGCCGGGGAGGTCGCGAAACTTGGCCTCCGCGACCGTCACTCCCACGCCGACGTGGCTTCCGACCTGCGCGCCGAAGCCGTCACGTTCGGCGAACGCGACGAAGGTTCCCTGCGAGATCGGGAATGAATCGGACGACCCGTCGCCCCCGCGGGTCCAGACGACGGCGCCGTCCTCCCGGTCCGCGTCGTCTGGAACGTGCGTCACTGCGGTGTCCGGCGGTCCGTCGATCGCCACCCGGTCGGCGTCGAGGGCGAACCAGCGCGAGGAGTCGCCGTCCCAGTAGAAGTAGTCGACGAGGAGGACGCCGCCCGCCGACCCGTGAGCCATGTCCGGGACGTCGAACCTGACGACGACGGTGTCCCCCTCGACCGCGACCCGTACGTCACGGGCGTTCTCCGGCCCCGTCGACTCGGATTCGAGCGATCGGATGGCGTTCGATCGAAGTCGCGACGAGTTCCACTCGACGGACTCGCCGTCCTGGACCACGGTCCGGGCCGTCCAGTGGCCGGTACCGTTCCGGTCGATCCGTATCGTCAGTTCGGATCGGACGACGTCGGGCGTCGTTCCGTCGGCCGTCGCGTCATCGACGACCGTCGTCCCGCAGGCCCCGCAGATGGCCTTCGGCGGCGGCCGGGCCGTCGCCCCGCCGACGATCGCCAGCGCGACGATCGACGAGAGGAGGACCACGAGAAGGACGCGACGACGGCACGTGCTCATGAGCGATACTACTCCGGATGGGAACAAATAGCCGACGCAAGGTAAAACGGCGATGCGACCCATGGGCTGCTGCCTGACCCCGGACAACCTGCCGACGGCCGGAAGGCGAATCGTTCCGCGGGGGCCCGCCCGGATCAGTCGTAGTCGTAGAAACCTCGCCCGGTCTTCTTGCCGAGATCGCCCGCTTCGACCTTGCGCTTCAGGAGATAGGCCGGTTTGTAGCGATCCCCGAGTTCCTCGTGGAGCGTCTCGGAGGCGTGCAGGCAGACGTCCAGCCCGATGTGGTCGGCCAGTTCGAGCGGGCCCATCGGGACGTTCGTTCCGAGTTTCATCCCCTTGTCGATGTCCTCCTTCGTGGCGACGCCCTCGTCGAACGCCCGAACCCCTTCGTTGATCCAGGGCATCAGGATGCGGTTGGTGACGAAGCCCGGCTTGTCGTCGGAGCGCCAGGTCTCCTTGCCCAGGTCCTCGGCGACCGCTTGGGCGATCGCCACCGCCTCCTCGCTCGTCTTCTCCCCGACGACGATCTCGACGCCGTCCATGACCGGAACGGGGTTCATGAAGTGCAGGCCGATCACGCGGGAGGGAGACGTCGTGGCGTTCGCCAGACTCGTGATCGAGAGCGTGCTGGTGTTCGTCGCGAGCAGGACCTCTTCCGGAAGGCGTTCGTCGAGTTCCTCGAAGACGTCCTTCTTGATCGCCATCTCCTCGACGACGGCCTCGACGACCAGGTCGCAGTCCTCGAGAGCGGCCAACGCCGTCGTCCCCTCGATCCGGTCGACGATCCCGTCGGCCTCGTCCTCCGTGAACCGACCCCGGTCGACGAAGCGAGCGAGACTGTCCTCGACGGTGTCGAACCCGCGTTCGACGAACTCCTCCTCGACGTCGCGCATGACGACCTCGTAGCCCGCCGTCGCGGCGACCTGTGCGATGCCGCTGCCCATCGTTCCGGCGCCCACGACGCCGATTCGTTCGATCGTGTCAAGATCCCGCATGCCACCACGTGCACCCGGTCGGGTTGTAAGCGTAGCGAAACCGATCGCGGCAGGGAACCGTCGCCGATTAAAGTATAAGTAATTCAATTATTCAACCCTTTCAACCGTATCGTATCGGGACGAGTATCCAACGAAAGTCCCCGGGTGCGAGGGGTTATGCGGTTACTTCCCGTCCTCCTAACCGGTGTCGGACACGAGTCGGAAAACCGACTAGGCCCGAAAGCATTCAAAGGTCGAGAGCACAACGACTGAGTACGAGGGTGTCATATCCGTGAGCGTGGACGAGGTCCGATCCGAGTTCGACGGCCTGCTCCGAGACGGCGAGTCGCTGGACCACGAGTCCGTGGAACGCCTCGTCGAGGCGGGCATCTCGATCGACGACCTGGAGGAGAAGGCCGTCTCCTATCGCGACCTCGTCGACGCCGGCGTGGACGCGGGGGTCGCGACCGACCTCCGGCGTCACTTCTCGCTGCCCTGGACGTTCGAACTCGGGAGCGACCTCGACGAACGTTCGGGGTCGGTGGGCGCGCTGAGTTCCCACGAGCGCGAGTGGGTGGCGTTGAGCGACGGCGACTGGCAGTCCAACAGGGTGGAGTCATCCATCGCGAAACCCCGTGACGGCCGGGACGTCTGGGCCGAACTCGATCGCCCGACTCCCGTGACCGCGCTCCCGGGCATCAGCGACGATCACGCCGAGCGCCTGACGGAGGCCGGCGTGACCTCGATCAAGCAGCTGACGTTCCTCGACGCCAGGGTCGTCGCCGAGGCGCTCGACGTCGACGTCAAACTCGTTCGTCTCTGGCGACACCAGGCTCGCGAACGGCACTCGCCGCGCTGAGCCGCCCGGAGGCTCGACCCCCGCCGCCCGGTTCGTTCTCGATCAGTTACGCCGGATTCATCAGAGATATAGTGATCGTTGCCGGACTGACGAACGACATGCAACCGCTCACCGACTCGCCGATCGCCCGCGACGGCAAGGTACTGATCCTGGCGTACGACCACGGCCTCGAGCACGGCCCGACGGACTTCGATCCGGTCCCCGCGACGATGGACCCCGAAGTCGTCTTCGACTACGCGACCCACGAGGCCGTGACCGGCCTCGCGGTCCAGAAGGGCGTCGCCGAGGCGTACTATCCGTCCTACGAGGACGACGTCGACCTCGTCGCGAAGGTCAACGGTACGTCGAACCTCTGGATGGGCGAGTACGACAGCGCGGTCAACTGGTCGGTCGGAAACGCGGTCGAGGTCGGCGCCGACGCCATCGGGTTCACGCTCTACGGCGGTTCGAACCACGAGGTCGAGATGGCGGAGGAGTTCCGGGACGTCCAGGAGAACGCCCGGGACCACGACCTGCCGGTCGTGATGTGGTCCTACCCGCGGGGCCAGGGCGTCAAGAACGACACCAAGGACGGCGTCATCGCGTACGCCTCCCGCCTGGCGCTCGAACTCGGTGCCGACGTGGCGAAGATCAAGTACCCCGGCAGCGAGGAGGCCATGGAGTGGGCCGTCGACGCCGCCGGCCCCGTCAAGGTCATCATGTCCGGCGGATCGAAGACCGACGACCGGTCGTTCCTGGAGAGCGTCAGGACCGTGCTCGACGTCGGCGGGGCCGGCCTCGCCGTCGGCCGGAACGTCTGGCAGCGCGAGAACGCCGAAGAGATGCTCGACGCCCTCCAGTTGCTCATCCACGAGGGCGCGAGCGTCGACGAGGCCATGACCGCGTTCGAATGACCGACGACGTCGTCGACGCGGTCTTCGCGGCGGTCGTCGAGACCGCCCCGGAGATCCGCACCGGCCTGCGCGGACGCCGCGAACGGGTCGACGAGGAGAACCCCAGCGACGAGACCCAGATGGCCGCCGACGTCTGGGCCGACGAGTTGCTCGCGGAGCGGATCACGTCGATCGACGGCGTCGGTGAGTTCGCCAGCGAGGAACGCGAGGCCGTCGAGGACTGCGGCGACGGCCTCTCGGTCGCGGTCGACCCGCTCGACGGCTCCTCGAACCTCAGGTCGAACAACTCGATGGGGACGATCGTCGGGATCTACGACGCCCCGTTGCCCGCGCGGGGTCGCGACCTGGTCGCCGCCGCGTACGT
>Ga0207797_1000510_pt1 | contig 29994 bp, 29 predicted proteins | sample PRCRCaboRojoPR_6_FD_187275 | JGI IMG/M metagenome (GOLD analysis project Ga0207797, IMG submission 187275) | Marine sediment microbial community from Cabo Rojo, Puerto Rico - PR CR 10% Liquid 1 (SPAdes) | ecosystem: Environmental > Aquatic > Marine > Coastal > Sediment | place: Cabo Rojo, Puerto... | reverse complement strand
CTCGAAGTTGCCGAACAGCCGCTTCTGGAGCTCCTGGCCGTCCGCTTCCGCGTCGGGCGTCAACCCGTCGACCAGGAAGTCGAAGCTCCCGGGCTCCCGGCCGCGGTTGATCCGGTCGCGGACCACCGTGTTGATCCACGGGATGTCGATCTTCACCGGGCAGGCCGGCACGCACCGCGAGCAGCCGGTGCAGAGGTCGTTGAACTCGCCGGCGACGTCGAGCCCCTCGATGCCGGCCTCCCAGCCCGTCGCGATCCCGCCGGAGTAGGTCTCGCCGCCGAAGGCGTGGCCGCCGACCGACTGGAAGTTCGCGCAGGTGTTCGAGCAGGCCGAACAGCGGATGCAGTACAGCGTCTCGCGGAGGTCGTCGTCCTCGCGCATGTCCAGCCGGCCGTTGTCGATCAACACGAGGTGGAACTCGCGGTCGACGTCGCCGTCGGTGATCGGCGTGTCCGGGTCGTCGAAGTCGATCGTCGGCGAGTCCAGCGGCGGCGTCAAAAGCGAGATGTAGCTGGTGATGTCCTGGCCCGTGCCGGACCGGCCGATGAGTTCGACGAACGGCTGGAGGTCCTCGACGCTCGGGACGACCTTCTCGACGCCCGCGATCGCCACCTGCGTGTCCGGCACCGCCACGGTCTTTCGGGCGTTGCCCTCGCTGGTGACCAGCGCCATCGTCCCGGTGTCGGCCGTGAGGAAGTTGGCCCCCGTCATGCCCACGTCGGCCGTCTTGATCCGTTCGAGCAGCTGCTCGCGGGCGAACATCGTGAGCTCCTCGGCGGTCTCCAGGGGCTCCTCGGGGTCGAACTGGTCGTTGAACAGCTCCGCGATCCCCTCGCGGGACTTGTGGATCGCCGGCGCGACGATGTGGCTGGGGGCTTCCTCGGCCACCTGGAGGACCCACTCCCCCAGGTCCGTCTCGACGACGTCGACGCCCTGGCCCGCCAGGTGCTCGTTGACCTCGATCTCCTCGGAGGTCATCGACTTGCTCTTGACCACCCGCTCCGCGTCGGCGTCCGCGCAGACCTCGGCGACGTACCGGTTGGCGTCGGCCGCGTCGTCGGCGACGTACACCGTCCCGCCGTTTTCCTCGATGGCCTCGGTGAGTTCGTCGACGAGTTCCGGCAGGCGATCGATGGCGTCCTCCTTGATCGCGCGGGCCTCGTCGCGCAACGCCTGGTAGTCCTCGAGCTTCGCGACCGACTCGTACCGCCCCTCGTTGAACCCCCGGGTGTTCGTGGCGACGGCGTCGCCCTCCGTCTCGAGGAGGTGGCGGATGCGGGCGGCCTTCGCCTCGCGGGACTCGCTCATTCGATCACGACCCCCTCGACCGCCTTCGGGCCGTGGGCCCCCTGCACCAGTTCGCCCATGTCGGCGGTCGCCGACGGCCCGGTCGCGAGGATGGCCGACTCCCGGTCGGCCCGGAACCGCTCGCCGATCCGCTCGAACGCCGCCGCCATGTCCGGCACCAGGTCCGCCTCCCGGAGGACGAACACGTGCAGGTCGGGGAACAGGCTGGCCGGTTCGGCGCCGTCTGGCGTCTCCACGAGCAGCACGCTCCCGTAGTCGGCGACGCCCAGCGCGGCGGCCGTCACGCCGGTGACCGCGGCGTCCAGCTCGGCCGGCGTCGGGTCCGTCGTCACGCCGTCGGGCAACGCCACGTCCTCCCACGGGAGGGGCGCCCCGACGGCCGGTTCATCGACGATCCCGGCGATCGTGTCGGCCACGTCCGCCGCGGGGACGCGGTGCAGTGCGACGTCGTACTCGTCGGCCCTGGCGGCGAACGCCTCGTAGGCGTCAGTCGTGGCCGCGGTCATGCGCCGTCACCCGTCGTATCCGAGAACTGAAACATACGTGGTGATCTCCCTTGGCACCGGCGGGGACGCCCGGCGCGCCGGGGCGACCCCGTCCGATCCTGGAACGGATCTAGAATGACGCCAGCGCGCACTTATGTCTTTACGTTACGGCCCCGGGGTCGACGGCCTCCTGTTCGATACCCGCCGCAGGGAGTCCGCGGAGGGGCGCTTCGCGAGCACCAGCCTCCATGGCGTCGACGACCGGCACCGCCACCGGCGGTCGGGTTCGGTTACAGACGTGTACACCCGGCGGGGGCCCGGGGTTCGGGGGGAATTTCGAGGATCGGGACCCGTGACTCCCGTCGACCGTGGTCGGGTACCGCTCGCGCACAACGCTTTTACGGTTCGTTCGTGAACTTCTAGTCACGATGAAATCGGGGCCAGAGTCGAACGGGGAGGTCCAGCGCGAGGGACGGGTCCCGCTCCGCGAGGTCCACGAAGTGTTCGAGCAGCGGGAGGATTGCGCCCGCCCGCTGACGGCGAGCGACGTCATGGAGGCCGTGGGCTGCTCCCGACGCACGGCCCACAACAAGCTGAACGAACTCGTCGATCGCGGCGTGCTCCGGACGCGGAAGGTCGGCTCCCGGAGTCGGGTGTGGTGGGTCCCCATGGAGACCGACGACGCGGACGGGGAAACGGCGGACACCGAACGCCGGCGCCTCATCGAGGACGTCGACCTCCCCGGCACCGGCAAGACCCTGGAGGCCAGGCGGGACGCGCTGCAGGCCGCCTACGACTACCTCCAGGAGTACCCCGAGGCCAAGAAGTCCGACTTCCTGCAGGACGTCTATCCCGACCACCCCGCCGAGTTCGAGACGGCCGAGGGCTGGTGGAACGCCATCCAGCCCGCGCTCGCGGACCTCCCCGGCGTCGACCCGCCCGAGGAGCGGGGCCACATCTGGCACTTCCTCGGCGGGTGACGGTCGTCGGGACAGCCCGCGGACGACGGTAGCGGTTCTTCCCGGTCGGTGACGTTGTGGTTTGATCACCCACTAGTGGCCTGAAACGAACAGGACCATTTTGTATGCGTATGCACATACATGGGCGATACGTCAATTCGCGTGTCGGACGAAGCAAAACGGCGGCTCGACCTCCACAAACGAGAGGGTGAGAGTTACGAGGACGTCATTCTCCGGCTTACGGACGGTGATAAATGGGCGGGGTTCGGCGTCCTCGGTGACACGGACACCGATACCCGGGCCGGGATGGAGCAACTGCGAGACGAAATGCGCACCGGGATGGCTGACGACATCGAGAAGACGGAAGAATGTTAGTTGTCGATACTACCCTTCTCAGCGACTATCTCGACGGCAAAGAGTCCGCCCGGGCGTTCCTCCAACAGTACGAACACGACGAATGGGCCGTGCCGTCGATCGTCCTCTACGAAGCCTATCAAGGAGCTATTCACGGCTACGTCGACGCCTCTCCGGCGGTCATTCGACGGGCAGTCACCACGTCTATGGACGTGCTCGACGTGACTGAACGGACGGCTACCGAAGCCGCATCCTTGCAGGAAAGCCTCCTGAGCCGGGGTGTCCCGGCGGACCCTCCGGATGCCCTGATTGCTGCATCGGCCAGAGAACACGGCGGGACGTTCGCCACCGCGGAACAACACTTCTGGAAAGACGACGTGCAGTCGGTACTGTCCGTCGCCGAATACGACCCGCAGTGACCCTTTCGTTCGCGGTTTCACGCCCGACGCGTTCGTTGATCGGCGTCTCACCCCCAAGGCGATCGTCGGCGAGGTCACTCCCCTGCGACCGACGGTGACGTCCCACCCGACGCGACCGACGAGGAGGGCACCAGCCGCCCGAAACGCCGAGGACCCGTCGTCTCGCGTCCGCTTCCCGGCCCCTGGGCTCCCCTCTGAAAATACCGGGCGAAAGGCCCGGCTCCGGATAACAAACCCTTTTATCGGGGACGGACCTTGCTCACAGATTAACGATCGAGCGGCGATCGATCCGCTGACATGACAGGCGAACCACGGGAGATCCGGGACGAGGACGTCTACACCTCCGCCGAGGAGGGCCGGAGTTACTACGGCAGTTCCTACATGCCGACGGCCTACGACAACCTCGACGTCGCCCCGGAGTCCGACGCCCATCCCGACCGGGGCGAGGGGGAGTCCGGGTACCGGGTCCTCGACCTGCCCCGGGTGCCGAAGCTCTCGAACGTGCTCGGACCGAGCGCGATCCTGCTGGGGGCGTCGCTCGGGAGCGGCGAGACGCTGTTCTGGCCGCTGCTCGTCGCGAATTACGGGTGGACCATCTACTGGCTGTTCCTCGTCGGCGTCCTGACCCAGTTCTTCATCAACACGGAGATCCAGCGGTGGTCGGTGGCGACCGGCGAGTCGATCTTCCGGGCGTTCGAGCGCGTGGGTCGGATCTGGCCCGCGTTCCTCCTCGTGTTCGGGTTCGTCAGCCTCGGGTGGCCCGGGTGGGCGGCCAGCGCCGCGCGGATCGGGACCATCGGGCTGGGCGTGGAAGCGGCCTCGGTCGGGCTCCTCGGGCTGTCACTGGCCATCTGGAAGGTCGTCGGGATCGCCCTGCTCGTGCTGATCTGGGTGTCCTACCAGGTGACGCCGGTCGTGTACAACGTCGTCGAGCGCGTCCAGGTCCTGCTCGTGTCGGTCGCGATCGTCGTCGCCGTCGTCCTCTTCCTGTTCATGGGGTCGGCCGCCGAACTCGCCAACGTCCCGGGCGGGATCCTCGACGTCGGCACCCTGCCGCCGGACAGCGACGTGGCGTTGCTCCTCGGGGGGATCGCCTTCGCCGGCGCCGGCGGCTACCTCAACCTCTCGCAGAGCCTCTGGGTCCGCGAGAAGGGCTACGGGATGGGGCGCTACCAGGGCCGGGTGAAGAACCCCGTCGTCGGCGACGAGCCCGAGCCGGTCCGGCGGGACGGGTTCACGTTCCCGGCGACGGTCACGAACGTCCTCCGGTGGCGGGGCTGGTGGCGACTCGTCCAGCTCGAACACCTGCTGACGTTCGTCGTGGGCCTCGTGGTGACCGGCACGATGTTGATGGCGCTGGCCGCCGAGTACGCGACGGCGTCGACCGACGACGCCGTCGTGATGTGGACCGACGTCGTCGTCCCGCAGGTGGGGGCGATCCCGGGCGCCCTCGTCTTCCTGACGCTGTTCTCGGCGCTCCTCACGACGGAGTACGGGATCGTCGAGTCGGTCGTCCGCAACAGCGCGGACGTCATCTACGAACTCCACGGCCGGGACGCCGGGTGGAGCCTCCCGCGGATCTTCTGGGTGGTGTTGACCGCGTTCGTGTCCTGGGGAATCCTCATCCTCGCGCTGCCGCTGCCGTTCTCGCTCGCCCGGCCGTTCGGCCTGCTCGTGGCCGGCGCGGTCCTGTCCGGGCTGATGATGTGGCCCTACACCGCGCTGCTGACGGCCGTGAACGCCACCCGCCTCCCCGAGCACACCCAGCCCGGGTGGGCGCGGCTCGTCGCGCTGTGGTGGGCGACCGCGTTCTTCGGGTACTTCAGCGCCCAGCTCGTCGGCAGCTGGCTGAGCGCCCTCCTGGGGCCGGACCTGTTCGCGACCGAACTGGGCGTCCTCGGCAGCGCCCCCGGCGGCTACCTGCTCTTCCTCGCGGTCGGCGGGGTCCAGGCGGTCGTGATGGCCGTCTCCGCCCGCGGCAAGCTCGCGGCCGAGGGCACGGTGCCGGCGGCGACCGAGTCCCGGGGGTTGTTCCACTGAGACCATGGCCGCGTCGTTCCCGCTCCGGACGCTCGGCGACCGTCCCGCGTTGATCTACGCCGGCGGCCTGGCCGCCATCGTGGTGGTCCGGGTCGCCTCGGTTTCGCGATCGGTCCGGGTGGCCGTCGTGAGCGTCGCCCTGGGCGTCATGGTCCTCACCTTCGTCGCCGAGCGGGGCCAGGGGTCGGGCGTCCGCGTCGCGGGTCCGGCCGCACCTCTCGTCGGTATCGCGGGCGTGGTCGCCGGCGTGTGGCTCTCGACGGCGGGCCGGCCCGCCGGCCTGGCGTTCCTTGCCGGCGGCCTCCTCTTCCTCTCGCGGTCGCTCCGGGGCGGTGATCGGGCGTGAGCGACCGGCACCCCACGGACGTCCACGTCCACGTCCACCTCGCCGTAACGGGATCGTTCCCGCTCCGCGTGGCGGACCTCCTGTTCGCCGGCGACGAACTCCTCGTCCCGGAGTACGAGCACCTCACGCCGCTGTTCGGGCTCGCGGGGAACGGGATGGGCCGCGCCGGCGAGGCCGCCCGCGAGCGCTACCGCGAGGACGGCGTCGCGGGGCTGGTCGACATGGCCGAACGCGTCCACCGGGTGCCCTACGACGAGCTCGAGGCGGTGCGAACCTACGACAGCCGGATCGGACGGCCGAAGGTCGCCGTCCACCCGGTCGAGGGCGCCCCCTACGCCTATCGCGTCCACGCCCCCGTCGACGTCCAAGCGCTGACGGACGCGCTCCGGTCGCTCGGCGAGCGCCGCGGGTTCGCGGTCGAACGCCGGTCGAAGATCGGGTTCCACCCGGGCAACGCCGTCAGGCGGTTCCTCGCCGGGCGCTAGAGCGCCGCCGCCACCTTCTCGACGGGGTGTGGCGGCTCGCCGTTGCGCTCGACGTACTCCTCGAGCTGCGAGCGACAGGAGGCCCCGGGGGCGACGACCTGGTCGGCGAACGAGTCGTCGACCTGGTCGAACAGGATCGAGCCGATGGACAGGCTCATCGAGACGTGCTCGGCCTCGTAGCCGAAGCTGCCGGCCATGCCACAGCAGCCCGAGTCGAGGGCGTCCACGTCGTACCCGGCCCGCCGGAGGACGCCCACGGCGTGGTGGTCCTTCCGGGTGGCCTTCTGCTGGCAGTGGCCGTGATAGGCCAGCGCCTCCCCGGCCCCCGCGAAGTCGATCGCCCCGTCCAGGCCGTGGACGTCGAGGTACTCGAGGATCCCGTACGCGTTCGCCGCGACCGCCTCGACCTCGTCCCCGGAGAGCAGGTCCAGGTAATCGAGCTGGTACATCACCGCGTCCGACGGTTCGACGGTCACGACGTCCCAGCCGTCGCGGACGCGGGGCGCCAGGGCCGCGACGTTCTCCTCGGCCGTCGACCGCGCCTGGTCGAGCATGGACTTCGAGAAGGCGGGCCGGCCGCTGTCGGTGACGTCGTCCGGGACCCGGACGTGGACCCCCGCGGCCTCCAGCACCCGCACCGCCGCCTTGCCGACGTCCGGGTGGTTGTAGTTCGTGTACGGGTCCGCGATCAGCAGCGCCTTGCGGTCGGCTTCGGCCGCCGACACGGCGGGCCCGCCCCGCGATTCGACCCACCCTTTGAACGTGTTCCGGTGGAAGGCCGGCAGGTCGCGTTCGCGGGCGATGCCGACCGTCTTCTCCATCAGCCACCCGCTGCCAGGCACGTCCATCGCCCAGTTCGACACCGGCGCGAAGATGCTCCCGAGTTTGAGGAGGGGTTCGACGTTGGCGAACAGCCGGTCGCGAACGGAGACCCCCTCGCGCTGGTGGTACTCGTGGCCGACCTCGGCCTTGAGTTTCGCCATGTCGACGCCGCTCGGGCAGTCGTTCTTGCAGCCCTTGCAGCCGATGCAGAGGTCCATCACCTCCGAGACGAACTCCTCGGAGAACACGTCGTCCGGCAGGTCGCCGCTCATCGCCTGGCGGAGCATGTTCGCCCGGCCCCGGGTGCTCGTGATCTCCTCCTCGGCCGCGCGGTAGGTCGGACACATCACGCCGCCGGTCGAGTCCTGGTGGCCCGCGCAGCCGGCACAGCCGTGACAGAGCTCCACCATCCCCTGGAACCCGTTCTCGTTGTCCCAGTCGAGGACGGGCTCGAAGCCCGCGTCGAAGGTGTACTCCGGATCGAACCGGAGGTCGTCGGTCGGGTCGGGCTCCCCGCAGACGCTGCCGGGGTTGAGCAGCCAGTCGGGGTCGAACGCGGACTTCAGGTCGGTGAACGACGCCCAGAGCTGCTCCCCGTACATCTTGCGGTTCCAGGCCGAGCGCGCCTTGCCGTCGCCGTGCTCGCCCGAGACCGACCCGCCGTACTCGATCACGAGGTCGGTGACCTCGTCCGCGATCGACGCCATCGCCTCGACGCCGGCGTCCGTCTTCAGGTTCAACAGCGGTCGGATGTGCAACACGCCGGGACCGGCGTGGGCGTAGTACGCGGCGAAGGTGTCGTGGGCCTCGAACACCGCCTGGAGGTCCGCGACGTACTCGGGCAGGTTCTCGGCCGGCACGGCCGTGTCCTCGACGAACGGCCAGTGTTTGTCGTCGCCGGTCCGCGAGAGCAGGATCGGGAGGCCGGCCTTCCGCATCTTCCAGAACTTCGCCTGCCGCTCCGGGTCGTACGCCTCCAGGGCGTCGACGGCGTGGATCGCCGCGTCCGTGCGGTCGCCCGCCCCGTCGGTCGGGTCCCTCTCGGCCTCGTAGTCGGGCAGGCGGTCGGCCAGCAGGTCAGCGACCTTCCGCTTGCCCTCGGCCGCCGAGTCGGCGTAGAACTCGACGAGCAGCGTGGAGTCGGTGCCGTCGGGGAGCGAGTCGACCAGGTCGGCGAACTCGGCGGTGTCGCGCGCCAGCCCCAGGAGCACGTCGTCCATCACCTCGACCGCCGAGGGGTCGTGCTCCAGGATCGGCGCCACGTCCCGCATCGCGGGCATGACGTCGTCGTAGGTCAGGAGCACGACCGCGGTGGCCTCGGGGATCGGTTCCAGCGAGACGGTCGCCTCGGTGACGATCGCCAGCGTCCCCTCGCTGCCGGCCAGCAACCGGCCCACGTTGACTTCGCCGCGCTCCCGGGCGTCCGCAAGCAGGCGATTGTAGTTGTAGCCCGAGACGTTCCGCTTCATGTCCGGGAAGCGGGCCTCGATCTCGTCGGCGTCCTCCTCGAGGATCCGCCGGACCTCGGCGTACACCTGGGCCTCGAGGTCGCCGTCCTCGCCCCCGGCCGCCAGGTCGTCGAGGGCGTCCACGTCGACCCAGCCGAAGGTGGCCACCGTCCCGTCGGCGAGCACCGCCTCGACGGACTCGACGTACCCGTCGGCCTTCTCGTACTTCAGCGAGTGCGCGCCCGTCGAGTTGTTCCCGATGCAGCCCCCGAGGACGCTCTTGTCCCCCCAGGCGGGGTCGGGCGCGTACTTCAGGCCGTGCGGTTCGAGTTCGTCGTTGAGGTGCGCGAGGGTGATGCCCGCCTGGGCCCGCGCGGTCTCCGTTTCGGCGTCGAACCCGACGAAGTCGTTCATGTACCGCTTGAAGTCGAGCACGACCGCCTCGTTGACGGCCTGGCCGGCGAGGCTGGTCCCGCCGCCGCGCGGCAACACCGGGATCTCCCGGTCGGCGCAGTACGCCACGACGGCCGCGACGTCCTCGGTGGAGCGCGGCGCGACCACGCCGATCGGGAGTTCCTCGTAGACGCTGGCGTCGGTCGCGAACAGTTCGCGGGTGTACGCGTCGAACCGGACGTCGCCGTCGACGCGGGACTCGAGCGCGTCGACGAGGTCGGGCCGGTGGACGTCGCCGCCCTCGTAATCGTAGTCGGCCCGTCGGTCGGTCGCCGGATCACCGTCGGTCGGGGGTCGAATGTCGTGTGCCATAGTGGGGAATAGGGGGAAACGAACCGCGGGTCGTCAGAACGCTCCCGGAGCGATGACGTACGCGAACAGCATCGTCAGGAGACCCGTCGCCACGCCGTAGTACAGGACCGGAATCAGCTCCAGCCTGATGACGCGTCCCTCCTCGCCGATGAGGCCGACGACCGTGAGGGCGGCGACGACGTTGTGAATCGCGATCAGGTTCCCGATCGCGCCGCCGACCGCCTGCGCACCGACCACGATCTGCGTCGGGGCACCGATTTGCTGGGCGGCCTGGAACTGGAACAGGCCGAACAGGATGTCGCTGACGGTGTTCGAGCCGGCGATGAACGCGCCGAAGGCGCCGATGAACCCGGAGAAGAACGGGAACATGTTCCCGGTGAGGTCGGCCGTCGCTTCCGAAAGCACGCCGAGCATGCCGGCGTTCGCAGTCGTCGCGGCCAACACGATTTCGGCCCCGCTTCGCTGCATGATCATGACGGTCGCGACCGCGAACCAGAGCGCGATGACCGCGGGCGCGATGTTCGTGATGGCCTCGGACCACGAGTCCTTGATTTCCTCGGAACTCATCCCGTGAAGGAGGTACGTCACGACGGCGACCAGGACGAAGAGGCTCCCCGGGAGGTAGAGCAACTCGATCCCCTCGGAGAACCCCGAACCGAGGATGTCGTTCCACGTGAGGACGCCGGTCGTCGAGAGGAACTCCTGTAGCGGCCCGACGACCCGGGTCACGACCAGGAGCCCGGCGACGAGCAGGTACGGCAACCACGCCATGCCGAGGGACATGTCCTGCGTGTGCATGTCCTCGAAGGTCGACCCGCCGTCGGCCGTGACGGCCGCGTCATCGCTGGCGGTATCGCCGACGCCGGTCCCGGGTTCGATCGTGCCGATCCAGTGGTCCGGCCACCCGTCCTGGGGCCCGAAGTCCCACTCCTCTTCCGGGAGGAAGTAGCCGGCTCGAAGCGTCGACGCGACGATGAACAGGCCGATCATCGCGCCCAGCAGTGCCGGGAAGGTCGGCCCCAGGTAGACGGCCGTCAGGATGTACGGGATCACGAAGGCGGCCCACGCGAACAGCGCCAGCGGGAGGACTTCGAGCGCGGGCTTGATCGACCGCTCCTCGCCGAAGAACCGGGTCATCATCGCCACGCCGATGAACGGGATGGCGATGCCGACGATGCCGTGCATGATCGCGGCCCAGACGCCGATCTGGGCGACGTACGCGCCGACGCTCTCGAACCCGCCCTGGGTGACGACCGTTTCGGCGGCGCCCGTTCCGCTGTCGAAGACGACGTCCCGCAGGCCGATGATCAGGGGGGTCCCGACGGCGCCGAACGTGATCGCCAGGATGTTCCCGGTCAGCGCCACGACGACCGCCGCCAGCGGCGGGAACCCGAGCCCGACGAGCAGCGGTCCGACGATCGCGGCGGGCGTCCCGAACCCCGCCGCGCCTTCGATGAACGACCCCATGAGGAAGACGAGCAGTATGACCTGCACGCGGCGGTCGTCGCTGATCGAGGAGAACCCGGCGTTGATGACCTCGAACGCGCCCGATTGCTTCAGCGTGTACAGGAGCAGTATCGCCCCGAACACGATGATCAGGATCCGTGTCGCCGTCATCGCCCCCCGAATCGACGCCGCGGCGATCAGATCCGGCGCCATGCCCCAGCCGAGGTAGGCCGCCGCGGCCGCGGCCACCCAGGCGATGGGCATCGTCCGCGTCGCCGGCTGGTACAGCCCGACCATCAGGATCGCGATGATCGCCAGCGGCAACACGGCCAACAGGATGAGGGTCGCGTCAGCCATCGTGACCACCAGTCACCAGCAGACTACGGTTGTCGGTGTGATTCCGGGCGACTCCGTCGTCCGGGACCGTGCTTATCCGATTTTCATGCCTGACTCTTGGTGGCATGGACCCAACATTGCCGCGGCCCTATTTATATCTAATGCAGGTTGCGAACCGCCGGGATTATGGGCGTATTCGGCCTGTGAGTGGCGTAATCCGGAGGTAACGGTAATGAATGGCCCGTCGTGTACGTCGCAACGAGCCCAGTCATGCAGGGATCTGGCTCATCCACGCTCGTCGATTCGAGTCGGGGCCGAACGGGGCCCTAAATCGTCGGACGAACCGCTTGTCATCTTCGGGGAGTATCGGTTGGACCGGTTTGGTACACACGTATGTACGAATTCTATCCGAAGGCCCGATGCAGTTCATTCCACTGTAACCCACCCTGCAGGAGTCTGCCACGGAGTGCTCGCGCGTCGTTCGGAGAACGGACCCATCCGATGTCCCCTTTCCACGATGCCCGTCCTCGATCCTTCGGACGGCGAACGCAAAGCTATACGGTCCAGGTCCTTCTACGCGCAGTCGTCTCCGAGGTGTTCGGGGACGGTGCTCGACGTGACCGATCCGGCGGACTCGACCGACCATGGTTTCAGGGACGCACTACTCGACGTCTATCTCGAGAACCCGTCCCGGACCCTCTCGACGGCCTTCTGGAAATTCGGGTCGAGGCTCGACGAGTTCCGGACCGTCGTCGAAACCGACGACGTCCGCGTGACCAGGTTGTCGGCGTGGAACGAGGACGAACTCCAGGTGCACTGGACGCGGGACCGGGACCGATTTCCCTTCTCGCCGGCGTTCGTCGCCGAGTCCAACCTGGCGGTCGTCCACGACGATTACCTCCGGCACCTCCCCGAACGGATGGTCGGAACTGCGGAACCGTTCTTCAGGATGGAACGACGGAGGCGACCGCACTCTTCCCCGAACCTTCCCTCAGGATACCGGTTCCAGGACGTCGACGTCGAGCGAGAGACGGACGAACTATCCGAGCTCATCTCCCGGTGTTACGACGACCTGGGCCCCGATTCGGAGACCGTGGCTCAGTGGACCGAGCACCCGGTGTTCGAAGAGGACCTCTGGGTCTGGATCGTCGAGAGGGAGACGGGCGACTACGTTGGGGCTGGTGTCGCGGAACTCGACGCCGGGATCCGGGAGGCTTCACTGGAGTGGATCCAGGTGCTCCCGAGGTACCACGGCGAGGGGCTGGGCCGAGCACTCGTCAGGGAACTGCTCCGCCGGGTCGGCGGACGGGTCGCGTTCACCACGGTGAGCGGGCGGTACGACGGGGACAAGGGACTGAAGGCGTTCTACGAGCGGTGCGGGTTCCAGGGTGACGACATCTGGTGGGTGTTCCGGGACTAACACACCCCCCTCACGTGGCGGCGACCGGTCGTCTTCGATCGGTCCTTACTCCTTCTTCCACGTGACCGTCCGCCCCCACGTCGTCGCCTTGCCCCAGAGCCCGGAGCGCATGCACTCGAGTTCGACGATCTGTGAGTTGTCGACGAAGAGGTTCACCTCCGGGCCGAAGTTCTTGACGTACCACTCGAACATCTCCGGGCCTGGCGCCTCGAACACGAGGTTCTCCATCCCCAGTTCGTTGGCGATCTGGTAGGCGACGTCCGTCCGCCAGTCCTCGACCTCCTCGGTGATGCCCTCGGCCTCGACCATCAGCAGGTCCGCGCCCGCCTCGAGGTGCTGTCGGCCTTCGCGGATGGCCTGCTGGGGGTCCTGCTGGCCCTGTCGCTCCAGTTCCTCGGGATCGGACGCGCCGCCGGCCCCGAACTGGACGTTGATCTCGGGTTTGGGCTCGATGTCGTAGTCCTCCGCGATGACCTCGGTCAGCCGGACGACGTCGTCCGGCCCCATCGCCAGGAACCCGCTCGAGATCTCGACGATGTCGAACCCCAGTCGTTCGGCCTCCTCGACGTAGTCCTCGACCTTGTCGTTGTCACGGATGAGGACGTTCTCGATGTACCCGCCCGTGGAGACCTTCACGTCGTGTTCGTGGCAGATCTCGATCAGTTCCGTGACGGCCTCCTCCGGCATCAGGGCGAACGACCCCCCGGAGAACTTGTAGATGTCCACGTACTGGCCCATCGTCTCCAGGATGTCGCGGAGTTCCCGGGGACCCATCGGATCGTAGTACGGGCCGCGGATCTCGGTGATGCCCTTCTCGCGTGGCTTCTCCTCGCGCTCGTTGTGGTGCAGGAACTCGAATGTGCGGTCGACCATGGTTCGACTCGTCACCTAGGGAGGTCCCTACTTCAATGGTCGGCCGGTCCGTGATCAGGCCAGCAGCGCGGTCAGGTCGTCCACGTCGTGCGCCTCGATCCCACGGACGGTCTCGACGAGGTCCTTCCGACGACCGTCCTGGAAGCGGTCGCGGGTCATGTCCTGGAACTTGTCCTCGACCTGCTCCCAGGACATCGAGTTGTTCGGGTGCCCCTCGAAGTCGGCCTTCTCGACCTCGTGGACGGTCCCGTCCGCCGTCGTGACCTCGATCCGGGCGGGCATCTCGCCCGCCTCGAACCGCTCGGTGAAGGCCTCGTCCTCCTCGACCTCGACCGTCCGAAGCAGCGTCTGGACGTCCTCGGACCGGATGCGCTCGGGGTCGTACTGGGCGTTCAGCATCTCCCGGTCGATCAGCGCCGCCGCGAGCATGTACGGCAGCGAGTGGTCCGCCTGCGCCTTCGTCTCGACCTCGTAGCGGGACCCCTCGCCGCCGCCGATGATCAGCTTCGCGCCGGCGAACGTGTCGAGGTGGATCGACTCGACTGCCTCGTGGTCGGGGTCGTGCTCCTCGGCGAGTTCGATGATCCCCTCGACGGCGGACTGGGCGTAGGTCTCGGCGACGTACTTCTTCGTCATCACGTCGTGGACGCGGGTGCATCCCGGGTCGAGGTCGACCTCGAAGTCCCCCGAGACGATCTGCTTCCACCCCTTCTGTCCCTCGAAGAGGTTCTTCGGCCCCTCCATGCCGTTGCGCGCGAGCAACGCGGCGTACACGCCGTTCCGGGCGGCGTTGGCGGACGCGATCCCCTTCCACTCGTTGATGCCGCCGGTCCGGGTCACCCGGAGGGCGTTGTGAGCCGTTCCCGCGATCCCGATGGCGTCGCGGGTCGTCTCCACGTCCAGGTCGAGCATCTTCGCGACGCCGGCGGCCGCCGAAACGACGGTGTGGGTGACGTGGTCCCAGCCCCGGTCCCGAACCGGGGCGTTCCAGGCCAGCTCGCCCTGGACCTCGTAGGCCACGCCGATCCCCTCGAGGAGTTCCTCCCCGGTGGCGTCGACCGCCTCGCCGGCGGCCACGACGGCGCCGACGTTGTCGCTGGGATGCGGCGTCTCCCCCGGCGCGAGGAACGAGTCCATGAAGTCGAGGTATCTCGTGAGGGCGGTGTTGTGCATGGCCGCCCCTTCCATCGAGGCGGTGTCGCCCCGGCCCCACAGGAGGCAGTCGTTGCCCCCGTTCGCCGTCAGGACCGTTTCGTGGACCGCCGCCACCGGCTCGTGGCCGAGGGCGGCGACGCCGATGCCGACCGAGTCAAGCAGGCGTTTCTTGAGTTCCTCGCGGGTGTCCGCCGTGAGGTCGTCGTACGAGACGGCCTGGACGAATTCGGCGAGTTCGCGGGTCGTTGTCATGCGAGGCCGATTACGGTAGACGTCCACATATGACTTGGCCCCTCCGACGCTCGCCGCTCCGGGCGGATCGCTCGACGACCCTTCAGAGCGGCCGCTCGAAGACCCGTTCGTCGTAGTGATCGCCGGCGATGGTCGTGGTCTCGGTCCGGACGTACTCGAAGCCCGCCGCGCCGTAGAACTCCGCGGCCACGTCGTTTCGCGCGAGCGCCAGGGCGAGCACCCGATCGACCCCCCGATCCGCCAGTGCATCGATCGTGAACTCGATCAACCCGGTGCCGATACCGCTCCGCCGTTCCTCGGGCAGCACGTAGAGCCTGAGAATCGTCCCCTCGTCGCCGTCCACGACGGCGTGCGCGAAGCCACGGAGTTCCTCGTCGGCCGCCGCGACGGCGACCACCGCGTCCGCGGATCGGATTTCCCGAAGCAGGCGATCCTCGTCGTACCATTCGAGGAGCCCGTCCTTGATCGCCTCGTCGCCGATGACCGACGGGTAGTCCGCCGCCCAGCACTCCCGTACGACGGTCAGTAGGGCGTCCACGTCCCCCGTCGTCGCGAGCCGGTAGCCGGAGTCGCGGGGCGGATCCATGTTCATACCTACCACGGGACGAACGGTAGCTCTTTCGACGGGGCGCCTCCACCCGGGACCGCCGGGGCGGGTCCCCGAAACCGGCAAAGGGTCACTCCGGAGGAAGGATGATGTCGCGCCCCCGGTTTCGAGGGGGTATGGACGAACTTCCCGCCGATCGGTTCGTCGACTACCGCGAGATAACGGAACTGGCCGTCGGGCCGACGGGCGACCGAATCGCGTTCGTTCTCGACGAGTTCGACCCCGACGAGGACGACCGTCGCCGATCGCTGTTCGTGGTCCCGGCGGACGGAAGCCGGGATCCACACCGACTGAGCAGGGCGTCCGACGCCGGCAATCCGACGTGGAGCCCGGACGGGTCGAAACTCGGGTTCGTCGCCGCCCGGGAGGGGGACGTCGCGCGGACGGTCGGTTCCCGTGAAGGGGAAGCGGAGGGCGAAGAAACGGACGAAACGGCGGAAACGGCGGACGCCGACGACGGGGAAACGGGGACCGGCGGGGAGGAACCCCGGCCGCAGCTCTGGGTGTTCGACCTGGAGCGCGGCGGGGACGCCCGACAGCTCACCGACCGCGAGGAGGGCGTCGAGGACTTCGACTGGGGCCCCGACGGGGACCGGATCGTGATCGAGTCCCGTGACCCGACCGAGGAGCAGGCCGAGTACCTCCGCGAACGACGGGACGAGAACGGGCCGATCGAGGTCGACCGCCTCCAGCACAAGGTCGACGGCCGGGGGTGGCTCGACGACGTCACCCCCTACCTGTTCGTCGTCGACCTCGACACCGGCGAAGAGCGACGGCTCGACGACGCGTCGGGGGCGGGCGCGAGACTTCCACTGTTCGGGATGCAGCCGCGCTGGGGGCCCACCGACCGGATCGCCTTCCTCTCGAACGAGACCGATCGCCCCGACGACTCCGGGGTGCTGGACGTGTTCACGATCGACCCCGACGGCGAGGACCGCCGTCGCCTCTCCGACGGGACCCGCCAACACTCCGGGGTCCGGTGGAGTCCGAGTGGCGACCGGATCGCCGCCAAATCGCGCCATCCCCGGAACCTGTACGAACCGACCGAGGTCCACGTCGTCGACGTCGCGACCGGCGCGTCCAGGTCGGTGTCGGCCTCCCTGGACCGGACGGTGGCGTTCGCCGGGACTGCCGAGTGGATCGACGAGGAGACGCTCGTGGCCCCCGTGGCCGACGGCGGTCAAACCCGTCCCGTTCGACTCGACGCCGCCGCGGACGACCCGGAACGGGTCTTCGAAGGGCTCGGGTCGTCCCGCGGGCTCGACCTCTTCGACCACGGCGGCGGGACCCTCGGCCTGTGCATCACCGATCCGGGCGAGGGACGGGATCTCTACGCCCTCGACGCCGATCGGGTCGACGCGGGAACCGACGACCCCCTCGTTCGGCTGACGGCGGTCAACGAGGACCTGGTCGAGGAGTTCCCCGTGCCCGCGGTCGAGCGCGTCACCTACGAGAACGACGACGGCGAGGCCATCGAGGGCATCGTCTACCGTCCGCCCGACCTCGAAGAAGCGGCGCCGGCCATCGTCTCGATCCACGGCGGCCCCATGTCGTACGACGAACCGGAGTTCGCCTTCCAGCACCTCTACTGGACGACCCGCGGCTACGTGGTGTTCAAGCCGAACTACCGCGGGAGTACCTCCTACGGTCGGGCGTTCTGCGAATCGCTCCGCGGGAGCCGGGGTGACCTCGAAACCGACGACGTCACGAGCGGGGTCGACCACCTGATCGACCGCGGGACGGTCGATCCGGATCGGACCTACGTCACGGGGTTCTCCTACGGCGGCATCACGACGGCACACGTCGTCACGCGGACCGACAGGTTCGCCGCGGCGGCCGCCGAGCACGGCATCTACGACTTCGCCTCGGTGTTCGGGACCGACGACAACCACCTCTGGCACGAGGACGAGTTCGGCCTGCCGTGGGAGGAGCCCGAAACGTTCCGCGAGATCTCGAGCATCACCGACGTCGACGAGGTCGACACGCCCCTGTTGCTGACGGCGGGCGGGAACGACTGGCGGTGCCCGCCGACCCAGGCGGAGCAGCTCTACGTCTCCGTGAAGAAGCGGGGCGTCCCGGCGAAACTCGTCGTCTACCCGGACGAACACCACAACATCGGCGACCCCGAGCGGGCGATCCATCGCCTCGAAACGCTGGCCGAGTGGTTCGACACCCACGCCCCAGACGCGGGCGACCGGCAGTGACGCCGACCGGGGCCGTGGGGTGTCGGAGAGTAAAACGGTCGTTGTACCTTACAAGAGGTTTATAGTTTAGTCGCCCCTGGTCTCGGGTACCGGCAGGAACGAGATACCGAGCCGCTCCCACGCTCGACCGATTCCGGATTCACGCCTGCCCGCTCGGATCCGCCCCAGTTCCTGCCGGCTTGCCATGCCCACCTTCTCCGTTTTCAGGCGACGGTGCCGACGTCGTCGACCGGCATGACCGTGTAATCGACCGACAGCGTGTCGGGGGTCGCCCGGATCTCCCCGACGAACGACGAGATGTCCGCCAGGGACCCGTCCAGCACGAACAGTTCCGTACAGTACCCGTCCCCGACGTGGTTGTGGACGTTCGACTGGACGAGGTCGTCGTACGCGTGTCGGAGGTTCATCATCTCCCCTTCGACGGTTTCGGAGCCGTAATCGAACAGGACCGTGACGACCGCCATCAGTTCCCGGTCCTCGAGTTCCTCGTTCTCGAATTCCCCGAGGAGGTTCCGCGCGGCTTCCCGGAGGACCTCGCTCCGTCCGGTGTACCCGTGTTCGTCGGCGAACCCGTCGATGCGGTCGATGAGCTGTTCCGGCATTGAGACGCTGACGACGGCCATGTATTAAATTAGACCCCGGTGTTACTAGAGGGTTGGCATCGGGACGGGAGTGGCGGACCGCGCCGTCGCGGCCGCGATCCTCGAGACTCCGTTCCTACCCCGAAACGTCCCTCCACGTCGATGACGGCGGTCGGTGCGATTACAGTTCGTCGAGTTTCCGGAGGAGTTGCCCGCGGTACTCCTCGTCGCTGATGATCCCCTTCATCTCGATGACGTTGCGCTCGAGTTTGTCCAGCGCGACGTAGAAGGCGTTCTCGGCGCCGTACCCCTCACCGGATCCGGCCACCTGGCCGCGGTTCGTCCGGAGGCGGATCTGCGTTCGGATCAGCGGGGTGCCACGGAGTTTCTCCTTGTGCTCGTGGAAGCGGACGTGGGCGTGCTGGACCTGCATGTCCTGGTACTTGTCGGCGACGGCGCCGATTTCCTGGCGGACGTCCTCCCGGGAGATAGTGTCGAGAAGCGAGATGTTCGTGATCTGGACGTCCATGTGGTCCTGTTCGGTGTAGGTCAGCGCCCTCAGGACGTCCGTCTTGGTCAGGATGCCGGCCACGACGCGGTCGTCGTCGTCGGGCGTGACGACGAGGCCGGCGTAGTCCTGCTCGAGCATCCGTTCGACGGCGTGCCTGACGGACTCGCCCGCGGTCGTCGTCTCGACCGGCGAACTCATGATGTCGGCCACCGGGATGTCCAGCATCCGGTCGCTGTCGCCGGCCCGATCGCCCGTGGTCGGCTTGTTCATGTCCCTGACGACCACGTCGGCGATGTCGTGGACGGTCACCATGCCGGTGAGGTAGTCGTTGTCGTCGAGGACGGGCAGCCGCGAGATGCCGTGCTCGCGGAGGTGGTTGATCGCCTTCCCGATGCCGTCCCCGTCCCTGAGGGTGACGACCTCGTCGGTGTAGATGTCCCCCACGGACAGCGCGTCGAGGTTGTCGAGGACCCGCTCGAGGATGAGGTCCTGGTTGATGACGCCGTAGAGCTGTTCGCCCTCGAACACCGGCGCGACCTTCGTGTTGCCCTCGATGAGCATCCGGGCGACCTCGCGGATGTCCTCGTGGCGGTCGATCTTCGGCACCGGGTCCTTCCGGCTGGGTTTGATCAGCGACTCGACCTTGGCGTTGTCCTCCACGTGGGACTGGATGAGTTCGCGCTCCCCGAGCACGGTCTCGTACTCGCCGTCGCGGGTGACGACGATCCCCTTGGGGTTTTCCTCCTCGAAAATGGATCGGACCTTTCCGAGGCGAGTGCCGACGTCGACTTCGAGATATTCGGTTGTCGCGATATCAGCGATGTCCATCGTTCTGTCGGCCGTTAACTACGAACGCTAATGAACGTACCGAACCGTCGGTAGTTTCAGCGCACCCGAGGGAACCGGTCGCACTCCGGTCGGGGCCGGCGGCCGTCGACCGTGGGTCCGTCCGCGGGGGCGGCGCGACGGCAACGAGGCTTTGTCGCCGGGACCGTAACCCCGGGTATGCTTCCCGACATCGGCGTCCTCGGCCCGTACACGTACCTGGCCACCGAGGCGCTGTTCGGCACCGTCGCCGCGGTCCTCCTCGTCCGGGCGAACGCCCTCCGAAGCGCGGCCCGCACCATCGCCGTGCTGTATCCGGTCGCGTACGTCTGGGACTGGTACACCCTCCACGTCGGGGTGTTCTCGATCGAACTCCGGACGGGCGTGAACCTGCTCGGGATTCCCGTCGAGGAACACCTGTTCATCGTCGTCGTCCCGGCGTTCGTCCTCGGGATTCACGAGACCGTCAACGACCGGTTCTGATCCGCTGGACCGGCCCCGATTTCGGCGATGGTTAAAAAATCGGGGCGTTTAATCGCCGATTGAGCGGGTAAATCCGAACCAAACGGCCAACACCTTAAAATGGATGTCACTATTGGAAACGTCTAGGTGGATCAAATCGTGAAACTTCGACGACCGACCGATTTCCTGATCCTGGAGGCGCTCGAGGAGAACGGCCGCAACGTCGCGACGAACCTCGCGCACCATACCGGGAAGAGTCGGAAGAACATCAACACCCGTCTCCCCGTGCTAGACGACTACAGCCTGGTTCGGAAGATCGGCCCCGCCGAGCACTCCGGCCTCTACGAGATCACGCGGAAGGGCCGCGTGGCACTCATGTATCGCGACCAGTACGGCGAGGTCGAGGACTTCGAGGCCCTTCTCGAACAGCCGGACGCGCCCGACGCGTCCGACGCCGGAACGCCCCAGGGGGCCCAGGCGCTGGCACGCGGCGAGGAGCCCGAAGAGGAAGAGGACACCGACTAACCCCCGCCGGACCGCTGACGGAGCGACGGCGGACGGTCGCCCGTCGATAGCGACGCCGCCGTCCGTGCTCTCCCTTCTCCCGACTATTCGCCCCGAATAGTTGAATAATTATAATAAATCGTTCGGGAAGGAACTCGATCACCAATAAAATTAAGTGTCGCATGGTCGCAAACGCTGCTGAAGGCATGGCATCGAACTTACTCGACAGGCGGCTCGACGAAATCGTCGACGAAACGCTCTCCTCCGGGGCGGGGACCGTGTACCTGGTCAACCCGAGCCAGGACGCGTTGGAGGCTTACGTCGACACTGCCAACGAACACCAGTACGACGTCACGGTGCGATTGCTCGCGAAGTACCGGACGTTGAAGGACGTGATGGAGGACTTCATCGTCGCCAGTACCGCCGCCGACCTGATCGACCGCGGCGAACTCGAACTCAAGACGGTGGAGGACCCGCCGACCAACACCGTCATCGCGACGGAGGATCGGGTCGTCTCGCTCGTTTCCGTGAGCGACAGCGTCGGGGGTATCGCGTCCGACGACGGCGCCTTCGTCGATGACGTCAGGGCGGGCTACGAGGCGCTGTGGGGCGAGGCCGACGACTACCCGCTCCGGACCCCGCCGATCACGCGGGTTCGCGAGACGCTCTCGACGGCCCTGGGCGAGGACGCGCGGGACGACTTCGCCGGCGTCCTCTCGTCGCTCGAAACGGCCCGGGGCGACGGCGAGGGGCTCGACGAGGTGACCATCAGCCTGCTCGTCGCGGCGAAGAACGAGGAGCTCCTGTACGACGTCAGCAAGTGGGGCGAGGACATCGGCCTGGCGTCCAAGGCGACGTTCTCCCGTACCAAGACGAAACTCGAGGAGATGGGCCTCCTCGACACCGAGAAGGTACCGGTCGACGTGGGGCGGCCCAGGCTCCGGCTCAAGCTCGGCGACCCCCGTCTGAAGGAGGCCAACGACGCGGAACTGGCGTCGGTCGCCCACTCGATCCTGCACTGACCGTCCGTTCCACGCCGGTTCCCCTTCTCGCTCTCGTCCTCCCTCGGGCGCGGTCGGATGGGGCGCGTGCCATGGGCCGACCCGTCCCGCCGCCACGCCGGCGCCAAACGGGGCGCTGCGGGTGTCCGGATACCGGGGTGCCCTGACCGGCCCCGAGAAAAGGGAACGACGTCGGCAACGCCCCCTTCCTGGAGCCCGTCACCGACCCAATTCGTATCGGCCCAAGCTTAACCATCCCGCCGGCTCGCTTGTAACTCGTGCAACTCCACTGGCACCGTCGCGACCTCAGGGTCCGCGACAACGTGGGGCTCGGACGTGCCGGCCGTGACGGGGCGGCCGCCGTCCTCCCCGTCTTCGTCCTCGACGACCGGTTACTCCGTAAGGCCAGCCCGCCGAGGGTGGCGGCGCTTCTCGACGCCCTCCGGGCGCTCCGGGCGGGGTACCGCGAACGGGGGACCGACCTACTCGTGCGCCGCGGGGATCCGCTCGACGAGTTACCTCGACTCGTGAACGAACGCGACGTGGACCGCGTCCACTGGAACCGCGATTACTCGGGGACGGCCCGACGGCGGGACGAAGCGGCCCGGGACGTTCTGGCGGACGCCGGCGCCGACGTCGAAACGCACCACGACGCGTTGCTCCACGAACCGGGGACGATCACGACGAACGACGGCACCCACTACGCGGTGTACTCCTACTTCTGGAAGAAGTGGCGGGAGCGGGAGAAGGAGGAGCCGATCGATCCCCCGGGGCCGGACGCCCTCGTCGACGCGGAAGGGGAAGCGATTCCGGGGCTCGAGGACCTGGGCTTCGACCCGCCCGAGGCGACGGTCCCCGACGTCACCCCCGAAGCGGCCCGCGACCGACTCGAGTCGTTCTGTGCCGACGACATCTACCGGTACGCGGATCGGCGGGACTACCCGGCCGACGACGCCACGTCGCGCCTGTCCGTCCACCTCAAGTACGGGACGATCGGGATCCGGGAGGTGTACGCGGCAACAGCCGAGGCGTTCGCCGCCGCCGCGGACGACGCCGCCCGCGAGTCCGTTCGGGAGTACCAGTCACAGCTCGCCTGGCGGGAGTTCTACGCGCACGTCCTCGCCGCGAACCCCGAGGTGGTCTCGGAGAACTACAAGGACTACGAGCACCCCATCGAGTGGCGGTCGGATCCCGACGGGTTCGAGGCCTGGACGGCGGGCGAGACCGGGTACCCGATCGTCGACGCCGGCATGCGCCAGCTCCGGCGCGAGGCGTGGATGCACAACCGCGTCCGGATGATCGTCGCCTCGTTCCTGACCAAGGACCTCCTGATCGACTGGCGGAAGGGCTACGACTGGTTCCGCCAACGGCTGGCCGACCACGACACGGCCAACGACAACGGCGGCTGGCAGTGGGCCGCGTCGACCGGGACCGACGCCCAGCCGTTCTTCCGGATCTTCAACCCGATGACCCAGGGCGAGCGGTACGACCCCGACGCCGAGTACGTCACGGAATACGTGCCGGAGCTCCGCGACGCGACCCCGGCGGAGATCCACGGGTGGCACGAACTCTCGGACGCCGAGCGGGAATCGATCGCCCCCGACTATCCGGCGCCGATCGTCGACCACGCCGAGGCGCGGGAGCGAGCCCTCGACACGTTCCGGGCCGCCCGCGGCGAGTCCGAGTGACCGATCGCCGGGATCGACCACCGAAACCTCGGGCCCTGAACGGGTCGTGTCATCTGCTACCAATCGACTCCTCAAGGTTTAACATTCATCCAGCCTACGTGATGGTGAGGCATTAGGTCATGTCCGAGAAATCCAACGCGGAGCTTCCGCCGCTCCCGTACGACTACGACGCGCTCGAACCGCACATCAGCGAACAGGTGCTCACCTGGCACCACGACACCCACCATCAGGGGTACGTCAACGGCCTCAACAGCGCCGAGGAGACCCTGATGGAGAACCGCCGGTCCGGCGATCACGGCTCGACGCCCGGTGCTCTCGGGAACGTGACCCACAACGGCAGCGGGCACTACCTGCACCACCTGTTCTGGGAGTGCATGTCGCCGGACGGCGGCGGCGAACCCGAGGGTGACCTCCGCGAGCGCATCGAGGAGGACTTCGGCTCCTACGAGGGCTGGAAGGGCGAGTTCGAGGCCGCCGCGGGCGCCGCCGGCGGCTGGGCCCTGCTGGTCTACGACCCCGTCGCGAAACAGCTCCGGAACGTGAAGGTCGACAAACACGACCGGGGTGCGCTGTGGGGCTCGCACCCGATCCTCGCGCTCGACGTCTGGGAGCACTCCTACTACTACGACTACGGCCCGGACCGCGGTAGCTTCATCGACGCCTTCTTCGAGGTCGTCAACTGGGACAAGGTCGCCGAGGAGTACCAGAAGAGCATCGGTCACTTCGAGTGATCCCGTAGCAATTCGCTTTTCTTTAGACACGGAACACACACGGCCGGCGAGTGCAGGGGAAGAACTCGCGTATGCGACCATGTCGACGCCGAAACGACCCAAGCACCGACGCCGTCGACCGCCGTGCAACCGCCCCGAACCCGGCGAACCGTTCCCTTTTACCCCCGTCGTCGACTACCCGGACCCATGCCCGTTCCGAAATCCGAGTTCGACGAGCTCCACCCCTGTGACTTCTACGAACCGGGGGACCTGCTCGAACCCGGCCAGATGTACACGGTCTACGAGATCGCCCGGCTGCTCCAGGAACTCGACCCCGACGCGGAACTCGACGCCGGAACCGAGGAGATCCTGCTGGACTGGGCGATCCCGTGGATCATCTCCAACGCGGAGGACCTGGTCGTCGCCGAACCGCGCGACGAGTCCGAACCCGGGTACTACGGCCTCGAAGAATGAAGCTGCTGGTCGCCGGGGCGGACCGGGTCGACGCCGGGAAGACCACGTTCTCGACGGGAGTGCTCGAGCGGATCGGCGGCGTCGGGTACAAACCGCGCGCCGGGAACGATTACTGGTTCGACCACGACGACTACCGAGCCGCCGTCGACGCCGGACGGCTCTTCGGCAAGGACGCGAAACGGCTCACGGCCGCCAGCGACGTCGAGGTCACCCCGGAAGCGATCAACCCGATCCACCGACTCTGGCGGCCGTTTCCCGGCACCGGTCGGGGGCTCATCGGCGGGACCGACCGCCGGTTCGTCCTGGACCGGGTTGGGGAGGCCTTCGTCGTCAACGCCGGCGCCGACGTTCCCCGGTCGGCCCGCGAGGAGTTGCCGATCGACGACGCGGCGAGGGTGCGAACGGTCGAGGAGCTCAACCAGCTCACGGCCGACCGCTATCTCCCGCTACTGGCGACCCTCGCTGACGAGATCCGGGAGCGCGACCGGGCCGTGATCGAGTCCTACGGCGACGTGGCGCTGCCCCTCGGCGACGTCGAGGTCGACGCCGTCGGGGTCGTCGAACCCGGCCGCGCTCGCGTCTACGACGGCGATCGCTACCTGACGGCCTGCGAGGTCGTGGCCGGCAGCGGCCGACGCACCGGCCGGGCCTTCGGGGGCCGCGTGGGGACCCTCGAAGAGCGGGTCGACGACGTCACCGCCCACATCGATCCGACGGCGACCGTGTCGTTGCCCGCGCTCGGGAGCGACGAGCGTGCCGATCCGGCCGCGGTCGCGGACGCCTACGAAGTGGCGTACGACGCCCTCCTGGCCGAAGCGGTCGAGTAGGCCCCGAAGCGCCGGTCGCGGCGGGTCCCCCTATCGTCGCCGCGCCATCTCGGCCGCGAGTTGCACGTGACGCGCCGGCTCCTCGAGGACGCTCGGGCCGTGACCCGCGTGGAGTTCCCTGAGGTCGTCGCCGACGCGAGCGTTCACGCGGTCGATGCTCTCGATCAACGTCTCCCGGTCGCCCTCCTCCAGGTCGGTCCGCCCGAACCCGCCGTTCTGGAAGATCAGGTCCCCGGCGAAGAGGACGCCGTTCGACGGGCCGTAGAAACAGAGGTGGTCGTCCTTGTGGCCGGGCGTGTGTAACGCGACGTAGTCGTGATCGCCCAGCGCGATCGTTCCCTCGTCGTCGATCGCGTGATCGACGCCCGCCTGCGACGGGTCGAAGCCCCACGCGTCCACGTCGAACGCCTCCTTCACGCGGTCCAGGTTGCCGACGTGGTCGGGATGGGTGTGGGTGAGGACGACCGCGTCGAGGGCGTCGGTTTCCGCCCTGATCGCGGGGACGACGTCGAAGTTCGCGCCGGTGTCGACCACCGCCGTTCGCGCGCCCGTCACGAGGAAGGCGTTGCTGGTGAACGCGTTCGGCGGCGCTTCGGCGGCCAGATTGACGATGTCGCTGCGTCGGCTCATGGGTCGGGGGAGGGGTTCCCCCGGGGAATCGATTTCGATCGGAGGAAGGGGCGGACGGCGTGACCCGCGTCGGAGGGGGACGGGGCCGCGCGAGACTCGACGGCTCCGGGTGACGGCCCTCGCTATTCGTCCAGGACCGCGCCGACGACGACGATCTTCGCGCGTTCGTCGCCGGTGTTCTGGATCTGTCGTTGCTGGTCGGGCGTCATGTAGACCGCTTCGTTCTCCTCGAGTTCGACGGACCCGTCCTCGAACTCGACCTCGACGGTCCCGTCGACCACGAGGTACACTTCCTCCTGGTTCTCCTCGGCGTGGTCGTGTTCCTTCCCGCGACCGCCCGGTTCGAGTTCGAGGATCGCGAGTTCGAAGGTTTCCGCGCCGAGCGTCTCCTCGAAGAGCCACATACCCCCGTAGTATTCCTCGCTCAGCGATTCCACGTCCGATGTCCCGGCCTTTGTGTAGGCCATACGTGAACGGTACTCAGGCAGGGAACTTAGCTGTAGGGGCGATCGCAAGAAGGTGACCCGATCGTCCCGTTCGGGAGGGGTCCCGGAAGCGGCCGAACGGGGCGATATCGGCCCGGTCGGTTCACCTGCCCGGACCGCCGACGAGCACCAATCGGGCCCGTTCGTCGCCCCGGTTGTGGACCTGGCGGGTCTGTTCGGGGGCGAGGCGGATCGCGTCGTCACGCGAGAGCGTGACCGACTCGTCGTCCAGGTCGACGTCGACCGTGCCCTCGACGACGACGTAGATCTCCTCCTGTCCGTCGCCCGCGTGGTCGTGTTCCTTCCCCTTCGCCCCTGGTTCCAGTGTCATGATCGTCACGCCCACCCGTTCGGCGTCCAGCGCGTCCCTGAGGAACCACATCCCCCCGTACTCCTCGTCCATGACCGAGTCCACGTCCGAAGCGTTGGCGATCGTGTAGGACATACAGGTCGAACGGGACCCGGGATGCATAAATGCTTGAAACCGTTTGGGCGAGGCCGCCCGGGTGCGGTTCGGCCCCGGCCGATATGCGAATGTTTCGGGAACTGCGCACGCTGAAAACGGTGGACCGGCCCATCCCCAGGAAGTGAAAATCGGGTGGACGCCCGACCCCCGTCAGCTTTCAGTCGTTTGAAATCTCGTAACCGGCCATTAGTTATTCTACACAATTAATAATTGAGCACGTCATGCAGTTAGCCACTATTGGGTTCGGTAACGCGGGGGGGAAGATCGTCGATCGCCTGCTCGAATACGAACGGAACCGAGGGGGCGCGTTCTGTCGCTTCGTCGGGGCGTTCAACACGGCGAAGGTCGACCTGCAGAAACTCGAATACGTGCCGGAGGAATACCGGGTCCTCTACGGGCAGACGGACGAACGATCAAAGGGTCACGGGGTCGGCGCGGACCCGGACCTGGGGGCCGAAGTCACCCGGCAGGACCTGGGGGAGATCGAGCGCGTCCTCGACGGGGTCCCGCTGCACGAGGTGGACGCGTTCCTCCTCGTCGCGGGACTCGGCGGCGGCACCGGGAGCGGCGGCGCGCCGGTCGTCGCGGGGGAACTGGCCGAGATGTACGACGAGCCGGTGTACGGACTTGGGATCCTGCCCAGCGGGGACGAGGGCGGACGGGCCGCGCTCAACGCGGGGCGGGCGCTCCGGTCGTTCACCGATGCGACCGACGGCCTCCTCCTGTTCGACAACGAGGCGTGGCGGGACGCCACCGATTCCGTGGCGGCCGGCTACGAGCGGACGAACCGGGAGATCGCGAAGCGGTTCGCGAGCCTCCTCGGCGCGGGCGTCGAGGCCGGCGGGCAGATCTCGGAGAACGCCATGGACGCGAGCGACGTCAGGCGGACGCTCGGAACCGGGGGCGTCAGCACCGTCGCCTACGCCGAGGCGGAACTCGAGGCGTCCACCAGGCGAAGCCGGGGGCTGCTCGACCGTCTCAGGCCCTCGGAGAACGGCCAAACGGAAGACGGCGCCGACTCGGCCACGAAGGTCTACGGCCTCGTGCGGCGGGCGGTCCGATCGCGGCTGACCTGCCCAGCCTCGATCGAGTCGGCGGAGCGGGCGATGATCGTCGTGTCGGGACCGCGCGAGGAGTTCTCCCGGAAGGGTCTCGAACGCTCCCGGGAGTGGCTCGAGGCGGAGATCGGGAGCGCGGAGGTCCTCGCGGGCGACGACCCACGTCCCGGGGCGGACGTTCTCTCGGCGACGGTCCTGCTGGCCAACGTGACCGACGTGCCGCGGATCGATCACCTCCAGGAGCAGGCCGTGTCGGCCCAGGACAACATCGAGGAACAGGCGGCCGATCGCGACGAGGAGATCCGGGAACTGGTGACCGATCCCGACAACGAGCTCGATCCCGTCTGACGACGGCCGGTCCGCGAGGGTCGATCGACCGGCGTCCGCGCCGCCGGGTCGTTTCGATTGCCCCCCATACAGTTTTAGGACTTCGTTCCGACGGGGTTCGATAACGGGTCGGCCGAGACTGGCCTCGCCGGAGGCCGACGGAGACGGCCGACGTGACCCACCTATGCAACAGTACCTCGACCTCGTCGACCGGGTCCTCAGCGCGGGGACGTACAAGCCGAACCGGACCGACGCCGACTCGATCGCATCGTTCAGCCAGCACTACGCGGTGGATCTCTCGGAGGGGTTCCCGTTGCTGACCACGAAGGACCTCTCCGGGTTCCGCTGGAACTCCCTGATTCACGAGTTCCTCTGGTACCTCTCGGGCGAGGAGCACGTCCGCAACCTCCGCGAGGAGACGAGCATCTGGGACGCCTGGGCCGACGACGAGGGGCACCTCGACACCGCCTACGGGCGCTTCTGGCGGCGGTACCCGATCCCCGACGGGGCCGCACAGTTGCCCGGCGAGACGTGGGCCGGCGACGGTGACCGCTGGACCACCGACGAGGGGACGTTCGACCAGATCCAGTACGTCCTCGACGGCCTCCGGGAGAACCCACACTCCCGCCGGTACGTCGTCTCCGCCTGGCATCCCGCGAACGCCGCCGTCTCGGAACTGCCGCCCTGTCACTACACGTTCGTCCTGAACGTCCAGGGCGACCGATTGAACGTCCACCTGACCCAGCGATCCGGCGACGTCGCCCTCGGGATCCCGTTCAACATCGCCGCCTACTCCCTGCTCGCGACGGTCGTCGCCCAGCGCACGGGCTTCGAACTCGGGACGTTCGCCCACACCGTCGTCGACGCCCACGTCTACTGCGGGAAAGGCGCACGCGGCGAGTGGTACGCCGACAACCTCGGAGCCCTCCAGGACCGACTCGCGGGCGTGACCTCCCCGGAGGGGTACCGCGAGGTCCGCGAGTGGCTGACCGACGTCGCCCCGCCGGAGGCCGACGGCGAGGACGGCTACGACCACGTGCCCGGTCTGCTCACCCAGCTGACCCGCGAACCCCGGGACAGGCCGACGATCGAGGTGGCCGACAAGCCGATCGACGACCTCGAGTTCGACGACATCGCGTTGTCGGGGTACGATCCCGCGCCCGGGCTCTCCTTCGCGGTGGCCGAGTGACGATGGCGGGGAACCCCGAACCGGACCCCGGGATCGAACTCGTGATCGTCGCCGCGATCGCCGAGAACGGCGTCATCGGGAACGGCGGCGAGATGCCGTGGCACTACCCGGAGGACCTCCGGCGGTTCAGGGAGACGACGATGGGCCATCCCGTCGTCATGGGCCGGCGGACCTTCGAGAGCATCCTCGACCGCCTCGGCGAACCGCTGCCCGGTCGGACGAACGTCGTGCTGACCACGAACCCCTCGTTACTCCCGGACGGGGTCGTCGCGGCCGAATCGATCGGGGCGGCGATCGACGCGGCGGCCGAAACCGGCGCGGGGACGGCCTACGTGGTCGGCGGCGCCTCCGTCTACGAGCAGTTCCTGCCCCGCGCCGACCGCCTCGCGATCACCGAGATCCAGGCCGAGTACGAGGGCGACACGTACTTCCCGACGGTCGATTGGAGCGAGTGGCGGGAGATCGAGCGCCACGAAACGGACGACCTCGCGTTCGTCGAGTACGAGCGCCGCGACGACGAGTGAGGTTCGAT
>Ga0207797_1000509_pt1 | contig 29997 bp, 33 predicted proteins | sample PRCRCaboRojoPR_6_FD_187275 | JGI IMG/M metagenome (GOLD analysis project Ga0207797, IMG submission 187275) | Marine sediment microbial community from Cabo Rojo, Puerto Rico - PR CR 10% Liquid 1 (SPAdes) | ecosystem: Environmental > Aquatic > Marine > Coastal > Sediment | place: Cabo Rojo, Puerto... | reverse complement strand
TCGCCACCGTGGACTACACCATCCAAGAAAGCGACATCCCCTCCATCACCAACACCGTCGACGTCAACGGCACCGATCCCAGCGGCCGATATATCACCAACACCAGCAGTGCCACCGTCAACGTCACCGAGCCACGTTTCTACGATCTCTATGACCCCAAGACAGCGATCGATGTGAACGGTGCGCCGCTCATGCCGGGCGACATACTCGAATATCATGTCAGGCTTGATAACATTGGCACGCTCAACGTCACCGACCAGCCGGGCAACGAATTTGAGGACAGCATCCCTGAGCATACCGCCTATCTGCCTGGCTCCCTCATCATAAACGGCGTTCCAAATGACGATAGCCTGGCTGACGGCATTGGATACGATGCGGCACATGACATGGTCGTCTGGAACGGCGTTATTCCAACCGGTACATCGCTGCAGGTGGTTTTCAGGGTTGTCATCGACCCGGTTCCCTCCGGGACAATCATTTCCAATCAGGGCGTGACCTATTACGGCAACGAAACCGACCGTACCGATGACCCCGATACGCCACCGACAGATGACCCGACCAATAGAACAGTGGTCAACCCACCAGAGTTGTCCATCAGCAAGTCTGATAGCCCCGACCCGGTGCAGCCGGGCGACACGCTGACCTATACCATCACGGTGCGGAACACCGGCGGCACCCCGGCCACCAATGTCAGGGTGCTTGAGAACTACGACGCCAACTTTGTCTATACATCTGCCTCGCCGACGCCGTCGAGCGGCACCGACAGATGGACGCTGGGGACCATTCCCGCCGGTGGCAGCAAAACGGTCACGATAACCGGCACGGTTGCTGACAACGGCCAGAGCATGCTTATGAACGTGGCGCGGTATCTCTCCGGCAACGCCGGCTCCGGGCGGACGACCGAGGAAACACGGGTTGTCTATCCGGCGGTTGGCATCAGGAAAGAGGGGCCGGCGGTCGCATCGCCGGGCGACAGTCTCGTCTACACCATAACCTATTTCAACCCGAACGATGTACCGCTGACCAACGTAACGGTCACCGAAATATATCCGGAGTATACCTCGTTTGTGTCCGCGATACCTGCACCGTCCAGCGGCAACAATACCTGGATGATCGGAACGCTGGCTCCGCATTCGTCTGCGACGATAACGATAACGGTTGCCGTCGACCTGCCGCTTTCCGACAGGACGGCGCTCGTCAACTATGTGGAGATATCCAGCGATGAGGGTGTCAGCGACAACGCATCGGTCACGACCCTGGTGGAGTCGGCGCCGGTGCTCACGGTTGATAAATCGGACAGGCCGGACCCGGTCGAGGAGGGCGGCACGCTGACGTATACCATCTGGGTGAACAACACCGGTGACATGGACGCCCACAATGTCTCCATCGTGGACGACTACGACGAGGGCTATCTGCTGGTAACCGATGCGGGCGAGGGCAGCCACGGCGACGGCGTTGTCACCTGGAGGCTGGATACGCTGCACGCCGGCATGAGTGTTTCCTTTACCATCGTGGCGGATGTCTATGTGACCGGGAGCGCACCGACGACCATATACAACACGGTCAACGTCACCTCGCAGGAGGGCATTTCCGCGACGGTGACCGAACCGACGGACATCACGGCGCAGGTGGTGCTCGCCGACCAGCTCATCATCACGAAGACCGCGTCTCTCGACATGGTCGAGCCGACGGCGGAGCTCACCTACACCATCACCGTGATAAACCCCAGCGACGGCGCGGCAACCAATGTCGTGGTCGATGATACCTTGCCCGACGAGGTCGTCTATCTCGCTGCCTCGATACCGCCCAGCTCGATTGATAACCAGACCATTGTCTGGCATCTCGGCGACCTTGAAAGCGGCGGCTCGGTCACGTTCACGGTGACCGTCCGCGTGAGATATGGCACCCCCACAGATACCATCCTGACAAACATCGCCCATGTGACATGCCAGGAGGGAGCGGAGGACACCGCCCGGGTGGATACCACCGTCGTCAACGAGCCGCCGGAAACCTGGAAGCATTTCCACGGCGAGGTGACAAACGTGCACTTCCTTGTCCACTATGTCATGCACATGATCCCCGAGGACACCGACATCACGCTGAGAACCCGCGACCATCCGGCGCTGGGCGCCTCCGGCGTGAACCATACCTATTATCGGATTTGGCGCTGGAACAACGACAGCAAGGCATGGGACCGGCTGTTCAACTGGCGGGAATACCACGGGGAGCGCATCAACCTGGCGAACCTCGGCAGGAGCTATGGCTACTCACCCTACGGGAAATACGAGATAGAGTTTTACAGCATCGACAGGGCGGGCAACAGGGAGAAACCGAAATGGAACGATGTGTATGTCTACGGGGAGGTGGAATGATGAAGGTCAAGGTCAGCGGCATGCTGAAAAAATCGCTCATCCGTTCCATCGCGGTTATTTCCGGGCAGCAGGACGACATCGATGACCCCATCCTGCTTGAGGGAAAGGAAATGCAGCTCCAGGCGCTCATGCGCGTGTATCTGCTGGCCGCCAACACCTGAGTGCTCTTCCCCTGTTTTTTTTCTTTTTTGGAAAAAATCATCTGGTTTTATATAGCTGCAGCGTGCTTGCGGCGTGGGGAGGAAACATGCATGTATGCCCGCGATGCAGCAAAGTAATGCGGCAGTTCGCCTTCGGCCGGAAAACCTGCTGGGTGTGTCCCTACTGCGGCCATGAGAAGGTCATGGAGAGCAGCGAATATTATGACTTCGAGTACGTGTTTTTTTCCTCGGTCGTGCTGAGCTAGCGACCGGGGATTGTCACGGCGACCCTGTCGCCGTCCTGCAACCCAAGTGTGTCGCGGAGGCAGACCCGGGCGATGATTTCCATCACGTCGTCATAGCTGCTTTTTTCGGGTATGACAACGACCCCGTTTACCTGGTTTTCGACCGTGCAGGGATAACAGGTCACGGCCCCAAAATGCCTGCCATTTTCATAGAAACCGGAAAGCATGACACCCGGTTGTTCCCGCAGTGTTTTGAAATGGCGGATGTTTTTGCCGTGCAGCCTGAGGTTGAGCGTGCCGGGATATGGCTGCATGTCGAAGTGCTGCTGGAACTGCCGCCGGTACCCGGGCCTGGTGATGTAGCTGCCGCCCACGCCCCGCCCGGTGGTGACCGTGCCCGTTATCCGCATGTCACAGCACGTCGCGGCCGCGCATGTCAGCAAAAACTTTTTCTCCGTGCTCGGTGAGCGACAGCGTGCCATCTTCCTCGGCGAGGATGTCTTTTTCCTTGAGGTCCTCGACGGCGCTTTCGACCATCTGCGGGACGAGATGATGTTTTTTCGCGATGACCCGGGGGGATTTTTCGCCGGTGGCGACCTCGATGAAGATTGCTTTTCTGAACTTGTTCGCCAGGATGAATCCTTCGGTGGTTGTATCCATGGTATTACCGATACATTAATTTGGGAGGATTAGATAAAGTTTGCCATGTTCCGTCTCCCGTGGATTGCGTCAGCGGATGAAATCGTCGATCGTGCCTTCCGTCGTGCGACGAAGGGCAGCCCATCCGGCAGAGAGAAAATACGGTGCGCCCGCGATGTTATAGCCGGTGAGTTGAAGCGATACGTGAAAGGGTTTCCCAGCTTCGACCAGCTGCACCCGTTTTACCGGGAGGTGCTCGACGCAGCGGTTGGCATCGACGGGCTCAGGATGGCGCTCGGCGCCGTCGACGGAGCACGAAAAAAAGTTCGGATGGTGGCCCGGGAAACGCTACGCAGGCGGCGGGGGGAGGACGTGGACGTGTCGGCTGCCTTTGGCCGGATGGCTTCGATAATGCGCGATGTGGATGAACAGCTCGTGTTTCTCCGGGACGCACGGCGGACGATCGCCCGCATCCCGGATATCGATGTTGAGACGCCGACTGCGGTGCTCGTGGGCTATCCAAATGTGGGGAAGTCGTCTCTGCTGCGACGGCTTTCACGGGCGAAGCCGAAGGTCGCCCCGTATCCGTTTACCACCACCGGCCTGGCGCTGGGCCATTTCACCGTCCGGGACGACTACGTGGAGCATGCCGTGCAGGTGGTCGAGGCGCCCGGGCTGTTCGACCGGCCGGCCTCGCAGAAAAACCGGGTGGAGAAGCAGGCGCTTGCCGCGATAGCACATCTGGCGGATGTCATCGTGTTCATGTATGATGCGACGTTGCACTGCGGCTATCCGCTTGAGGAGCAGGAGCATCTGCTGGACAGCATCAGGAAGGAGATGGACCTGCCGGTCATCGCTGTCGATGGTAAGGCCGATCTGGCTGAAAAAGACCGCGGATATCTTGGGGTGTCTGCCGTCACCGGTGAGGGCATCGAGCAGCTGCGGGAAAAAATAGTTGAAGCGCTGGCGTTTTAGTCTTTATCTTCTTCGTCAGGTTCTTCCTCGTCCGGTTCATCGGAGACGTCGGCGGGTTCTTCTTCCATTTCCTCGGTTTCTTCATCTTCCGCTTCTGCCTCGCCGGCTTCCTCGGGCTCCTCTGGCTCCTCTTCCTCGGATTCTTCAGTTTCTTCAATTTCTTCGGATTCTTCAGGCATTTCTTCGGGCACGGGTTCCTCTGCTGGCTCCTCGGCTTCCCCGGTGTCCCCGCCGGTTTCTTCGTCCTCCGGCTCCGCTGTTGCTTCGGTTTCTTCCGGGCTTTCCTCTGACGGTTCAGATTCTGGCTCTGCGAGTTCTTCCTCGCCCTCGGATTCCGCCGCTGTCTCCTCCGCCTCCGTTTCCTCGGCTGCCGTCTCCGCTTCCTCTGCTTCTGCTTCGCGTTCCGCTTCGGCGGCTGCCTCCGCGGCAGCGCGCTCGGCCTCCTCCTCGGCGACGGCCTTGACCTTGGGGACCTCGGTGATCTCGGATTTGTAGACCTCGACACGCTTGACGGGGTAGATGCTCTTGGAGTCCTTGTAGGCCAGCTTGCCCAGGTCGCCGTCCAGCATGAGCTTGACGAACTCGCTGAACCGGTGCCTGGATGCCTCCTGCCGCATCGTCTCGATGATGATGCTCCGGATGGCTCGCTTCTGGGAGCTCTGCAGGCGTTTGCCGGCCAGCGCCGACGGCTTGAGACGCATGCGGACGCCGTCCTTGGTTTCCACCTTGAACACGGCGTCGACCTTGGCGCGATGGCGGCGGCTCATCCGCTTGACATAGTCGGCGGTGAGCGAATGGCCCATGAAGATGGTGTGGGCCTCGTGCCCCTTGGTTTCCACGATTTTGAAGGTGAGCTTGATATGGGACTTGGAGAAATCATTGGTGAGGTCCTGTAGCGACACCTCGATGTTGCGGCCGATGGTTTTTTCGGGCTCATCCGCGATGGTCTCGGCTACCTTGGCCTTGCCGAACATCTGGGGCGCAAGGACGGTGTACCATTCCTTTGCCTTCTTCTTTCGTCTGAGTCGTTCCCGTGGCATCTGGCATGTAATAGAGCGCCTTTATTTAAAAGAATTGGTGCAGAAAACAGCCGGTTCACGGAGGTAAACGTCCGGGCCGGCGAGCGCGCGAAAATGTGCAGGCGCATAGATTTTTAAAGGAATAGGCCATTCGCTGCATCATGATAACCGGAAACGAAGTCCACCCAAACGTGAAGACATCGCTGCCCGGCCCGAAGGGCAAGAAAATCATTGCGGGAGACGATGAATACCTGGCGACGACGACCAAGGCCGCGCCTGCCGTTGCAGACCAGGCGAAAGGCGTGGTGTTCGAGGACGTCGACGGCAACACATTCCTTGATTTTACGTCCGGCATCGGCGTTGTCAACACCGGCCACTGCCATCCCCACGTCGTCGAAGCCATCAAAAACCAGGCAGACCGCTTTCTGCACTTCGCGGGCACCGATTTCTACTACGACATGCAGGTCAACCTGGCCAGGCGGCTCACCGAGATCACCCCCGGCACCTTTGACAAAAAGGTCTACTTCGGCAACAGCGGCGCCGAAGCCGTCGAGGCGGCCATCAAGCTGGCCCGCTGGAGCACCCGGCGGAAGTTCGTGCTGGGATTCATCGGCGCGTTCCACGGACGAACGATGGGCGCCGTCGGCCTCACCGCGAGCAAGGTCGTCCAGAAACAGCACTTTTTCCCATGGATGCCCGGCGTCGTCCACGTGCCCTATCCCAACCCCTATCGCAACGTGTTCCACATCGACGGCTACGAGGAACCTGACGAGCTGGTCAACCGGGTCATCGACTACATCGACGAAATGTTCAACAAATACGTCCCGGCGGACGAAATGGCGGCCATCTTCGTCGAGCCCGTCCAGGGAGAGGGCGGCTACATCGTGCCCCCGGCCTCGTTCTTCCCCCGGCTGAAAAAGCTCTGCGAGGACCACGGCATCCTGTTCGTCGACGACGAGGTGCAGGCCGGCTTCGGCAGAACCGGCAAACTCTTTGCTACCGATCACTTTGATGTGGCACCAGACGTCATGGCGCTCTCCAAGGCCATCGCATCCGGCATGCCCATCGGAGCAACGGTGCTCAACGCCCGCTACAACTTCGGCGTCAAGGGTGCCCATTCAACGACCTTCGGCGGGAATCCCGTCGCATGCGCGTCGGCGCTCGCCACCATCGACGTCATCCAGGACGAAAACCTGGTGGACAACGCCGCCAGGCAGGGCGCGGTCATGCGCAAGCGCTTCGAGGAAATGGCCGAAAAATACGACATCATCGGCGACGTCCGCGGCCTCGGCCTCATGCAGGCAACCGAGTTCGTCAAGGACCGCTCAACCAAGGAATTCGCGCCAAAGGTCAGGGATGACATCATGGAGCGAGCGCTCAAAAAGGGCGTGCTGCTACTCTCCTGCGGCGAGTCAGCCATCCGCTACATCCCGCCGCTGACCATTACGACAGAGCAGATACATGCCGGCATGGACGTCATGGAAGAAGCGATAAAAGAGGCATCCCGGGCGGCCTCCTGCTAGCCCGGCCGCTCATAGACAGATGCCAGGACGCCTTCCGGAGCATCCGTCTTGATGGCGTCGGGGCTGAAATGCGTCCGCACCGCCCGGTAGCCCTCGCTCTGCAGCGCTTCAATCGCCTCGTTTATCGGTGGCTGCGTCAGCCCATGGCGGCTGCACAGCCTGCCGGCCTCGTAGTACAATGGCGGCGCCCCAACCTCGCCGGCGATCGTTTCAAGCAGCCGCCGCGCTTGTCGGGGGTACGCAAGCGTTTTATTGGGGAGCACCCGCCGCATCGCGGCAACGGCCTCGCACTCGAACAGCGAGCCGGTCCACAACGGGCCCGCCCAGCGTTCGCCCTGCGGTTCGTCGTATGGAACCATGTGCCAGCCGTCATCCCAGCAGGCCCAGCCCACGTTTTCAAGGGCGGCGTTGCCCCGCCGCGCCCCTTCGTGCAGACGAAAATATGCCCTGAAATAATGGTCATGTGAGTAGGCGAACACCGGTATCGCGCCATAATCACGGCCGGCAGCCGCCCTGACCAGGAAACCGACAAGGATGCGGAGGCCGAGCTCCTTCATCGCCTCGCCATGCCGCGGAACCGCGTCATAGCGACGGCGACATGCTTTGGAGTGAACACCGCAGAGCGTCGCCTTGTCCGTCGCCGTGACAGCCAGATAGCCCCGGCGGTACAGGCCATCAAGCGCGGCATGGACAAACGGCGCCGGCGAGCCATAGGGGTCGATGTCGACGTAGTCGTAGCGCTCGGTGTGCGCCAGCACACGGACGTCCATGTTGGAGACCGTGACGTCGACCCCGTTGCATGCAACGTTGTCCCTGATGCGTTCACATGAGACAGGGTTGACCTCGTTGACCGTCACGTCGAGGTCGGCGTCGACCTCGTTCGCGATGCGGATGCCCCGGATACCGGTGGCGCCCAACCCGTCGAGAAAACTCGTGCATCCATCACCGGCGATGTGCTCACAGAACAGCACGCAGAGGTCGCGGTCGAGCGCCATGGCGGGATTGTAGAAGCCATCCCGCCTGGATGACGGGCCGCGCTGGCTGCCCGTCCTGTCAGCCAAAAAAAATGTGGCGCCCTCGCGCTGGCTCATTGCATGCCTTCTTTCAGCAGCCGGTCTATCTTGTAGGGCAAAATGTTCCGGTTGACCGGCGTAATCTCGAGGATGCGGACGTCGTCCATGTTGCGGATGTCCTGCAGGAGCGAGTCACGTGATTTTTTGTGCAGGGTCAGCAGCAGGGGTTTGTCCTCCTCGAGCGCACTGCGGACAGCATCGCGGAACTTGTCGCTTTCCAGCTCCATCTTGCCGACCTCGTCGATGATGACGATGTCGGTGTCCTCGTCCGCGACGGCGCGCTCGATGGCGGGCACGCCGATTTTTTCCAGCACCTTGAGGTCGATGCGGTATTTGCCGACCCGGTAGACCGTGTCGAGGTCCACGTGGGCGAACACGCCCTCCTGCTTGGTCTGCCAGTCCATCACCTTGAAGCCCACGCGCTCTCCCTTCTCCTCGATGGAGTCGGTGACCATGCCGCCGAAGGTGTATTCGTCCTCGAGGCGTTTGACAACGCTGATGAGGCCCTCGGTTTTGCCGACGCGGGGCATCCCGGTGATGCCAATTTTTGGTGTAATACCCATTCTCAGTATGAATGCGGCGATGCTTTAAAAAGTTGTTTAATTTCTGACATAGCACACGCTACCGCAACAACGGCATGTGGTGCCAGACGCCATTCATTTAATATCGCGGCGGGTATATATTTGTTTAGGTCGGCAAAGATACATATAGGAGGGGACATTGCCCACCGGAGACCCACAATGACAGGCATCGAAAAAAAGGGAACGGTAAAAAAATGGCTGACCTCCTACGGGTTCATCGACGCCGAGGGAATGAAGGACGACGTGTTCGTCCACGCATCCGAGACGGCGTCGGGCATACCGCTGAGCGAGGGGCAGACCGTGGCATTCGAGGTCAAAAACGGGCGGCGCGGGCCCAAGGCGGTCAACGTCAAACTGGTATCCGAAAGCGAATAACACCATAGAGGAGCAATTTTCCATCCCCCGGCTATCTTTATATGCCGGTACCCGTTTCAATTATGGGGAGGACAATGGCGCACCGTCCGAATCCATCCATGGAATACCGGCAGGAAATCCTGTGGCAGCGCGACCACGCCGACGTAAAAGGATTCAGCAGCGTTGCAGTGGACAGCCAGCGCGCCATCTATGCATGCGGGATAACCCCGGATGAGGAACACGGCGTGGTCGCCAAATACAGCCCCGGCGGCGACCTGGAATGGACGGACGCGGCGCTTCCCAGACCGCTGGACCTCCAGACGTACCACCGGGTTGCAACGAGCGCCGGCGGAGACGCGGCGCTGCCGGGCGGGGAACGATATGGCGCCTTCATGGACATCGCCGTCGACCGGAACGACAACGTCGTTGTCGCCGGCTCGTTCTGCCGGACGGACCCGCTCCGCATCTACATCGCGGTGCAAAAATACCGGCCGGATGGCACCGTCATGTGGTCACGGGAGTACATGCGCCGGATGCTCAACCATGCCATGGGCATAGCGGTCGATGGCGACGGGGACATCTACCTGGTCGGGCAGGGCGGCATCGGCCCGTCGCTTTTGCAGCCCGACGGGATGTCGCTGAAGGCGCTGGCGATGAAACTCTCCGGCGCGGACGGCCGCATGCTGTGGACACGCACCCGGAAAAAAGGCCGGTATCTGTGGTTCCACGATGCCGTCCTCGCCGGCGATGGAACCCTGGCCGTCTCCGGCTATTTTCTCGAAAGCGACGTCCATCCGGTCATCGCGACGTTCGGCGGCCGCCGTGGGTTCTGGACGCGCTACCGTGTCCCGTCGCGCCGGGACGTCACGGCAGCGGGTATCGCCCGCCGTGCTGATGGCTCCTTCCATGTCGTCGGCAGCACGGCTGCGTCCCGGGTCGAGGACATCGCCCCATATCTGCTGCGGCTGTCGTCCGACCTGAGCATCGAATGGGAACGACGGGGCGACACCAACAGCTTCCTGTACGGCACCGACGAGCTGCCGGATGGCACCATCATCGCATCGGGCATGCATCTCGCCACGAGCGAATACTATGCGGCGCTGTACGACCCGGCATCGGGCGAAAAAATACGGGACTGTTTTCTCGGCCCGGTGAACACCTCGGGGGTGAACTTCAACGACTACCTGAAGGGCGTCGCCGTCGACGGAGCGGGGGACGTGGTGCTGGCGGGCGCCTGGAACCCCGGCCGGGTGATAAAAGTCCGTTTCACCCCGGCGGTCGGCGAGGGGAGCTACACATTACAGGTGCAGGTGCAGCCCCGGGACGGCGGACGAGTCACGCCGGAAGGCGGCAGCTATCCTGCAGGGAGCGAGGTGACGCTGCACGCCCATCCCGCCCGTGGGTACACGTTCAGCCATTGGGCGGGCGACATCTCTGGCAGCGCGGCAACAGCCCGGCTGACAGTGGACGAGGACATGTCAATCACGGCGCATTTCACCGAGCGGGAGCCATCGTGGCTTGACAGGCTGCTCCGGTGGCTGCTCGGCGGACGGTAACACATTTAATTGAGCTGCCGATGTTGTTCACATGAAAAAGAGCGTCGCCGCCCTCGTCGCCGTGATGGTGGCCGTTCCACTGGTCTCGGTTGCGGCCCGCCATGCCGCCTCCCCCTCCCAGACGGCAGCGGACGGCGCCACACTGTATGTGGGGGGCAGCGACCCCGGGAACTACAGCAGCATCCAGGCCGCCGTCGACGCCTGTAGCGACGGCGACAGGGTGTTCATCTACGAGGGAATCTACCGGGAGCAGGTCACCGTTACCTCGTCTGTCGCTCTCACGGGGGCATCGACCGACGTCATCGTTGACGCACAGAGACACGGCACCGCGTTCCGGCTGCGTGCCCCCGACGTCCGGTTGCACTCGCTCACGGCGCGGAGCAGCGGCGGCGGCCCGGATGATGCACTGGTATCCACGCGCTTCGCCGGTCTTTCCGTCAGCGACTGTGTTTTTGCAGATGCCCGGCAGGGACTGCTCGCCGACAACGCCTCACGTATCCAGGTCGACAACTGCACGTTTTCGCATGTCGCAAAGGGCATCTCGCTGCTCTCATGCCATGATGCCACCGTGGCCAACTGCACCTTTTACAAAAACGGCATCGGGATATGGGCACATGCTACAGGCCATCTCCGCATACGCGACCTGTTCAGCGAGCAGTGCGGAACGGCGGTTATGCTTCGGGCGGCTCATGATGTATCAGTGCGGCGTTCGACGCTGTCCAGCAACAACGAAAACCAGGCCAACCTCTACGCCGAGTTTTCCAGCGATATCAGCGTTACCGAATGCCATATCCATGACAGCGGCTTCGGCGTTCATTTCGAGGAATGCGTCGATGTCTCCATGGACGGGTGCCATGTTCACGACAACAAGATAGCGGTGCGCTTCAGCGAGAGCACCTCGTGCTCGCTCACGGGGTCAGATGTCTATGCCAACGACGTGGCGGTCTACCTGATAGCCTCGGGAGACATCACGGTCACGCATGCCAACTTCCATAGCAACTATGTCTCCACGCTCGCCGCTGACAACTCGTCATGTGACGCCCGGTACAACTGGTGGGGCAGCCGGCTGGGGCCGGTTGACGAGGTACACGGCAGCATCTTCCGGGTGCACACGTATCCCTGGCTCCGGGAGCCCGAGAGTCATACGATGCACGGGGCGGCAGAGCGCTCGCTCGACAGCGTGCATACCGGGAACACGGCATCCGGCATGGCGACGCCGGCGGTCGGGAAGGACACGGACGGCGACGGGGTCCCCGACTGGTGGGAGGAACGATACGGCTACGACCCCGACGGATGGAACAACCACAGCCAGCTCGATCCTGACGACGACGGGCTGTCCAACGTCGAGGAATATCTCACCGATGGATGGGGCTCGCATCCCTTCAGGCAGGACCTCTTTATAGAGATAGACGTGATGAACGCCTCCTATGGTCTCACCGAGAAAAAGAAGCAGCGGATGATTGAGGCGTTTGCCCGGCATAACATCACGCTTCACATCGACGACGGGTGGATGGGCGGCAGCGACGTCATCACGCACGAGGGATATGTCAACTATGCGACGCTGGTGGACTTCTACTGGACCTATTTCCTCAACGGAGAGCCCGGCTACTGGCGGAAAGGCGTGTTCCACTACGTTATCCTCTCCGACATGCTTTTCAAGACCATGCCCGGCTTCGTGTTCATCGGATGGGACGAGGCCGACTCCTTCGCATTGAGCATGCGGTACTACCGGGAGGAGATACCGGCGGTGTTCCGTGACCACGTCCATGCCACGGTGTTCATGCACGAGCTCGGCCACACGCTGGGCCTCTTCCATGACCTGTACCACGGTATCGACAACGAGAGCAGCCTCATCCCGTTTCCGCTGCCGTTCATCCAGGGACAGGTAACATATGCCCGGTATCTGAGCTGCATGAGCTACCAGTATGCCTGGCAGATACTCGACTACTCGGACGGCTCACATGGCCGGGGCGACTTCGACGACTGGGGGCATATCGACCTCACCTTTTTCCAGGACTCCCACTGGGGATAACTGCTAGAGGTTCGCCATCCAGACCGCCCGGGTGCCGCAGCGTGTCGTCCCCAGCATGTTGTATGCGACGATTTTAACGTCCTGCCGTCCCCAGGCCGACTCATCCCACGTCCATCGAAAGGGTGCCTCGTCATCGACGCCCTGCAAAACATCGTTGACGTAGAGCTCCACATGGTCGATGCCATAGGCCGCATCGGGATTCGCCTCCACCGACATTTTTCCCAGGACGACCGGCAGCTTGGCCGGGATCGGGGCTATCTCCCGCCCGCCGATATAGAGATAGCCCTGCCGGGGTGTCTCCAGCAATGGCTGCTCGACCACGGGCAGCAGGAGGCGGGAGGGCTGCGCCGGCCCGAGATGGACGGTGTTGTCAGCAACCCGGTACGAGGTGTTCTGCCCGATACCAGCGGCGACGTTAGGATTGGCAAGAAACCGGGGATAGTTGGACGACGACACGGCGAGGCGTATGCGATGCCCCTCACTCCAGATGTAGGAGGTGCTGCCAAGGTCCACGGTCACCTCATAGGTCTCGCCGGGCTGCATCATGTTCCATCGCTCCCGGCTGTCCCGGTTGCGCATCCGCAGGACGCCATCGGTGATGAGCATCGACCGACCGTCGGGATACACGTCCGTGAGCTTCACCGTAACATCGGTGTCAACACAGTCGGAGGAAACATGAAGCCGGGCGCTCACCGGGCCAGTCGCCTCCAGCGGCTCCTCCAGCGGCGGCGACGTAAAGAGGAGGACGTCGCTGCGGTTCTCCACAGGGCGCTGGTCGTAGGGGCCTGCATCCTGCACGAGGGCGAGGTTCTGGCCGCCCACCGTGGGCACCGGGTCCGCGGGGTCATATTGATATGCCAGGCTTCCATTGCTGTCCGGCAGGGACGCGAGCAGCGAGCCGTTCTCATGCAGAAACAGGGATGTCTCCTCCGCGGGCACCGGCCAGCGGTCGGAGCAGCGCCACTCGTTGCCGGGGGCGCTGGCGTTGTCGACGTCGCCCATCACGTAATATGAAACGGTCGGCCAGCTGTCAAAGCGGTCGGGGCCGTCACCCGTATACTGCGCTATCATGTCCCTGAACATGTCCAGGGAAAACGTGTCCAGCGCATTCGCTGGATACTCGAGCTCGCCCTGCTGCACCTGGAGCTCACGGGCGTGCGCCCATGGGCCAACGATGAGTTTGGAGGCGCCGCGGGCCCCGTCGCCTCCCCTGTCGTTGTAGCCCATGAAGGCGTCGATGGTGCCCTGCAGGAAGACGTCATACCAGCCGCCCAGATGGATGGCGGGAACGTCGACGGCCCCCCATTTTCCCTCAAGCGACACGTTTCCCCAGAATGCCCGGGAAAAGTTTTCATGCTGCAGCGCCTCCGGCAAGATGTGGGTGCTCCCCATGAGCTCCAGCCACCCCTCCATCAGGCTTTTCCGAAACTGTCCGCCCTGGAAAAACGCATCGCGGTGCAAATCCGGCGTTGCATACAGCACAAACTGGCAGGACAGCTCAGGTGGAGCGGCACCCGCCATGAAATACTGGGTGATGCCCAGCGCCGAGCGTCCGATGGTCGCCACCCGGCCGTTGCACCACTCCTGGCCGGCCATCCACTGCAATGTGTCCGGGCCATCGACATGGGCCTTCCACAGCACCCTGTCATCGCCCTCCGATGCATGTTTGCCCCGCATATCCTGCACCACGGTCGGCCATCCCCGGTCGGCGTTCTCCCCGGCCTGCCATCGCGGATGGAACAGAGCGATGGTGTCCTTGTCATAGGGCGTCCGCATGAGCACGGAGCCATGCGACGGAAAACCGGCATACTGGAGGTAGACGTCGGTGGCCAGCGACACGCCATCGCGCATCTCGACCATGTAGGTCTCCTTCACATGCGCGGGCACCCCCGACTGCGATGATACATCCGCGTCGCAAAAGGCGGGAACAACGCCGGCGACGAGAAGCACCATGAACGCCAGGATAAAACGGGCAGACCGTACCACGGGCTTCAGCCGGCTGTATTTATTTATAGCTTTCCCTCGCCCCGCCATCCGTATCCCGGAGGAGCCAGAGCGGCCCCGCAACAGCGTAGGCTGCGACGCCTGCCAGGAGGAGCAGATAGGTCTCCCATGTGTCAAAAAACACGGCGAGGAAAAGCAGCGCGACCGAAGGTGGATACAGCCATCCCCGTATCCGGGGAAATGGCACCCCGACGACCATGAGCACCGCCATGACATACATGGCCGCAGCTACAATCCACATCGGCACCATGAGCTGGCTCAACGCCACCACCACGATGGCCGCCGCCGGCGTGGTAATACCCACAAAGAAGGGCTCGTCGCCCACATGGTAGCGGACGAGATGCAGCATGCCGCACACCAAAAAAAGGCCGGCACCGGCCAGAAACGCCACGTGCTCCACCGACAGTACAAAGGAGACATCGTAGGTGTAATAGGCAAACACCAGCGGCGCCGCACAGAACGACACCATGTCCGCAAACTGGTCGAGATACACGCCGATGGAGCCGCCAAGACGGCGGGCCACCGCCCCGTCCAGGCCGTCGGCCAGCACCGCCAGCATGATAAAAATAAAGGCCCAGCGCGTGTCGCCGGATAGCAACAACAGCATGGCAAAAAGACCCAACACGCCGTTGACGATGGTGAACGAATCCGCAAGGGACAGCATCGACACGACGTCATCGCGTTTCATGGTCAGAGCAGAAAATGCCGCGGGAGGGACTTGAACCCTCGACACCCAGATCTTCAGTCTGGCGCTCTCCCAAACTGAGCTACCGCGGCGGTTACAGCGTTTGATGAAGCGCCCGTATTTTGTCCTCCATCTCCCCCAGCAAATCCTTGAAATCTATGATGAACTCCGGCGCCCGGTCCGTGATGGTGGCACCCCGCGGCGAGGGGCGTATCAGTCCCTCTCCCTCGAGCACGCGCAAAGAGTACCTGACCTTGTGCTGCGGAAACCCGGTGAACTCCGAGAGCTTGATGATGCCCACGGGGCCCTCGTCGCGGATGACCTGCAGCATCTGGATGTGGCGCTCCAGCAGCTCGAGCTCCGTTTGCAGGCGCTCCGAGAGGCTGTTATCCGACTGCGCATCGCTTTCATATGCCATATATCTCACCTCCTAAATACGCGGACATTCAAAAACCTTGCTGTCGAGTGACACATTCCGGCCCTATTTGTCCGTCGTTTCCATCTCGATGCGGCAGGGACAGGGCAGCTTGGCCTTCGCGCGTTTGAGCGCCGTCCGTGCGTGGTCGACGTTTGCCTCAGTGGTATATATCGTGATGAGCTTCTGGCCGGGTTCGACGCGTGCCGCCGTGCCGACGGGCTTGCCGTAGGCGTTTCGCATGCCCTGTGAGACACGGTCGGCGCCGGCGCCGGTCGCCTGCTTGTTCTCCCGGACGACGACGTGCGGGTAGATGCGGACCTTGAGATGGTAGTTCAGCCTGCCGGCGCGTTTGACGATGTACCGGTTGGCCGCGACACGGGATGCCTCGAGGGCGCGGTGCAGAATCTGGCATCGCTCCTCGGCGACCGCTGACAATGCGACGGGGAAATCGGCCTGCCGGTTGCCGAGGTCGAACTGGGTGATACGGAGCCCGGGAACGCCGCCCATGTATTCCTTCCGGGTGGTGGGGCGGCCCCGGATTTGTCTGTACATGCATGCTGGTTTTCGTGACATGATAACACCGCCTACATTGCCCGCCCATTTATAAAATTAGTGGTGCTGACAGGAGAGATGACCGGATGGCGGCCACCGATAACCTTATAAGGAACCATCATTTAGGTAGACCGAGGGCTACCATGAAAAAACTATTAACCATACTGGTTGTCGCACTCTTTGCGATAAGCGGCGGCGTCCTTGTCGGATTGCAGCCGACGGACACGGCGACTGTTTCACCTGCCGGCAGCGGAGCCGCTGAAACCAGCGACAGCGACATCACGACCAGAGAGGAAACATTTCACTTTTCAGCACCCACCGTTGACAGCACCGGCCACTATGCGACCATACACACCGGAGACGGTACCACGCTGACCGTCAGCGGAGAGCCGATGCTTCCCTACCGGACCAGGACCATGACGCTCCCGCTCGGCACGGACAACATACGTGTCGATGTGCAGCCCGGGGCGACACATGAGATGCAGGTACCGAAAACCATCGCTCCCGCACCGACGGCGGTCACCGCCAACATGAAACAGGCAGACCCGATGCAGCGGGAGAGCAGCGTCTACGACAGCAGCGACGCATACCCCGGCACCTGGGGAGATTGGCATGTCGGCGTCGGGCGTAACAGCGACGGCCGAACGCTCTTCCTTACCCTCCGGCTCTACCCGGCGCAGTACACCCCGGCGGAGAACACCGTGACCTACACGGACACGCTGCATGTCGACATTTCCTATAAAGCGCCTGAGGAGCAGACGGCACCCGCCGGCGCGGACACCTATGACATGGTCATCATCGCACCCGGCGAGTTCACGGACGCGCTGCAGCCCCTGGTTCAGCACAAGCAGGACAATGGCATTTCCACGCAGCATGCCACCCTCACCGAGATCTACAACGGCGCCTATTTCAGCGCGCAGGGCGCAAACAAACCGGAGCAGGTCAAATACTTCATCAAGGACGCGCTCGACAACTGGGGCATCAAATATGTGATGCTGGTCGGCGGCCGGAACGGCGGCCTGATGCAGGAGAAATGGTGGTGTCCCGTGCGGTATGCACATCTCGATGACCAGAGCAACTGGGAGACCAGCTATCTCAGCGACCTCTACTTTGCCGACATCTACAAGTACGAGGAGGGCGAGGAGGTCTTTGCCACCTGGGACAGCAACGACAACGGCATCTATGCAGAATGGAGCGGGTTTAAGAAAGACGAGCTTGACTGCTATCCCGATGTCTTCGTCGGACGGCTGGCCTGCCGGAACAGCTACGAGGTCGAAAAAATGGTCGAGAAGATCATCTCCTACGAGACCACGACGGCGGGCAGCGACTGGTTCAAGCGCTTCGTCGGCGTTGCCGGCGACACGTTCCCCGCCCAGAGCGACCCCTACATCGACGGCGAGGTAACCGTGACCAAGTCAGCGGGCTTCGTCGAGGATGCAGGCTTCGATGTCACCAAGCTGTACACCTCCGACGGCACCCTGAGTGGACCTGAGGACGTGGTCAACGCGATCAGCGAGGGATGCGGCCTCCTGAGCTTCGAGGGGCACGGCAACCCGATGGGATGGGCAACCCATCCGCCGAAGGAGGAGGACACCTGGATTGACGGACTGCGGCTTCAGGACATGATGAAACTGTCCAACGACGGCGAGTATCCCGTTTGCGTGGTCGGTGGCTGCCACAACAGCCAGTTCAACGTCAGCGTGCTCAACCTTCTGAAGATATACGAGGGCTACAGCCAGTGGCAGGAATACCTCTACAAGGGAGAAATACCTCCTGAATGCTGGAGCTGGTGGCTCACCCGCGGGTTCGGCAAGGGCTCCATCGCGACCATCGGCAGCACCGGTCTGGGCTACGGGGCTATCGGCGACAACAACGGCGACGGCATCCCCGATGCGACACAGTTCTACGGCGGTTTCATCGACAGCGAGTTCTTCAAGATATACAGCAACAACACCGACCTCACGCTCGGCGAGGTCCACGGCACCGCCCTGCGGCACTATGTCAACAAGTTCCCGCCCATGCAGAACAAGATCGATGCGAAGACGGTCGAGGAATGGGTCCTGCTCGGCGACCCATCCCTGCACATCGGCGGCTACCAGTAAAACCGCTCTCTTCCCTTTCCCCTCTTTTTCCATTTTTTGTTCAGATAACCCAGATGTGTACCCGGGCTATTCCCGCCATGTCATCCGGAGCAGACGCTTAAAAAAGGTGCATGAAAAACGGGTACAGGAGACAGGCGACCAGCACTGCGAGGAACACGAGCGAGGCAACGAGGAGCAGGACACCCATTAAAAACAGGCCCAGGAACACGGCCAGCGCACCACATGCAGATAACGCCACGAACAGCAGGAGCAGCAAATGGCGCATGCGGAGAGGACATCCATCGGGCATGTGTCTCACGGATACAACATGGAAAAATAAAAAGGGAGGAAAGGTATCCGATATCTCTATTCTTCGACGCCGCCCCAGCGGGATATATAGTAGATACCGAGGACACATATCAGCGTTATGACGATGGCGGCCACGATGGCCAGGCCCGCACCCGCTGCATCCTCGAAGTTGTCGACGTTGAGCCCCGCCATGTTCATCAGGCCGATGATGATGTCTCGCCATATCAGGGCTATGATGAAGCCGAAGGCTCCACCGACAGCCACCGCTATCGTTTTTTTCATTTCCGCCTTATTGGGTGTTGCTGGCATGGTTTCCCTCCACCTATATAACCCATCTCAATATTTAAATACCTACTATTTTTTCGCCCGGGAAAGCCAGAGAAAGCGAAGGCATGTCTCAAAAAACGCTATCTGGTTAACACATCGACGCCGTCAGCGGTAACGAGCACGTCGTCCTCCACCCGGACGCCCCACCTGCCGTCGAGGTAGACGCCCGGCTCAACCGTGACGACCATGCCCTCCCGCAGCACAAGGTCGCTGTCCCTGCCGAGCGACACGCCGTCATGGACCTCAAGCCCGATGGAATGCCCCAGAGAATGCGGCAGTGACGGATACCCTCGCCCGACAAAAAAATCATCGACCATGGCATGGACATCCCGGGCCCTCACCCCGGGCTCCATCATGTCCAGTGCATGTAGCTGAGCCTCGCGCACCGCCCCATGCGCCTCTTTTTGCTCATCGGAACCGACAAAGGTCCTCGTAACATCGGAGCAGTACCGATGATAGCGGGCGCCAAAGTCAACGAGCGCCGGCCATGCGAGCGCTGCCTCGCCCGTGGTGTAATGCGGCAGCGACGAATGCCGGCCGAAGGCGACGATGGGCGGAAACGACGGCGTGGCTCCGCGCTGCGCCAGGGCATACTGTACCTCTGCGAGCACCTGGCTCTCCGATACATCTTCCTCGAGCAGACCCGGCAGCATGTCGGCAACCTCGGCGGCGATGTTGCATGCACGGCGGATGGCGGCTATCTCCTCCCCGTCTTTCACCATCCTGGCCTGCCGGATGGCATCTGAAACGTCGACGAGCGACACATTTGGATGGAGCTCCTGCAGCCAGTTTGCATCACGATGGGATATCATGGAGGCGTTGACGCCGATGGTGTCCGCGGCGAGCAGCTCCTCAAACAGGTCCCGTTTTTCTTCTCTGTCATGGTACACGTGTGCATCAGGGTCGGCCGCCGTGGCCTCGAGCTCCGGGCAGATGACCTCGATTCCGCCGTCGGGATAAAGGATGGCTGCCGAACGCTCGAAAAGGCCGTTCCGGTAGCCGGTGACATAGAAAAACGCCGGGTCGGGGAACGAACCGTTCATGATAAGGATGGCGTCGACACCGTCGGGTGCATGCGCAAAAATGGTTTTGACCCGCTTTTTCATCCGTTCCCCCCGAGCACGGCGACCGCGTCGCTTATCGCGCCTATCTGAGCCGGCAGCAGGTCCTCAGCCCGCCGGTGTACATAGGGCACCTCGCCGAGCTGGTCGCGGGACACAAGGCCGGCGGCCAGCAGCCCGTTGCGTATCTTTTTGCGCCGATGGGAAAACAGGGCTCTGACCACGTCGGCAAATACGGCCTCGTCGACAACGGAAAACAACGGCTCGCGGGGTGTCATCCGGACGACGGCCGAGCGAACACGGGGACGGGGATAAAAGGCACCCGGCGACACGGTTTCCAGCAGCTCCCAGTCGGCGGCATACTGCGCCATCACCGAAAGACGAGCATAGGCATCGCTGCCCGGCACGGCAACGAGGCGCTCGGCAAACTCCTTCTGGTACATGAGCACGCCGAGCTCGAAGTCCTGCTCGAGCAGCTTGAAGGTTACGGGCGAAGAAATCTGGTAGGGAAGATTGGCGACCACCTTGGTGAACCGCAGCGCATCGAAGTCAACGTTCAGGGCGTCGTTCTGCACCACCTCAACGTTGTCCATGTTCTCCAGGGTGGCGACCAGGTCGGCATCGATCTCGATGGCGATAACCCGGCCGGCGGCCCGGGCGAGATGCCTGGTGAGCGCGCCCTTCCCGGCGCCGATTTCCAGCACGACATCATCGCGGCTGAGCTGCGCATAGCCAACCTGCCGCTCGGCAATCCTGTCATTGACCAAAAAATGCTGGCCGCGGCGCATGCTATTTTTTCAGCGGCGGCCGGGTGAAAAGACGGTATTTCTGGTCGGAATCGCGGAGTTCTTCCTCGACGCGCTTGGCGACCAGTTTTTCCGGATGGGTGAGATGGGTGACCCGGTCCGCGATATCCTCAAAGCTCTCGAACGGCTGCTTCCGGCGCTCGCTGACGATTTCCCGCATGGTTTTTTTGCCCAGGCCGGGGAGCAGTTCGAGCGCATGATACCGGGTTGAGATGGAGGGGCATTCGTTGTAAAATTTTACGAACTGTTCCTCGTTGTCCTTCACGATGTCTATGATGATGTAGAGCAGCTCGCCGTGTGCCGCGGCGGTGAGCTCGTCGTAGGTGACGCGGCCCTTTACCTTGGATATTTTTTCCCGTTTGTCCTTGTCCTTACCAACGTAGACGCGCTCGCCGATGACCAGGGACACGTCATGTCTGGGCAGCAGCTCGAGCAGGGTGAACTGGCTTTCGCCGACGCCGTATGCGCTTGATTCCCGCCGGTGACCGGGCGTGCCGGCAGCCAAGTAGTCCAAAATGTAGACATAATCTTCCATGGTGTCCCTCAGAGATACTGCCGCACGATGTCGCGGATGCGCTGTCGTTCCTCTTTCGAGGGCACGAATGTTTCCTTCGTGAAAAGAGCCATGACCTCATCCTCGGTCTCCGGCAGCGTGTCGGCTATCTTGTATGCCTGTTTCTTGCTGACGCGCTCGAGTTCCTTCAGGTCACGGACCAGCTCTATCGTCTTGGTGGCCGACAGCGTGACCACGTGCTCGCTGTGGTCGAGCGCTATCTTTTGCTCGCGGGTGAGCTCCTCGCGCTCGCTGCTGATGCTGATGAGCTTGTTTTTTACCTCTGCCAGAGATACTATTTTCATGTTATTCCTTTCGCAGGTGTTCTGGCCGCGCGATGACGGTTTTGAGGGCGTTGCCCTGCCGCACGTTCACCAGGTAGGAGGTGCCCTGCCTGCCGGCCACGTAGCCTGTTTTGCCGTGGAACCGGCGGTGGGGCATGCCCTTGTGTACGGACGGGTCTATCACGACGGACACCCGGTCGCCTTCTTCGAACTGCTGCAGTGCCCGGGTGATGGGGCTGAGACCACGTTCACGCGGTTTTTTCCTGAAGACATGTCGCGTCTTACTTCTTGTTCCCTTGGACCTTTTCGCCATCTTTATCACCTATGTCTATGACGTCGAGTTTTTTAACTTCTACGGCTGTGTCCGCCAGCTCGCTGAACGAGGGCTGTGTGCGCCCGCTGTCGCCGGTGAGGAGCTCCTTGATGTATGTGCCCGACTCGGCTGTTATGCGGAGCGTCGCCTCGCCGGCATCGTGCTGTTCCAGGGCCATGTCGAGTATTTTCCGTTTTCGTACCCTGTCCGCCCTTCTATGGGCTACACGAGATGGCGTTCGTTGATTTATATATGTACCCCGTAATGCACTCACTGCTTCATTAATTTTTCCCCTCTCGTCCAGCGATATCGCGGCCCGGTAGGTCTTGCTCCACGATGCCTCCTTGATAGCCGCTACCTCGTCGCGGGATGCCAGACGCAGCCCGGAGACCTCCACCCGCCCATCCGCATGGCTGTTTATGTCACGCTGGATCCCCTCCAGGTCGAGATGCCGCCTGCGGGGCTCTTTTACCTCGAGGACGAAGGGGCGCCCGGTGCCGAGCATGCGGACGTCGATGTCCTCCCGGCCGGCGCCGTGGAACGCCTCGTCGCTTCCCCTCGTGGCGGCCATGACCTCGTGGGCGATGAGTTCCTCGACGCTGCTGTCGTACATTTTGCCGCGGCCGTTGCAGTAGTCGCAGCCGGCGCCGTGGCATTTCCGGCAGTACCATTTTGTCTGCGGGATGCCGCGCTCCAGCTTCCGGTAGCGGCCGCGGATGAACAGCGGGCGGACGTCGAGCTCGACATGGTCGAAGCGGGTGTCGACGATGGCCGTGACGTCGGGTTTTTCGAATGCCACCGTTTTGCCGGTCTGCTCTTCCACGAGCTTGCCGACCTCCCGGTTTATCTCCCGCTTCATGGGCTCACCGTGCCCGGTTTGCTGGCTGAGCTGCGCCTCGCGTCGCTCAACGTCCTCGGCGATGCGGCTGCCGACCAGAAAGCTGTCATATTCATAGGGCTCCAGGCGTTCGAGCACGAGCTCGGCGAAAAGCTCGATGTCGTCCATGAGACCCTGGCAGAGCCAGCAGCCCTCGGGCTGGACGGGCTGCAGGTCGAGCGCGTCGCGCAGATGCATGCCGCGCTCCCTGTTTGTGTGGCCGTGCTCTACCTGTGCGAACTGCCGCCCGAGACAGTGGTCGCAGAGCTCTCGTGCTGCAAGGCTCCGCGCTGTCTCGAGGACGGGTGTGCTGTCCAGGCTCGGCTCGGTCATGCTGGAGGCCAAATAGCCCGGTGTTTAAAAAGGTTGGCTACTCGACATCGGCGCCGCAGTAGGGACAAACCTTCGCGTCGAACGGGATGTTGCGGCCGCATGACGGGCAGTGGCGGTCGCCGTGCCGCTCTGTCTTTTTTCCTCCGATGTCGGGCCGGACGATGAGCCAGATGATGAGCCCGATGATACCGCCGATGATGCCGATGATGAGCCACAGAGCGCCGTTTTCCCCCCGCCGCTCGGCGTCGCGGTACATCCAGACGCCGATGGCGATGGCGATGATGATCGCTACGATGGGGATGAAGCACATGAATACCCCGAGGCCGGCGAAGCCCATCCATTCCCAGTCCCATTCGTCGCCGGTTTCGTTTTGCCCGGCTGCCTGCACGGACAGCATGCTGAAACAGATGGCCAGCAGGATGACACCGGCGAGGAGTTTGTGGCGCATATTGCCACAATGCCTTGTTTTAGATATATTTTTCTGTTTGTGTCGCTCCGGTGTGTTATCGCTCAGGGGAACAACTTTTTAAGGGCTGGCCGGCTTCCCTTTTCATGCAGGCAATCGTGCTCGCCGGCGGGTTTGGCACCCGGCTGGCCCCGCTGACGTATACCCGGCCGAAGCCGATGCTGCCAATCCTGGGGAGGCCGATGATTCATCATCTGATGGACCAGCTTCCCCGTGGCACCGAGGTCATCCTGGCGACGAACTACCGCACGGGGATGATACAGGACTATTTTGACGACGTTGGCAGAGACATCGTCATCAACGAGGAGCCGGAGCCGCTGGGCACGGGCGGTGCAACGAAATATGCCGAGGAATACATCGACGATACCTTTCTGGTGCTGAACAGTGACATCATCTCGTCGCTCGACTTCCAGCGCTTCATCGATTTTCACCGCGCCAGGGATGCAACCGCCACGATATCTCTCTGGCCGGTTGACGACGTATCGGCGTTCGGGGTCGCCGACGTAGAGCCCGACGGCCGCATCACCGATTTCGTGGAAAAACCACGGCCGGAAGAAGCGCCATCCAATCTTATCAACGCCGGGGCATACTGCCTCGAGCCGGAGGTGCTCGACCGCATCCCTGCCGGCGAGATGGTGTCCATGGAGAACGACATCTTCCCCGGCCTCATCGTCGATGGGAGGCGCTTTTACGGCTTCCGGTTCGACGGCTTCTGGATAGATGTCGGGCGGCCGAGCAGCTACATCGAGGTGAACGTGACGTTGCTTGAGCGGAAAAACATGCCCTACTACATGGGGCCTGGCTCGTCGGTCGACGGCACCCTGAAAAAGAGCTGCCTGGGCGACAACGTGTTCATTGCATCAGGGGCAACGCTGGAGCGATGCGTCGCGTTTGATGACGTCGCCATCGGCAGCGATGCATCGCTGTACAACTGCGTCATCGGCGAGGGATGCCAGGTCGGCGCCGGGGCAACGGTGCACAACGCGGTGGTCGGCGACAGCGAAGAGATCGAGGATGGCGCCAGCGTGAGCGGTACGGCGGTGTGGAGCAGGTCGAAGCCCGATGGCTATCCCGACAAACAGATTGGCAATCCCCTGAAAGACGGCTAAATTTTTATAACGCAGCGACGTTACGAGAGCATGCCCCGCTTGTTTGGAACGAACGGCGTCCGCGGTGTCACCAACGACGGCATGAACGTGGAACTGGCGCTCAACCTCGGCCGGGCCATCGGCAGCTTTTTTGACGGCGACGTGGCCATCGGAACCGACACCAGAACGTCCAACGACATGCTGAAGCAGGCCGTCGTCGCCGGTGTTACCTCAACCGGATGTAATGTATACGATGCGGGCATGGTACCATCGCCGGCGCTGCAATACTATGTCCGGCGGCATGACCTCGCCGCGGGCGTGATCATCACCGCGTCGCACAACCCCCCGGAGTTCAACGGCATCAAGGTCGTTGCAGGTGACGGCACCGAGCTCGATGCGGGGACGGAGGAACAGATAGAGCAGGTGTATTTCAGCGAGACATGGCGGAGCAGCGCCTGGTACGATGTCGGCGTGGTGCAGTCGGTTGCGGCCATCGGCGGCTACCTGGACGGCGTCGCCGGGATGGTCGACGCTGCAGCGATAGCCGAGAAGCAGTTCACCGTGGTCGCCGACTGCGGCAACGGCGCCGGCTGTGTCGCATACCCCTATCTGCTACGACAGCTCGGCTGCAGGGTCGTCACCCTCAACGCGCAACCCGACGGCACCTTCCCCGGTCGTGACGCCGAACCAGTTGAGGAAAACCTGGGAGAGCTCATCGGCCTGATGCAAAGCGGCGACGCGGACCTCGGCGTCGCATATGACGGGGACGCCGACCGCGCCATCTTCGTTGACGAAAACGGCTGCTATGTCTCAGGTGACAAAACGCTGGCCATCACCGCGGCACATGCCGTCGAGCGGCACGGCGGCGTCGTGGTCACGCCGGTGTCCACGTCGAGCTGCGTGGAGGACATGGTCACGGCACAGGGCGGCACCGTGCGCTACACCCGCGTGGGTTCACCTGTCGTGGCCCGCGCGATGATCGAGATGGATGCAACCTTTGGCGGCGAGGAAAACGGTGGGCTCATCTTCCCGGGGCATCAGTACTGCCGCGACGGCGGGATGGCGACCGCCGCGGTGCTCGAAATCATGGCGCTCCGCGACATGCCGCTGTCGGCGCTGGCCGACGAGGTACCCGGCTATGCGCTGGTGAAAACAAAGGTGCCCTGCGCCAACGAGCAGAAGCAGACTGTCATGCAGGCGTTTATCGATGAGGAGCGGCGTGAGGTGGACACGACGGACGGCGCCAAGGTCATGTATGATGATGCCTGGGTGCTGGTGCGCCCGTCTGGCACGGAGCCGATCGTCCGGGTCTACGTCGAGGCGAGAGAGCAGGAGCGGGCGGAGGAACTCGCGGAGCAGTATAAAAAGCGGGTTGCCGAACTGGTGGGATAGCGCAAAGAGTTATATTTGGCTGTGGGCATACCGTTTTTCATGCCAGAGCTGTCGTCGCTTTTGCAGGCTATGCGGGAGAAGCCGTCGCCCATCCGGCAGATCATGAAGATGGCGAGCCGGAAGAACATTATCAACATGGGACTGGACCCCGACGACGTGATTTCGTATGGCGGCGGATGGGTCGGCCATCATGCCCCCGAGGATTTCCGCGGTGCCTATCAGGACATCTGCGCCGACCGTGAGCGCTTCCATGGCTCGGGCAAGTACAGCCCGACGCTGGGCTTTGACGACTGCCGGGCGGCCATCGCCGCCATGGAAAAAGAGCTGTTCGACGTCGACCTCGGGGAGGAAAACGTCATCGTGGGCCAGTCGTCGACGCAGCTGACCCATGACCTCATGGTAACGGTGGCCGACCCGGGCGACGATGTCGTGCTGCTTGATCCGACGTATGCTAATTACATGGGACAGATTGAGATGACGCTGCCGGGGAGCCGGCTGCTGCGGGTGCCCGTGCTCGACCCGGAGACCTGGGAGTACATTCCCTCGGTGGACGAGGTCATCGAGCGCTGCTCCGAGACATGTGCCGCGGAGTCTCCCCGCGTCATGGTCATCCCTGCGCCCGATAACCCGTCGTCGCAGATTATCCCGCAGATGGTCGTCGAGGCCTGCATGGACCTCTGCGAGGAGCATGACATGTACCTGGTGCTCGACCAGGCGTACAAGACCCAGTGCTTTGATACGCCGCCTGCCTATTTTTCGTGGAGCCCCCGCGATCATCCGCACCTTGTGGCGGTGAACTCGAACTCGAAATGGTGCCGGGGTCTGGGCCGCCGCCTGGGCTGGATCGAGGCACATGCAGATGTGGTCGACGGGCTTGAGCGGACGCAGCAGTGCTCGATTTTGTGTCCGGACTCGCTGCATCAGCAGGCGATGACCGACTACATTTCCAGGGGGCTCGAGGATGGGTCGCTGGAGCGCTATCTCGCGGAGATCAGGGATGCATATCGCCGGGCTGCAGAGATAACCGTCCGTGAGATACGGGAGCATCTGGGGATGCCCTGTCTGACGCCGGAGGGCGGCCTGTACACGTTGATGAAGGTCGGCGAGGACGGCGACGCATTTGTCAGGCGCGTGCTCAAGAACACGGGGGTGCTGTTCATCCCGGGCAAGGGGTTCGGCGACACGCTCCGTGAGGGCGTCCGCATCAGCTATGGCCCCCATGTTGAGCAGCCGGAGGTCATCCGGGAGGGGTTCGAGCGCGTTGCTGCATATCTCGACGGCTCGGATTGATAGGCTTTTAAACCACCGGGCTTTTGCATTGTATGGAGCGATGGCTCTGCCTGGCCTGCCTCGTGCTGCTGTGCATGCCCGCTCCCGTGGCGCAGGGCATGATGATGCATGGCGATGCTGGCGGTGTGGAGATACGGGTCGCTATCTATACCTCGGTCATCGATGAGTATGCCAGGGAGGTTGAGCGTGCCCTGGACTACGCATGGCAGGACGATGGCACCCGGTATGAGATAGTGTCGAGCATCATCGGCAGGCGGCAGGTGCTCGGCCGGGAGACGCCGTTGCTTGATGCGTCGAGCTTTGACGTGCTGGTTATCCCGGGAAGCGGCCGTCCCTATGTCGATGCGGCCGACCCGCGCTGGCGCGCTGCCGTCCGCGATTTCGTGGCCGATGGGGGTGGCTATATGGGTATCTGCGGCGGCGCCAATTTGGCGTCGATGGGATTCCGTGAGCGATGGAATGTCAACGCCGTGTTGAACGTGTCGACGCTCGGCATCGCCAACGTCTGGGTGAACGACCAGCAGCGGCAGGAATGGCAGTATCTCTGGAAGGCGAACTGGGAGATGGGCATGCCGCCCGTCGACGTCTCCATCGTTGACTCTGGTCACCCGGTTTTTGCGGGATGGTACGGGATGCGGCGGAGCATGCGCTACGGCGGCGGCCCGGGCATGGTTCCCGCCGGTGCTGGCTGCGAGATGTGCGGGCCGGTTGTGCCGCTGGCCGTGTATGCGGAGGAGCCGATGGAGGTGGCACCGCTGCATTTCTGGCGGTGGCGGGGCGGCTGGGAGATTGCGGCGAACGTGACCACCGACGTGAGGGGGCAGTATGCGGCCGTTGCCTCCACCTTTGGCAACGGTCGGGTGGCATTGTTTGGCCCGCATCCGGAGAAGCCGACGTGGTTCGGCGGACACGTTGAGGAGTTTCCCGTTCGCCCCCGCGCCGGGCCGTTTACCTGGTTTATCTACAACTGGAGCAACGGGACGCTGTCGTCGCCATCGTACAACTGGTGGATGCTCCGCCGCGCCGTGGCCTGGACCGCCGGGGCCGGCATGCCGCCTGCGGGGATGACGATGCGATGCGCCGGAGCAGGTGACTGGCTGGTGGTGGCCAAGCGGCGGGTGCTGCCGCTTTCGTCAGATGTCGTCGTCGGGAGCGCGTAGCGGTGCGGACGGGGAGTCAGCATGACAATGCCGCTTTAGTATGTTTTATATAAAAATTGTGCACAAAATTTATATATTTATTTCTATATATTCCAACGTGATATAATGCCAGCAGGAGATAGAACCGGCCCCGAAGGACGGGGCCCCAGAACCGGGCGAGCGCTCGGGTACTGCGCCGGGTATGACAGCCCCGGCTTTACCAGGGGCATACCGCGCGGCGGCGGAGGCTACGGCCGCGGACGTGGCTACGGCAGAGGATTCGGCCGCGGGTTTGGCCGGGGATGGCGATGGCGATATTATCCACCGGTGCCATATCCGGAGCCATACATCCCGCCACGGCACCAGCCTGCACCATCCTATCCACCGGAGCACGCGGAGCCGACACAGGAACAGCGAGAAAGCGAAAAAGCATACCTGCAGGACACCATCCAGCGGCTCGAAGAAGAAATCGCCGGCCTGCGAGAGCGCATCGAACAGCTATCGGAAGAATAAGCGGTGCATCAAATGCCAGGAGGAGACGGAACCGGGCCACCCGGCGGCGGCCGAGGACGCGGCAGGGGATACGGCAGGCCGGGACAGTGCCGCTGCCCCAACTGCGGTCACACCGCACCCCACGAGCCAGGGGTGCCCTGCAACACCAAGAAATGCCCGCGCTGCGGCGCCCCGATGACCCGGGCGTAACACGAAACGTTAAGTATCCACGAGCAAATGAGGGAGACATGAAAGTAGCTATTTCGACGACCGGCAGCACGCTGGACGACCAGGTCGCCCAGCGCTTCGGACGCTGCCCCACGTTTTTGCTCGTCGACCCGGACAGCATGGAAAGCGAGCGGATGGACAACAGCAGCGCGCAGGCACGTGGCGGCGCCGGCATCCAGGCAGCACAGCAGCTCGCCCGAGCAGGTGTCAAAGCAGTCGTCACGGGCAACATCGGTCCCAATGCCTTCCAGACGCTCAGGGCGGCCGACATCGACATATACATCGGCGCCACGGGCACCGCGCGGGAGGCACTCCAGCGATACGAAAACGGGGAGCTCGAGGCAGCGACAGAGGCCAGCGTCGGCAGCCATTTCGGGATGGGAGGAGGACGACGATGAAAGCAGCGATTCCAACCATGGGCGACCGGGGGCTCGACGAGCAGGTCGGCGAACACTTCGGGCGCGTGCCAACCTACACCATCGTCGACCTCGACAGCGACGAGATCACCGTCATAGACAACACCAGCCATCACAAGGGAGGCACGGGCTACCCACCCGAGCTGCTCGCCAAGCACAATGTCGACGTGATGCTCTGCCGGGGGCTCGGCCGCCGTGCCATCCAGATGTTCACCGACCTCGGCATCGACGTCTGCATCGGCGCCACGGGCACCGTCCGCGACGTCATAAAGGCGTTCAAGGCCGACGGACTGCAATCGGCAGACAGCGGCGACGCATGCACCCGGCATGCGTTCAAGGGCGAAGGCGGCCATCACCACTGATGCCATGATCAT
>Ga0207797_1000508_pt1 | contig 30007 bp, 27 predicted proteins | sample PRCRCaboRojoPR_6_FD_187275 | JGI IMG/M metagenome (GOLD analysis project Ga0207797, IMG submission 187275) | Marine sediment microbial community from Cabo Rojo, Puerto Rico - PR CR 10% Liquid 1 (SPAdes) | ecosystem: Environmental > Aquatic > Marine > Coastal > Sediment | place: Cabo Rojo, Puerto... | reverse complement strand
CGCCACGACGGCCAGAACCACGAACAGCGCCAGCTGCGTGGCGAGCGTCACGCCTGCTCACCCCCGCTGGCCGCCGGGCTGACCCGGTCGCCGGCCCAGAGGAACAGCCCCTCGGCGGGGCCGTCCGTGGCGTCGTACACGTCGTGACCGGCCCGGCGGTCGTCGGGCCGCCCGAGCGTCACGTCCTCGAACCGGGGGACGAGGCCGGCAGCGAGCCAGAGGTTCGCGCGGTCCTGGAGCTGGAAGTGGAGGTGGGGCTCCGTGGAGAGCCCGGAGTTGCCACACTCGCCGATCACCTCGCCCCGCTCGATCTCGTCGCCGGGGCTGACCCTGACGCTGCCCTTCTTCAGGTGCGCGAGCGTGCTGTACTCGCCGTCGTCGTGCTCGATGACGACGCGGTTGCCGGCGATGTCCCAGGTGCGCCACTCGACCCAGCCCGACCCCGGCCGAGGGTAGTCCCGCAGGCCGTCCTTCGCCTTCACGACGGTCCCGTCGGCGGGCGCCCGGATCGGCTGTCCGAAGGCGTAGTAGTCGGCCAGCCGGTCGCCGTCGCCGGCGTGGGTGTCGCCGTCGTCGTCGGTGACGACGAAGTCGTAGGCGTAGCGCTGGGAGACGATGCCCCACGAGTGGGAGGTGGCCTGGGTGACCCCGCCGTTGACCGTCGTCCACTCACCGTCGAACGGCGCCGTCAGCGCGGTGTCGGCGGGCCGGTCCCGGCCCGGCGGCCGGCCGAGGTGGCGCAGGTACGCCAGCGCGGTGCCGCCGATCTGGAGCGCCTGGGTGACCAGCCCCCAGGGGGTGACCGCCCAGGCCAGCTGGTTGAGGAGTATCTTCGCTCGCGTGCGGTTCGACATGTCGTGGTCGTAGCCGTCCGCCTCGGTCGACACGGTCGCGAGGACCAGCGGCAGCACGCCGCCTGCGAGGAACAGGAGGGTGGGTGTCTGCTCGGGGACCGGGAGCCGCTCTGCGGCGAACCCCAGAGCGAAGAACGTTCCAATCAGGACGAACGCGTTGCGGTTGGCGAGCCACTCCAGGGCTCGCCGGGGACCGAGGGCGTCGAGCGCGGCTCGCCGGAGGAGGCGTCCGCGGTCGCGGTTGTTCTCTCGCTCATCGAATAGAGGGTTGTGCCACAGGTTATTAGTGGCTCTGAGAAACCAGGTCCACGAGTCGTGCTAGCGTTTGGCACGGAGTCTCGTCGAGAGTGGGTAGCATCCCGCCGGTAGGCTGATTGTGCCGTCGGCCGGGAACTGGGGTATGCCCGACGGCGACGAGACGCTCGCACAGCCCCGGGAGGCGTTCGCGCTGCTCGGTCACGACCTCAGGCTGGAGATCCTGCTGGCGCTGCTTGACCGCTGGGAGGCCGCCCGCACGGAGCCACAGCGGTACTCCGAGCTGATGCGGGCCGTCGGGACGCAGGACAGCGGGAAGTTCAACTACCATCTCGGGAAGCTCCGCGGGGCCTACCTCCGGAAGTAGGAGGGCGGCTACGTGCCGACCGCCAGCGCGACGGCGCTGTACCGGGCGGTCCTCGCGCACAGACCGACCGAGAGCGCGACGCGGTCGGGGCTCGACCCGGGCGTGGACTGTCCCGACTGCGGCACGGGGCTGGTCGCCACCTACGATCTGGAGTTTTTCACGCTCCGGTGTCCGGGCTGTGAGAGCACCGTCGGCGACTTCACCTACCCCCTCCCGAAGAACGCCCTCGACGGGCGCACGGACCGGGAGGTGCTCCGGGCGGTTTACGACCGTGCCCGGGCACACATCGGGCTCGCCCGGCGCGGACAGTGCCCGGACTGTGCCGGGACCACGTCGGTCACGGTCCGTCACCCCGACGACGCGGGCGAGGATCGGCCGGTCGAGATCACCTGTGACACCTGCACGTGGACGGTCCGGACGGGGTTTCTCCTCCCGCTGCTGGCCGACAGCCGGGTGACGGGGACGCTGTCGAAGGTCGGCATGGCCGTCGAGGAGAGCTACCCCTGGGAGCTCCCGGAGCCGATAGTCGTCGCCGACCCACCACAGTTCGACCTCCGGTTCGAGGCCGAGGGGGGCGTCGCGACCGTCGCTGTCGACGACGGGCTCGACGTGCTCGCGACGACGGCGGAGCGCCCGACAGGGGAGGAGTGAGGGCGACCTGTGAGCGCGAAGGAGTTTTGCGAGCGGGAACACAACATACGGTATACGATGCTGTCCGGGGAGTGCAGCGAGTGCGGCGCAGAGGTCACGGAGACGGCGGCGACCGGGCTCACGGAGTCCCAGAAGGAGGCGCTGAAGCGCGGCACCTACGTCTGTGCTGACTGCCGACACTGAGCCCGCGAGCGTCGGGGTGACGACTCCCGAGGGTCAGGCCACCCGCACGGCTCGCACCGAGAGCTCCCGGCAGACGTGGGTGCTGTCCTCGTCGCTCGCGGGAACTCACTCGACGTAGCCGGCGAGTTGCGCCACCGCCTCCTCGACGACATCCGCACGGAGGGTACCCTGCCGATGGTCTATCCACTCGGACTTGACCGAGTTCACCGACCACGGCATAATCGAACTCGACTCGGGGGCGCCCCCCTCGACCCAGTGTTCGTCGGCGAGGGGCACCCGCTCGTCGTGCCACGTCCGGGTCGTCAGCGAGAGCGCCATGTACTGCTCGCCGTGGAACGGGGTGTCGTCGTGGTTGACGACGAGAAACGGTCGACCGGCCGACTCCTCGATCCGGAACGGGTCGAGTGCGACCACCACGTCCCTCCGTTCCCAGCTCATCCGTCCCGGTCGACGGCGTGTTCCCGCCACTCCGCCATGTCCTCGGCGCCGAACTGGTCGTCCAGGTCCGTCAGCACCTGGTGGAACCGGACCGCGTCCCGGACGTCCGCCTCGTCGCCGATGGCCCAGTAGTCGCCCTTGTGCCGGACGAGGTCACGCTGTTCGAGCCGCCGGAGCACGGTACCGATGGAGCTGTTCTTCACGCCCGCCCCCTCCGCGATTTCGGAGGGTGTGAACGCCTTGTCGTCATACCGGTAGAGGAACCGCACGACCCGCTCGGCGTTCGTCAGCTCCGTCAGCTCGGCCTCGCTGGCCTCGGTGAACCGCTCGATGTCGATCGGCACGGCTGTCAGTACTGTCTCAACTGTCATAACTGTACGCGTGTCACCGACCCCGTGAGCCCTCGTCGGTGAGAGGTGCCGGTCCGACGGGTCGGAGACGGTTCTCTCGGGGTATCCCGGACCACCAGCTCCCGGCGGCGGGGCTCGTCTCACGTCTCCGGCGACCCCCGAGAGTCAGGCCACCCGCACGGCCCGCACCGAGAGCTCCTGGCAGACGTGGTTCACGTGGTCGCTGTCCTCGTCGCTCACGAGCACGCGCTCCTCGACACTCCAGGGCCAGTCGGCCTCCAGCAGCTCCTGGTAGGCGAGCAGGTCACCGACAGTGCCCACCGAGGAGGCGTCCGGCTCGACGGCGACGAGCACGGCCGTCTCCTCCTCGAACAGCTCCGTCTCCCGGAGCGTCCGGAAGGCGTCGATTCTGCCCGTCCCCAGGCGGTCCTCGTCCCCGTGGACGACGTACGGCGTTCCGGTGTGGTCGGGGTAGCTCTCCGGCAGCTCCGGCTCGCGGGACGTGAGACAGACGGCGTCCAGCGTCGCGTACGCCTCCCTGTCCCCGACCGAGAGCCCCACGGGCACGTCGACCCACCACTTGCCGTCCGGCGACGCCGCCGAGCGGACGAACGCCTCCAGCAGGCCAGCACGGCGTTCGGACATCGTGTACCAGGTCGTAGCCGCCTGGGGCTACTGAAACCCTTCCCTCCGGGCGGCCGGACGGCGTGTCGTCACCGGGACGGGGGGCGACAAACAGCACCGTTTTGTGTATCGAATACAACACTACCTCGATGAGCAGCATCCGACCGGCAGAGCTCGACGAGCGCCTGGCGTCGGGGGCCGAGCCGTTCCTCCTCGACATCCGCCCGGCGTCGGCGTTCGAGTCGGGAGCGATCGACCGCAGCCACAACGTCCCCGTGTACGGCGACCTGCGCCGCGGCGACGAGTCGGCGCTGCGCGACCGGCTGGGGGAGGTCCCGGCCGACCGGGACGTGATCGTCGTGTGCAAGATGGGTGTCGTCGCGAAGCGGGCGACGAGCGTGCTGAGAGACGAAGGGTACGACGCGGCGACGCTGCTCGGGGGGATGAGCGGGTGGCGGGGGTACCGGAAGGGGTCGCTGGCCTACCGGCTCCGGTCGCTCCTCTGGCGGCTCCGGTAGCCCGCGTCGCCCCGCTCCCGGGGATACGCTCCTCGCCGCGGGCCAGGACGACTCGGGCGCGCTCTCGCCGCGAGCAGTGTGGACGCACGCGCGCTCGTTCGCGTCGACCGTCCGCTCGTTGTCCCGCCGCGGGCGCCACGCCCCGCGGCGGGCGACACGTGTTAACAACCGTAACGATTATTATCCTCCAATCCTGGAGCGGAATCAACGGCGATGCACGACGGCGACATGGCATCGAGCCCGGACGAGTACTGGGAGCGCCGCCGGGAGATCACCCCCTCGCCGGAGCGGCCCATCGTCACCGACGGGGACCGACAGCTCGCGCTCGTCGTCGAGGTGGACGACCCCGGCGTCCGCGCGGCGTACGGGCGGCTTCGGGACCGCCTCGAGCGGTTCGACTGCCTCCGTCCGACCCCGTCCGGGGAGCTCCACCTCAGCCTGAAACTGTTCGACCACGCGCTGGAGGCGGTCAGAGGCGACACAGCGCCCGTTCGCATCGAGGAGATCGACAGCGCGGTGGCCGAGATGCTCGCCGACCGGGACGGGTTCGAGATCGGCTTCCCGCGGCTGAACCTGTTTCCCGACGCCGTCTACGCCGAGGTGGACGCCGACGGGGTGCTGTCGGCGCTCAACGGCGCGCTGTGTGACCGGGCGTGGGCGGCGACCAGCGACCGCGACCGCGAGCAGTTCGTCCCGCACCTGACGCTGGGGTATCTCACCGCCGACGAGGGGTTCGACCGGCTCGTCGACTACCTGGAACGGCACCGCGAGCTCTCGTTCCCGACCGCGACGGTGACGGAGCTCTCGCTGGTCGCCGCGGACGGCTCCTCGGGCTGGCGGTCAGCCTCGACGACCCTCCGGACGTACCCGCTCTGAACGGGCGGCGCTCTCGGCCGTCGCGGGCCACGTCCGGCGGGGACGTTCCACCCGAGAGCCCTCGGGTCGCGGGCGCACGGTGCCCGCCCCGCGCTGGTCCGGACGGATCAGAGCGGTAGAAGTTAACAAACACCATACACCGCTTGGCGTACCGCGAAACTTCGTTGCCAAGTAGCCAATCTTAACAGGTGAAAGCGATAACCATCTGGTGATGAGCAAGACCAACCAGGACTGGTGGCCGAACCAGTTGAGCCTGGACGTCCTCGACCAGAACGCCCAGCAGGTCGACCCGATGGGCGAGGAGTTCGACTACGCCGAGGCGTTCGAGAGCCTCGACCTGGAGGCGGTGAAGGCGGACCTCGAGGAGGTCATGACGACCTCCCAGGACTGGTGGCCGGCCGACTACGGACACTACGGGCCGCTGTTCATCCGGATGGCGTGGCACAGCGCCGGCACCTACCGCGCCAGCGACGGCCGCGGCGGGGCGGCCGGCGGCCGACAGCGGTTCGCGCCGATCAACAGCTGGCCGGACAACGCCAACCTGGACAAGGCCCGCCGGCTGCTGTGGCCGGTGAAACAAAAGTACGGCCAGGACATCTCCTGGGCGGACCTGATGATCCTGGCGGGCAACGTCGCCATGGAGTCGATGGGGTTCGCGACGTACGGCTTCGCCGGCGGCCGCGAGGACGACTTCGCGCCCGACGACGCCGCCGACTGGGGCCCCGAGAGCGAGATGGAGGCCAACGAGCGCTTCGAGGAGGCCGGCGAGATCCAGGGCGGTCTCGGCGCGAGCGTGATGGGGCTGATCTACGTCAACCCGGAGGGGCCCGACGGCCAGCCCGACCCGATGGCGTCGGCGAAGAACATCCGCCAGACGTTCGACCGAATGGCGATGAACGACGAGCAGACGGCCGCGCTCATCGCCGGCGGCCACACGTTCGGCAAGGTCCACGGCGCCGACTCCGGCGACAAGCTCGGTCCCGAGCCCGAGGCCGCCCCCATCGAGAACCAGGGCCTGGGCTGGGAGAGCGAGCACGGCGAGGGGAAGGCCGGCGACACCATCACCAGCGGCATCGAGGGCCCCTGGACGGAGTCACCCACCGAGTGGGACATGGGCTACCTGGACAACCTGCTCGAGTACGAGTGGGAGCCCGAGAAGGGTCCCGGCGGCGCCTGGCAGTGGACGCCGAAGGAGGGCGAGGGCGTCGCGGACGCGCCGGACGCCCACGACCCCGAGGCGTCGGCGACGCCGATGATGCTGACGACGGACATCGCGCTGAAACGGGACCCGGAGTACCGGGAGATCGTCGAGCGGTTCCAAGAGAGCCCGATGGAGTTCGGGATGGCGTTCGCGAAGGCGTGGTACAAGCTCACCCACCGTGACATGGGCCCGCCGTCGCGGTTCCTCGGCCCCGAGGTGCCCGACGAGGAGATGATCTGGCAGGACCCCGTCCCCGAGGCCGACTACGAGACCGTCGGCGAGGCGGAGGTCGCCGAGCTGAAGGAGCGCATCCTCGACTCGGAGCTGTCGGTGCCCCAGCTCGTCAAGACCGCCTGGGCGTCGGCGTCGACGTACCGCGATAGCGACAAGCGCGGCGGCGCCAACGGCGCGCGCATCCGGCTGCGCCCCCAGCGCGACTGGGAGGTCAACGAGCCCGCCGAGCTGGCGACGGTGCTGGACACCTACCGTGAGCTCCGGACCGAGTTCAACGAGTCCCGGGACGACGACGTGCGGGTGTCGCTAGCGGACCTGATCGTACTGGGCGGCAGCGCGGCCGTCGAGCGGGCCGCCGAGCGGGCCGGCTACGACGTGGAGGTCCCCTTCGAACCCGGCCGCACCGACGCCACCCAGGAGCAGACCGATCCCGACTCCTTCGAGGCGCTGAAGCCGGCGGCCGACGGCTTCCGGAACTACCGCGCCGACGGCGTCGAGCGGTCCGGCGAGGAGCTGCTGGTGGACAAGGCCGACCTGCTGGACCTGACCCCCGCCGAGATGACGGTGCTGGTCGGCGGGATGCGGACGCTGGGGGCGACCTACGGCGACGCCGACCACGGCGTGCTCACCGACGAGCCGGGGACGCTCACCAACGACTTCTTCGCGAACCTGCTCGGGATGGACACCGAGTGGGAGCCGGTGCCCGGCGAGGAGAACGCCTTCGAGGGCATCGACCGCGAGACCGGCGAGGTCGAGTGGACGGCCACGCGCGTCGACCTGATCTTCGGGTCGAACGCCCGCCTGCGGGCGATCGCGGAGGTGTACGCGGCCGAGGACGGCGAGGAGCAGTTCGTCCAGGACTTCGTCGACGCCTGGCACGCGGTGATGACCAACGACCGCTTCGACCTGGAGTAGTCACCGCGCGGCTCTCTCCCGGAGCGCTCGCGACCGGCTGACGCGGGGGAGTTCAGGCCGACTTCGACAGCCGGAAGCGGTCGTAGAACAGGTCCACACCGTCGAGCTCGAAGCGGACCTCCCGCTCGAACCCCGAGACGGTCACCGTCGTGCAGACGAGCAGCTCCTCCTCGACGCGCTCGGGCACGAGCAGCAGCTCCTGGCCGCCGGCGCCGCTCTCGACGGTGAGTTTCAGCCCCCCGCCGGCGCGCTCGACGGTGGCGCCGACGACCCCTCGGTAGCCGCCGTACTCGCCGGTCACCGCCTCCAGCGCGCCCAGAAGCCGGTAGTGGGGCTGGACCGCCTCGGGCTGCTCGTCCCGGAGCAGGGCGAGAACGCCCATCCCGGCGTCCGAGGGGTGGGTCTCCGGGCTGGTCGTGCAGGCGATGGCCAGTCCGAGGTCGGCGTCCTCAAGGTAGCCGAACCAGGCGTTGGACACGCCGACGGAGCCGCCGTGGCCGACCAGCCGGTCGTCGAGGTACGGCTGGGTCGTCAGCCCGTAGCCGTAGCCCACCTCCCGGCCGTCGAGGTAGCGGCCGAACGTGCCGGCCGGCGTCGTCATCGCCGCCACGCTGTCGGCCGACAGCAGCGCCGCCGGGCCGTCGCCGACAGCGCCGCCACGGAGCACCCCCTGGACGTAGCCCGCCAGCTCCCGGACGGAGCTGACCAGCCCGCCGGCCGGGTAGATCAGCGGGTCGAACGGGAACGCCGCCTCCGTCGCGGCGCCCTCCTCGCTGAGGTACGGCGTCATCCGGTCGTCGTCGGCCTCGAACGCCGCCCGGTCGAAGGTAGCCCGTTCCATCCCCAGCGGGGCGAGCAGCTCCTCCTCGACGTACCCCGCGAACGAGCGACCGGTGACGGTCTCGACGAGCCGGCCCAGCAGGACGTAGCCGGAGTTGTAGTAGAAGAACGTCTCGCGGTCGGTGACACGGCGGTCGAGCGACCCCTGGACGTGCCGGCGGAGGTCCGCCTCGCTGGACAGCGGTATCTCCCCGCCGGCGCCGAGCCGGCGGGCTATCAGCGGCCCGGCGCTCCCGTCGTCGGGCAGCCCCGAGGTGTGGGTCAGCAGCCCCTCGACGGTTATCGGGTCGCCGGGCGCGCCGGCCAGGTGCGGCAGGTAGTCCGCGACCGGGTCGGCCAGCGCTAGCTCGCCCGCCTCGACGAGCTGCATCACCGCTGCCGCGGTGAACGGCTTCGTGCAGGAGCCGACGCCGAACAGCGTGTCCGGCGTGACCGCGGTGTTGTCCTCGAGGGTCCGGGCGCCGAACCCCTCGGCGGTCACCGTGTCGCCGTCGACGACCGCCACCGCGGCGCCCGGGATGCGGTGCTGGGTCAGCCAGTCCGAGAGGAACGTCTCGACCGCCCGCCGTCGCTCGTCGTCGAGCCCGTCGAGTGGCATGGCCCCGGTTCCGACGCCCTCCGGTAAAGTGTGCCCCTCCCGGCTGGACCGTCGCGGACCCGTTCCGGCGGCGTCCGGACCGGGAGCGTCCCGGCCGAGCGACTCAGTCGGGCCGGACGAGGATCTTCACCTGGTCGCTGTCGGGGTCGGTCAGCGACTCGAACCCGCCGACGATGTCGTCGAGACCGATCCGGTCGGTGACGAACGGCGCCGGGTCGAGCCGGCCGGTCGCGAGCATGTCGATCACCATCCCGTACTCCTCGCCGGAGCGTGGCCCGCCGAGGTACGCGAGCGTCCCGGTGACGGTCCGCTCGCCGAGTACGAGGTCGTTCGGGTGGGTGCTCACTTCCTCCTCCCAGATGCTCACGACCGTCGTCCGGCCGGTCGGGGTGGTGCTCTCGACGGCGGCGTTGTACGACGCCTCCACGCCCGCGACCTCGAACGCCGCGTCGACGCCGCCGTCGGTGACCGACCGGACGAACTCGACGGGGTCGGTCGCCGAGGGGTCGACCAGGTCGGTGGCGCCGCAGTCGGTCGCCCGCTCGCGGCGCGCCTCGCGTGGCTCGGACACCACGACCCGCCCGGCGCCGGCCGCACGGGCACACTGGATCACCGCCAGCCCGATCGGGCCGCTGCCGAACACGCCGACCGCGTCGCCCGCCCGGAGGCCGGACCGGCGGACCGCGTGGAGGCCGACCGCCAGCGGCTCGACGAGCGCCCCGTGTTCGACCGAGACGTCCCCGAGCGGGACCGCCTGCTCGGCGGCCACGACGACGTTCTCGGCGAAGCCGCCGCCACCGCCCGACAGCCCGACGAAGCCGACCGAATCACAGAGGTGGTAGTTCCCCTCCCGGCACTGCCGGCACGCCCCGCAGTAGAGGATGGGGTTGACCGCGACCGCGTCGCCGACCGCGAGGCCGCTGACGCCGTCGCCGACCTCGGCGACGGTGCCGCTGAACTCGTGGCCCATCGTCACTGGCGCCGTCTCGCCCGAGATGGGGTGGGGCTCGTCCTCGGGGACGAAGATCGGCCCCGCCGTGTACTCGTGGAGGTCCGACCCGCAGATGCCGCAGGCGTCGACGTCGACGCGCACCTGGCCCGGGCCGAGCGACTGCTGGTCGACTTCCTCGACGCGGATGTCCTCCCGGCCGTGGTACGTTGCTGCCTGCATACGTCGAACTACGTCAACTGGTAACGATAAACGTGCAGGCCGGGTCCGAGGTGGCGGGAAGACCACCCGGCCGCGACGGGAGCCGGCTCCGGACGGGGCGGGATCAGGACGCCCCGGAGTCGTCCCCCAGCCCCCGGTACGTCTCGGCACGGCGGCTCCACAGCGGCGCCATCTCCGTCCGCACGTCCAGGAACAGCTCGTACAGGTCGTCGTACCGCCCGGCGCCAGCGCGGGGCGTGTAGCGGCGCTCGATGGCGACCATCTCCTCGACCGCGGCCGCGAGCGACGGGTACTCCCCGAGCCCCAGCGCGAGCAGTATCGCCGCGCCCTTCGCTCCGACCTCGGAGCCCGCGGGGACGGCGGTCGGCCGCCCGAGGCTGTCGGCGATCAGCTGACACCAGAACGGCGAGCGGGCGCCCCCGCCGCTGAGCCGCACCTCGCTGATCGCCGCGGGCAGATGCTCGATGCAGTCCCGGACCGCCAGCGACAGCCCCTCGTAGACGGCCCTGAGGAGGTGTCCGGTCCCGTGCTCGGTCGTCAGCCCGATGAACTGGCCCCGGGCGTCGGGGTCGACGAACGGCCCCCGCTCGCCGGTACTGCTCAGGTAGGGGTGGTAGAGCACCCCCTCGCTGCCGACCGGGACGGGCTCGGCCAGCTCCGCGAGTGCGTCGACCGACCGGCCGCCGGCGACCGTGTCGGCCGCCCACTCGAGGCTGGGCGTGCCGGCGTTCGAGCCGATGGCGTAGGTCCACAGCCCGTCGAGCCCGAGCGCCATCTGGATGCCCGAGGCGTCGTCCTGCGGGCCGTCGACGAGCACCTGGTGGGTGAGCGAGGTGCCGAGCGTGACCGCCGCGTCGCCGGCGGTCGCGGCGCCGCTGCCCAGCGCCGACGCCGGAACGTCGAACGCACCGGAGACGACCGGGAGGCCCGCATCAAGCCCGGTCGCGGCCGCGGCGGCGTCGGTCACGTGACCGACGACCTCCGTCGGCGCCGCGAGGCGGGGGAGGACGTCCGCCACGCCGGAGAGCCCCACCCGGTCGAAGACGGCCGGCTCGTACTCGGCGGTGGTGTCGAGATAGGGCACCGTCGCCTCGCTGTGGTCGATGCTCCGCTCGCCGGTGAGCCGGAACTTCAGCCAGTCCTTGCACGAGAGCACGGTGTCGACGCGCTCGAACTCCGCGGGGCGCTCGCGGGCGAGCCAGGCGAGTAGCGGCAGGCTCATCCCCGGGTAGGGCGCCGAGCCGCACTGCTCGACGATGGCCGCGAGCGTCCCCGACGCCTCCCACTCATCGAGGAGCGGGGCGGCGCGGCTGTCCGACCACAGCACCGCGTTCCGGGCGGGCTCGCCGTCGGCGGTGATCGCCCACAGCCCGTCGCCCTGGCCGGTGACCCCGAGACCGACCGGGTCGGCCCCGTCGGGGAGCTGGTCGGTCACCTCGCCGAGCGCCGCGGCGGTCGCCTCCCACACCGCATCCATGTCCTGCTCGACCTGGCCGGGGGCCGGCCGGAGCGTCTCGGTCCCGCGGGCCGCGCTGGCGAGTTCGGCGCCGTCCGGCGCGAACGCGACGGCCTTCACCCGCGACGTGCCGGCGTCGACCGCCAGCAGGACGTCGTCGGTCATCGGCACCTCCCGGGGCGTCCCGGTCGGCGCCAGCGAGTGGACGGGGAGACGGGTGCGGACATGCTCACCTCCGGGGAGTCGGGGTCACAGCGAGCAGCCGGTCGCCTCGCAGGGCCGGATGGCGTCCGGTCCCTCGACCTTGCTGAGCAGTTCGATCCCCGGGATGGGGTCGCCGGAGACGATCTCGCCGGTCCAGACGGGGTTGACCGACTGGTGGTCACACGCCCGGAACGAGGTGTCCCCGAGCACGGTCGTCATCTCCAGGCCCTCCAGGGTCTCGCGGACCTGGGTGGGGTCGCTGGTCCCGGCGGCCTGGATGCCGCGGGCGGCCATCCGGACCAGGTCGTACCCCACGCGGGCGAAACTGCCCGGCACGCCGTCGTGGGCGCTGCTGTAGGCGTCGACGAACTGGGCGTTGTCGCCGGTGTCCAGCTGTGCGTTGTACAGCGTCGAGGAGTAGGTGCCGACCGCCGTCTCGCCCAGCGCCGCCCGGCTCACCTGCGCGAACAGGGCGGTCCCGATGATGTCGACCTCCTCCTTGAGCCCGGCGTTGCTGGCCTGCTTCATGAAGTTCACCAGGTCGGCGCCGGTCTCGGGCAGCGCCACCACCTCCGCCTCGGAGTTGGAGATCTGGCTCACCTGCGGGCCGTAGTTGGTGGTGCCCTTGTCCGGCATGGTGCGCCCGACGATGTCGACGTCCAGCCCGAGCGCGTCGATGCGGCGCTCGATCTGGTCGATCGCGGAGCTGCCGTACGCGTCGTCGGTGGTGTGGAGCCACCACGTGTCCCCCAGCTCCTTGGCGGCGAAGTCCACCAGCCCCGCCATCTGCTGGGCAGCGTTGGTCTCGTAGCGGAACGTGTTGGCGTTGCACTCGCTCCCGGTGAGCTCCACTGTCGCCGCGCCGGACATGTACACCGCCTGCTGCTGGCTGACGTAGTCCGCGACCGCCAGCGCGACGGAGCTCTCCAGCGCTCCGGCGACGTACTGGGCGCCGTCCTCCTCGATCACCTTCTCGACGCGCTGGCGGCCGGTCGCCGGGTCGGTCTGGGTGTCCTCGTACACCGGGTCGATGGTGAAGTCGAACGCGTCGCTGTCGTTGACGAACTGGACGCCCAGCTCCGCGCCCCGGCGCTGGGCCTGCCCCAGCGGCGCCGAGGGACCGCTAGTCGGCACCAGGATACCGAAGGTGACGCTCCCGATGTCCTCGGCGCCGTCGCTGGTGGTCGTCGTGCCGCTTCCGCCGTCACCGCTCGTGGTCGTGTCGTCGCCGCCGTCGCCGCCGTCCGAACGCTCCTGGACACAGCCGGCCAGCGCCGTCGACGCCGCCAGCCCGGTCCCCGCGACGTAGTTCAGCACCTGCCGTCGGTTCAGCCCGTCCCGGGCAGCCGTCTCCCCGCCCTCCCCGGCGGACCCCTCGGTGGATGACATGTCCGCCGATACCGGCGGTCGGAGTGTAAAGGGTACTGTTATCGGCGGAAACGGGCACTGGCTCGCCCCCGCCGTGGCTGGCTCAGAGGTCGACGCCCAGGTGCCGATCCAGCACCGCGCTGTTCCCCCGGAGCGCGTCGCTGGCGCTCTCGTGGACGATGCGGCCGTTGCCCATCACGTACACATAGTCACAGACATCCAGCGCGACCTGGACGTTCTGCTCGACCAGCAGCACCGTCAGCCCGCGCTCCCGCAGGTCCCCGACCGTCTCGACCACCTGCTCGATGACGTACGGCGCCAGCCCCTCGGTCGGCTCGTCCAGCAGCAGACAGCGGGCGTCGCTCACCAGTGCCCGCGCGATGGCGAGCATCTGCTGTTCGCCGCCGCTGAGCGCGCCGCCGGGGTCGGTCTCGCTGGCGGCCAGGTTGTCGAACGCCCCCAGCACCTCGTCGATCTCCCGGCCGTACGGGCCGTCGCCCCCGGCCAGCGCCGCCAGCTCCAGGTTCTCGCGGACGGTGAGGCTCCGGAACACCCGCCGTTCCTCCGGGACGAGCGCTACCCCCCTTCGGGCGGTCTCCTCCGGTCCCGCGGCGGTGATGTCGGCCCCGTCGTAGCGGACCGTGCCGCTCCGGGGCGCGAGGTCGCCGGTGACGGTCCGGAGCGTGGTCGTCTTCCCGACGCCGTTGCGACCGACGAGCCCGACCACCTCGCCGTCGCCGACCGAGAGGCTCACTCCCTCCAGCACCGTCGTCGCGCCGTAGCCGGCGACGACGTCCTCGACCTGCAACAGGGGGGCGGGCCGCTCCCCGCTCACGGCGTATACCCCCCCAGGTAGGCCGCCTGGACGGCCTCGTCGGCGGCGATCTCCGCGGGCGTGCCGGTCGCGATCGCCGACCCGCCGTTGAGCACGGTGATCCGGTCGGACACCCGCATCACCAGGTCCACGTCGTGTTCCACGAGGACGACCGTCGTCTCGCCGAGCACGTCCTCGATGAGGTCGATCGTCGCGTCGGTCTCGTCGGCGCTCATCCCTGCGGTCGGCTCGTCCAGCAGCGCCACCGCCGGGTCGGTCGCGAGCACCAGCCCCAGCTCCAGCCGGCGGCGGTCGCCGTAGGACAGCGTGCTCGCCCGGGCGTCGGCGAGGTCGCCCAGCCCGATGCTGTCGAGCACCGCCGCCGTCCGCTCGTCGACGTCCGCGAGCCCTCTAGTGTCGGCGAACAGCCGCTGGACGGCCGACAGCTCGTCGAGCCGGGTCGCCTGGGCCGCGAGCCGGACGTTCTCGCGGACGCTCAGCCCGTCGAACACGGTCGTCAGCTGGAACGACCGTGCCAGCCCGGCGGCGACCCGCTCGGCCGGCCCCAGGCCGGTTATGTCCCGGCCGAGCAGCGTGATCGAGCCGGCGGTCGGCGCGAGCGCGCCGCTGACGAGGTCGAACAGCGTCGTCTTCCCCGCGCCGTTCGGGCCGATGAGGCTCCGGAACTCGCCGCGCTCGACGGCGAGGTCGACCCCGTCGACGGCGGTGAACTCGCCGAACGTGCGGGTCAGCCCCTCCGTGCGGAGCACGGTGTCCCCGTCCTCCCGGGGGGTGGCGGTGTCGGCGGCCTCAGTCATCGCTCCGCACCTCCCCGTCGGCGAGCGAGCCGTCCTCGGGCGCCCGGGCCGAGCCCGCGAGCTGGCCGGGCAGCGACACCAGCCCCTTCGGGAGGAAGAGGACCACCGCCACGAACAGCGCCCCGAGCAGCAGCCGCCACCACGGGACGACCGCCGAGAGCTGCTGCTGGAACAAGGTGAACACGGCGGCGCCGAGCATCGGCCCGTACAGCGTGCCCGAGCCGCCGAGGATGGCCATGATGATGCCGTTGCCGCTGTTGATCCAGTTCATCAGCGTCGGCGAGACGAACCCGCTGTGCAGCGCGAACAGCGCGCCGGCCAGCCCCGCCAGCGCCCCGCTGATGACGAACGAGCGGCGCTTGAACGCCTGCACCCGGTAGCCCAGAAAGCGGGCCCGCCGCTCGCTCTCCCGGACCGACTGCAGCACCGACCCGAACGGGGACCGCAGCACCCGCCGGACGGCGAGGTAGGCAAGGACGACCACCGCCAGCAGGAAGTAGTAGAACAGCGAGTCGCCGGTGAACGCCAGCGGCTCGATGCCGATTATCACCTCACTGAACCGGACGCCCACAGGACCGAGCCCGTAGAACGGCTCGGGCGCGCCGAACAGCCCGTTGCTGCCGCCGGTGACGTCCAGTTTGAAGATCGCCTCCTGGGCGATCTCGGCGAACGCCAGCGTGATCATCACGAAGTACACCCCCGAGACGCGGATGGCGAGGTGGCCGACCACCCACGCCGCGAGCGCGGAGGCGACCACCGCCAGCCCCAGCGCGACGAACGCGGAGGGCGAGACGTGAATCAGCGCCAGCAGCACCGTGTACGCGCCGAGTCCGTAGAACAGCGCGTGGCCAAGCGAGATGAGCCCGGTGAACCCGAGGACGACGTCCAGGCTCAGCGCGAACAGTGCCCACACGAGCGCCGTGATCAGCAGCGAGACGACCGCCCCCGAGTACAGCACCCCCTCGAAGACCGGCACGAGGGCGAGCAGGCAGAGCACGGCGGCGCCGAGGTACCGCCGGGTACGGGCGTCGAGGACGCCGCCGTCAAGGCCGCCGACGAACGCGCTCGGCTCCCCCTGGTCGGCGCCGAAGCGGTCGGTCGTCCGGCCGAACAGCCCCTGCGGGCGGGCGAGCAGGACGCCGATCATCAGCAGGAAGATGACGACACCCTGGAGCGCCGGCAGCACCGTCCCGACGGCGCTCTGGACGATGCCGACCAGCAGGCCGCCGGCGACCGCGCCCCGGAAACTCCCCAGCCCGCCGAGCACGACGATGACGAACGCCGGGATGATGACGGCGTTGCCCATCCCGAGGCTGACGTTCTGGTAGCCGCCGAGCACGACCCCGCCGAACGCCGCCAGCGCCGCCCCGAAGCCGAACACGACGGTGTAGTAGCGGTCGATCTCGATGCCGAGGTTCCGGACCATCCCGCGGTCCTCGGCGCCGGCCCGGACGACCAGCCCGAACCGGGTGTACTGCAGCAGCGCCCACGTCAGCAGCGCCAGCCCCGCGCCGGCGGCGATCATGAAGTAGCTGTACAGCGAGTAGGAGAACCCGAACACGGTGACGGCGCTGTCCAGCACCGCCGGCGGGGAGAACAGCTTCGGGTCGGTCCCCCACACCAGTTTCTTCAGGTCGTAGATGATCAGCAGCAGGCCGAAGGTGAGCAGTATCTGAGCGAGGTCGCCCCGGCCGTACACGCGCCTGATGGTGAGCCGCTCGAGGCCCGCGCCGAGCACGCCCACGATGAGGGGAACGGCGACAAGCGCGATCCAGAAGCCGCCCTCGCCGAAGCCGACCACCAGCGAGAACGCGAAGTACGCCCCCAACGCGAGCAGTTCGCCGTGGGAGATGTTCAGCACGTCCATCACGCCGAACACGATCGACAGCCCGGCAGCGACCAGTACGTACACGAAGCCGATGGTGAGCCCGTTGAGGAGAACGTCCAGCAACTGGGTCGCCGAAACCATCCGAATCGTCCGGGATGTGCGCCCATCAGTCGATAAAGCTGTCGAGGACGGCCGGGTCCCGGACCCGCCGGGGGCGCGAAGCGGGCGGGCGCGGGCGCCCTCAACAGCGGGAGTCAGCAGTCCTGGCCCGGCGTGACCTCGTAGCCCAGCGTCCCCTGTTCGTGCAGTTCGAAGCAGACGCCGATACAGGGCGCCGCGACGCCCGCGTACTCAGAGGGGTCGACGTGGATCCACTGGTCGTCGGCCCGGAACCGGACCGTGTAGCGGCCCGGCCCGTCGACGGGGGCGTCCGAGCGCACCGTCGCTCCGTCGCCGGTGCCCAGCCGGTAGCTCTCGGCGGACACCTCCTCGCCGTCGCGTTCGACGAGCACGGTGATGTCGAACGGCTCCGTCCGCTCGTTGACGAGGCGGATCCAGGCGATCCGCTTGCGTGGGGGGTCGTCGAGAGCGAGACAGCCGCCGAGGGGGACGCTCGCACACAGCGCGAGGAGGGCGCGTCGCTTCATCGGCGGGGCTGGTGGCCGCACGCTCAAAAGAGCGGGGGAGGGTACAGTCGGCGTTTGGCCCCACTGCACGGCTGGAGCGGGAACCGCTCGTATCTTTTCAACATTATAGTATCATATTTTATAATTTTTAGCCACCACCGGTCTGGGTCGGGACTCTCGCCCGCCCAGCCGTGGAGAGCCGACCGGGTCGCTCACGAGTGCCAGTAGCGCGTTCGAAGCGTTCCAGAGCTCTTCAGACGCCAGTTATCGACCCATAAAGGTTGGACACCCACGAGAGCGGTCGTGTGGAGGGTCCGGAGGCCGCAAGTTCCAGCCTGAGCCGCTACGAGAGCCGTTCGCGGCGAACGTGGCGACCGTCTCTGGAATCATCTCCCAGCGCGTGGGCGGGCGAGATCCGTGTCGGTAGCCGGCGCCACCGTCGAACAAACACTTTCTATATACTACGCCGTAACAGATACTTTCTTGTGATTTTCTGGGAGAGGACAGCGCCACCAGGTGTCGCCGCGTCACCTCCGTCGAGCAGAACATACATACCGGCCGGCCGAGTCCGTGCTGGCATGCGATTCGCCGTCAACGTGCCGACCAGTGCCGGGAGCTCGGAGTACTCGACGCTGGCGAGGTGTGACAGGATCTCCTGGCCGGACCAGCGCGACTACGGCGCGTTGCTGGGCGACCTCGGCTACGACGGCATCGGCGTCCCGGACCACCTGATGACCGGCGACGGCGCCACGACGGAGTGTCTCACCACGCTCACGGGGCTGGCGGGGGTCACCGACAGCGTCACGCTGTTCCCGAAGACGGTCAACAACGAGCTCCGGCACGGCCCGCTGCTGGCCAAGACCTGTGCGACCGTCGACCAGATCAGCGGCGGCCGGCTGAAACTGGGGATGGGCGCCGGCTGGAAGGCCGACGAGGCCGAGGCGTACGGCTACGACTGGCCGGGCGCACCGGACCGGCTGCGGTCGATGGAGGAGACTATCGAGGCCACGAAGCGGCTGTGGACGGAGGAGCGCGTCGACTACGACGGCGACTACCTCACCCTGGAGGGAGCCGTCTGCACGCCCCACCCGGTCCAGGACCCCCGGCCGCCGATCATGATTGGGGGCGGCGGCGAGGAGTTCACCCTCCGGATCACCGCCAAGCACGCCGACGAGTGGAACTACTGGGGGTCGGTCGAGCTGATGGAGCACAAACTGGACGTGCTGGCCGACCACTGTGACACGTACGGCACCGACGCCGACGCCATCGACACCTCGTGGTTCGCGCGCTGTATCGTCCGCGAGACCGAGGCGGAGGTCGAGGCACTGCTCGACGAGGTGCCGCGGTTCCGGGACCCCGACCCGGACGACCCCCTGAGCGAGTACAACAACCTCATCGGCACCCCCGAGACCATCGCCGCCGAGCTCGAGAGCTACCGCGACCTGGGGGTCGACGAGGTGGACCTGGAGTTCGTCGACTTCCCAGAGGCGACCGGGCCGGAGCTGTTCGCCGACGAGGTGATGAGTCAGTTCTGAAGCGCCCGCCGGGCCGCCCGAAGGTCGGCGACGACGGCCGTCCGGGCGCGCTCGAGCTGGAGCCGCAGGAACCGCTCCTCGTCGCCCGACAGCGCCGGGAGCCGCTCGACCGGGGCCAGCCGGGGGTACGGGGGCCGGCTCACGGCGGGGTCCTGCTCGAAGCGGCCCTCGCTGGCGAGGTTGAGCCGGGTGAGCGCCCGCACCGCCTCGACAGCGGCCTCCCGGTCGGCCCCCTCCAGGGCCCGCTCCAGGGCGTCCAGCTCCGCCAGCACCGGCGAGAGGTCGAACCCGCCCGTGCCGTCGTACGCCCGGAGCAGCTCGCGGTGGTGCTCGACGGTCGCCGGCGCGTCCAGCGGCGCCGGCTCGGTCGCGAGCCGCGCGGTCGCGAGGGTGTACACCTGGGTGTCCCGCACCAGCACGTCCCGGTCGGCCTTGTCGAGGGTGTCCGTCGAGAGGTGCCACGCGTCGGCGTGCCCGCCCGACCCGCCCACGGGGTGATAACCCCGCTCCTCGCGGACCGACTCGGGGATGCCCGACTGGAGGGACATCCCCGGGATGCCGAGGTTGTTGAACGAGTAGTCGCCGGCCCGTGGGGGTCGGTGTTTCTCCGTCGGCTTGCCCGTGACGTCGCCGATGGCGTCGGCCGCCACGTCGTGTACGGCGGCGGTCCACTTTACGCGGTCGCGGAACTCGGTCGCCCCGGCCACCCCCGGCGAGTCGACGTTGACGTGCGCGAGACAGCGCTCGGCCAGTGCGTCGGCGAACTCGTCGGCGAACCACGTGGAGCCGGCGTACCGGCCCGTCGAGTGGCCCGGCCACCACGCCACCCACACGTCCCGGCGGAGCTGGTCGCTGTGGGCCGCGAGCACGCGGGCGGCCTCCAACAGCGCCGCGTCGCCGGTCGCGTTGTCGGTGACGCCGACGTCCCAGGAGTCGAGGTGGCCGTGCAGCAGCACGAACTCGTCGCTGTCGGGCGCGGCCTCGCCAGGGATGCGGGCGTGGACCAGCGGGCAGGCGACCCAGCCGGTGTCGGTGCTGCAGTCGAGGGTGACCGTGGCGCCCGTCCCGGCGCGCTCGATCAGCTCCCGGCCCTCCCGTTTCGAGACGTTCGCGACGGGCAGCGCCGGGCGGCGGTCCCGGCCGTCGTAGGGGGGCGCACCCCCCCAGACGGGGGTGACGATGCCGTGGTGGGGCTCGCGCTCGTGGGGGTGGATGCCGAGGAACCCCTCGGCGCCGCGCTCGGCCAGTTCGTCGATGGCGCTGATGGGGATGATCGACTCGCTGGTCACGACCGTGCTCGAGAGGTCCTCGGGGAGGCCGTCCAGCGACACCGACAGCATCGCCTCGAGGCCGTCGGCCTCCTCGTCGTTCTCGGAGTACACCAGCTCGCCGGAGACGGTCGCGTCGGCCGCGAACGCGACGGTCTTGGCCGTCTCGGAGCGCCAGCCATCGTCGGCTTCCACCGACGCCCCCTGGGGGGTGCTCAGGTACAGCTCCGGCTCGTGGGTCTCGTGGTCGATGCCGTGGGCCGCGAGCCGGTCGGTCAGGTACGACGCCGCCGCCCGCTCGTCGGCGGTGCCCGACACCCGCTCCAGGTCGGCGAACCGCTCGACCAGCGCCCACGGCTCCTCGCTCGACACCGAGTCGACCACCGAGCGGTCCAGCCCGGAGACCGCCGGCGCTCCCGCCTCGTAGAGGTTCGAACTCATCCACCGGACCGTGCAGGGGCCCATTAATGACTCTGCGGGTCCTTCTAGCCGGCCGCTGACCGACTGGTAACTAACCGCATACACGCAGACACACACAGTACCCCCTGTCGTGCTGTGAGAGACATATCCCGGTCGCTCTCAGCGGAATAATATATTCTTTGTTATATGAACGCTGTCCGCAATTTCCGTCCAGTGAGAGTGTGAATCGCCGGAAAGCAGAACGCCCCTACCGCGGCTGACACAAAGATATAAGTGACGTAACGGTACACTATACTCCATATGGGCGACGATAACTGGCAGGACAAGCGCCGGGCGTTCCTGAAGACGGCGGCTGCCGCGGGGACGATCGGTCTCGCGGGGTGTACCGGCGGCGACGGCGGCGATGGCGGTGACAGTGGTGGCGACGGCAGCGACGGTGGCAGTGACGGCGGCGACGGCGGGGACAGCACGACGACCACCGCGGGCCAGCCCAAGGAGGGCGGCACCCTGAACGTCGCGCAGGTGTCCTCGCCGGTCGAGCTCGACCCCGTCAACAACAACGGCGGGAACTACTCCATCATGATCAAGTCGAAGGTGTACAGCTCGCTGTTCGACTTCGACGCGAACACGAACATCACGCCGCTGCTGGCGACGGAGATCCCGGAGCTGACCGACGGCGGGACGGAGTTCACGATCAACATCGACGAGCGGGCGACGTTCCACAACGGCGACCCGGTGACCGCCGAGGACGTGAAGTACAGTTTCCTCCAGCCGGTGCGCGAGAGCACGAGCTGGGCGTCGAACTTCAGCATCATCGACTCCATCGACGTCGAGGACGAGACGACGGCCCACTTCACGCTGAAGCGGCCGTACAAGCCGATCCTGTACGCGATGGAACACCCCATCGCGCCGAAGTCCATCCGCGAGGAGGACCCCGAGGCGTTCGGCACGGAGACGATCGTCGGCTCGGGCCCGTTCGAGGTGACCGACTTCCAGGAGGGCGAGGTGACCCGCCTGGAGGGGTGGGACGACTACTGGGGCAACTCCTCGCCGTACCTCGACCAGGTGAACATCACGCCGATCAACGAGGCGACCACCCGGATCACCCAGCTCCAGACCGGCAACCAGGACATCATCCGGTCGGTGCCGCCGAAACTGTTCAACACCGTCGACAACCAGCAGGACAGCGGCGTCGTCTCCGGGCCGGGGCTGAGCTACCAGTTCGCGGCGTTCAACCAGAACGAGGGCGAGTGCGCCAAGCGGGACGTCCGGCTGGCGATCGACCACTGTGTCGACCTAGACTCGGCCGTCGAGAAGTTCGTCCAGCCGGCCGGCGAGCGGCTGTACAGCCCCCTGCCGACCGCCGTCGCCGAGGCGTGGGACATGCCCGTCGAGGAGTGGCAGAACAGCTGGTCGGAGAAGGACATCGACCGGGCCAAGGAGCTGTTCGAGCAGGCGGGCGTGCCGGACGACTGGGAGTGCAAGATCCTCGTCTCCTCGACGGAGTTCCGCCGGCAGATGGCGGTGTCGATCGCCAACGGCATCCAGGAGGCCGGCTACGACGCCTCGGTGCAGTACATCGACTTCTCGCAGATGCTGGAGGTGTACAACTCCGGCGACGCCTCGCGGCTGAACATGTACCTGCTGGGCTGGACGCGGGCGCCCGAGCCCGACCGGTTCCTGTACGAGCTGCTGTACATCGACGGCGCGTTCCAGGGCCAGTACTACGAGAACGAGCGGTTCAACGAGCTGCTGGAGATGGCCCACACGGAGACCGACCGCGACGCCCGCCGGGAGATGTACATCGAGGCGATCAACATCTTCATCGAGGACCGCGTCCACCTGCCGCTGTACACGACGAAGATCGCCATGGGCGTGAACAACCGGGTGCAGGACTTCGAGCCGGTCCCCATCTCGACGAAGAACCCGTACCTGTTCGGCGAGCGCCTCGGCACCAACGCCGACGTGGAGGGGAACAACGTCTGGGTGGACAGCTGACGACGGCTCCCCTCCCCCGTCATAAATGTCACGTATCCGATACACAATCCGGAGGCTCGCCCAAACGGTCCCCGTCCTGGTCGGCATCACCTCGATAACGTTCTTCCTCATCCACGCGATGCCGGGGAGCCCGGTGGAGGTGATGCTCGGGCCGACCGCCAGCGAGGAGCTGATCGCCGAGGCTCGCGCCCAGTACGGCTTCGACCAGCCGCTGTACGTCCAGTACCTGAGCTACCTCTGGTCAGCGGTGCAGGGCGACCTCGGCACCAGCCTCCACTACGGGGTGCCGGTGACCACGAAGATCCTCGAGCGGCTGCCGGTGACGCTGCTGTTGCTGGCGTCCAGTTTCACGTTCGCGCTCGGCATCGCGGTGCCCCTGGGGGTGCTGGCCGCCAAGCGCCGCAAGAAGCCCGCCGACCACGTCTCGCGTGTCGTCTCGCTGATCGGCGTCAGCACCCCCAACTTCTGGATCGGGCTGGTGCTGATCATCGTGTTCACCTACCGGCTTGACCTGCTGCCGGCGACCGGGCTGGTGTTGCCCTGGCGGCCGCCCTCGGAGGTGTCCGGCGCCAGCACCACGCTCGACGTGCTCGTCGCCTCCGCGAGGACGCTGATCATGCCGACAATCGCCCTGGGGACCCTCCAGATGGCCGCGGTGACGCGCATCGAGCGCTCCTCGATGCTGGAGGTGCTCAACCAGGACTACATCGGCCTGGCGCGGGCGTTCGGAGTGAAAGAGGGGACCATCCTCCGCAAGCACGCGTTCAAGAACGCCCAACTACCGGTGGTCACCATCGTCGGCCTGCAGCTCACCTCCTCGCTGGGCGGGGCGGTGCTCACCGAGACCGTGTTCAACATCAACGGGATGGGGCGGCTCATCATCCAGGCGATCCGGGCACAGGACTTCCCGCTGATTATGGGGACGACCCTATTCTTCGGGTTCATGTTCGTCATCGGGACGCTGATCACCGACCTGATATACGGCTACCTGGACCCGCGGGTCACCTACGAGGGGGCCAACTGAGATGGCGACCGGGAGCTCCACCGCGGGCGACAGCGAGGAGGAGTTCGAGGCCCGGGTCGGCCTGCGGTACACAGTAGAGCGGATCCTCGACGACACGAGCGCCCGCATCAGCCTGTACGTCGTCGTGCTTATTACGGCGGTCGCGACGTTCGCGTTCGTCGACTCGACGCTGCTGGACTACTACGTCGCCAACACGTACTGGCACAACCCGCTGTCGGCGTCCGCGAGCGCGCGGCCGCTGTTACCGCCGGTCGGGCTGACGAACGAGTTCGGCACCGGCACCTGGGTGTACCCGCTCGGCACCGACACCCGCGGGCGGGGGATTCTCGTGCGGCTGGTGTACGGCAGCCGGGTCGCCATGCAGGTGGCGCTGGTGTCGACCGTGCTGGGGATGGTGCTGGGCTCGGTCGTCGGGGCGGTCGCCGGCTACTACGGCGGCTGGACCGACGACGTCCTGATGCGGTTGGCCGAGGTGGTGTACTCCATCCCGTTCCTGGTTCTGGTCATCGCGTTCATGACCGTGTTCGGGCGGGACCTCACCATCGCGATGATCGGCGTCGGGCTGATCACGGTGCCCATCTTCGCGCGGCTCATCCGCTCGGAGGTGCTGAGCGTCCGCGAGGAGACGTACGTCGAGGCGGCCCGGGCGGCCGGGGTCCGGGACAGGGACATCCTGCTGCGCCACGTCATCCCCAACAGTTTCGCGCCGGTGGTCGTGCAGGCGACCCTCCAGATGGGGACGAACATCCTCATCGTCGCGGGGCTGTCGTTCCTGGGGTTCGGCGCCCAGCCGCCCACCCCCTCGTGGGGGCAGATGCTGTCCCAGTCGCGCAACTACATGCTCCCGAACCCGTGGTTCAGTATCTGGCCCGGGCTGGCCATCCTCGTCACCGTGATGGCGTTCAACGTCATCGGCGACGGGTTCAGGGACACGCTCGACCCGAGGCTGAACGACTGACATGTCAGATGAACTACTCAGCGTCGAGAACCTGAAGGTGCAGTTCGAGACCGTCGAGGGCGTCGTCCGGGCCGTGGACGGCATCTCCTTCGACGTGCGCGAGGGCGAGACCGTCGGGCTCGTCGGCGAGTCCGGCGCCGGCAAGTCCGTCGCGCTCTCCAGTGTGCTCCGGCTGGTCGACTCGCCGGGCCGGATCGTCGCCGGCGAGGTCACGTTCCGCGACGAGACCATCGTCGGCTTCGAGGACGACAGTTCCGGCAACCCGGTGCCCAGAGAGGAGATGCTCACCGACCGGGAGATGCGCGAGCGCATCCGCGGCCGGGAGATCGCGACGATCTTCCAGGACCCGATGGAGAGTCTCAACCCCGTGTTCACGGTGGGCGAACAGCTCCAAGAGTTCATCGAGATCAACCGCGACCTCCCGCCGAAGGACGCCCGGGACCTGGCGATCGACACGCTCCGGGAGGTGGACATCCCTCAGCCCGAGGACCGGTTCGACGACTACACCCACGAGTTCTCCGGCGGGATGCGCCAGCGGGTGCTCATCGCGATGGCGCTCGCCTGCGACCCGTCGCTGATCCTCGCCGACGAGCCGACGACGGCGCTGGACGTCACCGTCGAGGGGCAGCTGCTCAACCTCATCTCCGAGCTCCAGGACGACTACGGCACCAGTTTCGTGTGGGTCACCCACGACCTGGCGGTGGTGGCGGAGATCTGCCAGCGGGTGAATGTGATGTACCTCGGCGAGATCGTCGAGCAGGCGCCGGTCGACGACCTGTTCCACGACACCCAGCACCCGTACACGGAGGCGCTGCTGGACTCGGTCCCCCGGCCGGACCGGACGACCGAGGAGCTGACGCCGATAAAGGGGGTGATGCCGGAGGCGATCAACCCGCCGCCCGGCTGCCGGTTCCACACCCGCTGTCCGGAGGCCCGGGAGGCGTGTCGGGCCACGAACCCGTCGCTCAAGGAGGTCGGCGGCAAGCAGGGCCACCGGGCGGCGTGTCTGATCCACGACGCCTTCGCGGCCGACTACGAGGACAGCGATCCCATCCAGCAGGACGAGGGGTCGTTCGGCGAGCAGCTCCGCTCGGCGGGTGGTGTCGATGAGTGACGCCGCCGACCCGCTGGTCCGGGTCGAGGGCGTGAAGAAGTACTTCGACGCCTCGGGCGGCCTGTTCGGCGGCTTCCAGGTGGACCTCGACGGCGGGTTCCCCGTCCAGTACGCCCCCCGGGAGGTGAAGGCGGTCGACGACGTCTCCTTCGAGATCCGCAAGGGCGAGACCCTGGGGCTGGTGGGGGAGTCCGGCTGCGGGAAGTCGACGCTCGGGCGGACGGTGCTGCGGCTGCTCCAGCCGACCGAGGGGAACATCTACTTCAAGGGGCAGAACGTCGCCGACCTCGGGAAGGAGGAGCTGCGGCGCACCCGCCAGGAACAGCAGATCATCTTCCAGGACCCCGGCTCCTCGCTCAACCCGCGGATGAAGGTCGGCCCCATCATCGAGGAGCCGATGAAGGCCCACGGGCTCCACGACCCGGCCGGCCGCGAGGAGCGGGCCCGGGAGCTGCTGGAGACGGTCGGGCTGGACCCGCGCCACTACAACCGCTACCCCCACCAGTTCTCCGGCGGCCAGCAACAGCGCATCAACCTCGCGCGGGCGCTGTCGGTCGACCCGGAGTTCATCGTCTGCGACGAGCCCACGAGCGCGCTGGACGCCTCCATCCAGGCGCAGGTGCTGAACACGATGCGGGAGCTCCAGGAGGAGTTCGACCTCACCTACCTGTTCATCAGCCACGACCTCTCGGTCATCCGGCACATCTGCGACCGGGTCGCGGTGATGTACCTCGGGCAGATCGTCGAGCTGGGGGAGAAAGAGGAGATCTTCGAGCACCCCAAACACCCCTACACCCGGTCGCTGCTGTCCTCGATACCGGTGCCCGACCCCCGGCTGTCGGGCGACCGCGAGGTGCTCCAGGGCGACGTGCCGGACCCGGCGGACCCGCCCTCGGGCTGTCGGTTCCGGACCCGGTGTCCGGAGCTGATCGCGCCGGAGGGGTACGCGTTCGGCGACGGCGAGTGGGAGGCGGTCCGGGCGTTCATGCGCGCGGTCGCCCGCCGCGAGTTCGACCCCGACGACCGATCGGCGGTCGAGGAGAGCTACTTCGGCGGCGGGCTCCCCGGCGGCGAGGCGGGCGAGGTCGTCGACGAGGCCGTCGGCATGGTCGTCGAGGACCGCTGGGAGGCGGCGGAGTCGCTGCTGAGCGAGTCGTTCGCCGAGAACAGCGTCTGCGCCAGGGAGTTCCCCGACTACGAGGCCGAGACCGCGAGCGGCCGCCAGCACACGGTCGCCTGCCACCTCTACTCCGACGGGTAGTTCGCCCGGAGGAACTCCCGGACCCGCCCGAGATACGCCTCGGGGCGGTCCCGGCCCGGCGAGTGACCCGCGTTCTCGAACACGACGAGTTCCGCCTCCGGCAACAGGTCGGCGATCTCGCGGGCGTACACCGGCGGCGCGATCCAGTCGTCGGCGCCCACGGTGACCAGCGTCGGCACGTCCACCCCGGGGAGGTCCTCGGTGTAGTCGATGGTCGGGTGCTCCTCGCTGAAAACAGCGTTGTGGACCTCGTGGTTGAACGTCAGGTCAGCGATACGCTCGCGGGTCGCCTCGGCGTCGAACGCCTCCAGCGAGGGCGCGTACAGCGGCGTGATGCTGTGGAACGTCCGCCGGAAGTCAGCGTCCGAGCGTAGCTCGCCGTCCATCTCGCGGTCGAACGCCGCCTCGGAGATCGACGGTGTGTCGAGGTCGGCCGCCCGGACGTCGGGGATGCGGCTCGCGGCGATCTCCCTGGCCTCGTCGCGGTGCCCGGAGCGGGCCGCGGTCCCCCGGAGCACCATCGCGTCGAGGTGCTCGCCGTGGCGAACGGCGTACTCCTGGGCGACGAACCCGCCGTAGGAGCCACCGACGACCGCGACAGTCCCGAGCCCAAGGGCACGGCGGAGCGCCTCGGCGTCGTCGGCGAACTGCGCGTTCGTGTACGGCGGCGACCGCTCCGAGGCGCCACAGCCGCGGTGGTCGTAGGCGACCAGGTGGAAGCCGTCCTCGACCAGCGGGCGGTAGGTCTCCTTCGCCGTCCGGTGGTCGCTCAGCCCCGGGCCGCCGTGGAACAGCAGCACCGAGGGGTCGGCCGGGTCGCCGAGGGTCTCGCAGTACAGCCGGGCGCCGTTGACCTCCAGCTCCATACCCCGGGAACCGGCCGGGGGACCGTACCGGTTTCGGCACGGGGGACACGAACTGTTTTGTACGCCGGCGCTGTCAACCAGGTGATGTCCGATTCCGAGCCAGCCGCCTACCGTCGGCTCCACGAGCGGGCCGAGCGCGTCGGGGGGCTGGAGACCATCGACAACCTGCTGTTCTGGGACCAGCAAGTGATGATGCCGAGCGGGGGGACCCCGGGGCGCTCGATGCAGCGGGGGCTGGTGTCCTCGCTCCAGCACGAGGCGCTCGTCGGCGACGACGTCGCCGGCTGGCTGGAGGCGGTCGCCGACGCCGACCTCTCGGCCGACCAGCAGGCGGTCGTCCGCGAGGTGCGCCGCGAGCACGAGCGCAAGGCCGCCGTCGACCGCGAGCTCATCGAGGAGACCAACACGGTCGTCTCGGAGGCCAACGACGCCTGGGAGGAGGCCAAGGCCGAGGACGAGTTCGGGACGTTCGCGCCGTATCTCGAGGAGATCGTCGAGCTACGCCGGGAGTACGCCGACCAGATCGACCCCGACGCCGAGCCGTTCGCGGTGATCCTCGGGGAGTACGAGCCGTACGTCGGCGTCGACACCGTCGAGAGCGTGCTGGACGAGCTCCGCGAGCGGCTGGTGCCGCTGATCGAGGAGATCCGCGCCAGCGACGTCGACCCCGGCGGCGCGTTCGTCGAGCACGGCCCGTACGACGAGGACCGCCAGTTCGCCCTCTCGGAGGACGCCCTCTCCTTTGTGGGGTGTGACTGGGACCGCGCGCGCCTGGACACCTCGCCGCACCCGTTCTCGTACGGCAACCGCTACGACATGCGGATCACCACCCGGTTCCACAGCCACTCGCCGATAGACGGGCTGATGAGCTCGCTCCACGAGTACGGCCACGCCACCTACGAGCAGGGGCTCCCCGAGGACGGGTTCCCGGGGCCGCTGGGGCAGTCCCGCAGCCACTCCATCCACGAGTCACAGTCCCGGTTCTGGGAGAACCACGTCGGCCGGTCGCGGGCGTTCTGGGAGCAGTTCCTCCCGGTCGTCCGGAAACACTTCCCGCGGCTGTCGGAGCTGACCCCCGAGGACGCCTACCGGGCCGCCAACCAGGTGTACGAGGACAACCTCACGCGCGTCGAGGCCGACGAGGTCACCTACCACCTCCACATCGTCGTGCGCTTCGAGATCGAGCGGGCGCTGCTCAACGGCGACCTCGACGTCGAGGACGTGCCGGCGGCCTGGAACGACAAAATGGAGCAGTATCTCGGCATCCGCCCGGACACCGACAGCGAGGGCTGTCTCCAGGACATCCACTGGAGCATCGGCCGCATCGGCACCTTCCAGGGGTACACCCTGGGGACGGTGTTCTCCGCCCAGCTCCAGGCCGCCATGGAGGAGGACCTCGGGACGTCCCTGGAGGAGCTGGTCGCGGACGCCCGCTACAGCGACATGCGCGAGTGGCTCGGCGAGGCCGTCCACCAGCACGGCAAGCGCTACCGGACGGACGAGCTGGCGACCGTCGCCACCGGCGAGCCGCTCACCGCGACGTACTTCCTCGAGCGGATCGAGTCGAAGTACAGCGAGCTGTACGAGCTGTGAGCCGGGCGACGGCGGCGCTGGTGACGGGGGCCGCACACGGCATCGGGCGCGCGACCGCCGAGGCGCTGGCCGCGGACGACGCCTACGACGTTGTCGCGTGTCTCGACATCGACGACGCGGTCGAGGACGTCGCCGACGGGCTGGCCGGCGGGCAGGCGTACACCGTCGACGTCGCGGACCACGACGCCGTGGCCGTGGCCGTCGAGGAGGTCGAGGAGCGCGCCGACGTCACGTTCGCGGTCAACAACGCCGGCGTGTCGCGGTACTTCTGGATCGAGGACTTGGAGCCGGCCGAGTGGCGCGAGATTCTCGACATCAACCTCACGGGCCAGTACAACGTCGCCCGGGCGGTGACCCCGCGGATGTTCAGGCGGGGCGAGGGGTCGCTGGTGAACGTCTCCAGCGGCGCCGGCACGCAGGGGAGCGTCTCCGGGGGCGTCCACTACTCGGCGTCGAAGGCGGGCGTGCTCGGGCTCACGAAGGGGCTGGCCAAGCAGCTCGCGCCGAACGTCCGGGTGAACTGCGTCGTTCCGGGGCTGGTGGACACCCGCATCGGCGACCCGGACGGCGACGAGGAGACGGACAACGCCCTCTGGACGGAGGCCGGGAGCGAGCGGATGCTCCGGATGGTGCTGCTCGAGCGGATGGCCGACCCGGCGGAGATCGCGGACGTCATCCGCTTTCTGGGGAGCGAGGCGGCATCCTACGTCACCGGCGCGACGCTGAACGTCGACGGCGGGGTGCGGCTGGCGCCGACCCAGCAGTACCTCATGCCCGACCG
>Ga0207797_1000507_pt1 | contig 30012 bp, 24 predicted proteins | sample PRCRCaboRojoPR_6_FD_187275 | JGI IMG/M metagenome (GOLD analysis project Ga0207797, IMG submission 187275) | Marine sediment microbial community from Cabo Rojo, Puerto Rico - PR CR 10% Liquid 1 (SPAdes) | ecosystem: Environmental > Aquatic > Marine > Coastal > Sediment | place: Cabo Rojo, Puerto... | reverse complement strand
CACGACGATCGTAATGGTGACCCACTCGCCCGCCGATGCCGAGTACAGCAGTCGCACGATCCACCTGTTCGACGGCAAGGTCGTCTCCGAGAACTTCATCGCGCAGGAGTACGCCGCTCACACCGCGTAATTTGTGCACGCTGGGGCGGTCGGCCGTCGGGGCCGCGGGTTGTGGAGACCCGCGGCACGTCGGTTCCTGGATTCTTCGTCGCCGTCGCTCCGGTCCCGGTCGGCACAAGCGTCTCGGCGTCGCGTGTAACGCGAGTGCGTGCTTGACCGATGTCTTTTCCCCTGACGACCTCTATGCCTGAGACCGATACGATCCAGATTCAATTCGTTTGCCTCGGCAACATCTGCCGGAGCCCGCTCGCCGAGGCCGTGTTTCGCCAGAAGGTGCAAGAGGCGGGGCTCGACGAGCACTTCGAGATCGAGTCGTCGGGCACCGGCGACTGGCACGTGGGCGACGCGGCCGACGCCCGCATGCGCCAGACGGCGCACCGCCACGGCCTCTCGCTCTCGGACCATCAGGCGAGCCAGTTCCAGGAAGAACACCTGGAGACGTACGACCACATCTTCGTCATGGACAAGAGCAATCTGAACGACGTCCTTTACTTCGACGAAGACGACCAACACAACGGCAAGGTGCGCCTCTTCCGCGAGTTCGATCCCGAGCCCGGCGACTACCAGGTGCCCGACCCGTACTATGGCGGCCGCGACGGCTTCGAAAACGTCTTCGACATCGTGAACCGCACCGCTCAGACGCTCCTCGAACGCCTCGCCGACGAATACGACCTGGCCGGCGGCAACTGACGTCCTTCCCTCCGGGTGCATCCCACCGGCGACTCCCGAACGGGCGGCTGTGGAGGCGTTGAACGCTTTGGAGGCTCCGAAGGCGTTGAACACCTGGAGTTGAATGCTCGATTCATGGTCGCAGGTCTGCTCCCGTCTCACGCATCTGTTCCTGTGTCCCTCCGCAGAGCATCCATGCCGCCGCAGCGTCCCGTGAGAAATGCGGGATAGCATCCCGCCCACACGCCCTCTCGCCTCTCCGCACCTTCGCCCCCACGCAATCGCATGCTTCCGGACCCGCTCCGCGACACGATCGAAGATCGGCTCGGTGCCTCCATTGCACAGTGCACGTCGGTGAGCGGCGGATGCATCGCCAATGCCTCGCGCCTCGAAACCGACGATGCGCCGTACTTTCTAAAATGGGGGGATGCGAACGTCGCCCGCACCTTTCCCGGGGAGGCGGCCGGGCTCGAAGCCATGGCAGACGCCGACACGTCCCTCGCCATTCCCGAGGTCGTCGAGCACGACACGCCCGACGGCGACCGGCCCGGCTTTCTGGTCATGGACTGGATCAATGCCGGGCGGAAAGGCCGCCGCTTCTGGCAGTCGTTCGGCGCGGGCCTCGCGGAGATGCACCGCCACACCGGCGAGGAGTACGGCTTCTCGATGGACAATTACATCGGCCAACTTCCGCAGTCCAACACCTGGATGACCTCCTGGCCCGCGTTCTTTCGCGAGGAACGGCTGGCGCCGCAGGTCGAGATGGCGCGCGAGAAGGGGCGCTGGCGCAGCGACTGGGACCGCCCGCTCGACGCGCTGTACCGCCATCTGGAGAACCTCCTTCCGGCCCATCCTCCGCCCTCCGTCGTGCACGGGGATCTCTGGAAGGGCAATTTCATGGTGAACGCGGTCGGCACCGCCGTCCTCATCGATCCGGCCACCTACTACGGCCACCGCGAGGTCGACCTGGCCATGTCGGAACTGTTTGGCGGGTACGACGAGGCGTTCTACGCGGCCTACCGGGAGGCCTGGCCGCTGGAGTCCGGCTACGAAGAGCGGCGCGAGATCTACAACCTGTATCATCTCATCAACCACCTCAACCACTTCGGTGCCGGGTATGCCAACGGCGTTGCCTCCACGCTGCAACGCTTTGCGTAAAGGACAGGGAAGGGCGAGCGGGGGGAAGAGGGAGGGGGAGATTGGGCGGGTCCTCCAGTCCCTCGGTCGGAATGCCAACCTGCAATCGCCCGCGGGGATTGTGACACGGTGGGGAACGCCTCATCGCCACAAGAATACTTCGACGGATCGCACATCCTCATCCCTCATTCCCCCTTCCCCGCAGTGCTCACCGTCGCCTTTCAGGGAATTCCCGGCGCGTTCAGCGAAGAAGCCGTGCGCCACGTGTTCGACGCGCCCGACGTGATGGCGTGCGACACGTTCGAGGCGGTGTTTGCGGCCGTCGAGACCGGCTCGGCCGACCGCGCCGTGGTGCCCATCGAGAATGCCGTCTTCGGCAGCGTGCACGTCAACTACGATCACCTGCGTGCGCACGACGTCACGATTGTTGACGAGGTGCACCTGCGCATCCGGCATCACCTCCTGGCTCCGTCCGGGGCCTCGCTCGACACGCTGCGGGCCGTGCACTCGCACCCCCAGGCGCTCGGGCAGTGCCGCACGTCGCTGCAGACGCTGGCGCCGCAGGCCGCCACCGTGTCGGCGTACGACACGGCCGGGGCCGCACGCGACGTGGCCGAGCGCGGCAAGGCGTCGGAGGCGGCCATCGCCTCGCACCGGGCCGCCGACCGCTACGGACTGACCGTGCTGGCTGCCGGCATCGAGGACAACGACCAGAACTACACGCGCTTCCTCGTGCTTGCGACGGCCGGGACCGGGGCACCGTCGCGTCCGGGGGCGCGCAAAACGTCCATCGTCTTTGCCCTGCGCGAGAACGTGCCGGGGGCGCTCTTCAAGAGCCTTGCCGTGTTTGCCCTGCGCGAGCTCGACCTGCTCAAGATCGAAAGCCGGCCGCTTGTCGGTCACCCGGGCCGGTACGTTTTCTACCTCGACATCGACGGCAGCGTCCGCGACGACGCCTTGAACCGGGCGCTCGATCATCTGCGCGAGATCAGCACCGAGGTGCAGGTGCTCGGCTCGTACCCGGCGGGGCCGATGGTGGACGCCAACGGCACGCAGGCGGGGGGAGCGGGCGGTGCGTAGAGGGCAAACCCGGACGCCCGGTCTGCATCCGCAATCGGCGCCTGGTCTGATTGACGCTTCCCGGGGCGTGTTCGTACCTTGCCGGAGGTCTGTATCGCATCATCCGTTCCGCGCGCCATGCTGCCGTATACCGTCCGCGAGGGCCTTGCCAACTTCCGGCGGGCGACGTTTGCCGCCGCCGCCTCCACGAGTGCCATTGCCGTTGCGCTCGTGCTCATCGGCGTCTTCGCCATTGTGGGCTACCAGGCGCAGGAGGTAACGGCGATGCTGCGCGAACAGGCGGGCGAGATGGAGATCTTCATCGAGGAAGACGCCTCCGCCGACGAGCAGCAGGCTCTGCACGCGCGCGCCGAGACCATGCCCGGCGTCGAGCGCACGGAGTTCATCTCACACGAAGAGGCGGCGCAGATTTTCCGCGAGCAGTTCGGCGAGCAGGCCGCGCTGTACGACGATCCCACCTTCCTGCCCGCGTCGGTGAAGGTGTGGGTGCAGCCCGCCTACGCCAACCCCGACAGCATGGCGCAGCTGGCCGACACGTTCGGTGCCTGGACGCATGCCGAGGATGTCGTCTTCAACCGTGATCTGCTCGCCCGGGTGGCCCGCAATCGGCAGCTGGTCACGGCCGCCGGCGCCGCGCTCGCCATCATCGTTCTTCTCGCCGCCACCTTTCTGGTGGCCAACACCATCCGGCTCACGATCTATGCGCGGCGGCTGCTCATCCGCACGATGAAGCTCGTCGGCGCGACCGACAGGTTCATCCGCCGGCCGTTTCTCGTCGAGGGGATTCTACAGGGCCTGATGGGCGGAACGGTCGCGGCCGCGCTTGTGTGGGGCGGCTACCGGCTCTTTCTGCAGCAGCTCGGCCGGCCGCCCGGCGACCCGGAGCTGGAGCTGCTGCTCGTGGGCGGCCTCCTCGGAACCGGCATGCTGCTGGGCTGGCTGGGCGCCTACTTCGCGGCCCGGCGGTTCATCCAGAACGTGGAGCTGCACTGATCATGCTCTGCACCGACCGCGGGCGTCGCGAACAGATCCAGAGGCGCCGTGCACCGTAATAGCCGTGCACCGTAATAGGTCGTCCCCTTCCCGTCCTCTCCCCATTTCTCCCTTTCGACGCCACCATGCGGATCCTTGCTGCTGCAGCCTTCGGATGCCTGCTCCTCCTTTCCGCCTGCGGCCCCTCGCCGGATGCAGACATCGGGCGGACCCACGACGGGGCCTTGCGCCCGGGGGCCATCGAAGTGACGGACTCCCTGACGCGCATCGTTTCGCCCGCCGACCGGCGGCTGGTGTTCGACGGTTTCCGTGGCCGCTTCCGCCTGCAGGGGCGAGACGGCGAAACCGCCGACCTGACGCTCACCAAACGCGGGCGAGGCACCGACTCGACCGAGGCGCGATCGGTCCTGGACGACATCCGGGTGACGGAGACCGGCACCGCCGACACCTATACATTCGAGATCGAGTCGCCGGAGCCGCCGCGCAGTGCTGTAGACGTGGTGGGCACCGTGCCGCATTCGGTGTCGCTGCGGATGAATCAGGAGAGCGGGCGGTTCGATCTGCGGGGCGCTCGAGGCCCGATCGTCGTGCGGCAGCGGTTCGGCGACGTCCGCATACGCGATGCGTCGGAGGAGGTCGAGGTGTCGGTCGAGACCGGGGACCTCACCGTCGAGATGGACGCTGTTCCCCCCGACGCACGGATTTCGCTGCGGACGGCGAACGGGGATGTGCACTTTGCTCTGCCGCCGCAGGCCTCCGTCCAGGTCGACGCTCAGACCCGGTCGGGCGAGGTGCGGGTGCAGGGCCTCACCTTTGCACAGGAGCGCCTCACCCCGGTCGATGCCGGCGCCCGCTACACGGCCCAACTCGGCGGAGGCGACGCCGTCGTGGAGCTGCGCACCGAGAACGGCATCGTCACCCTTGCCGCCGCGGACACGCTCGCGCCCGACACGCCGCGCCCCTCGCCCGCCCTGGCCGACTCTCTCGCGTCGCCGCCCGATACGATGGTGCGCGACACGATGGTGCCCGACACGATAGCGCCCGCTCCGTCCGATACTGCAGCCGTGGATACATCCGCGCTCGACGTGCCGCGTCCGTAGCCTCCGCCCGAGATTCGCGTCAACGGGCCGTAAAAACGGGCCATAACAAACGCCCGGACGGTGGACCCATCCGGGCGTTTCGCGATGTGAAGGGAATCGCCTGCTACTGATTGAGAGCCGGAATCGTTGTCCCGTATTGGCTGTTGATCGCCTCAATCGCGGCGTTTGTCACGACTTCGTGCGCTTCGGCGCTCGGGTGCACCCCGTCGAGGCTAAAGAGGGGTCCGAACGGCCGTTCCGGCGTAAAGTCGTTGCCGGGCACGTCGAACAGCTCGGGGAAGACCGGGATCTGCTGGCGCCGTTCGGGCTGTTGAAAGAGCGCGTTCACGTCCACGTAGGCGTAGTCCCGTTCGCCCGCGGCCTGTTGGATGAAGTCGTTGTAGGCCTGCACAGTCCCCCGCAAGGTCGCAATTTCCTGCGTCTGGAGCACCGACACATTGCGCACGTCGCGGATGGCGTCCTGGATCGGTGGAGGGATGTTGCCCACGCCGCCGAACGACTGGCCCACGGCCTCCTCCACCGTGAGGTCCTGCGCGCAGTTGAGCGTCACCGCCGGCGCATTCGCCCCGAACTGCTGGAACAGCGCACCGGCCACGCTCACGAGGGCCACGCCGTACTGGAACGGGACCAGCATTTGATCCCCCACGCCGCCAAGGTTGGACGGTGCACACGAGTCGGCAACCTGCAGGTTGGGTGGAAGGACCTGTGCCTGCTGCCCCTGCGGAACGACCTGTGCATAGGCGGCTCCCGGCGAGAGGTTCGGCGTGAGCGTGACGTCCACCACGCCGAAGAGCGCGGCGCCTTCCAGGTCCTGCATGCTTTCCAGCTGCGACAGCATGGTGTTGTAGCGCGAAGTGAAGTCCTCCACCGGCGTGATGAGGTCGGTGTTGCCGACCAGGGCAGCACTCAGCACGTCGTTGTTGCCAATCCACGCCGTAACGAAGGTCGGCTGTGCTTCGCGGGCGGCCTCGATCTGGGTGCGTCCGCCGAGGATGAAGCTGGTGAGCGTGTTGGCGTTGGAGGCCTGATCGGTGTTGGAGAGCACGTCGATGACCTCCGCACCGGGGACGGCCACGTTGTTCAGCGTGGTCGGGGCGGGTGCCTCGCGCAGCGAGCACGGCGGGCCGTCGGGGCGCTGCGGTGCAGGGAAAATCTGCGTCAGCGGCGGGGGGCAGCCCGGATTGTTGAGCGCCGGCAGGTTGAACTCCGTGCCCATCTGGCCCGCCAGGAGGTTGGCGAACGACTGCTGCTGGGTGGTCTTGCTAATTCCGTTGGCTTGGAAGCCAGCGGTAATGCTGTTGCCGATGGCCACGTACCGGTCGAAGATCGGCCCGGCATCGGGACGTTCGGACAGGAGGTTCTCGTCGTCACATCCGACCAGTACCAGCGCGGCCAGGAGAAGCGGGAGCGCCCCCCACACGAGGCGGCGACCGAAAGAAGAAGAGAGCGGAATCATATCGATCTAAAAGTGGAGGGTGAGAGTCGTACCGATGAGGTGGGCGCCGAAGCTGTACAGACCGCTGTTCAGTTCCTCGGCCGTGGGATCGGATTCGCCGACGCGGGGATCGCGAACGCGGCCGCGACGGTCGTTCTGAGCGATGTACTGATACGCCACGTCGACCTCGAACAGGGGCGACGGCTGCCAGCCGAAGCCGGCCGTGAATTCGTTGCGGTAGCCTTCCGGGAGCAGGGGCGTCACCGTCTCGTCCGGAGCCGCGGCTCCGTGCGTGATGAGGCCCGCCCGCGCGGTCCAGGCCTCCGTGGCCGCATATTCGGCCCCAAGACGGAGCGCGTGCGTGTCCTCGTAGTTCTCGATCTGCTCCGTGTCCAGCGCGTCGTTCTCGAAGTCGATCGGCAGCACGTCGAACGTCGACCAGTCGGTCCACTGATAGTCGGCCAGCAGCTTGAGGCGCGGTGTCGTCTGCACACTGATGCCGATCAGAAGCTGCCCCGGCATCGTGATTTCCGTTTCGACATCCTGGTCGACGAGCAGTCCACCCTGCTCGAACTGAGGCGCCACGAGGGCATCGACGGGCAGAGCCGTGTTCGGCTGGATCGGGTTGTTCGGAGGCAGAACGAGGCCGGTTTGCAGCTGCGTAAAGGTGGCGTCGCCCTCGTAGTTGAGCTCCACCGGCAGTGTGTAGCGCGCGCCGAAGCGCAGCCAATCGGTCGCTCGCACCTGCACGCCAAAGTTGCCGCCAATGCCCGTCGCGCCCCCAGCGTCCAGCTTGACGTCAGCAAAGGCCGTGTGGAACGGGATGCCGAGCTCGCCAAAGGTCGTCCCCGGCGGGAGCTGATCCGAGGGCACCGTCTGCTGCGAGAGGTCCTGGTGCTGATTGAGCTCAACGGCCCCAATGACGACGTCGAGACCGCCTCCGATTTTGATCCGATCCGTAAGCTGGTAGGCGACGGTCGGCTGGATGTAGATGGACTGCAGCGAGTTGTTGTAGCCGAGAAACCGGCCGTCGAAGTCGCCCGTCGGCCACTCCGTAGACAGGCCGTACGGGACGAACACTCCGATGCCCGCAGCCCAGCGCTCGTTCAGGCCGTACCGCGCGTAGAGATGCGGCACCGGAATGGGATCGTTCTGGATGTCCCACGATTCGCGCGTGCGGTCGGCGGTGAACTCGCCGCCGACGAAGATGGCCGTGACGCCGCCGCTCACGGTCCAGCCGGTCTCACCGACGAGCCCGGCGGGGTTGAAGTACATGGCGGAGCCGTCGTCGCACGTCTCCGCCACACCCGCTCCGGCGCGGCCCATCGTGCACGTTCCCTGCTCGAAAACGCCAAATCCCTGGGCGTAGACGGTTGCGCCTGGAAGCCCTCCCAGAAAGAGCAAAACGCCGGCGACAAAGCTCAAAAAGAAACCGGGCCGCGTCGGCCCGCATCGATCCGTTGGTTGCATCATGGTGCTGTCCGAAGTCAGAAGTGAAGCGCCGAATGAAAGACACGGAAGCGCACGAAACCTCCGGCGCTCGGTTCGCGAAGTCGTTTAACGCCGTTAAGTTACGAAACGATGAAAGAACGGAAAGCCCGTCGCAACAAGATACCGCACAGAGAAAATGAAGCAATCGTAAAATGGCGGCGGCCGTTGGGAGCGCGCACCCCGGCCGCCCCGGCTCATGCATCGTCGGGAAAGGACGGCGGTTCCAGTGGCGGACGCGACCCCGCTCCGTCTCCTTCGGTGATTTCGTAGCTTTCCTCCACGATTTCCTCGACCGCCTTTTCCGTTTCCTCCTCCACGGCCTTGGCCGTCATAACCGGCTCTTCGGGGCGCTCGTCGCGGTGCTCCAGAATGACAAGCGCCGCAATGACGGGCGACGACGTGGCCCCGCCGGCTCCGCCCATGGAGGTGACCTTCACGACCCGCCAGCCGCGTTCGAGTTCGATGTTAAGCTCCTCCAGGCCGTCGTGCCCGTCCGGCCCGGTTCGTATAATGAGTGCCTTCTGCGTCGACTTCATGCTCATGCCGTCGCCGTGGTGAGAGGAACCTGCGCCGTCCTGCATAAACACAGGCAACGGAGCGACGCGCCGTTTGTTGAGCCTCTCGGCCCAAACCATCCGTCCCCAAAGCCCGCCCCCCACGATGCGCATCGGTCTCGTTTACGACACCTTCGACGCGTACCCCTGGCAGGACGACGAGCCGCCCGATGCCGACGCCGAGTACGAACCGGAAGAGACCGTCGACACGCTGGCCGACGCCGTTCGGCATCTGGGCCACACGCCCGTGCGCATCGGCACCGCGTTCGATCTTCGCGCGGCGCTGAATGCCGGGTTGGACGTGGAGGCCGCGATCAACATCAGTGAGAGCGCCCACAGTCGCAACCGCGAGGCGTATGCGCCCATTCTGCTGGAGATGGCCGGGATTCCGTACCTCGGGTCGGACGCCCTCACGCTGTCGCTCACGCTCGACAAGGCGTGGACCAAAGACCTCGTTGCGGCTGCCGACGTGCCCACGCCGCCCCACGTCGTGATCGACAGCGCGGAGGCCCTCGATCCGGATGCGCTCCCGCCGTTTCCGCTCTTCGTGAAGCCGCGCTACGAGGGCTCGTCGAAGGGCATCACGCCGGCGAGCAAGGTCGAGGACGTGCCCGCCCTGCGCACAGCGGTGCAGCACGTGACGACGACGTACGACCAAGATGCGCTTGTGGAGGGATTCGTTGACGGCGGCGGCGAGTTTACCGTGGCCGTCGTCGGGCACGATCCGCCCGAGGCGCTTCCGGCGCTACAGCGCGCGGTCGAGACGTCCACCGGCATCGGGCTCCATGCCCTGGAGCACCGCGGCGCTCCCGACGCCGACCGCGACTGGGACTACACGCTCGGCGGCACGCTCGATCCCGACCTCGAGGCCACCTTGCAGCGCCTCACGCTCCGCTGCTTCGACGTGCTCGAATGCCGCGACTTCGCCCGGGCCGACTTCCGCGTCGATGCCAACGGCCGGCCCTGGTTTCTGGAGATCAATCCGCTCCCGACCTTTGCGCCCGACGACACCTTCGCCATCATCGCCGAACTGCAGGGCCGCGACTACGTCGATTTCCTTGCCGAGGTGCTGGGACGCGGCCTGCAGCGGCTGGTTGCGTGAAGCGAGGGAGGCAATGGACGCACTGGATGGTGGGGAAGCTGCGACGAGATTCGGGCGAGCCGCTCCGTCGTCTGTTCCACGCGTCCGTTCCTCCGCGCGTCCCAAGCCCCATTCTCCAAAGCGTCCAAAGCCTCCGAAACGCCCGTAGCGTCAAGAGCCCGGAAGCGCTTGCGTTGGCGGACGGCGTGTCGCATCTTGTCTCCCCATCGCTCGTTCCCTGTGTCCTGACCCCACCCCGTCATGTCGCGTTCGAACCGACGCACCTTCCTGAAAACCTCGGCCGCGCTCACGCTCGGCGCCGCGCTTCCCACCTGGGGTTGCGCGTCGGATGATGCATCCAGCAGCGCCTCGTCGGACGCAAGGTCCTCGGCCGCGGCGGCTCCCATCTTCAAGATCTCGCTGGCCCAGTGGTCGCTGCATCGCGCGCTGTTCGAGGGCGGCCTGGACCATCTCGATTTTGCCCGGACGGCCAGGGAAGACTTCGGCATCGACGCTGTGGAGTACGTGAATCAGTTCTTTATGGACAAGGCGACGGACCAGCGGTACCTGCAGCAGATGAAGCAGCGTGCCGACGACCACGGCGTGCGGAGCCTGCTCATCATGTGCGACGGCGAGGGCGCCCTCGGCCATCCCGACGCGCAGCAGCGCCAGCAGGCCGTCGAGAACCACCACAAATGGGTCGATGCCGCCACCTTCCTCGGCTGTCACTCCATCCGCGTCAACGCCGCGACGGAAGGCGAAGGCAGCTACGAAGACCAGATGCAGCGCGCCGCCGACGGTCTCCGCAGCCTCACCGAGTACGCCGCCCCGCAGGACATCAATGTGCTCGTCGAGAACCACGGTGGCCTCTCGTCGAATGGCGAGTGGCTCGCCGGCGTCATGGAGCAGGTGGACCACGACCGCTGTGGGACGCTGCCCGACTTCGGCAACTTCCAGATCCGCGAGGGCGAAATGTATGATCGCTATCGGGGCGTCCGCGAGCTCATGCCGCACGCGAAGGCCGTCAGTGCCAAAGCCCTCAACTTCAACGACCAGGGCCGGGAAGTGAACATCGACTTCGAGCGCATGATGCGGATCGTGCTCGACGCCGGCTACCGCGGCTACGTGGGCATCGAGTACGAGGGCAGCGAGGGCCTCGGCGAGCGCGAGGGCATTGCCGCCACCAAGCAGCTGCTCATGGACGTCCGCGAGACGCTCAGCGGCGAGTACTCGTGATTCTTGGTGCGTTGTGGGTTGTCCGGTCGGGCGTTGTGCGTGAGGCGTGATCACGCATGCGTCGCGCGTGGCGAGGGCGGTCGATCTGTACGATGCATGGCAACGATTTCTGTCGTGCAGGCGTGTAAAGAACCTCGTATCGGTTCCTGATTGTCCCGAATTGCCGTCCATGGCAGACACGCCACAATCCACCCCCCACAACCCACAACCAACAACCCACAATCCACAGTGGAACGACTGGCGCTGGCAGATGCAGAACCGCATCCACAGTGCCGAGGCCCTGAAGGAGTGGATCGATCCCACCGCCGATGAGCGGGAGGCCATCGAGAAGACGGCGGAGGTCTTCCGGTGGAACATCACGCCGTACTATGCGCGCCTGATGGACCCGGACGATCCGTCGTGCCCCGTCCGCCGTCAGGTGGTGCCCACGATGGACGAGCTGGCGCCCGACCTCGTGGGGGTGACGGATCCGCTCGCGGAGGTCGCGCACTCGCCGGTCAAAAACCTCGTGCACAACTACGAGGACCGCGTGGCCTTCTGCGTGACGGCCGAGTGCGCCATCTACTGCCGCTACTGCCTGCGCAAGCGCATGGTGGGCGACGCCCAGTTCTTCATGCGCAAAGGCGAACTGCAGGAAGCCATCGACTACATCGGGGACCACGACGAGATCCGCGACGTGCTGCTCACCGGCGGCGATCCGCTCACGTTCAACGAGCGCAACCTGGAGTGGATCTTGCGCCGCCTGCGCGCCATCGACCACGTGGAGCTCATCCGGTTCGGGACGCGCATGCCCGTGAAGCTGCCGTACCGCATCACCGAGTCGCTGTGCGACATGATCGCGCAGTACCATCCGGTCTGGATCAACACCCACTTCAACCATCCGAAGGAGCTGACGGAGGACGCCGCCGCGGCCATCGACCGGCTCAAGGCCGCGGGCGTTCCGGTGGGCAACCAGACCGTGCTGCTGCGCGGCATCAACGACGACGCCGCGACGATGAAGGCGCTCAACGAGGGCCTCGTGCGGATGCGCGTGCGTCCATACTACCTCTACCAGGCGCAGCTCATCGGCGGCACGGCGCACCTGCGGACGCCCATCGAGACGGGCATGCACATCATGCGCCAGCTCCGCGGTCGCACGTCCGGCTTCGCGATCCCGGACTACGTGCTCGACACGCCGTACGGCAAGGTGCCGCTAAACCGCAGCTACGTCCGCGGCCGCGCCGGCGACCACGTCGTGATGGAAAGCTACGGCGGACAGCTCTGGGCCGAGCCGAATCCGATCCCCGACGACGTCGACGTGCCGTTCCGCCTGCCCGAGATCGAGATGCCGGACGAGGCGGACACCATCGAGACGGAAGAGACGGAACCGCTGGCCGCGGCGCACACCGATGCCTCCGGGATGGCGACGGTTGAGTCCGGGGCGTCGTGCAGCCCGTCCGCCCCGCGCTAAAACTCCATAAGGATGATGCCTCGGGGCCCCCGATCTGGATCGGCCAGTGTGCCCTTCGGCGACAGGCGCTCCCGCAGCGACGCCTGTCGGTTCAGCGAGGCGTCGAGAGACGGAACCGCCTGCCTCGACCGCATCACAGTGGAAAAGGGTGGGGAGGCCGGCGAAAGGGCGGATGCCGAGGGGGAGAGCGCCGACGACAGCGGAGGGAGCGCCGAACGGCTGCGGGCCGACAGGGCGGCTGATTGCCGCTGAGCTTCACGAGCAGCGCCGGAGGCCTCGGCCTGGACCCCCTGTGCCGCTACGCTCGGTGTCTTCGCGGCGACGATGGAGGCGCGGTCGGCCTGGGCGCGCTCCGAGGATACGATCGCAGACGACGCCGGATCGGAGTCTCCGCCGGACTGTGCCTTCGCGACCTGAAGGCTGAACGCGGCAGAAAGCAGGAGGGCAAGGGCGAACCACAGCGTACGATGGAAGGAGGAAGCACGTCGGTCGGTCGTCATGGCGCGATGGCAGTTGTCCGTCGGAATGTCGATGCCGCGCGCAGTCGCGCGACGCAAGGTTTCGGCGAAAGCCACCACAGCGGCCGTCTCCCTCGCCACGTGTACAGACGCGGACACGCTCGAACATCTTACGGAACTGAAGAGCCGGGACGAATCCGATCGCACACGCGCCGATCGTGAGGACCAACGGCGTGCCACGAACGGGATGCACTGTGGCGTTGGCTGTTTGACCCGCCGGACCCGACGTCGCCGCCAACGGCTGAACCCACTCGGCGGATCGTCGGTACACAGGCGCCGTGTAGCCTCTGCCCTCGACCTTCCCCCCCATGCCCGACCCCTCCTGGATTGTCTGCAAGTTCGGTGGCACGAGCGTGTCGACGCGAAGCCGCTGGGCAACCATCGCCAACGTTGTTCGTGCCCACCGCGACGACGGGATCCGCCCGTTTCTCGTGTGCTCGGCGCTGAGCGGCGTCTCCGACCAGCTGGAGGCTCTGCTGCTGGACGCCCGCGACGGCGATCCGACGGCGACGCTGGAGGCCCTCCGCGAGCGGCACGACGCGCTGGCCCGCGACCTCGGCGTGGATGCCGCCGTCCTCGACGACCGCTTCGAGCGGCTTCGGAAACTGGTGCACGACGTGTCGGAGGCCGACGCGCTTTCGCCGCGGCTGCGCGCCGCCGTCATGGCCCACGGCGAACTGCTGTCCACACGACTCGGCGCGGCGTTTCTTCAGGAACAGGACCTGAACGCGCGCTGGCTCGATGCCCGCGAGTTCCTGCGTTCCCAGGACGAGGCGAGCCTCTCGCCGCAGCGCCGCTACCTGTCGGCCACCTGCGCCGCCTATCCGGACCGCATCCTGCAGCAGCACCTGGCGGGCGACGGCGCCGACGTGCATCTCACGCAGGGGTTCATCGCGAGCAACGCGCTCGACGAGACGGTCCTCCTGGGGCGGGGCGGATCGGACACGTCCGCGGCGTACTTCGCGGCGAAGCTCGACGCCGCACGGCTGGAGATTTGGACGGACGTGCCGGGTCTCTTCACGGCGAACCCGCGCGACATTCCGTCGGCGCGTCTGCTGAAACAGCTCTCCTACGACGAGGCGCAGGAGATAGCCACCATGGGCGGCTCCGTCCTGCATCCGCGCTGCCTCGACCCGGTGCGGCGCCACCACATTCCGCTGCACGTCCGCAGCACCGACGCGCCGACGATGGACGGCACCGCCGTGTCCGACGACGTGCCCGACGCCGGACCGCAGGTGAAGGCCATCTCATCGAAGGACGGCATCACGGCCGTGTCGATGGACACGCTCGGGATGTGGCAGCAGGTGGGGTTTCTGGCCGACGTCTTCCAGGTCTTCAAGCACCACGGGCTGTCGGTCGACCTGGTGGCGACCTCGGAGGCGAACGTCACCGTCACGCTCGACCCGGTGGCGAACGCGCTCGACCCCGACGTCATCGATCGGTTGCTGCACGACCTGAACGCGTACTGCGACGCGCGCGTCATCGAGCCGGTGGCGGTCGTCAGTCTTGTGGGGCGGCACATCCGGTCGCTGCTGCACGAGCTCGGCCCCGCGCTGGAGGTGTTCGACGAGCACAAGGTGCATCTCGTCTCGCAGGCCGCGTCGGACCTCAACCTCAGCTTCGTCGTCGACGAGGCGCAGGCCCCGCGGCTCGTGCGACAGCTCCACGCGCAGTTCTTTGCCACGCGCCCGGCCGATGCCACCTTCGGCCCGAGCTGGCAGGAACTGTTCGACGCGTCGCCGGATACTGCCCGCGAGCGCGATACGTGGTGGCAAGAGCGTCGGCCGGAGCTGCTCCGCCTCGCCGACGAGCGGTCGCCGCGCTACGTTTATGACGAGACGCAGCTGCGGGAGAAGGCGCGCCGGGTGCGGTCGATCGCGCCGGTGGACCGTGTGTTCTACGCCGTAAAGGCCAATCCGCACCCCGAGGTCCTCCGCATCCTCGACGACGAGGGCCTGCACTTCGAGTGCGTGTCGCCCGGCGAGGTGGAGCGCGTCATCGAGGCGGTTCCGGAGGTCGAGCCGAATCGCGTTCTGTTCCAGCCCAACTTTGCCGCGGTCGACGAATACGCCGCGGCCTTCGAGCGCGGTGTGCACGTGACGCTCGACAACGTGCAGCCGCTCGCGGAACATCCCGGTGTGTTTGCCGGGCAGGATCTGTTCGTACGCGTCGATCCCGGACGCGGGCACGGCCACCACCGCCACGTGCGCACGGCGGGCGCGCAGTCGAAGTTCGGCGTCGTACCGGACGACCTGCCGCGCCTCCGCGACGCCGCCGACCGCGCGAACGCCCGCATCATCGGTTTGCACGTGCACGCCGGCAGCGGCATCACCGACGTCGACGCGTGGCCCGACATCGCGCAGTTCCTCGCCTCGCTGGGGGCGGACTTTCCGGACGTGCAGACGCTCAACGTCGGCGGCGGCCTCGGCGTCCCGGATCGCCCGAACACCGCACCCCTGGACCTCGACGCCCTCGCCGACCGTCTCGCCGACGCGAAGCCGCCCGGCCTCGATCTGTGGATGGAACCGGGGCGCTACCTCGTCGCCGACGCGGGCGTGCTGCTTGCCACGGTCACGCAGACAAAGACGAAAGGGGAGGTTCGCTACGTGGGGCTCGACACGGGCATGAACAGCCTGCTCCGTCCGTCACTCTACGGCGCGTACCACGACATCGTGAACCTCACGCGCCTCGACGTTCCTCCGGAGTATACCGCCGAGGTCGTCGGTCCCATCTGCGAGACCGGCGACGTGCTCGGCCACAGCCGTCGGCTTCCGCCCTGCGAGGTCGGCGACGTGCTCCTCATCGCCACGGCCGGCGCCTACGGCGCGAGCATGAGCACCCGGTACAACCTGCGCCCGCCCGCCGCGGAGGGGGTGCTGGAGGCGTGATGCGTGAGGGCGGGATGCATGGCGGACGCGTGGTTGCGTCGAAACACACCCAAGTCGGAACACACAACGCCCACCCCGAAACGCACACCCCTGAACGCCCATGTCTGCCCCTGCCGACCCCATCCTTCTGGAGCTCTACCGCCACCGCTACGAGGGCGTGGCGGAAGAAATGGGCGCGACGCTGCAGCGCACGAGCTACTCGCCCAACATTAAGGAGCGGCTCGACTTTTCGTGCGCCGTGTTCGACGGCGACGGTCGGATGGTGGCCCAGGCCGCGCACATTCCCGTGCACCTCGGCGCCATGCCCGCCAGCGTGCACGCCGCGCTCGACGCCGTCGATGCCTGGGCACCGGGGGATGTCGTCGTGCTCAACGATCCGTACGCAGGCGGCACGCACCTGCCGGACATCACGATGATCTCGCCGGTCTTCGCAAACGATACGAACGCCCCGACCTTCTTCGTCGCCAGCCGCGCGCACCACGCCGACGTGGGCGGCATGACGCCCGGCTCGCTGCCGTTGGCCACCGAGCTCGTGCAAGAAGGACTTGTCCTCCCGCCCGTCAAGCTCTACGCGGAGGGCAGCCGCAACGACGATCTGTTGCGCACGATCCTTCGCAACGTGCGCACGCCCGACGAGCGCCGCGGCGACCTGGCCGCGCAACGCGCCGCCCATGCCGTGGGCGAGCGGCGCCTGCAGGACCTGGCTACAACGCACGGAACCGACGAACTCACCGAGTACGCGCGGCACCTGCAGGTGTACAGCGAGCGCCGCACCCGCACTGCGCTGGCAGACTGGCCCGACGGCACATACACCTTCGAGGACACGCTGGAGCTCGAGGACGACACGGCGGCCACGATTCGCGTCACCGCCACGGTCGCGGACGACGCCGTGACGTTCGACTTTGCCGGCACCGACGATGCCGTCGACGGCGCCCTGAATGCGGTTCTGCCGATCACTACCTCGGGGTGCGACTACGTGGTGCGCTGCCTGGTCGGGGCCGACATTCCCGTGAACGCGGGCTGCTTTGCCCCCATCGCGGTGACGGCGCCTCAGGGATGTCTCGTAAACGCGCAGCCGCCGCATGCCGTCGCGGGGGGGAACGTGGAGACCTCGCAGCGGATCGTCGACGTCGTCTTCGGAGCCCTGGCCCAGGTCCGCCCCGAGCAGGTGCCCGCCGCCGGGCAGGGCACGATGAACAACCTGACCATCGGCGGCACGCGGCCCGACGGCACGCCCTTCGCCTACTACGAAACGATCGGCGGGGGGATGGGCGCGGCGCCGGACGGCGATGGTCTCGGCGGCGTGCACGTGCACATGACGAATACGCTCAACACGCCCGTCGAGGCGCTGGAGCAGACGTACCCGTTCCGCATCACGACGTATCGCCTCCGCACGGACAGCGGCGGCGCCGGACGCCACCGCGGGGGCGACGGGCTCGTCCGGTGCTACCATCTGCAGGTGCCCGCTATCGTCACGATGCTCAGCACCCGGCGCGCGACGGGACCGTACGGACGCGACGGCGGCGCTTCGGGCGCGTCGGGGCGCAATCGGCTCGTTCGTCCAGACGGTTCTGAAGAGACCCTGCCCGCCCACTTTTCACGTCGCCTGCCCGCGGGCAGTCAGCTGCGCATCGAGACGCCGGGCGGCGGCGGGTTCGGGAAGGCGGATGCCTAGACGGAGGCCCGGTCGCGGACCGAAGAGGGGGGAGGAACGCGCGACCCCTGCCGTCCGCGGCCTCCACACAGAAACGCCCCGCCTCCCAGAGGGGAAGCAGGGCGCGTCGTTGCAGCGTCGAATGGGCGGTGCGAGTCTACGCCGCCGACGAGACGTTGGCGGCCGTGGCCTTGCGCTTCAAGGCCGAGAGCCACCGCGTGATGTCGATGTCCTTCGGGCAGGCCTCGTTGCAATTGAAGATGGTGTAGCACTTCCAGAGGCCGTCCGGCGAGTCGACCACGTCGAGGCGCTCCTCGGCACCGTCGTCGCGCGTGTCGAACGTGTAGCGATAGGCTTTCAGCATCGCCGCCGGGCCGAGATAGTCGGGGTCCGACCACGTCGAGGGGCATGCGTGGGTGCAAGCTCCGCACATGATGCACTTCGTGGCGTCCTCGATCACCTCGTGCTCTTCTGGACTCTGCGTGCGCTCACGCTCCGGCGCCGGACCGTCCGTGATGAGCCACGGCTTCACGTCGCGGTACTTCTCGAAGAAGCGGCTCTGGTCGATGACGAGGTCCTTCACGACCGGAGCGGCAGGCAGCGGCGCAAACGTGATGGTGGCGCCGTCCGCGTCCTTGCCGACGAGGTCTTGCACCAGCACCGAGCAGGCCAGCAGGTTCTCGCCGTTGATCTGCATTGCGTCGGAGCCGCAGACGCCGTGTGCGCAGCTCTTCCGAAGCGCCAGCGTTCCGTCGATGTGCCACTTCACGTGGAGCAGCAACGCGAGGGCGCTGTCGAGCGGCTCGGCCGGCACCTCGTACGACTCCCAGTGCGGGGCCTCGTCCTCCTCCGGATTATAGCGCTTGATTTCGACGTTTAAGTTCATAGGTGTTTGGGTGTTCGGGTGTTTGCGTGATCCGGGAAGCGGTCCCCCGAGCACACAAACACGTGAGCACGTTAATACTTTCGTTCTTTCGGCTCGAAGCGGGTGATCACGACGTTCTTGTCGTCGAACTCGTACTCGCCGCCGCAGTCGCTCTCGTAGAGCGTGTGGTGCAGCCACTCGTCGTCGTTCCGGTTCTGGTGGTCCTCCCGGGAGTGTGCCCCGCGGCTCTCGGTGCGGTAGCGTGCGCAGGCCGCGATGGACTCCGCATAGTCGACCATGCACTCGACCTCAAAGGCGTCCATGAGGTCGGTGTTGAACCGCTTGCCCTTGTCCTCCACCACGACGTTGTGGGCCCGCGGCCGGATTTCTTGGATGTCGTCAAGGGCCGTCGTGAGCGTGTCATCGTTGCGGAAGACGGAGACGTTCTCCATCATTGTCTCCTGCAGGTCGGTGCGGACCTTGACGATCGGCTCGCCCTCGTCGCGGGTGTTCGAGAGCAGGCGATCGAGCGTGTCGCGCGTCCACTGTTCCGGCTCGTCGGGCAGCGGCGAGAAGTCTTTGCCCTCGCGCACTTCTTTGGCCATTTGCATGCCCGCGCGGCGTCCGAACACCACGAGCTCCAGCAGCGCGTTCGTGCCCAGGCGGTTCGCGCCGTGAATCGACACGCAGGCGCACTCGCCCACGGCGAACAGCCCGGGCACCCACGAGCCGCGCTCGGCGCGCTCGACGTGCCCGTCCTCGTCGGTCGGGATGCCGCCCATGGCGTAGTGGCACGTGGGCACGACCGGAATGGGCTCCTCCTTCGGATTGATGCCCATGTAGGTGCGCGAGAACTCAGAAATCTCGGGCAGCTTCTTGTCGAGCACCTCCTCGCCGACGTGCGTTAGGTCGAGGTGCACGTAGTCTTTGCCCTGGATGCCACGGCCCTCGCGGATTTCCTTGTAGATGCACTGGCTGATCAGGTCGCGCGGAGCGAGGTCTTTCACCGTCGGCGCGTAGCGCTCCATGAAGCGCTCGCCCTCCGCGTTGCGCAGGATGCCGCCCTCGCCGCGCGCGCCCTCGGTGATGAGGATGCCGAGCCGGTACAGGCCCGTCGGGTGGAACTGGACGAACTCCATGTCCTCCAGCGGAATGCCGTTGCGCAGGGCGATGGCCATGCCGTCGCCCGTGCCGGCGTGGGCGTTCGAGGTCGTCTTGAACGCGCGCCCGTACCCGCCGGTGGCAAAACACACCTGCTTGGCGTGGAAGGTGTGGATTTCCCCCGTCAGGATCTCGTAGGCGACGACGCCCGCGCACTCGCCGTCCTCGGTCATAATGAGGTCGAGGACCTGGAACTCGTCGTAGAAGCGGACGCCCTGCTTCGTGCACTGGTCGTACAGGGTGTGCAGGATCGTGTGGCCGGTGCGGTCGGCGGCGTGGCAGGCGCGCTTCACGGGGGCCTCGCCGAAGTTACGGGTGTGCCCGCCGAAGCGCCGCTGCGAAATCTTGCCCTTCTCGTTGCGGCTGAAGGGCACGCCGTAGTGCTCCAGTTCCACAATCGTACGCGGCGCATCCTTGCAGAGCGCCTCGATGGCGTCCTGGTCGCCCAGGTAGTCGCTGCCCTTCACCGTGTCGAAGGCGTGCCACAGCCAGTGGTCTTCCTCTTCGTTGCCGAGAGCCGCGGCGATGCCACCCTGTGCCGCACCGGTATGCGAGCGGAGCGGATGGAGCTTCGAGACGACACCGACATCGGCGCCGCCTTCTCGGGCGTAGAGGGCCGCCATCAGCCCCGCCCCACCGGCTCCGACGACGACAACGTCATGCGAAAAAGTCATAGTGATCGAGGGTCGTTGTTCAAATCCGAAGAAAGCCCGTCACGAGCCATCAGTCTCGGGTCCGGTTTCGTGACGCGGGCCTCGTGATGCGGGCCTCATGATGCGTAGCACACCGCTGCGGCTCGTCACCACCCCGCAGTAATAACGGAGTACAGCCCGATGATCAGTAGTACGAGTCCGGTTCCCCACGAGAGCACTCGGGCCATGGCCCGGCCCATGGGATTGCGGATGTAGTCCGTCAGCACGTTGTTCAGCCCGTAGAAGCCATGGTGGACCGCAACGATCAGGAAGAGGATGTTGAATCCCTTCCAGAGCACGGCGTAGACAGGGTCGGCCAGGCGCTGCATCACCACGTTGTACGGCGTCACCTCCGCCTCGTCTCCGAATCGGGCCTTCACCCCGGCGCGTGCCTCTTCGGAGTAGGCCGGCATCTCTCCCTTCTCGGTGACGACGTCCGTCGTTACGGATGCCACCTGGTGGTCGTAGTGCTGCACCCAGAAGTGGGTGATCAGCATGAAGACGAGGAAGGTGCCGGTGATGCGGTGCAGAAACCAGTTCAGAGCGTTCGAGGAGCGCGCCATAGGGGTCGGGGGTCCAGCGGTGAGTCAAGAAGCGGCAGGAGGGAGGAGAGCTAAGCGCCCATCCACTGCGCGAGGGCATAAATTGAGGGGTAGCCACCCACGACGATGAGGACGAGCGCTACGGCGCCCAGCGTCCAGAACAATTTTTTCTGCTTCGGGCTCCAGCCGAGAAAGTCGATGAGCACAATCCGCAGCCCGTTGATCGCGTGGTAGACGACGGCGACGAGCAGGCCGAACTCACCGATCTTGTAGATGGGGGCGTGATACTTGGCAATGAGCGCGTTGAAGGCGGCCGGGTCGCTCAGGGACTTCAGTCCCCACACGTGAACGATGAGATACGCCACGAGACCGACGCCGGTGAGCCGGTGCATCATCCAGGCAAACATGCCTGTGCGGATCCGGTAGCGTTGGAACCGGCTGCTCTGGGTGGCCACCGAGTCGTTCGATGCCTGGGTGGTGGGCCGTTCTGCGGTTTCAACTGCCATAGCGAGAGGAGTTGGGGTGCAAAAAGACGACGGATTCTACGACCGTATCCCGGAGGCCGGGAGCAACCGTCAAAAGTGTGATAAAGGTATGACGGGGCGAAAGCAAAGGTTTCGGTCATACCGGGAGCCACGCGCAAGGAGTTCGACCTTTTCACGAAGCCCACGAACCGCTTACGACCGCTCTTCAATGGGGACGAATGTCTTGCCGCGTTCCCCGACGTACTCGGCCCGAGGCCGGATCAGTCGGTTGTCCGCCCACTGCTCCAGGAGATGGGCGCTCCAGCCCGTGGTCCGGCTCAGGGCAAAAATGGGGGTGAAGAGGTCCGGGTCGAGTCCCAGCTGGTGGTAGGTGGAGGCGCTGAAGAAGTCGACGTTCGGGTCGAGGCCTTTCTCCTGCATGATCTCGACGATGGTCATGCTGTAGTTGTACCACCGCATGTCGCCCTCCTCCTCGCTCAGGTCCTTGACCATGTCGCGCAGAATGGCCGCACGGGGGTCCATCGTCGTGTACACGCGGTGCCCGAAGCCCATGATGCGCTCCTTGTGGGCGAGCTTCTCCTGGACGTACGCCGCAGCGTCTTGGTCGGACTCGTCGATTTCGAAGAGCATGCGCATGACCTCGCGGTTGGCCCCGCCGTGCAGCGGGCCCTTCAGGGCGCCGATGGCGCCGGTCACGGCCGAGTAGAGGTCCGACAGCGTCGAGCCGATGACGCGGCCGGTAAACGTGGAGGCGTTCAGGCCGTGGTCGGCGTGCAGGACGAGGCACACGTTGAAGATGTTTTCGGCGGCCTCGCCGGGCGTCTCGCCGTTCAGCATGTACAGGAAGTTGTACGCCATCGACTCCGTGTCGAGCGGTTCGATCGGGTCCAGGCCCTTCCGCAGCCGATCAAAGGCCGCGATGATCGTCGGAATCTGGCTCAGCACGCGGATGGCCTTGCGGTAGTTGGCTTCCGGCTCCATGGTGTCGGCCTCCGGGTCTTGGAAGGCCAGGGCCGAGACCGCTGTTCGCAGGACCGCCATGGGGTGAGCGTCGTCCGGCGCCTCGCGAAGCACGGCCATGACGGAGTCGGGCAGCGGCCGGGCCGCCCGCATCTTCTCGGTCAGGGCGTCGAGTTCGCTCTGGGTCGGCAAGGTCCCGTTCCACAGCAGGTAGACCACCTCCTCGAACTGTGCATTCTCGGCGAGGTCGTGGATGTCGTACCCGCGGTAGATGAGTTTCCCCTTCTGCCCGTCGATGTCAGAGAGCTCCGATTCCAGCGCAATGACCCCTTCCAGGCCTCGCGCTTTCACCGGGGCCTCGTTGCTTGCCACTCGTACTTCGTCGTTGTCAGCCATAATGGATACGTCCGTGCATTCAAGTTCGAAACCAGTTCCTGATGCGGACGCGAGATCGCGCGTCCGACGCCGTCGCTCAATGCGAGGCCATGAATCTTGTATGTCGTCTCCGGGTCTATCGGTGTGCAGGCCCGTCGGGGCGTTGCACATCGAGCGTGAGGCCGGCCGGGTTACACCTTCTTCACAGCAGCAGCGTCCGGCTTTGCCACAGCCGTGTCCGGACGGTGAGTCGGTCCGCCGTGTGCAGGGGCGCTCCCACGATCCAGGGGCGCTCCCACGATCGAGGGACCCCGGTTGCGGGCGTCCCGGTTGCGGGCGTCCCGTGCGTTCCCGGTCAGGGCGGGCGTCCAGGCGCCGACGGCCCGGTGCTCGTGGAGCGAACGGCAGGGCCGTCCCGGCGGTGCCGGGCACGAGCATGTAGCATCTGCACCATCCAAAAGCCTCATCGGGAAAGGAGTTTCGCCAACGGTCGCCCTGCGAGCGGGCTCGCAGGACGCGCCGCGGACCGGTCGACACGCAAATTAGGATACGAAAAATGGCCGACGGACGAACAAGAATTTTGATTTAAACGACCCTCGGGCACGGCGAGGCCTTCGCCATTCCGCGGCGGACGCTGCGCAGGCCGTCCTGTTACGCAGCGCCGGGGATCATTTCGGGAGACTGAGCGATACTGTCTACGTGTTCGGTACATTTCATTTGCGCGTACCGCCCACAGCCTTGCACCCATGAACCGCGTTTGGGCCGTGCCGAGATTCTCGGCGCGGTCGCGACGCACTCGGATCCGACGGGCGGCGCCCGGAGTCCTTCTTCCGGCGCCGACGTCGGCCGGAACCGGTTCGACGAGCTTGTTGCCTGCACAGCAGGACAGACACTCGCTTTTTCCGGCAGCCGTGCACAGGCAGCGATGTGGGGGGCGGTGTCGTTCTCTCCGCGCCGCCCGCCGTCCCGCTGCAAGGAGCGCCTGTCGGGTCGCCATTCGATTTTACTCTCTCACGAGTCCCGTGCTTACGCGCTGGCTTTCTGGCTTCGCTGGCCTGCCGGTCCGCCGCACAGCGGCACACGTCCTTGGCAGGCGTTTCGCGTCGGGTCCGTATCCCGCCATGTCGGGCCGGAGCGCACCCCACCCAACCGGGACCCCGGCTCCGCACCCCATGCGGAACCTGGGCGTGCCTTCCGGTACCGTCCGACGTGGCGCGACACGTGCCGAGACCAGGAGCGGCGCTCGCACGCATCCCAGACCCCACTATGTCGAACGAAATTATTGTCAACGTTGAGGACGACCAAACCCGCATCGCCATCGTTGAGGACGGCAAGATTGCGGAGCTGTACATCGAGAATGCGGAGAACGAGCGAACCATCGGCAACATGTATCTCGGGCGGATCCGCAAGGTGATGCCCAGCATCCAGGCCGCCTTCGTCGACATCGGCCAGGAGCAAGATGCGTTCCTCCACTTCTCGGACGTGTCGGACAACCTTCGGCAGCTGCAAGCCTTTCTGAAGCGCAATCCGTCGCGCGTCGACGACATCGACGTCCCCAAGGATCCCGGCAACGTCCGGCCCTCCGACCTGCTCAACCGCGGGCAAGACATCCTCGTCCAGGTTACCAAAGAGCCGATCTCGAACAAGGGCAGCCGAATTTCGACGGATCTGTCGCTGGCCGGTCGGTTCCTGGTTCTCATGCCGCTGCAGCGCTACGTGGCGGTGTCGCGGAAGGTCACGGAAAACAAGGAGCGCCGCCGTCTCGAAGCGCTGGCGAGCAGCCTCGTGCCCGATGGCTTTGGCGTGATTGTGCGCACCGTGGCCGAGGGCCGCGATGCCAAGTCGCTCGACAAGGACCTGAAGCTGCTCATGGAGCGCTGGCGCCGGGTCGAGAAGAAGCTGTCGAACGGTCTGCGCGCCCCGTCGCTGGTGCACGAGGACGTCGACATGGCATCCTCCATCATCCGTGACCAGTTCTCGGACGAATACGACCGCATCCTGGTCGACGACAAGTCGCTGTTCCACAGCATTCGCAGCTACGTGCGCGCCGTGGCGCCGAAGATGGTCGACCGCGTGCAGCTGCACGACTCGGGACAGCCGGTCTTCGAGGCGGCCGGCATCCAGGGCGGCGCCGACCGTGCGTTCAAAGACCGCGTCGAACTGCCGTCGGGCGGCTACCTGTTTATCGAGCAGACCGAGGCGATGCACGTCGTCGACGTGAACTCGGGCCGCTCCGGCCGTGGCAAGTCGCAGAAGCAGAACTCGCTCGACGTCAACCTGGAGGCGGCGCGCGTCATCGCCCGCCAGATTCGGTTGCGCGACCTCGGCGGCATCATCGTCGTCGACTTCATCGATCTGCGCAGCGACAAGGACAAAAAGAAAGTCTACGACGAGCTCAAGAAAGGCTTCGCCGATGACCGCGCCGTGACGAAGGTGCTGCCGATGAGCGACTTCGGCCTCGTCGAAATCACGCGTCAGCGGCTGCGGCCCAGCATCACGACGACGTTCTCCTCGGCGACCGGCTCGAAAGGCGACGACGGAGACGGCGCGCAGCCGGAACTCCGGCGCGCCGAGCGGCACATCGCGCAGCTGGAGCAGGCCGTGGAGAAGCGCGAGCAGAAGATCGAGAAGCTGAAGCAGGAAGCCGAATCCTCTCGGGCGTCGGACGAAGACACCGCCGACAAAGAAGAACTTCGGTCGCTCCAGAATCGAGTGCAGCAGCTCCAGCAGGAGCTGGAGTCTGCCCGGCGCGAGAAGCGCGAGGCCGAGAAGAAGCTGGACGACCTGTCGGCGAAGAGCGCGAAGGCGTCTGCCGAAGCGGTGTCCGCCCCGCGCGACAACGGCGAAGCCACCTCGGTCTCGCCGGAGACGCTCGTGCAGGATCTGGAGCAGTGGATCGCCGACCATCAATCGAGTCGTCGCACCGTCACGCTGCGGGTGCATCCCTTTACGGCCGCCTACCTGACGCGTCCGGTGCCCAGCTACCCGACGCGCTGGTTCATGGACCATCTGGTGCGCGTCCACCTGGAAACCGATCCCTCGATTGCGCCAATGGACTACCGCGTCGTCGATCCGCAGGGAGAGGTGCTCGCCGAAGCGTCGTAGCTCGCTGCGCGTCGTGGGTTGTGCGTTCTGCGGTGGGCCGCTGGGGGAGAAGCGGATGCAACAGGCCCTTGGCCGAACCGCTCCCACGTCAAGCATCCGTGTTGGGGGTGCGCATCCAGCGTCGGGCCACGCCAACGGTTGGCCCGTGATCGAGCGGTCTGAGTCTGAACGAATCAACAGTGCTGCATGGAAACGACGACCATCATCGAGGAACTCAAGCAGGCTGCGCGGCAGCTTGGGCTCGAGGTGCGCGCGGAGAAGGGCAACTTCCGCGGCGGTCGCTGCACGGTGGACGGCGAGACGATCGTCATGCTCAACAAGCGTCATCTGCCGGAAACGCGCCTCCGCGTGCTGGCCGAGGCGCTCCGCGACGCGCCGATGGACACCGTGTACCTCAAGCCGGCGGTGCGCGAAGCGCTCGAAGACGTTTGGAACGACCCGTCGGAAGAGGCCGCGCATGTCGACGACTGATTCCTCCTCCCCATCCGAAGGCACCCCGCCTGCCGGTCCGCCGCTGACGGTCACCCTGCTCGGGACGGGCACCTCGACGGGCGTGCCCGTGATCGGGTGCGACTGCGAAGTCTGCACGTCGACCGATTCGCGCGATACGCGCACCCGCTGTTCGTGCTACGTCGAAGCCGGACCGCTTGGCATTCTGATCGACACGGGACCGGACCTCCGCGCGCAAGTGCTCCGCGAGGACATCGCCCGCATCGACGCGGTGTGCTACACCCACCACCACTTCGACCACCTCGTGGGGATCGACGACCTGCGCCCGTTCTTCTTCCGCAACGGGCAGGTCATGCCGTGCTACGCTCCCGCCGAGACGGCCGCGGTCATGCGGCGCAACTACGATTACATCTTCGGGCGCGACCCGTATCCAGGCGCGGCGAACGTGGAGGTGCGCGTCGTCGACGATCCGTTTTGCATCACCAGCCGCCACGACGATACCGCCTCGGTACGCGTCTGTCCCATCCCGCTGCTGCATGGCGACATGCGAGTGTATGGCTACCGCATCGGTCGCTTCGCCTACTGCACCGATGCCAGCGACATCCCGGACGCCAGCCTCGCCTTGCTGGACGGGGTGGAGGTGCTCGTGCTGGATGCCCTGCGCCCGCGTCCCCATCCCACGCACTTTGCGTTCGACGAAGCCGTTCGGATGGCGCGGCGCATTGGCGCACGGGAAACCTACTTCGTGCACATGACGCACGCCGTCCGCCACGCCGCACAGGAGCCCCGCCTCCCGGACGACGTTCACCTCGGCTACGACGGCTTGACGTTCGACGTAGCGGGCCCCGACGACTGCCGGTGAAGAGCGGAGCGGCTTCTTCCAGCCCGCGCCGTGCTTGTATCACGTGCTTGTATCATGAACGCCTTTCGACCAGAGACCACGGACCATGAACGTGCTCATTCTTAACGGGCCAAACCTGAATCTGCTCGGCACGCGCGAGCCCGAGACCTACGGCACCCAGACGCTCGACGATCTTGAGGACGCCCTGCAGTCGGCCTTTCCGGACGTGGGCCTTGCGTTTGCGCAGGAAAACGGTGAGGGGGCGCTCATCGACCGTCTGCACGCGGCGCACCGCGACGGCCTCGCGGGTGTCGTCCTCAATCCCGGCGGCTACACGCACACGTCGGTGGCGCTGCACGACGCCGTGGCGGCCATCGACCCGCCCGTCGTCGAAGTCCACCTGTCGAACATCCACGCCCGCGAGGCCTTTCGCCGCACCAGCCGGATTGCCCCCGCCTGCATCGGGCAGATCACCGGTCTCGGCCTGTCTGGCTACCACCTGGCGGTCCGCTATCTCGTGGAGCACGGGACGTGATGCGGCCCGCATTTTGCATCTCGAATGTTGCAGATCACCTTTCGCCCCTTGCAATGCCCTCTTGAGCAATGGCCGACTACCGCGGACACGTCACCGGTGCCCTCGTCTTTGCGAGCGCCTACATCGCCGTCCTCGTCTACGCGTTTACCGTCGACGCCGCCTACGAGCGGTTCGGCTCGCTGGAACTGCTGGGCTACCCGCTGGCCCTCCTCACGCTCGCGGTGCTCTTCGGGCTCTGGCCGGACGTGGACACCGACTCGCGTGGGCGGCGCATCTTCTACACGATCTTTTTCGTCGCGGATCTCTTCCTGATCGTCACCGAGCAGTTCGAGCAGGCTGCCTACCTGGGTCTGTTTGCGCTCCTGCCGGCGCTGGACCACCACCGCGGCTGGACGCACACCTGGTGGGCGATGCTGCTCATTCCGTCGCCGCTGCTTCTGCTTCCGTACATGCACTTCCCCGACCGTCCGCTCGTCGGCCTTCCGTTTTACGGAGCCGCCGTCATCGGCTACTTCAGCCACCTGGTGATGGACGGAATGGTTTTCCGCCTGCAGCGGCGTCGGTCGTAAGGCCGCGCGTTGGGGGAGGGGGGCTGCGGGGGCCAATCCCCGTGCCCGATCCGCTCCTCCCGTTTCGCCATTGCTTCGCTCCCACGCGCCCGCGGGGTTTTTACAGCCGCAGGGAACCGAGTTCGGATGCGCTTCTTCACGACTCCTGACGCTTCGTTTCTGACTCGCTGCGTGACGGCCGCCCTCCCGCTTGATGCCCGACTCTCCCGATACGGATCCGACACCGGCCGAGGACGCGACCGCTGGCGATGGCGCCGCGTCGAGCGCCGCCGGATCGGTCGCGGCGGGCATCTTCGCAAGCCGCCTCGTCGGGCTGCTCCGCGAGCGCGTCATCGCCTACTACTTCGGCGTGAGCGCCCATGCCGACGTGTTGCAGGTGGCCTTCCGGGCGCCGAATCTGCTGCAGAACCTGCTCGGAGAGGGCACCATCTCCGCCGCGTTCATCCCGATCTACAGCCAGATGATCGAGGAGGGCCGCACGAAGGAGGCCGGGCGGTTTGCGGGCGCGATTTTCGGTCTTCTCCTGGTGGTGGCCGCCGGCCTGGCGATCCTGGGCATCGTGCTCGCGGAGCCGATCGTGATGGCTCTGGCGCCGGGCTGGATCGGCGACGGGACCGAGGTCGCTGCCGGGACCCGCGCCGTCAACCGCTTCTCGCTCGCCGTCGAGGCGATCCGCATCATCTTTCCGATGGCCGGCGTGCTCGTGCTCTCGGCCTGGGCGCTGGGCGTGCTGAACAGCCACCGGCGATTCTTCATCTCGTACGTCGCACCGGTGCTGTGGAACGTGGCCATCATCACCGCGCTCGCCGCCGGGGCCTACCTCGCCACGGGCTCCCCCTGGACCCCGACAACGCTCGCCGACGACACGCTCTCGCGCCTGCTCATGGCGGCGTGCATCGGCGCGCTCGTGGGCGGCGCCCTGCAGTTTGCCGTCCAGTTGCCGTTCGTGGCGCGGCACCTGCGGGGCTTCCGGTTCGCCGTGTCGACGCGGGTGGCCGGGGTGCGGGAGGCGATCTCCGCGTTCGGGCCGGTCGTGGCCGGACGCGGCGTCGCACAGCTCTCCAGCTACCTCGATCAGTTTCTCGCCTCCTTCCTCGCCGTCGGCGCCCTGAGCGCGCTCCGTTACGCCCAGCTCCTGTACATCCTGCCGATTAGTCTCTTCGGCATCTCGGTCGCGGCCTCGGAGCTGCCGGAGCTCTCGCGGTTGACGGAAGAGCGACGAAAGAGCTTCGTGGAACGGCTGCACCGCTCCCTCCGCCAGATCTCGTTCCTGACGGTGCCGACCGTCGTCGGTTACCTGGCGTTCGGCTATCTCCTGGTCGGCGCGCTGTTGCGCACCGGTCAGTTTCAAGCTGCCGGCACCTGGCTGGTAACCATCGTCCTTGGCGGCTACGCGCTCGGGATTCTGGCCACCACGATGTCCCGGCTTCTGCAGAACGCATTTTACGCCGCAGGCGACACGAAAACACCGGCCCGTATCGCCGTTCTCCGCGTCGTGGCCTCGACCGTCGTGGCGCTGCCCACGATGTTTGCGCTCGATCGCGTGGGGATCGGCACGGTTGCTGGCAGCACCGGATCCGGGGATCCCCTCTTCCTGGGCGCCCTGGGACTCGGGCTGGGGGCCACCGTCGGGGCCTGGGTCGAGATCGGACTCCTCGTGCGGGCATTGCAGAAACCGCTCCCAGCGGCGACCTTGCCGTGGGGCCGCATTGCCCAAATGACGACCCTTGCTCTGGGAGCGGGCCTTCCGGCCGCCGGAGTCTGGTGGATGCTGCCGTCCACATGGCCCGCGCTTGCCGTTGCGCCCCTCGTCGTCGGCACGTATGCTGGTTTGTACCTTGTTGTCGCGTATGCGCTTGGGGTCCGCGAGATTGAGGCGTGGACCGCGCGGTTCCTTCGGTAGGTGGTTGGTTGTTCGGGGTTTATGGTTCGCTGTTGGTGGTTCCGCACCGTCGGCGTTCCTCGACGCACAACCCCCACCCCGAAACGCACAATGCGCAACCCGAAACGCACAATGCGCATCGCA
>Ga0207797_1000506_pt1 | contig 30049 bp, 23 predicted proteins | sample PRCRCaboRojoPR_6_FD_187275 | JGI IMG/M metagenome (GOLD analysis project Ga0207797, IMG submission 187275) | Marine sediment microbial community from Cabo Rojo, Puerto Rico - PR CR 10% Liquid 1 (SPAdes) | ecosystem: Environmental > Aquatic > Marine > Coastal > Sediment | place: Cabo Rojo, Puerto... | reverse complement strand
GAGCGAGTGAGATGCACGCTGGGCGGCCCCGAGACGGGGCCTGCGAGCGAATGGGATAGCGGGACCGGGATGGGGTCTGCGAGGGAGTGCGATACTGCGTCAGCTGGCCCCGAGACGGGGCCTGCGAGCGAATGGGATAGCGGGACCGGGACGGGGGCCTGCGAGCGAGTGAGAACGGTGCCAGGCGATGTCGGGAACCTGGCTGGGAGGAGTTGATCGCCATCTGAGGCGGGTGGCCGGACGAAGCGGCATCTCGAGACAGGTCTGAGAAAGGCGTTTCGACGGTGCGCGTCGCCGCGGGGGACGGCTCAGAGGGGCAGGGCACCGAGGATGAGCGCCACGACGGCGGCTCGCACCCAGACGCCGTTGACAGCTTGACCATAGGCCGCTGAAGCCGGTGGGTCCGCGGGGGTCAGGTCCAGCCAATCCGCCTGTGGGGTGGGGCACATGACAGCGACGTTCGGAGCGGTCTCCTCCAGGAGGGCGATCTGCGACGCCAGCCAGTCTCGGGCGCCCTGTGCCTCCGACGCCCGACGGAGCTGGGTCTCCTCGATGGGGGCCGCGTAGACCGCGTCAGCGTGCTCCAGGCCGGATGGGATGTCCGGGGACTCGACCACCGACACGGCTTGCTTGAGAGGAACGGTCAGCACGGTGGCCATTTTCAGGTTCGGGGGTGAAACGAGCCGAATCGACACGTCCCAGTGCGACAGGGCTCTCACCAGGGAGTGGGCAAAGCGGCTGTGCTTCAGGTCGCCGACTAACGAGATAGAGAGACCGTCGATCTCTCCGCGCTCGTTTCGAAGCGTGTAGAGATCAGCCAGGGCCTGGCAGGGATCCTCGTAGGTTCCGTCGCCGGCGTTGACGACGGGGACGACGGCCCCCTTGGCTGCCTCGTGAGCGGAGAAGACCTCGGCGTGGCGGTGGACGATCAGGTCACCATACACGGAGGCCCACCGCGCCCTGGCGGCCAGGGCCGCGCCGGTTGGTGCGGGGCCGCCGTGCGCGGCGCCAGGGTTTGAGATGAGGCGACCGCCTAGACGACAGACAGCGCTCTCAAAGCTAGCTCTCAACCAGGGGTCCTCGACGTAGAACAGGGGTACAACGATGCGGTTAGCGAGGAGATCCCGGAGCTCGCCTTTCCAGAAGGCCGCCTCAAACTCCTCCGCCACATCAAGCACGTACGAGATCTCGTCCTTGTCCAGCTCCGCTACACTCAGGATGTCTCTACCAACCAGTCGATTGACCATCGCCTCATCTCCCTCCCCGAAGCTGTACGCCTGCGTGTTTCGCTGCTGCAGGGAAAGAGTATACATCCAACGGAGCGACGGCGCCATCCGCCCCGGTACTGCTGATTCGCTCTGGGATTCCGACGTTGACTCGGCGGTTGACAAGCCTGGCGATCTGTCGTACAATTTGCTCAGTTGTGCATGATTGCACATCTGGTCAATGCCCGCGGACGCGCTCTGCAAGCAGGGTCACGAGATCCGATTCCTTCGCAAGCTAAGCTGCAAGTCTTGACAAACGATGCGCCGTGATGTATAATGGCCACAGTTGTTCACTACTGCACATCCGCTCACACGCCGAGGGCCCGATGCCACTGAGCTCCGAGCATCACCGACTCCTCTATAGGATCGCTCACGCCTACTACGTCCGCGAGCTAACGCAGAGGGAGATCGCCGAGCGTTTCAGGCTTTCCCGTCCCAAGGTATCGCGCCTGCTGAAACAAGGCCGCGATGAGGGCATCATCGATTTTGTGTTGGTCCCTCCACCCGGGGACCTGGCCGATCTTGAACACCAGCTGGAAACGCGCTATGGTCTGGAGGAGGTCGTCGTGGTCGCGACTACCGATCCACAGGACCCGGTGTCCGTGAGCCGGCAGCTGGGCCCCGCTGGCGCCGAGTGTCTGATCCGCTCTCTCAAGGATCACGGTACCCTCGCTATGTCCTGGGGCACCACCCTCCGGTCGGTCATCGAAGCTCTTCCGGCTCGTAGCTGGCCCCATACCCAGGTGGTCCAGATGCTCGGGGGGCTGGGCGACCCCGCAGCCGAGAGTCACGGTGTGGACCTGACCTACCGCATGGCCGAGAGCCTGGGCGCCAGGCCCCGTCCTGTTCTCTCGCCCGGCGTCGTCGCGAACAGGACGGTTCGCGATGCGCTGCTCGCTGACCCTCAAGTGCGAGGCACCCTGAACCTGGCAGCCAGCGCAGACGTAGCCATCGTCGGCATCGGGGTACCGATCGCCGGATCCGTGGTGATGCGGGCAGGGATCCTGACCGAGGCGGAGGTCGCCGATCTAGTAGAACGGGGTGCGGTGGGTGACATCGCGCTTCGCTTCATCGATGCCTGGGGCGAGCCCGTCGAGCACAGAATCAATGGGAGGACCATCGGCCTCGAACTTGAGGCCATCATCAGGATACCCCGCGTCATCGGCGTGGCCGGCGGCGCCGAGAAGCGGGACGTCATTCGAGCCGCGCTCCGTGGTCGGCTCGTCGACGTCCTAGTGACCGACCAGGCGACGGCAGAGGCCTTGACCGAGGAGGCCATCCACGCAGAAAGTAGACGCAGAGAAGCTCCAGCCCTGTAGGTAAGGTCCCGTTCGAGCGCTGCCGAGCAGGGACGCCTACGCTGGGCCCGCAGAAATAGATCTCACCGCAGACACGACAAGGAGTGAAACCGTGGCAGATTACCTACTCGGCCTCGACTACGGAACTGGCGGCGCCAAAGCATGTCTGATCAACGGGGAGGGCGACGTGCTCGCCACCGCCTTCGAGGAGTATCCCCTGATCCACGAGAAGCCCAGCTGGTCAGAGCACGAGCCAGCGCTCTACTGGGAGATCGCCTGCAGGATGATCCGCAGCCTTCTCTCTCAGTCCCACGCGGACCCGGAGGGCATCCGGGGCATCGGCGTCTCCTCGGCCCTGCCGTCCATGGTCATGGTCGACCGCGACCTGAATCCCGTCCACCGTGCCTACAATCTGATGGACCGCCGGGCCACCGACGAGGTGGAGTGGCTCAAGGAGCAGGTCGGCGAGAGGCGGATGATGGACCTGACGGCCAACCGGCTGGAGGACCATCCGGCCATCGTCAACCTTCTCTGGGAGAAGAACAACCGCCCCGACGCCTTTGAGCGCGTCCACAAGGCGCTGACCATCGCCGGATTCGTCAATCTGAAGCTGACGGGCGAGGTGATCGTGAACCACTGTGACGCCGCCTTCTACGGGGTGGCCTACGATATCCTCAACCGGAGGTTCGAGGAGGAGATCCTGGACGAGATAGGCATCTCCCCCACGGTCCTGCCGGAGCTGATCGATTGTGAGGAAGTGGCGGGGCGGGTGACGCCGGAGGCGGCAGCAGCGACGGGCCTGGTAGCGGGAATCCCCGTCGCGACGCAGGTGGACTTCAACGCGAGCTGTATCGCTGCCGGCATCACGGCCGAGGGCGATATCATGAGCAACCTCGGCACCGTCGGGAACTTCGGGATCATCTTCAGCGACCCCGACTTCATGTTCTCATCCGCCGGGCTCTCGATGATCAACCTGGCTTTCACCATCGATTCGGCTAACACGTACATCACCATCCCATCGACGACCACCGGCGGCCAGTCGATCCGCTACCTGCGGGACAACTTCTCCCCGATGGAGGTCGAGGTCGAGCGGGCCCTGGGCGTCAGCTCCTACGACCTCCTCAACCTCCAGGCCGCGGATGTACCGGTCGGGAGCGAGGGGCTGATCATCCTCCCTTACTTGATGGGCGAGCGCACCCCGATCTGGGATCAGTATGCCAAAGGCGTGATCTTCGGCCTCTCGCTGCATCACACCAAGGGCCACCTGGTCCGCGCTATGATGGAGGCCGTGGCCTATGCGCTCTACGACTCCTTCCGCCTGATCAAGGAGGCCGGGTTAAAGATCAACTACCCCATCGTTTTCCACGAGGGCGGAACCGTCAGTACGATGTGGCGCAAGATCATCACCGACGTCTTCAACGTGCCCACCGTGCTGGTGAAGCAGCGCGCCGGCGCGCCCCTGGGGGATGCCATCCTGGCAGGCGTCGTGACCGGCCTCTTTGACGACTACTCCGTTGCGAAGGAGTGGGCGAGCTACACGAGGCCGGTAGAGCCAGACCAGGAGAACCACGAGCGCTATATGGCTTACTTCGATCTCTACAAGGAGCTCTATAACCACGTCAAGGACGACTTCAGGACTCTGGCAGAGCTCAGAGATCGCCCTCAGGATTGACATTCACGACGGAGGGGTCAGTGCCAAGGAAAAGGAGGTGGGTATCGGGTAACGACGACAGGAATGAGAGCCTTGGTGTCGCTCGGTGACGACGTTCGCCGTTCGGCACTCTCCGTTGAGCCGCCGAAGCAGTTTGCTCAGCACCTCCGTCCTCCTCGACGGCCTACGGCCGCCGGGCAGAAGACGTGATACAGCGGAGAGTAAAGTCTGAGCTCAATACGAGGAGAAAGGAAGATGTCCAAGAAGCACCTAAGTCGGCGTGAGTTCCTTCAGCTGGGGTCCACTGCAGCAGCCGGAGCAGTCCTGGCCGGATGCGCTGCCCAAGAGACGCCGGCCCCCGAAGCACCAGCAGACGAGGACACCGCGATCGATGCCCCTGCGGCCGAGGTGGTGGAGCTGGACGCCATGTCCCTGGCTGAGTACGAGGGACCGTATCGGGAGGTCTGGAACGCGTTCAACGCCAGTCAGGACCGCATCAAGATGAATGTCTTCTCCATCAACGAGGACACGGCCGCGGCTCATGAGGCTAAGGTTGCCGGTGGGTACCTGCCGGCTATCTCGCTGACCCAGGAGATGCAGATCTTCTTCGACGCCAACAACTATGAGATGGCGGTCGATCTCAGTTCGTTCGACTTCCCCTGGTGGGATCGGTTCACGGTCGACCTGAAGAACGCGTGGCCGGACCTGTATGACCTGCCCGGGCCACGCTCACTGGATCCGCTGCAGGGCTACGTCTTCACCTGGCAGTACAACGCGGACCTGATGGAGGAAGCAGGCCTGAATCCCCAGGAGGACGTCAAGTCCTGGGAGGATATGAAGAAGTGGCTCGATGAAGGCACGACATGGGCCAACTCCCGCGACGACGTCGACTTCTTCTGGAACCAGGCCTGGCACAACTGGGTCTTCTGGCACTACGCCGAGATGTGGCCCCTGGCCTGGGAGGACGGCTCCCGCGAGCGTCAGAAGGCGTGCTACCTGGGCGAGGCGAAGTTCAACGCTGATGACTCCCCCTTCCGCCACACGTTTGAGTGGTACAAGGAGGCTTACGACAACGGCTGGCTGCCGGAGAGCTTCTGGACCCGCCTCTGGGAGGGCGACATGGAGGCCAGCTACATCGCCGGCAAGTCGGTGATGATGAACCACGGCCCCTGGGTATGGGACAAGGCCCGCGCCGCCGGCTCCACCTTCGAGCAGGCCGGGCTGCCCAGCACACCCCCTATCGGTGGCGGGCCCTGGCGGCAGTACGCTGCGCCGCCCAACATCGACAACCAGTGGTTCATGCGGGCCGGGAACAAGGACCGCGAGGAATGGCCGCAGGTGATGGAGGCGTGGAACTGGTTCTTCAGTCCCGACGCCATCGAGATGCGCGCCAGTGCCGAGGGTCGAAAGCCTCTCTACAAGTTCGACGAGTCGATCGACGTCAAGGGCCCGCAGTACCAGGCGATCATCAAGGAGTGCGGCACCGACGGCGGCATCTGGGCGGACGTCGAGTGGGTCGAGGGCATCACCGGCGCTGTCCTGGCCGGACCGTACCGGAAGAAGGGCTCCAAGGGCGTCTGGGATTGGGAGTCCAACGGCAACAACAAGCTGTTCGCCGACGTGATGACGGGCAAGCTGACGGTCCAAGAAGCGCTGGACTGGATGCAGGCCAACTGGGACGAGAGCTTCGAGGGCCTTCCCGCGTAGCTGTCGCCCGTTCATTGACGGCGGACTCAGAGGTCGGTTTCAGTCCGGATGGCCCGCCCCAAACGTGGGCCATCCGGATGGGACCCTAAGCAGAGAGGAAGAGGACTATGGGAACGGATGCCGCAACTCCCTCAGGATTCCTGGGCAGCGAAGCACCCGCGCAAGCCGAGAAACGGACCAGATCGCTCCAGCGTCGGCGCATCATTGAGGACTGGCTCTTCATGCTGCCCCAGTTGGTGATCTTCATCGGCCTGACCATCGTACCGTTCTTCATCGCCATACCGATGTTGTTCACCGACATCTCTCAGTTCAACGACCCGCAGATCAACTTCGTGGGCTTCCGGAATTTCACGGTCTTGTTCAACAATGCCGGCGTACGAGCGGACTACCTGCCGGCCCTGAAGAGAACGCTGGTCTTTGTGGCGCTGAACTACACGACGGTCTACATCTTCGGCCTTACCCTGGCGCTCTTGATGTACGAGGTTGGCTTCCGAGGTGGGTTCTTCACCGTGGTGTACCTGCCGTTGATGGTCTCCGGCCTGGCGGTGGGGTATATCGCCGTCATGCTGTTTTCGCAGGAGACGGGGACGGCGAATCTTCTCCTAAAAGAGGTAGGTCTGATCGAGAAGGGGATAGACATCTACTCGCCCGGCGGTACGATGTTCCTATTGCCCCTGTTGGTAGGCTGGCGTTACGCCGGCTACAACATGGCCATCTTCCTGTCCGGCCTCCTGGCTATCCCGAAAGAGACCATCGAGTCGGCTATCGTTGACGGCGCATCCTATCTTCAGCGACTCTTCAGGATCTACTTTCCGCAGATGTGGCCTTCTTTCATCCTTGCCACCACGATGTGTCTGATCGGCTCCTTCGCCGTCTTTGATGAGCTCGTAGCCCTAGGTGCTCTGTACGTGAATCCCGAGGCAAATCTACTCAGTACGTTGTTCTTCATCTACGGCTTCCAGGTGGAGCGACTAGGGCAGGGGATGACCATGGCTGTGGAGACATTCCTGCCTCTGGTCTTCGTCGGCATCGCCTTGCAGCGGCTTCAGCGACGTCTCCAGTACTAGGGAGGAGAGTATCCGTGGCAACTCTGGACATTATCGGAAGACTCCGGGTCGGCCGGGAGGGGAGAAGAAGGCTCGGCGCCCGAGGGAGGAAGCGCGTGCTGCGCGTGTTTGCAACTACGGTGATGGTCATCTACTCTGTCCTGACCATCTTCCCCTTCTACGCTCTTTTCGTGCGCAGCTTCGTGCCCACCAAGGAATCGTCGGACCTGCACCTCTGGCTTCCGGAGGTCGAAGAGGTGAGCATGGAACGGGAGGTCGGCAACCTGGCCGTATTCTACGACATGGATACCGCCGACCTAAAGGATGCTCTCGGCATCCCTCAGACGGAGTTCCTGGGGGCTCGCATGACGCTGGCAGAACTGGCGGAGGAGTACGACATCCCGGAGGAGAAGATCAAGGATCACTTCGCCGGATTCTACCGCTACAACGGATGGCAGACGCTCCTTTTCGGGGATCTATACGGCACCACCTTCTGGGCCTGCCTGGGAAGGACGCTATTGATCACGGTAGTGAGCCTCGCCCTCCTGATCGTGCTCTCGGTGTTCACCGGCTATGGGCTGTCTGGACTGCAGCGGAAGGATCAGATGGCGGTCTACAACGTCTACCTCCTGCAGATGGTCATCCCGGCCATGCTCATCCTCCTGCCCCAGTATCAGCTCTTCCAGTGGATATTTCGGCTGTTTCCCAACTACGCGGGCAAGGGCATCACGCGGTACGCCCTGCAGCTTCTGGCCGTCGTGCTGATCAACGTCAAGGGTACGGCGCTCTCCACGATGATCTTCGTCTCGGCCATCAGCGGCATTCCGCCGGATCTGGAGGATTCGGCCATGGTCGACGGGGCGACGCGGCTCCAGTACGTGCGACACGTGCTCTTCCCGCTTCTCAAGGTGCCGATCGTCAGCCTCATCGTGATCCAGATGCCCCTGATCTACAATCAGTTTCTGCAGCCCTACGTCTACCTCGATCCAGCCAACTCGACGCTGCTCCCCTTCATACAGAGCGCTGTGGGGCAGTTCTCGACTAATTTCCAGGTCATCTACTCGGCCATCTTCGCCTCCGTCCTGCCGATGCTCATCGTCTACCTCCTGTTCCGGCGCATGTTCGTGGAGGGCGTGATGGCCGGGGCGATCAAGGGATAGAGGGGACCCTATGCAACGATGGAGATACGATCCTGACGCGGCTCCTCAGGAGCAGCGCGTCGTCTTCCAACCCGCCACACACCGGGCGCTCCAGAGGGGCATCCGCCAGATCGCGCAGGCGATTCGTCCCACATTGGGGCCTCAACCGCGTATCGTGGCGATAGACCGCATGCTTGACGAGCGCATGCCCGAGCTGCTCGACGACGGCGGGACGATCGCCAAGCGCATCATAGAGATCCCCGACCGACACGCGGACGTCGGTGCTATGTTGGCCCGCGACTGCATCTGGAGGGTGCATGATCAGGTGGGGGACGGCACCGCGACGACGGCGGTCCTGCTCCAATCGGTCTATGACGAGGGCGTCCGGTACCTGGCCGCCGGTGGGAACGCCATGCGGCTCCACCGTTACCTCCTAGAAGGGATGGAGGTGCTCCTCGACGAACTGACGGCTGCCTCCGTGCCGGTGTCGGGGAAGGAGAAGCTGGCCCAGGTCGCCGAAACGATCTGTCACGATCCACCGCTGGCCGATCTCCTGGGTGAGATCTTCGACATTATCGGCGAGTACGGCCGCCTGGAGGTCCGGCCGGATCGAGGGCGCGAGCTGCGACGGGAATACGTCGAGGGGATGTACTGGGACCAGGGGTTGCTCTCGCGACGCTTGACCACGGACCGGGAGAAAGGAAGGGCCGAGTTCGAGAATCCGTCCGTGCTGATCACGGACATCGAGATTGAGGACCCGCGACAGCTTTTCCCCGCGCTGGAGGTGGCGCTTCGGGCCGACATAGGCCGGTTGTTCATCGTGGCGGGCGGCATCTCGGACGAGACCATCACCTTCCTGGTGAGGAACAGAAAACCGGATACGTTCCAGGTGACGGCCGTCAAGGTCCCGGGGTGGGATGCGCAGTCGAGGGCCGCGGCAATGGAGGACCTGGCGGCTCTGACCGGTGGGCACGTGTACACGAAGCACGCTGGTCAGACGCTGGATAACGTCGCTCTGGATGATTTCGGACGAGCTCGGCGTGCGTGGGCCGATAGGAGCCAGTTCGGGATTGTCGGTGGAAAGGGCGATCCTCGAGGGCTCCGCGAGCACATCGCGACGCTTCGCCGTGCTTTTGAGCGCACACGGGAACCCGTCAAGCGCGAGCGGCTGCGGAAGCGGATCGGCAAGCTGATGGGAGGATCGGCGACGCTTTGGGTGGGCGGCGCAACGGAGTTGGAGGTGGAGCGGCGGGTGGAAGTTGCCAAGAGGACGGCCGCCGCGATGCGGGGCGCCATCGCTCAGGGAGTGGTGCCCGGCGGCGGCGTCGCCTTACTTCGGTGTCGTGGGGCCCTGGAGGCGCAGATTGAGAGCTCCACCGATTCGGATGCGCGCGCTGCCTATCGTGCCCTGTCGAGAGCGGTGCAGGAGCCGTGCCGGGCGATTCTGGCGAACGCCGGCTACGAGCCGAGCGCCGTCCTGGCCCGAGTGGGCCGGAATGGGTCCGGTGACGGCTTTGACGTCGCCTCGGGGGAGGTCGTAGATATGGCCAGCGCTGGCATCTTCGATCCGGTGCTGACCGTGAAATCCGCCGTCTATGCAGGAATCTCCACGGCGGCCCAGGCGCTGACGGTTGATGTGGTCATCCACCGACCAGGACAGCCGAAGCGGGCACCGAACCGCAGGCCTGGCAAACTCAAGGAACTCTAGCCGCGATCTGCCGAATAGAGCACCGTGAGACCGCGGTGTCGATTCGAGCTGGGAGAGCGCCGACCCAAGCGCCATTGTTCCCGATGCCGGACGCACCGAACTGAATCAGGAGGTGTGACACCAAGATCCTATGACTCAAGAGACTCCTCCAGATATCGTCTACTCTCTTGCCCTCTCGCCCGGCTTCGCGGACGATAGCCTCTGCTTCGCGGCCCGCCAGTCGGGGCTCTATCGGTCGGTCGACGGAGGCGCTACCTGGGACTACGCTTACGGCACGCTCGGCCTGGAAGGCACGCTGCCGACCGTGTGTGTCGCCGTCTCCCCGGATTTCCTCCGTGATCGGACCGTCTTCGCCGGGGTGAACGGCGCCGTGCTTCGGTCTACGGACGGCGGTCAGACCTGGTCGGCGATGCGGTTACCCGACCCACCACCTTTCGTGGTCTCGTTAGTCATATCTCCCGGCTTCGCAACTGATGGGGTCGTTCTGGCCGGAACCATGGAGGATGGCGTCTTCCGTTCGCACGATCGGGGCAGCCGTTGGACGGCCTGGAACTTCGGGCTGCTGGATCTCAATGTGCTCTGTCTGGCGTCGTCGCCAATGTACGCCGCCGACGAGACGTTGTACGCAGGCACCGAGAGCGGCGTTTTCCGGAGCACGAACGGCGGACGGGCCTGGCGTGAGACTGCCTTCTCACCGGACCTTGCGCCGACCCTGAGTCTCGCCGTGTCCCCGACCTACGCCGATGATCAAACCCTCTTCGCTGGCACCGAGTCGTCGGGCTTGTTCCGTTCGGACGACGCGGGAGAGACGTGGCAACGGATCGAAGGCCAGGTTGTGGGGGAGACGGTGAACGATCTGGCGATGTGGCGCGCACCGGGCGAAGAGCTCGGCGTGGTGGTCGTGCTTCCGGACGCGGTCCTCGTCACCCGCGATTCCGGGCAGAGTTGGTCGTCGTTGAAGATGCCTGCCGCGAAGGAGCTCCAACTCACGTCCGCAGCGGTCGCGTCCGGCACGGGGCTCGGTGACCGCCTGCTGGTAGGCACGACGGCGGACGGCGTGTTGCAGCTGGAGGTCCCACCGGGGCTCGGCGACGCTGGCGCTGCCGAAGCGCTGGGAGCAGGGTGAAGACGAACCTTCGCTCGGCCCATGGCAGCAGCGGGGTTGAGCTCGGCCAGCGAAGGGCGCTTTCCTGGGGGAGGTCCGATAGCTGAGCGCTGATCTGCTGCTCGACCCCACGCGTGATCATCAAGGAGAGACTATGAAGAGGATGCAGGCGCTGCGCAAGACGGACGAGGGCGTGGGCCACGTCGACCTGGTCGAGGTGCCCGTGCCTGAGATAGGACCGAACGACGTCCTTATGAAGGTCTACGCCGCGGGCGTGTGCGGCAGTGACCTACTGATTCAGGAGGACAGGCATTTCTACGAAGCGCCCGTGACGCTCGGTCACGAGTTCTCGGGCGTTGCGCACCAGGTCGGCGAGAACGTTAGCCGCGTCAAGGAGGGGGACAAGTTCGTTGCCGACATCGAGTGTGGTGAAGGGCGGTGGCTGGGCGTCACCATTGACGGGGCCTACGCGCCTTTCATGCGCGTCCCGGAGCACGTGATCTACAAGGTCCCGGACCACGTCTCCCTGGATCACGCCTGCCTTGCCGAACCGATCGTGGCCACGCACCACCTGATCCAGGAGCGCGCTCAGGTCAAGGTCGGGGATGACGTGGTTGTGGTGGGGCCTGGGCCGATGGGCGTCATGGCCGTCCAGTACGCCAAGGTGTGCGGTGCCCGGCGAGTGTTCCTAATCGGGCTGAAGAGCGACGAGGCGCGGCTCGAGGTGGGCAAGAGGGTGGGGGCCGATTACGTGCTCTACTCTGAGGAGTCGCCCGAGGAGACCGTGATGGAGGTAACCGGCGGCAAAGGGGCTGAGTTTGTCGTTGAGTGCTCGGCGAGCGGCAAGGGCGTGCGGCACGCCCTGGACTGTGCGCGGAAGGCGTACGAAGGCCCCGGGGGGAAGGGTGTCATCGTCTTCATCAGCCTCTGGGGAGAGGAGATCACCATCAACCTGGATGAGGTCAGCCTCGGCCAGCTGGATATTCGCGGCAGCTGGAGCTGGAACGGCGTCGAGACGTGGCGGCACGCCGTCGATCTGCTCAACCGCGAGGTATTCGATCTCGAGCCGATGATCACGGCCCACTATGAGCTGGACGAGTGGGAAACGGCTTTTGCTAACCTGAGGTCGAAGCAGGACGTGAAGGCGCTCATCCATCCCAACGGGCGTGGGTGGGCGGATTGAGGGCAGGGGCAGCCAAGCGTGGCTGCCTGCCAGTCGGACACCGGACCGAGCCCCGGGTTATCTCAATCGCTACCACGGGGCGTCCAGTAGAGGCATCCAGTGACACGGACCAACGGCGCAAGAAGAGGAGACATCGAATGAGCAAACTGAAGTTCAGCTATTTTCAACTGACGTTCGGTCAGGAAGAGGCCTATCTCCATCCAGAGAAGACCTATGAGCGATTGACGGCCTGCGGTTATGACGCAATAGAGATTACGCCGCCCAAGGGCCGCTACGGCCTGGGCGTTGGGATGGAGGCGTACCTGGAGACGCACAAGCGTCTGAAGGACGACTACGGCCTGGACGTATCCTGCATCAATGAGTGCTGGGGCGAGGAGTGGGATCCGTTCTCACCGAGGTACAAGACGCTGACGGAACCCGAAACGGCAGATCTGGCGGTGTCGGAGACGAAATCATCCATCGACTTCGCGGCGGAGCTGGGGGCTCCCTTCGTCACCGTCGCCGTGGCCATTCACGACGAGGTGACGAGCGAGAACGTCGAGGAGTTCACCGCCGTGGCCGTGGATGCGCTGCGACGTATGTCGGACTACGCTGCCGAGAAGGACGTTCGGTTGGTGTTCGAGGCCACGAACCACCTGGAGATGGGCAAGTACGTCAACACGGTGCTCAATCATAAGCGGATGATCGAGCTGACGGGTCGCGACAACATCGGCATCCAGATCGACTGGTTCCACGCCAATTTCGAGGAGTTGAACCCGTATGAGGCGGTCGTAGACGCCGACCCTCTGCTCTGGCATATGCACTTTCGCGATTCCAACTCCCTGACCCCTGGATACGGCAACGTCGACTTCAAGGCCGTTCTCCGCGCGGTTAAGAAGACGGGCTATGAGGGGTACTGTACCATCGAAAGCGCACCGATGGTTCCGGACGCCGATACGGCAGCCAAGGATGGTATCGACTATCTGAAGCTCCTTGAGCGCATCGTAGACTATCAGATGAGTGCGGAGTTCCCGAACGGATACGAGGTAACCGTCTAGGACGGCCGCCGTTGGAGCATGAGGCCCGTCAACCGAGGCGGGAGGTGATGCGCCGCCACCGAGACGTTGGCTGACTCGAGGGAGGTCAGACAAATGGAGCTATATGAGAGGCTGATGGAGCGGGCGGCTGAGGACAACCCGATCCAGGTTGGCCTGGTTGGATGCGGACAAATGGGTTCGGGCCTGGTCCACGTCATCAAGCGGATCGTGGGCATGGAACCGATGGCCATTGCCGATCTGAACGTCGACCGCCCTCTTGAGACGCTGGAGTCGCTGGGTGTTCCAGAGTCCAGGATCTGCGTCACGAACAACCGGGGTGAAGCTGAGGACGCTCTGAAAGCTGATGATCTGGTCATCACGGAAGACGCCGTCATGCTGGCCGAGCTCGATCCCCTGGACGCTGTGGTTGAGGCCACGGGGATCACGGAGGTGGGGTCTCGGGTGGCGTGGAACTGCGTGATGCGCGGGCGACACGTGATCATGCTCAACGTCGAGACCGACGTGACCGTCGGTCCGCTCCTCCACCGCCTGGCGCAGCACAACGGTTGCGTCTACACCGCGGCGTCAGGCGACGAGCCCGGCGTCTGCAAGACGCTCTACAACCTGGCCGGGACGATGGGTTTCGACGTGGTCTGTCTGGGCAAGGGGAAGAACAACCCCATCAACTTCGACGCCACGCCGGAGATGTGCCGGGAGGAGGCCGAGAGCAAAGGCATGAATCCGAAGATGCTATCGGCCTTCAAAGACGGGTCCAAGACGATGGTCGAGTTGGCGGCGATGTCCAACGCCACCGGCTTGATCCCAGACAAGCCCGGCATGCACGGACCGAAGGTCGATGTGCCCGATCTGAACAAAGCCTTTGTGCCGGAGGTCGATGGGGGCATCCTGAGCGATCGGGGACGGGTCGACTACTCGACCGGCAAGGTGGCGCCCGGCGTCTTCGTCATTATCGCCACGGACGACCCGCGGATCGTCGTAGACATGAGGTTTCTCTCGATGGGCGATGGGCCCTACTACACCCTCTACCGCCCTTACCATCTCTGCAACGTCGAGACGCCGGTCTCTATCGCGGAGGCGGTCTTCTACGGGGAGAGCACCGTCGTATCGCGCAGCATGGTCTCCGAGGTGGCGGCCGTCGCCAAGCGCGATCTTAAGCCCGGGGACGTTGTGGGCGAAATCGGGTGTGCCGATTTCTTCGGACGGACCTACACGTATGCCGATGCCAAGGGCGTCGGAGCGATCCCGCTGGGACTGGTGCCGGGCGGGGAGGTGCTGAGAGGTGTCGCCAAGGGCGATCTGCTGACGGAGGAGAACTTCGCACCCGATGCGGGGAAATTCGTCTACACGCTGCGCAAGATGCAGGACGCCCATCTGGCTATGGAGCAGTAGGACGAGTCGCGTCTTCCAGACGGTGAGGAGCTGACGATGAGAGAAGAGATGCGGGCCGTGGTGGTGAGGGCACCGATGGACTTCGCCGTGGAGTCCGTGCCGGTACCGGTGACGCCGGAGGGTGGTCTTCTGCTGAGGGTCGAGGCCTGTGGGCTGTGCGGGTCTGACCTCCGAACCCTGCGGAGCGGGCATCGCAAGGTGACCCTTCCGTGGACCATCGGCCACGAGATCGCGGGGGAGGTCGTCGACCTGAGCGAATCCTACAGCGGGCCGTGGAAGGAGGGCGACAAGCTCGCCGTCGGCCCCCTGGCCTACTGCGGTGTCTGCGATTTCTGCGTCGATGGCCGGTACGAGCTCTGTACAGGCTCCCGGGAGATCGGCCAGCACTGGCCGGGCGGTTTCGCTGAGTACGTGGGCATTCCCGAGCCGTGCTTGCGGTTGGGGACCATCCAGAGGAGACCAGCGGAGCTCGATCCCGTCTTTGCCGCCATCTCCGAGCCCATGTCCTCCTGTGTCAGCGCGCACGAGAGCGCTGGCACCGGTCTGGGAGAGACGGTGGTCATCGTCGGAGCGGGACCGGTTGGCTGTATCCAGACGTCCCTCTCCCGGAGTCGGGGCGCCGACAAGATCTTCCTGGCCGACATCGTCGACCAGCGTCTGGAGATGGCGAAGCCTTTTGGCCCCGATGAGATCATCAATGCGGCCGAGGTCGACCTGGTGGAGGAGGTGCTCCGGCTGACCGAAGGGAAGGGGGCCCACGTGGTCGTCACGGCGACCCCGGCGCCGGTGGCCTGCTCGCAGGCGGTTCTTATGGCGCGCCGAGGCGGCCGGGTGGTCGTCTTTGGCGGCCTGCCGAAGGGCAACAGCGAGGTGGGAATCGACATGAACGTCGTCCACTATAACGCCCTTCACCTCATCGGCATCAGCACGTTTGCGCCTAGACATCAGAGAAAGGCTCTGGCCTTCATGACCTCGGGCAGGATCCCGATGGACAAACTCGTTTCGCACCGGTTCCCGCTGGAGGACTTCCAGGAAGGGGCGCAGCTGGCCCTGGATGGGCAGGTGCTCAAGGCCGTGTTCATTCCGTAGTGCACTCGGCGTCCCGGTGGGCGCCGTGCGACAGCCAGGAGAGGTTCTCGCGAGAAGAAGGGGAACGAGGGGACCCTAGTCGGCGAGGGTTGAAAACGTGAATCATCGTATCACAGATGCTCAAATCAGGGCGCGCCTGGAGGAGCACGAGCTGGCCTATCAGACGCTGAAGCTCCAGAACGGCGTCTCTCTCATCATCTCGCGGCGCGGCGGCCGCATCTTCGGCCCGTTCCTCCCGGCAGGGGATTCGGAGGGGAACTCGAGCCTCTTCTGGATCAGCGGCATCTTCGGTCAGCCCGACGCATTCAGTTCATTCCTGGCCTCGGGTGATTGGAATCTGGGCGGGGAGCGGATCTGGATGGCCCCAGAGATCCAGTACAACGTGCACGACCGGACCGACTTCTGGGGAACCCTGGACTGGCCGCCCCAGGTTGACCCGGGAGACTACAGCCTGGAGAAGCTGAGCGAGGATCGGTGTCGGCTTTCGCAGGAGATGACGCTGCAGGCCTACAACGTCGCCTCCGGCGAGAAGCGTCTTCGGTTGGAGAGGATCATCTCTCCTGCCGAGGATCCATTGAGAACCCTGCGCAACTACGAGGATCTGATGGTGGGCGTCCTCTTCGCCGGTTACGAGCACGTCGTGGCTCTGTCTGAGGATGAGACGAACGAGATCATGAGCGAGGCGTGGAGCCTGGTGCAGCTGAACCCGGGCGGCGTGCTCATCATCCCCGCCTCGCCCGCTGTGGCATTCGTTGACTACTACGAGCCGGCCGGAGCCCTGCAGACTATCCACCCGGATCACGTGCGACTGCAGATCACGGGCCGGCACCAATACAAACTGGGCTACAAGGCAGCCCACGTCTTCGGCCGTATGGGGTATTACAGCCACCTGGATGACGGTAGGGCCTACCTTCTCGTCCGCACCTTCTACAACAATCCGGCCCGACCGTACATGGAGGAACCGGCCCATCTACCCGGGTGGCACGGCTACTCCATTCACGTCTACAACGACGACGGAAACGCGGGTGGATTTGGGGAGATGGAATGCAACTGTCAGACGATCGGCGGCCGGACCGGACGGTCGGCGAGCAGGGACGAGTTGATGCTCTGGCTGTACGTTGGCGCTCCCACGAAGGTGAAGGCGATCGCGCTGCACCTGCTGGGCGTGCGCCTGGATTGAGGAAACCGCCGGTGCGGTCCGGCGTGCGCGTCACGGACAGGATAGTCACCAGAAGGAGGTATTCGGTTGATTGACTCGATTCGAGACGCAACGACACTTCACAACGGCGTTCAGATGCCGTGGCTGGGATTCGGGACTTTTCAGTTGCTGGGCGAGACCGCGGAGACGTCGACGGATTGGGCGCTGGAGATAGGCTACCGCAGCATCGACACCGCAACCGCGTACCACAACGAGGCCGCCGTGGGCCGGGGGATACGCAACTCCGGTGTTCCACGGGACGAAGTCTTGCTGACGACGAAGGTGTGGAACACGGACCAGGGATACGACGCCACGATGACCGCCTTCGAGGCGAGCCTGGAGCGGCTTGGCACGGACTACGTGGATCTCTATCTCATCCACTGGCCGGTGGAAGCGACGTTCCGGGAGACCTGGCGGGCGTTGGAGGACCTCTACGAAGCCGGTCGCACGAGAGCCATCGGCGTGTGCAATTTCCTGGTCCACCACCTGGAGGAGCTGCTGGAGGGCGCTCGCATCGTCCCTATGGTCAACCAGGTCGAGTTCCATCCGCGACTGCAGCAGCCAGACTTGCAGGCGTTCTGTGAACGTCACGACATTCGCGTGGAGGCCTGGCGGCCCATTATGCAGGGCGGGGTGCTGGAGATCCCGGAGCTGGTGGAGCTGGGGGAGGTGTTGGGCAAGAGCGCCATACAGGTCACCCTGCGTTGGATCGTCCAGAAGGGCGTGGTGGCCATACCGAGATCGTCGAGGCGCGATCACATCGAAGCGAACGCCGACATCTTTGACTTCGAGCTCACGGCCGAACAGATGAAGGTCATCGACAACCTGGACCGCGGCCTTCGAACCGGGGAGGATCCAGACGACTTCGACTTCGGCGCATAGAGGCCCGGGGGGTGAGCAGCCGGACCGGTGGCCTAGGGCAGTCCGCATGTCAGCAGGTCCACGTTAGAACAGGGGGTTCTGGGATCGTGCCCGCCCTGCAGGAAGAGGATGGATGGAGCTATGCCCGGTACTTCTTACCCTAGTCAATAAGATACTCGCGGGGTGCTGATGCGCCGCGCACCATCACGACGAAAGGAGAACCGAACGATGAGGATAGTGGAGAAGAACCCCTCCTTTGGGGTAATCGTTGGCACCCGGGGATTCTTCAATCCAGCGCTGGCGGCGGAGGGGCGAAAGACGCTCCTAAGCAAGCTAGATGAGTTGGGATACGACTACGTCATCCCATCAGAGGACGCCACCCCGAACGGCGCTATCGAGACGAGGGACGACGCCCGTGTGGCAGCGGAGCTCTTCAAGGAGAACGCCGAGAAGATAGACGGGTTCATCGTCACCCTCCCGAATTTCGGCGACGAGCTGGGCGTGGTGCAGACCCTCGACTTCGCGGACCTGGGACTGCCCGTGCTGGTCCACGCCTTCGACGACGACCTGGACAAGCTCGATTTCGCCCACCGTCGGGATGCGTTCTGCGGGAAGCTCTCGGTCTGCAACAATCTCTACCAGTACGATATCCCCTTCACCAATACAACATTGCACTCCTGCCCCGTCGACAGTGAGTTTTTCGAGGAGGACCTCGACTTCTTCGCCAAGGTGTGCCGCACGGTGAAGGGTCTGAGGAACGCTCGCGTGGGGGCGATTGGGGCCCGACCGGCTGCATTCCAGACGGTGCGGTTCAGCGAGAAGATCCTGCAGGAGACGGGCATCACGGTCGTCCCCGTCGATCTCTCGGAGATCATCTTCCAGGCCCAGGCCCTGGCTGACGACGACGAGGCCGTGCAGGAGAAGCTGGAGGCGATCAAGGCGTACGGGACGATCCCCGACAGTGTGGCCCGAGAGAACGTGTTGAAGCAGGCGAAGCTCTCGGTGGTCCTCGATCGCTGGATGGAGGAGAATGAGTGTGACGCCAGCGCCGTGGAGTGCTGGGACTCGATCCAGAAGAACTACGGGTGCGCGACATGCCTCTCGATGAGCATGATGGGCGAGCGCGAGCTGCCCAGCGCCTGCGAGGTGGACGTGCTGGGAGCGGTGTCGATGTACGCTCTGCTACTGGCCTCGGGCAACCCGCCGGGATTCCTGGACTGGAACAACAACTACGGTGACGAGCGCGATAAGTGCATCAACGTGCACTGCAGCAACTATCCCAAGTCGTTCATCGGTAAGGACGAGATCGAGATCTCGAACCTCGACGTCCTGGGTGAGACGCTGGGCAAAGACCGCTGCTTCGGCGCTGTGAAGGCACAGGTCGCCGCCGGCCCTCTCACCTTCTTCCGGGTCTCCACCGACGATCCTCGCGGTGTGATCCGAGCCTACGTGGGGGAGGGAGCGTTCACGGACGATCCTGTGGGTATCGCCGGTGGCTCGGCCGTGGTGCAGGTACCGGACCTGCAGAGGATGATGGACTACGCCTGTAAGAAGGGGTTTGAGCATCACGTGTCGATGACCCGCGGCCACTGCGCGGACGTGCTGCAGGAGGCCATCGAGACCTATCTGGGCTGGGAGCTGTATCGGCACAATCCGACGTAGGGTTCAACCCGCCTCTGGCCGCGTGGTATGAGACGTCGTGAAGCGATGACGGGAGCGTGCTGATCGCTGGCGCGCTCCCGTTTTCTGCTGCCTGCGACGGTTTGCCCTCTCGCTGTACCGCTACACCGTCACAGGGTTCTGTCTCACTCCTTCTCCTTCGACGGCCCCGAGCGGCGTCGCAGCAGTCACACCACTGTCCCGAGCGTGAGCAGCACCGTCGATCCCAGCATATGGATGGATGCAAACTTGAACAGGACATCGTTAAGCCTGGCCGATGGCCGGCAGATGGACCAGAGCGAGAGCCCGAGCATGACCGTGCCCGATACGCCCAGCAGCGCCATGCCATACGAGCAAATTTCCAGCAACCACCCCGCGCCGACCAGTGCCACGATGCGCAGGCCGTTGGAGAGGGCGATGAAGTGCCGCGCCGAGACGAACCCATAGACCGTCGGCCAGGTGGGCACACCGGCCTCCAGGTAGTCGTCGGCGTACTTCATCGCCAGGGTCATGATATGCGCCGGGATCCACGTAAGCACGGATAGGGCAAGGAGCAGCCCCAGCCCGTCGACCTTTCCGGTCCTGAGGACGCGTCCAGCAAGGATTGGCATCCCGCCGGAGATGCCGCCGAAGAGGATTGACCAGGGGGAGCGCCGCTTGAGCCACAGCGTGTAGACGAGCAGATCGAAGAGCACGCCGGCGGCGATGACGATCGCGAACAGCGGGCTCATCCAGACGGCGATTCCCACTCCTGCGGTGACCAGGAAGGCGCCGAAGAGGGCTGCTTCGCTCGGCGACATCGCGCCACTGGGAAGGGGGCGGTTCGCCGTACGCGCCATGCGCGCGTCGATGTCGCGGTCGAAGACCATGTTCAGCGCCGTGGTGCCGCTGACGGCGGCAAAGAGGCTCAAGAGCATTGATGCTGTTTGCCGCAGCGAAGCCGTGTGGGGCCGGGCGCTCAGGTAGCCGGCCACGCTCGTCGCGAGGAGCAGCCCCGTTTGTCGGCTCTTGATCAGCGCCCAGCAGCTGCCCAGCGTACCCGCCAGGTTGGCTGCTTGCTTTTCGGAGGCGAACGACTCTCTCGCGCTCGTCTCCGTGCTCACTATGCCTCCTCCTCCATCGCCCAGCGGCCACCCCCTGAAAAGAGGCCCACCAGCCGCCGACTTAAGAACGCCGCCAGGACGAGCAGCGTCAGCCCGAGTCCGACGTGCAGGTAGAGAACGGTCCACGCTCGATCGGCGCCCGGCGGGATGAACTCGTAGAAAGCGCCGAAAGTGAAGGCCAGGTCGCTGCCCACGATCACGCCCCAGCCCAACACCTGGCGCATCCAGCCCCGCACGTCCAAGCGGTCTGCCACCAGGAAGAGCATGATCGTTGCGGACAGCGTGGCAAGCACGTGCCAGTGGCCCACGAGGATGCGCCGTTCGGCCTCGACCGGCCAGGTACGGAAGATGTCGTCCAGTTTCACGGCGGTGTAGAGACCGGGGAAGACCATCACGAACTGGAGCCAGATCATCTGGAAGAAGGGGCCGAGCCTGAGCGGGTCGCGCAGCAGGGCTTTGAGCTTCTGGCCGACTGTGGCCTTCCCGGCGTTCCCCTGCTCGGCCAGGTTATCCTTGATCAGCGTGTCGATGCCACCGATGGTCATCAGCAGCGCCGCCAGCAGCACGAAGCTGCTTCCCGCGTAGATGATCGAATGCGCAACGGCCTCCCAGACCATCACACCCCAACATCCGGCCGCCATGATGAACGTGCCCATGACCGTCAAAGGCATCGCTATCTTGTGCAGTATGCCCTTCAGGTCGAAGCGACGTACGATGAGCAAGAAGATAGCGACATCGATGAGGGCCAGCATGATGTGGAGGTGGGAGATGACGGCTAGCTCGCCCAGGTTGTGCTCCGCGCGCACGATGTCCTCGGCCAGCACGGCCTCGAAGCCGTTGCCGAAGAAGGCGCCGGCGCTGGCGCCGATGAGGGAAGAGATCAGCGTAGCTACCGTGACGGTGAAGAAGGCAACTCTCTCGAGGGAGAGCGTTCCGACGTGGGCGTAGGCCGGGTCGGTGTTGCGGTGCCGTCCGGGCCAGAGACCGACCGCCAGGAGCACGCCGGCGTAGAAGACCAGGGACTGGCCCAGCAGCATCAGCCCGTGGAAGATCCAGTTGCGTCCCAGATAGGCGAAGGCCAGGGCGCCGACGCTGCTGAGCATATAGCCGGGAGTGAGGACGCGCCGGACGGCGCGGGCCAGTCCGTCGCTGGTGGGTACCACGTCCAGGATTAGGTACGTAATCGCGGCGACGAAGGGGATAGCCAGGGCGTGGTAGAGCATCACGATCCGTCCGACGCGTTGGGCGTCCGGCAGACTGACGGAGAAGCCGAGCAGCTCCTGCATAGGGGCGGAGATCGTCCCCAGCAGGGCGATTGTCAGGGCTTCCCAGCCGGTGACCGTGAGCAACAGGCCGCGGGTGGTGCCGGTCAGGTAGTCGAGTCGTCTGCGGATTGCGTTCATCGCTGGCTTCCCATCAGGCGGAAGCCGCTTCGACTGTGCCCTTGCTGTTCAGCCAGCTGGTCACCGTCCGGCTGCCGGCTGGCGCCAACAGGAGCACCAACAAGAGCAGCCCGAGCATCGGGGCCGGCGAGAACATCGAGAACCGGCCCTCGCTGATGGTGGACACGGCAGCGAGGGGTACGCCCGCCGTCAGCGTCATGAGCGCTGCCCCCACACCTAACGGCCTAACCCAACGTTTGCGGGTCAGCAAGCCCACGGTAAAGACGCCCCACGCTGCTGCTGCGATCCAGTTGATGCGCTGCAGGGCGATCATCAGCGGATCGCCGTGGAGAATGATCTTGTCTGTGCTGGCTACCCCATTCATAAACGCCGTGACGTACGCCATGCCGGATAGGAGGCTGACAGTGATGATCCTTCCGTCCACCTGACGCACGTAGGTCAGCAGCAGGAAGTAGGTCACCAGACTGGGCCCGAAGACGACGATGAATGTGGGGAAGAGCCCCTCGATGACGGCCGGAATCATGCTGAAGAAGCCGGCAAGCAAACTCATAACGTTCGCGATCACGGCGACGGTCCAGGCCCAGGACTGCTCCCTGAAGAAACCGTAGGCCGCCACAGCCCAGAGGACGCCTGACGTGATTCCCACGTCACTGAGAAACGGTATGGCGTACTGTATGATGAGGGCTTCGTCGGGGCGGCCAGCAGCCAGCTTCGCGTTCATCATCGGCTGGTAGCTCAGCGTGAAGGCGGCGAAGACGCCCACGATGCCGACGAGTGCTCCGATCAGGGAGATGATACTACCTGTTCTTGTTCTCTCCTCCATGTCTACCTCTCTTGTCTTGTTTGTGAGTCTAATGGACGGCCTGTTCTCTGAGCCGCTTCCGGTGCATGCGCTCAGCGGATGAATCGGCCGAGTGCTGCTTCATCGAGGGCACCAGGAACTCCGCTGCGAGGGTCGCGCCGGCGGCGGTGCGCACGAAATGAAGCAGATGTTCTCCTGAACGCGCCGAACGGCTGACTAGAGCCTGGCTCGCCACTGCAGCGCATCGTCCTGGGGACAGGCCTCGATACAGGCGCCGCAGGCGAAGCAGTCCGCGTGGATTCTGGCTTCGGCGTAGAAGTCGCGCATAGCTCCTGAAGGGCAGGCGTCGAGGCACAGTTGGCACTCCTTGCAGGCAGAGCGATCGATGCGCGGGCGCAGGAGGCTGACCTGCTCCACCAGCCAACTCACCAGACCGAACGGGCAGAGGAACCGGCACCACGGTCGGTAGATGAACAAGCTGGCGGCCAGCACGGCCGCCGAGAACAGAGCCACCGTCCACGGGACGCTAAGGGAGAAGATCCGGAATGGGTCGATGAGACCGATCCAATCCGTTCCCGCTGCGATCAGCCCGCCCAGCAGCGCGACGAAGGCCAGGACGCGCACGGCGTTCGTCAGCCAGAGCGGGGGTTCCCACCGCGGTAGACCTACGCGATGGAGCAGGTCCTGCAGAAGCCCCAGTTGGCAGGCCCAGCCGCAGACGGACTTGTTGGAGACCCCGACCGCCGCCAGCAGGATCACCAGCATGGCAGCGACCGGAAGCACCAGCCGCCCCCGCACCAGCAAGGTGGTGAGCAGGGTGCGCAGGGAGGCGACCGGGTTCGGATTCAGGCCGGAAGGCAGAAGGAGCCCAAAAGCGAACCCGAAGACGAGCACCCCGCCTATCAGAAACGCCAGGCGCACCTTGGAGGTCGCCTTTCGTCGGCGCAGGAGCAGCGTGGCGACCACGATGGTCGCAATCCAGAGAGCGAACTTGACCAGGATCAACGGGTTGAGGGACATGTCGTTAGGCATCGTGCACCTCGGGGCTAGAGCACCTTCGAGGCCCGCTCGGGGCGCGGGGTCTTCACCACCAGGAAGCGGAAGACGCGGTCGCTCTCGTTGAGCAGACGATGCGGGATGCCTGCGGGGCTGTCGATGAGCCTATCGGCCGAGACAGCTTCCTGTTCGTCTCCAATCTCGACGATGCCCTCACCCTCGATGACGTAGAAGAAGACGTCCACCGGCGTGACGTGGCGCTTGAGCGCCTCGCCCGCTTCAAGGGTCACCATGGAGACCTGGACGTGTTCGGAATTGTGCAGCGCGCGAGCGCTGACGTCGTGTGGATTCGGAGCCTCGGGGGCTTCCAGTGCGTTGATGATTTTCATGGTTCGTCCTCCTTTGATTCTATAGTCTGTCTGCGAGCAGGAGAGCCCTCGCTTCCGAGGGTAGCTCCTGATTCGTGAGCCTTCTTCTTATCTACTTATCTACTCTGTGAAGACGATCTCAAAGGGCCGCTGGATGGCTTGCACGGGACAGACCCTTTCGCAGAAACCGTGATAGTCGCAAGCCAGGGGATCTGATACGACCGCCTTGCCGTTCTCCAGTGACAAGACCCCGCTGGGGCAGACGCTGATACAGCGGCCGCAGCCGTCACATCGAGTCTGCTCGATGAGCGGCACTGGCGTATCGCGTAACGCGTGATCTCTTGACTTCACAGGTCCTCATAGAGAAACGAAAACGCTCAGGCTTCTGCTTATGTCCTAAGACAAAGCATACCACCTGAGCGAATGTACGTCTTCGACTTATGTCGAATTCTACCGAAAATGGATCAGTCGACCATAGCCCTGGCCCTTGGTCCCCCGGGATTCAAGATTGGGATCTGATGGCGCTCCATCTGAAGGTGACGAACGAACGCCAGCTTTGAGGGAGACCGGCCGGGCCCACCTCAACAGCAGAAAGGCCACCAGCGCCGCTGGTGGCCTTTCTGTCAGTATGGATGCTTCTATCGCCGTCCTACCTGCTCCGTCTCCTGACAAGTACCACGGTGGCAATGCTCACCAGAGCTGCCGGCGCAGCCAGTCCCATTCCCCACACCAGCATCCTGCCTTGATGCCACGGGATGGTCTGTCCGCCTACGGTCGCCGGTCTTGGGGCTTCGGAGATCTGGAGCCCTTCAAACGGGTTTGCAAGACCGACGTAGAGGCGGTTGGCCTCGACCATGTTCCTTACGCCGTAGTTGTTCGGGTCGCCGAAGCCGTTCAAGGTGACTGGCTTCCAAACGACGCCATCCTCGGTCTTCCAAAGGTCGGCACCGGCGAACCCGCCGGTGAACGCCCTCCAGACCTCATCCCAGTCGATGGTCTCGACCTGGAGCGCGGCCAGCAAGTCCCTGTAGGGCTGAATGTACTGCTCTTCCAGGCCGTACTCCTCCAGAAACTGGATGGCGTTCTCGAGCATCGCTATGACGCCATCCTGGTTGTTCTCTACATAAGCGACGAACTCGTCGAATAGGTAGGCGACGAACCCGTCGAGTTCCTCGCGCTCAAGGAGGTCCGAGACCGGGATGTGGTAAAGGAACGAGCTGGCGTCAAATGTGCCGAGATAGAGCACGCCATCATCCACCTCGAGCGACCAGCAGTAGAGGTTGAGGAAGTTCCCGAAGCCGCCCGGCCACCCGCTAAGCGGCGGACGGACCTCCTGGGCATCGCCCGGCATGCGATTGAACCAGTCACCAACGAGCAGCTCGTACTCGCCTGGCGCGGCATCCGGACCGATGCGGATCAGCTCAAACCCTTTTGGCATCGTCGGCTGAGGCTCACTCTCGCTGTCCGTGAGGGGCCAGGACATGGACCCAACGTAGAGGTGATCCTTGAACACGGCCATGGTACCCGCCAAGTAGTTCATCTCGTCCCCGCCGCCGTCATCGATGAGTTGTTCCCAATGAGCCGTCTCGGTCGGATTCTCAACGTCGCTGCGGAACACCTGGTAGCCGTGCTGGAAGTTCTGGGTCCCGGCATACAGATGCCCGTTGAAGCTCTGCAGGGAAACGACGGCGGTATTCGTGTAGGGAGCCACCGTGGAGAAGTCCGCGACCTGTTCCCAGTTGCCCGAGGCGGAGGGGTAGGCCCACACCTCGGCCTTGCCGGTGAGCAGACCGCCCAGGCCGATGCCCACGTAGAGCCTGCCGTTGTGAACCGCCATCGACCGGGAGTCGGTTCCCATCTCCAGCGGGGTGTCCACCGGTTCCCACCTCGTGCCGTTGGTTGACTTTAGGAGCAGGTTCTGGCTCTGGGGAGAGTAGCCTCCGCTGGCCGCGTAGAGCTCTCCTTCGAACACAGTCATCTGCCTGAATCCAGACTCTCGGGGGTAGGAACCGATGGTTCCCGTCATGTCTACCGTTCCCCTCAGGACCGGCGACCGGTAGACGCGCTCTGGCGATCCGTAGCGCCAGATCTCCCCTGCCATATCCCGGGCCCACTCGGGACTGAACGGATCTGAATCGGGGGACGTGATGGGCTGGTGCTCGAAAGGAGTACCAAGGATGTTCTCAAACGGTTTGGTGAGCTGCCAGGGCACGTTGCGAGCCGTTCCGACGTACAGATCTCCCCGGAACATGGCCATTGACCAAGGATAGCTGTTCATCGGGTCGCCGAAGCCGCGCGCGGCAATGGGGGCGAAGTCGTGCCTGTCATAGCCGCCCACGGAGCCGACGGCGGGCAGGGGGCCGGGATAGTAGCCCTGAAGGAACCCGGCCACATGTTCGTCGTTGAGCCAAAGCGTACCGAAGGTACCGGGCAACGTGAAGAGGACCAAATCCGAGTTCAGGGCTGGCCACATCTGGTACGCCTCGCCCGCTGAGCGATCGAACCAGAGCACCGCCGCTCTCGGACCGGGGTAGTCCGCGAACGGTACAGGGGACATGAAGCCGAGATTGACGAAGACCAGGTCGTCGGACTCGACTTCATCCGTATGCCACTTGAGCAGCGAGGCTAACAGGAAAGCCAGGTCCTCGCTGTCTCCATTCCCTTGATTGAGGGTCTGCTCCGGGTTCGCCCAGGCATCGGCGGCCTCGTAGTTGACCTCGTCGGTTTGGAGATTGTCGCCACCGTAGTTAGCGTAGACCCAGGTGAGCGTCTCGGTGACGCTGACGTAGTCGCTGGGCGAAAGGATATCGGCATCGCTTTCCCAGCTTGCCTCGTCCCATCCGTCGACCTCTCCCCACTGAACCTGATGGACGAATTCGCTCCCCTCGTTGTCGACCAGGGCCGGTGTTACTTCGTTGATCTCTTCGGTCTTCCTCCAGATGTGGGGCGCATCGGCCAGGACTCCGAAGGATGACGTGATGGCCGCAAGGGCCACGGCAGCAACCGCGATCAGCAGCGTCTTCTTCATAGGGCTCTATTCTCCTGACTCGGTGATGCAATCGGATTGCGAGTGGAACTCGCGGAGTAGAATCGAGGAGCGACAGTGGTCTACTCTCACATGGATTAACGAAGAACGTCGGCAAGGGGTACGGGTTACCGAGAGGACCTAGGGCGGGTTTCCTTCGGTGTTGTGCACAGCGCGAGCGCTGACGGCCTTGAGTGAGGAGAGCCTGGAGCTTCCGATGTGGATCAGTCGACCATAGCCCTCGCCTTAAGTCCGTCGGGGTCGAGGATTCGGATCTGATGCCGCTTCACCTCAATCAGTCCCTCTCGGGCCAGCTCGTGGAGGGCCCGGTTGACCACGTCGAGCACCGTTCCCAGGCGGGCCGCCATCTCTGTTTGGGTCGCCCAGCGCCGGCGACGCACCTCTTGATTCTCAGCACGTTCCAGCAGCAGCCGTGCCAGCCTTGCTTCGACTGTCCGCAGCGAGAGATCTTCTACCAGGGAAACGAGATGAACGACCCGCCGCGCCAGGCTCTGGGTGACAGAGGTAGCGAATCCCGGCTCTTCTCGCAGAAGGCGGAGGATGGCCCTTCGGTCGATGAGCCAGACCGTCGTCGGTTCGAGGGCGATGACGGTGGCCGGGTTACGCGTGTCGGCGAAGACGCCGACCTCGTTGACGACCTCGCCCGGGCCGACGAAGCGCAGCACCTGTTCTCGGCCTTCCAGGGACATCTTGACTGCTTTCAGCCATCCGTCCTCGACGACGTAGAGCCCGGTGCAGGGCTCGCCCTCCACGAATACGGTTTCATCGGCTCTATAGTCTTGCCTCAACGCGGCCCGCGCGACAGCCTGCAGAGCTGAGTCGTCTAGTTCAGCGAAATATGCTACTGTGGACAGCACTTGAGCCCTCGTCATAGAATCGCCTTCTCCTACCGCGGTGTCTCCTCTGAGCTGAAACAGCTTGTGTCCCACCGGACCTTATCACATATCGATGGGGACCACAACTTGTGAGCACAGAAGAACCCGGTCCCTGGCTGAGACTTGCCGCAGCGATGGTGGGCTCGCTATGGTCAGTCAGCCAGGGACCGGGATTGCGAATAGGGCAGGGTCTCCGTTAGGTTTTGAGGCGGTCTAGAAGCTCTTCGAATTCGACTGAAGTGATGTCGCCAGCGGCGAGACGGCGTCGAGCCGTCGACAAAGGCTCCGACCGTCGGGCACCGGTCATCGCTTGCGATCGAAGACGAGGGGAGTCGGGCAGCTATCGGATTCGCCAACCGGATGGTGACGTCCCCGCTGGGAGGGTGAAGGTCGTCCATTAACAAGCCCCATCTCCGGATACCACGGCGACTACTGTCTTTGCCAGTAGACTGAGGTCACGCCAGAGCGTGTAGTGGCGGATGTAGTCCAGCTCAAGGTCCACACGCTGGTCGAGGTCGAGGTCGGCCCGGCCGTTGACCTGCATGGGGCCGGTGAGGCCCGGCTTGACCGCGAGGCGCTGGCGGTGCCAGTCATCGTAGTGACGGACGACGCGCAGTTCCTCGGGTCGCGGGCCGACAAGACTCATCTCGCCCTTCAGGACGTTCCAGAGTTGGGGCAGTTCGTCCAGGCTGGTGCGTCGTAGGAAGCGTCCGACGCGGGTGACCCGGGGGTCATCCCGGCGCTTGAAGGCGGGGGAGGGCAGGGACGCGGGATCGAGGAGATCTGGAAGCATGTCCTCGGCACCGTTGACCATGGTGCGCAGCTTGATCATAGCAAAGGGCCGCCCGTTCTCACCGGCGCGCTGCTGGACAAAGAGGACAGGTCCGTCGGAATCGAACCTGATGGCGGCGGCGAGGGCCGCCAGGAGGGGGGCAGCGAGAATCAGCCCCAAGAAGCTCCCGACTATGTCGAGGGCACGCTTGATCAGTCGCTGAGGACCGCTGATGGGTGCCCGCCGTCCGCCCCGCCAGCCATAGAATCGGACGAAGCCGACGGCCAGCCCAGAACCCAGGCCCAGGGCCCGCAGCAGGAGCAGGGCCGGTGCTGCCAGAATCACGGGGGGATCCTCGTTGAGGATTAAGCCCAGCAAAGGAAGGGCTGTTCCAAAGAAAAGGAGCAGGTTGGTCAAGGCCGCCCAGCGGGCGGGATGCCAGAAGGGAAGGGCGGCGAGGGAGAGACAGAGGAGCGCGGCCAGGCCGAGCTGCAATTTGAGCGCCTGAGGCGTATGGGAATCGCTGACGGCGCGCTCTGGGTGCCACTGGAGCAGGAGGGCCTTCCAGTAGCCGATGTTGAACTTCCGGCGAACGTAGTCGAGGGGTGTGACGTCGTGCAGGTGGTAGACGACGGCATCGGGCACGAAGACGAGACGGTAACCCTTCCGGGCGAGACGGAACGAGAACTCTTGATCCTCCACGCTGGAGGTCGTGAAGAGGGACTCGAAGCCGTCGTTGGCGAGAAAGACCGAGCGGCGGTAGGCGGCCGAGTAGGTGTCGATGAAGTCGATCTGTTCGCGGCGCTGCATACGGGCGTACTTGCGCTGGTATTCGAGTTGGACGAAGCGAGCGACGAGGGAGTGCTGGTTGGTCCGGTAAACGCCCTTGGCGCCGACGACGGGTGATCGGCCCGGCCGATCACCCTCCATAAGGTCAGAGAAGGGCTCGGTGAGACGCTCTATCCAGTCCGGGGCAGGGGCGCAGTCGGCGTCCGTGAAGAGGAGAAGATCGCCTTGGGCAGCGCGGGCGCCGCGGTTCCTGGCCGCAGCGGGACCGGCGTTCTCCTGGCAGATGAGCCGGTCCACACTAGACCGAGCGACCTGCGCGGTGGTGTCGGTAGAGCCATCGTCGACCACGATGATCTCATACTGATGCCGCGGCACGGTCTGATTTTGGAGGGCGTCGAGGCACGCCGGGAGTGTCTTCTCGGCGTTATAGGCCGGGACGATGACGGAGATCACCGGACGTCCTCCATCCGCCGCGGCAGCACCAGGGCAAGAGCGCCGAAGAGGAGCTGGGGGCCGTAGACGAGGGCGTGGAGGACGGCAGCGTAGGCGAGGCTCGTCGA
>Ga0207797_1000505_pt1 | contig 30053 bp, 28 predicted proteins | sample PRCRCaboRojoPR_6_FD_187275 | JGI IMG/M metagenome (GOLD analysis project Ga0207797, IMG submission 187275) | Marine sediment microbial community from Cabo Rojo, Puerto Rico - PR CR 10% Liquid 1 (SPAdes) | ecosystem: Environmental > Aquatic > Marine > Coastal > Sediment | place: Cabo Rojo, Puerto... | reverse complement strand
CCGGCATGGGCGCCATGTGCCGGCCGTCCATGAAGACCTGCAGGCTGAACTCCTCGCCCCGCATCTTCTCCTCGATGAGCACCCGGGCCATTCCCCCGATCCCCTCCTCGAAGATCCGGCGGACGTAGCTCTCGGCGGCCTCGAAGCCCTCCAGCTGCAGCCCCATGACCTTGACGCCATCACCCTCCGTGACCCCGGCGGGCTTCACCGCCACCGGATGCTCAACATCGTGGAGGTACTCCAGCGCCTCCCTCGCATCATCGAACCACCGGTGGTCCGGAGACGCGTCTATGTCCAGCTTCTTCATGAGGCTCCGGGTGAAGACCTTGTCGCCCTCCAGCCTTGCGCAGGCGGCGGAGGGTCCGAACGAGGGTATGCCCCTCCGGTCCAGGGTCGCCCTTATCCCCGCCTGGAGGGTCATCTCGGGGCTCACCGCCACGAACTCCGCGGAGACCGACTCGGCGGCGTCGGCCACGGCTTCGGCATCGGTGAGGTCGACGTCCAGCGAGCTGTCGGCGGCGGAGCGGATTCCCGGATTGACCCTGTCCATGGCCGCCACCAGCTCCACGTCCGGGTTCGAGGCCAGCGCCTTTGCCATTGCATGGGCCTTGGCCCATCTTCCGGCCAGCATTACTTTCATGGGTTCTTCCTCCCGGTGTCTCTTCCATCCGTCGGCCCTGCGCAGCGGAGCTGCCCGTGGCCCGCGCTCGGTTCATGACCGCATGTCCATGATCGCGCCGAAGAGACTGCCGACCCATGGGGGTAACCCCGGCCGCAGGCTACATTCTTCTACCAACCGAAGACCGGAGACCGGGCGTCTGGGCTAGCCGTCGAGGTCGAACTCCACGGTTCCGCCGGGCTCCAGGGAGCACTCGCGCCAGGGTACGCTCACCCTGATGGGGGGAACGTCGTGCTTCCTGCTGCCGATCCGCAGACTGTGGGCGGTGAGGTGGATGTTTATCCAGTGCTGGCGGTAGCGGATGCTGAACTCCACGCTCTCAAGCTCGTCGGGAAGATGGGGGTTGAACCGCAGAACCCCCTGCCTGGTCTCCATGCCGGTGTAGCAGCGCTGGACCAGGTCCACCGTGCCGGCCATGGCTCCGAGATGGATTCCCTCGTGGGTGGTGCCGCCCTGAATGTCGGCCACGTCGCTCTTCAGGGCCTCCCGGAAGAGGTCCCAGGACCTCTGCCTCTGCCCCCTGGCCAGCACCCACGAGTGCACCACCCTGCTGAGGGTGGACCCGTGGGAAGTGCGCTTGAGGTAGTAGTCCACGTTGTCCCTGATGGTGTCGCCGTCGAAGTCGTAGCCCAGCCTGTCGAACAGGTCCCCCAGCTCCTCGGCGGACAGGAGGAAGAACAGCATCAGCACATCGGCCTGCTTGGAGACCTTGTAGCGGTTTGGGGTGTCGTCCTCGGCCTCCAGTATGCGGTCCAGCCTGTGTATGTCTCCGTACCTCTCGCGGTGGCCGTCCCAGTCGAACTCCTCCAGGTCCTCGTAGCCCTCGAACTGGCTGATGATGCTGCCGTTGTGGAAGGGAACGTACATCCGGCGGCTCATCTCCTCCCAGACCTCCACCTCCCGGCGGGACAGGGAGATGCTCTCCCAGAGCGCCCTCTTCCTGTCCGGGGGCAGTATGTCCAGCACCTTCAGGGCCCTGCCCATCACCCAGGCGGTCATGACGTTGGTGTAGGCGTTGTTGCGCAGTCCCGGCCCGTCGGCGTCGGGGTAGGCGTCGTGGAACTCGTCCGGTCCCATCACGCCGTGTATCTCGTACCTGCCGGTCTCCTCGTTGCGGTGGGCGATGCTGGCCCAGAAACGGGCTATCTCCATGATCATCTCCGCGCCGTAGAAGGACAGGAAGTCTATGTCGCCGGTGACCTCGTAGTGCTGCCACACGTTGTAGGCCACGGCGATGTTGATGTGCCTCTGCAGCTGGGAGTTGTCGGGTATCCAGTGGCCCGACTTGGGATTCAGGTGGAGGCTTTGGGCCTCCTCCCGCCCGTTGCTGCCGCTCTGCCAGGGGTACATGGTGCCCCGGTAGCCGGCCTCCCGGGCGGCGATGCGGGCCCGGCGCATCCGCCTGTGCCGGTAGAGGAGAAGCGTCCGGGTCAGATCCGGGATGCGGAGGTTGAGGAAGGGGAAGATGAAAAGCTCGTCCCACATGATGAGGCCGCGGTAGGCCTCGCCGTGCAGCCCCCTGGGCGGCACGCCCACGTCCAGGCCGATCGAGTAGACGGATACCGTCTGCAGCAGGTGGAAGATGTGGAGGTTGAGTATCCGCCCCACATCGTCTCCGCTGCTGATGCAGTCGATGTGGCAGCGGTCCCACAGGCGCTGCCACCCCAGCGTATGCTCGATGAGCAGGTCCCCGAAGTCGGGGGCCCGTGACACCTCGTCCCGGGCTTCCAGAAGGGATTCGGATATGCCCCTGTCCCTGGAGGTGTAGAGGGCGGCTACCTTCTCCACGCACATGCGGTCGCCCTCCGACAGCTCCACCGACAGCTCCTGGCCGGCGTAGCCCTCCTCCTCGACGGGGGACCTGGTGCAGCCGTGCTCCTCACCGTTCACGAAGACTCTGGTGCGGGCGGCCTCCGAGACCCGGATGCCGGACTGGTTGGTCTGCAGCTTCACCCAGACCACCTCCCCCTCGACTCCCTGGACCAGGGGCTGGAGATGGTGGTTGTCCAGCTGCTGGTAGCGCTTCACCTGCGCGTTGTACACCCGGCCGTCTATGGCGGTTCTCACCGTGACCTTCCCCGACCAGTTCTCGGGGGTCATCTCCACCTCCAGGCCGCCCAGGTGGCGGCGTCCCATGTGGGCGAACCGCCGCTGCACGATGCGGGTGATCCGGCCGTCATCGTGGGACAGCCTGAGGGTGCGGGTGAGGATCCCCCTGGCCATGTCCAGCTGCTGGCGGTACTCCAGGGGCTCGGCCTCCTCCACGCGGAGGACCCTGCCCCCCTCCGGCTGGAGGGTCAGGGGCAGCCAGTTGGGCATGTTCACCAGGCTCTCGTTCTCGATGTCGTGGCCGGCCACATGGCTGGTCCTGCGGTTGTAGCAGCCGCCCACGTAGGTGCCAGGGTAGTGATGCTCGCCGGCATCGGACTCCGGAACCGCTCCCCGGGTGAGGAAGTAACCGTTGCCGGTGGCGCAGAGCGTCTCCCGCAGCTGCTCACTGGCGGGCCTGTAGCCCTCGTACTCCAGGACCCACTCGCTGCTGCGCTCCTTCTCGCCGGTGAAGCGAAGCAGCTCCTCCAGAAAGGCGGCCACCTCATCGGGGTCCCGCAGCGTGTACTTCGCCGAGGTGCGGCTGGCCCTCTCCCCGGTGACCAGAATGGGTATCCCGCTGCCCGATATCTCCCGGAAGGCGTCCTCGTCGGTGGTGTCGTCGCCTATGTAGATGGGAACCACCTTCTCCGGATCCATCCGGAAGCTCCTCAGCAGCGAGGTCAGGGCCCTGCCCTTGTCCCAGTCCACGTCGGGCCGCAGCTCGAAGATCTTCTTCCCGGGGGTCATCCGCAGCGCGGCCGAAGACCGGGCGATGGACTCTGTGGCCTCCCTCAGCTCCTCCTCCCGCTCTGGCGGCGACTGCCGGTAGTGGACGGCTATGGCGAAGCGCTTGCGCTCCGCCCTGGCTCCGGGGACGTCCTCCACCACGGGCTTCAGCTCCTCCTCGGCGGCGTCCAGAGCCGAGAGCAGAGACTCCTGGTCTATCTCCTCTGGAAGCTGGGAGTCGATTCCGGAGACATCGAATCCGTGGCTTCCGGCGTAGACCATGTCCTCGAGGTCCACCATCTTCATCACGTCCGCCAGGTCGCGGCCGCTGAGGATGGCCACCGGCCACACCCGCGAGAGCTGGCTTATGACCTTGCGGGTCCTGGGGGGAAGCGTGGCGTCCGCGGGGTCGTCCACGATGGGGGTGAGGGTGCCGTCGTAGTCCAGGAACAGGGCGGGCATTCCGTGCCGGAGCCGGGTGAGGATCTTGGACTTCTCGGCCAGAGCCGAAGGGACGCCGAGGACCTCGTCCGGCTTCCGGCCGGCAGGGGGCAGGAGATCGGTGAGCTCCCCCACCACCACGTCTGCCCCGCTCTCCAGCAGACGGCTCTCGCGGTCCTCCGGCCCCATGCCCACCACCAGGGCGAAGCCGCCTTCCCTTCCCGCCCTTACTCCGGCCTCGGCGTCCTCCACCACCGCGGCCCTGGCGGGGTCGACCTCCAGGCGCCTGGCCGCCTCCAGGAAGATGTCGGGGGCCGGCTTGCCCTGCAGGTGGAGGCTGCCGGCCTGCCGGCCGCCCAGCACCACGTCGAAGAGGCCGGTGACTCCGGCCGCGGCCAGGACCTTCTCCGCGTTCCTGCTGGCGGATATCACGGCGAAGGCCAGTCCCAGGCCGCGTCCGCGCTCGATGAACTCCACGGTGGAGGTCACCGCCCGGGCTCCCTCCTCCTCGAGCAGTCGCTGGAAGTAGGCGTTCTTCAGGTTGCCCAGGGCGCACACGGTATCCCGGCCCGGCTCGTCCCCCGGGTCGCCGAAGGGAAGGTCGATCCCCCTGGATTCCAGAAAGCTCCTGGCCCCCGGATAGCGGGGCTTTCCGTCCACGTAGCGGAGGTAGTCGGCCTCCGGGTCGAACTCCCTCAGTTCTTCTCCGTGCCGGCTGCCGTAATCGGCCAGAAACTCGTCGAACATCCTCTTCCAGGCCGCGGCGTGTACCTCCGCCGTGTCCGTAACCACACCGTCCATGTCGAGGATGACGGCGTCGAGCTTCTCCGGATCCATGTGGTCGACCTTGCTCATCGTGTCCCTTCCGTCTGACCGGTTCTCGTCCATCTCGCGGGCCTCCGTCAAGCTTCTTCGGGCGGCGGCTGACAGCGGGGGCAGATCCAGGCGGTTCGCCCCCCCACCTTTATGCTCTCGAGATTCCCTCCGCAGGAGGGGCAATCCGATCCCGCAGACCTCCGGGGCAGAAGCCAGTCCTGCGGGGCGGCTGAGGCTTCCGCACCAAAGTCTATGGCCGTCTGCAGCACGCTGACAACCGCCCGGTGCAGGCGCCGCAGCGCATCCTCCGACAGCGATGAAACCCTGCTCTTCGGGTGAAGACCGCTGTGGAAGAGGGCCTCGTCGGAGTAGACGTTTCCCAGTCCCGCCATTCGCCGCTGATCCATGAGGGCCGACTTCACCATGGCCCTGCTTCCCGAGAGCAGACCGACGAAGACATACCCGTCCAGCTCCTCTGACAGGAGATCCGGGCCCAGCCCCATCCTCTTCACGTAAGACGCCGGGCTGTCGGCCACGGAGACCCTTCCCAGGAGCCTCTGCGAATCGTAGGCCAGGTGGCTCCCATCGGCGAGGTCCAGCACCAGCCGGGGATGGTCCGGGGCGCTGTCGGGCTTCCGGTAGGCCTTCAGAAAGCCGGTCATGCCGAAGTGCAGCAGAAGCCAGCGTCCTTCCGAAAGCCTGGCAAAGAGGTTCTTGCCGTGCCGGGCGGTCTCCTCCAGGCGGCTGCCGCGGAGGGCCCGGACAACCGTTCTCCTGCTGAAGTCGGAGAATATCCTCTCCCTGGAGGTGTGCACGTCCTCCACCCTTCTGCCCAGCCCCGTGCTGTGCAGATAGCGGCGGAACACCTCCACGTCCGGAAGCTCCGGCATCGCGCCCCCTCGCCAGAAGCAGCCATATCATCCTATGCGCATAATTAAAGATTTGCGCTGCTCCCGCCGGGTCAATGGGAGGTCCCCCCATTCGCTCCTGCCGGCTGGTACGCTTGCCCCGCTGCGCCGCAGGTGCCAGTATCTCAGCGGGGCCGAAACAGCGATGGGAGGGAGACGGCATGGAAGACGGACGCACCAACGATGAGGTGGCCGGGGCGCTGGAGCGCATCGCCCTCCTGCTGGAGGAAGGGGGGGAGAACCCCTTCCGCATCCGCTCCTACAGGAAGGCCGCAGCCACGCTGCGGAGCCTGGACGGGTCGGTGATCCGAATGGCCCGGCAGGAACCGGATGAGCTGGAGGAGCTGCCGGGTATCGGCAGCGGCCTGGCCGGCGCCATACGCGAGTACGCCGAGACCGGGGGCATCTCCCTTCTGGGGAGGCTGGAGGAGGAGAGGGACCCCGTGGAGGCGATGCAGCGGGTGCCCGGCATCGGAGAGGAGCTGGCCGAGAGGATCGTGAGAGAGCTGGGAGTGAGAACGCTGACGGAGCTGGAGCAGGCGGCCCACGACGGCCGCCTGGAGGAGCTGCGGGGATTCGGGGAGAGCCGGGTGCGGGGCGTCCGTGACAGCCTGGCCTCCATGCTGTCGCGCAGGGCCTCCGCCTTCGGAAAGGGGGCCCACCCATCTCCGGATGTGGAGCTTCTTCTGGGCCTGGACCGGCGCTACCGTGAGAAGGCCGAGTCGGGAGAGCTCCGCACCATAGCCCCGAAGCGGTTCAACCCCGAGGGAGAGGCGTGGCTGCCCATAATGGAGGTTTCACGCGGGGGATGGGAGTTTACCGTGCTCTACTCCAACACCCAGCGGGCGCACGACCTGGAGACCACCCGCGACTGGGTGGTGATCTACTGGGAAGACCACAGCGACGGCCAGTGCACGGTAGTCACCTCGAGGCAGGGCAGGCTGGAGGGCAGACGGGTGGTCAGGGGAAGGGAGCCCGAGTGCAGGAGGCACTACGGCCTCGACAGCTGAGGGAGCGCCTCCCTTTGCGGGAAGACGCCCCCTATTGCGGTCGCCCGGCGGCGGGCTAGAAGATCACGCTGAGCAGGATTCCCACCACGAAGACCAGCAGCAGCACCCAGAAGAAGCAGCCGAAGACGGCCTCGGTCTCCGCCGCCCTCTGCTCCTCCACCGGCGTCCTGGGGGTGCGGCGCCATCTCCACGTGGGAGCGCTGACGGCCAGTATGATCAGGGCCACCAGTATGCCCACGGCCAGTATTCCTACCCACGAGGCGCCCCAGAGTACGGGGCCCTGGTCGGGGATCCATACCGCCGCCGCCCACATCGAGAGCAGCAGCACTACGAAGAGGAACATGATGGAGGCCCAGACCGCATCGGTGCGGGCCGGATGCCTCCAGCGCAGGCCCCATCCGAGAATGGCCGTCAGTACCAGCGCGAAGACCAGAACGAAGAGTATCTCTGCGAGAAACATCGTCAGTCCTTTCCACTTCCGGCGGCCGGACCGGCGTCTCAGTCGTCCCGGCCGGTAACGGTTCTCACCATCTGGCAGGCGTAGCCCCATTCGTTGTCGTACCAGCTCTTAACGTTCACCAGATCGCCGTCTATCACCTGGGTCATCCTCAGGTCTACCAGCGAAGCGTTGGGGTTGCGGACTATGTCCGAGGAGACCAGGGGCTCGTGGCTGACGCCCAGAACGTAGCGGTACCTGTCGCTGTCCGCCTCCTCGGCCAGTATGGAGTTGACCTCCTCCACGTCGGTCTCCCGCTCCACCAGGAAGAGGATGTCGGCCAGCGAGCCGCAGGCCACCGGGGTGCGCACGGCGGTGCCGTCGAACCTGCCCTCGTACTGCGGCAGTATGTCCGTGGCCGCCTGCGCGGCTCCCGTGCTGGTGGGAACCAGGTTCCTGGCGGCGGCCCTGCCCCGGCGCAGCTTGCCGCTGGGGCCGTCCACCAGTCCCTGCGAGGAGGTGTAGGCGTGGATGGTGGTCATGGACGCCTTGCGAATCCCGATGCGACGGCCGATCACCTCCACCACCGGGGTGATGCAGTTGGTGGTGCAGCTGGCGCAGGAGAGGATCTCCGGAGAGCCCTCGGGCTCGTTCACGCCATGGACCACGCTCTCGGTCTCGTCGTCCTTGGGGGGCGCGGAGAGTACAACGTTCTTCGCTCCCGCCTCCAGGTGCTTCCTGAGCTCGGGACTGGTGCGGAAGATCCCGGTGCACTCGAAGACCGTGTCCACGTCCAGCTCGTCCCAGGGCAGGTCGGAGGGGTTCTCCGTGTGGTAGAGCGGATACCGCCTGCCTTCGATGACCAGGGCGTTCTCGTCATAGCTCACTCCCCGGCCGTAGTTGCCGTAGACCGTGTCGTGGTTGAGGAGGTAGGCCAGGTTCTCCGCCTGCATCAGGTCGTTCACCCCCACCAGGGCCAGCTCCGGCTCCTCGAGCACGATCTTCATGGTCGCCCGGCCGATTCGGCCCAGGCCGTTGATTGCTACGTTCCTTCCCAATGGAATCACCTTCCGGCTTGTCTGCCCGTTCTGTCTCTTTGGCTCCGAATAGAGTATCTGGGAGTGCGGAGACCGCTATCACCGGGAATGGGACGAGGATCGGGTGGGTCCAACCCCCATGGTGGAATGGAGGGCTCCGTCAGTCGCCGGAGGGGGCGTTCCGGCTGCGGCGCCAGCGCTCCATCAGCTCCAGCACCTCGCTGTCCGGCACGTCGTACCAGTTCCGGTAGACCTGGGCAACGGCCCGGAAGTAGGGCGGCATCTCAACCACGTGCAGCTCATCGGCCAGGTCTTCGATGTCCGAGGCGGTCCGGGCGCCGGCGACGGGAACGCCCACAACGATCCGGGCGGCTCCGCGGCCGCGGCAGAGCCCGATGGCGGCCCTCATTGTGGAGCCCATGGCCAGCCCGTCGTCGATCAGGATCACGGTCCCGCCGGAGATGTCGGGCAGTGGCCGGCCTTTCCGAAGGACCTCTATCCGCCGCCGGATCTCCTCCCTCTGCTCTTCCTTCACCCTCTCCATCTCGGAGGGTGGCATCCTCCGGGCCGCCCCGGGGTAGAGAAAGGTGCTGCCGTCCTCGGCCACCGCTCCGAAACCGGCCTCCGGGTTTCGGGGAAAGGGAAGCTTGCGGACGATCAGCAGCTCCAGGGGGGCGTCCAGATGTCCGGCCACCTGAATGCCAACCTCGACTCCACCCCTCGGTATAGCCAGGACGATGGGTTCCGCGCTCCGGTACTGCTCCAGCTGGCGGGCCAGCTTTCTTCCCGCTTCTGCTCTGTCTCTGAACACGATGGGCCGCCTTCCGCCGAAGTGACGCCGCCGTCCATCCAGATGTCTGATCGGCGGCCTCCCCGGCGAGAATGGGGGGGACCGGCATGCGCGCAGGGGTGCGGCCACCATGTGCCCGGAAAGCATCGCTGACGATATTGTCAATGAGGAGATACGTGCCGACGCCTGCGGCTACCGGACAGCGCTGGAATGGAGAGAGCATATGGAACAGGGACATCGCGGCCACGAGATGATGTTCAGGAGGAAGTTCTGGGTCTGCCTGGCCCTGAGCCTTCCCGTGCTGGCCTACAGCCCGTCGGTACAGAGCCTGCTGGGGTTCAGCGCGCCTTCGTTTCCCGGCAGCGTGTGGCTGCCCTTCGCCTTCTCGCTGCTGGTGTTCTGGTACGGAGGCATTCCCTTCCTGAGGATGGCCCTCCCCGAGCTGCGCAGGGGCAAGCCGGGGATGATGACCCTGATCTCGCTGGCCATCTCGGTGGCCTTCGTCTACAGCGTGGCCTCCCGCTTCCTGGATCTGGAGAAGGAGCTGTTCTGGGAGCTGGTGACGCTGATCGACGTGATGCTGCTGGGCCACTGGGTGGAGATGCGCAGCGTCCGCAGGGCCTCGGGGGCCCTGGACGAGCTGGCCAGGCTCATGCCCGACACCGCCGAGCGGCTGGATGATGAGGGCAATACGTCGGAGGTCCCGGTGTCCGAGCTTTCCGAGGGGGACCTGGTGCTGGTCCGCCCCGGCTCATCCATACCCGCGGACGGCGAGGTGGCCGAGGGCAGCTCCTCGGTAAACGAGGCCATGGTCACCGGAGAGTCCACTCCGGTGAAGAAATCGCCGGGGAACGGAGTGGTGGGCGGCACGGTGAACGGCGACGGAAGCCTGAGGGTGCGGGTCACCGCCACCGGCGAGGACACAGCCATCGCCGGGATCATGCGGCTGGTGAAGGAGGCCCGGGAGTCGAAGTCGGACACGCAGCTCCTGGCGGACAGGGCCGCGGGGTGGCTGTTCTACGTGGCCCTGGGGGCGGCGGCGGTCACCGCCGTGGGATGGGGGCTGGCAAGGGGGGCGGACGTCTTCGTCCTGGAGAGGGTGGTGACCGTCCTGGTCATCGCCTGTCCCCACGCCCTGGGGCTGGCCATTCCCCTGGTGGTGGCCATAACCACGGCTCTGGGGGCCGCAAGCGGGGTACTGGTGCGGGACAGGCACGCCCTGGAACGGATACGGGAGGTGACCACGGTGGTCTTCGACAAGACCGGTACCCTGACCCAGGGGGAGTTCGCCGTGGAGGCCATGGAGTCGGTGGGTGACACGGAGCCGGAGAGGGCCCTGAAGATGGCGGCTGCATTGGAATCGGAGTCGGAGCACCCCATAGCGCGGGCCATCCGCCAGCGGGCGGAGGAGGATTCGCTGCGGGCCCCGGATGTGGAGGGCTTTACGGCCCTGGAGGGCAAGGGGGTCCGGGGGGATGTCGACGGCTCCACCTGGCACCTGGGAGGGCCGGCCCTGCTTTCGGAGCTGGGGGCGGACCTGCCCCGTGCCCTGTCGGAGTTCAGAAGCGGCCAGGAGTCCAGGGCCCGGACGGTGGTCTTCCTGCTGGACGAAAGCGATCCCGTGGCCGCCTTCTCGGTGGCCGACGGCCTCCGCGACGAGAGCGCAAACGCCGTGAACGGACTGCGGGAGGCAGGGCTCAAGGTGGCCATGCTCACCGGCGACAGCCGGGAGGCCGCCGAGGCGGTGGCGGATGAGCTGGGTATTGACAGGGTCCTTTCCGAGGTGCTTCCGGAGAACAAGGACTCGCAGATCCGCAGCCTGCAGGAGGACGGGGAAACCGTTGCCATGGTGGGTGACGGCATCAACGATGCCCCCGCCCTTACCCGGGCCGACGTGGGAATCGCCATAGGCAGCGGCACCGACGTGGCCGTGGAGTCCGCAGGCATAGTGCTGGTGAAGAGCAGGCCGGACGACGTCCTGAAGGTCTTCCGGCTGAGCCGCGCCAGCAGAAGTAAGATGATCCAGAATCTCTGGTGGGCGGCAGGCTACAACATCGTCGCCCTTCCCCTGGCGGCGGGGGCCATGGCCCGCTGGGGGGTGATACTGTCCCCGGCGGTGGGGGCGCTCCTCATGTCGCTGAGCACTGTGATAGTCGCCCTGAACGCCCAGCTGCTGCGGCGACGCAGCCTTACGGAGGACTGAGAGCATCCTGCGGATGCAAGAAGGGCGGGGGACGTCCCCCGCCCTTCAGTGAAGCAGACCCGGTCTAGAAGCTGGCCTTGATGGAGCCCCAGGTGCTGCGCTGGAGGCTCTCGGAGAAGTCGCCAACCTCCACCTCGTGTACCTGGTAGGTGATGAAGTCGGCGAAGAAGAGGGACTCGCTGTCTCCCGCTGCGTCCTCCCGGCCGGGGGCCAGGCCAATGAGGTACTGGCCGGAGGGCCAGCTGTTGAGGGTGATGCTCTCCACGAAGGTGCCGTCTATGGTGTAAACCTCTATGGTGTAGTGGGGGCTGGTGCGGATTATGAAGAGGTGCTCCCAGGCCACGGCGGTGCCCATGTTGAGCCCGCCGCTTACGGTGGTCAGCACATTCCACGAGCTGCCGTCGTAGTAGACGATGTCGTCGCTGCCGTAGCTGGACATGTACACGTAGTTGTCGTCCCAGTCCACCGAGCAGCCGTCGGTGTAGTCGGCGGAGCTGTAGTAGTCGGGCAGGTTTCCGTCGTAGGAGCCGGTGGCGGGGTCGATCATCTTTGTGAAGGGGGCGTACTGGTCGTTCATGAGCAGGTAGGTGGTTCCCCCGTCTTCGTAGCCGTAGCCGATGTCGAACACCCAGCCCATTCCGGATGCCCCGTTCCAGGAGCCCGGAGACATGCTCTCGCAGTCCATGTTGGTGTAGGTGATGTTGTTGCTGCCCTGGGGGCCGGCTATCCAGATGTCACCGGTGTCCCAGTCCTTGGCCAGGCCGCGGACCCCGTAGCTGGGCTGCCCCGATATGGACTGGCTCCGGATTATGTCCCCCGGCGCCGCGGCAGCCGCGGAAGCCAGAAGAGCGACGGCGAAAACAGATGCGAAGATCTTTGTCATTCTCCCATTCCTTCCTTTGGAAGCTTCGCCAACTTGCCCTCGAAACGCATACAAAGTGCACATCACTACGGCGTTTATTGTGCCGGCAGCCCTCCTCCCCGAAGAGAAATGCTCGATTTTTCCCATGATAACGACGAATTTTTGCCCCTGTCAATCCGGTACGGATGCGCTCCGGAAGGCGCGAAACCCCGGAAACCAAACCCAGGGCAACTTTATTCGGCCCTGGAGCTGGATTGCGGCCCAGGCCTGCTCCATTCCAGGGAAGCGGCGATTCCGTCCGCCGCCAGCATGCCCTCCGGGGTGGGGACGATGCTGTCCCCCTTGAGGTTGAGCAGGCCCCTTCGGGACCATTCCCCGAGCCGGGCCACGGAGGTCTCGGAGAGCACCAGGCCGGTCTCGGCGCGGATGCGATCCAGGCGGATGCCCCGGGAGGTGCGCAGGCCCAGCATGACAATCTCGTCGGCCCTCTGCAGGTCGGAGACCTCCTCTTTCCCGCCGGGGGGATTCCCGCCCGCCAGCAGGGCATCCGCCCAGCCCACCGTGTCCGGGGCGTTCCACCAGCGCCTGCGGCCGCCGTCGAATGAGTGAGCGGAGGGGCCCAGCCCGAGATAGGGCCTGCCCTCCCAGCAGGAGGAGTTGTGAATGGACCTCTCCCCCTTGCCCAGGGCGTAGCTGGAGACCTCGTAGTGCAGGTACCCTGCGCCGGTGAGGATACCGCGGACCAGCCTGTGCAGATCCAGCAGCTCCTCCTCCCCCGGCTGCCGAAGCCGTCCCGAGGAGCAGAGCCCGGCCATCTCCGTCCCCGGCTCCAGCGTCAGCTCGTAAGCGGATACATGCTCCGGCCCCAGCTGCACGATCCTCCGCACGTCCTCCTCCAGCTCTGCGGGGCTCTGGCCCGGGATGCCGTAGATGAGGTCCACCGAGATGCGGCGGAAGCCGGCGGTCCTGGCCTGTTCGAAGGCGTCGACAGCGCGCCGGGCGTCGTGGGCCCTTCCCAGCAGACGCAGGCGCCTGCGGTGGAGGGACTGGACCCCCAGGCTGATCCTGTCGAACCCGCCTCTGCGAAGGAGTTCCAGCGATTCTCCGTCCACCGTGGCGGGGTTCGCCTCCACCGTGGCCTCCCGCAGGCCCGACAGGTCGGCCCTCTTTCGCAGCAGACGCAGCAGGGAGCACAGGAACCCGGCCGGCAGAACCGTGGGCGTCCCGCCGCCGACGTATACAGTGTCCACTTCCAGGTCAGCGGCGACCGCCACCCCTATCTCCCGAAGCAGCGCATCCATGTAGGCGGATGTGTCGGCTTTCGCCACCGGTCGGGAGTGAAATGCGCAGTAGCTGCACCTGCTTACGCAGAAGGGCACGTGAACGTAGATGCCCCAGCCAGCTGCCACGGCGTTCCTAGGGCCTGCCCCCGGCTTCCAGCAGCCGACGGAAGTAGGTCCAGCTGGTCTGGTTGGGGGAGGTGTACTCCTCCGGGGCCCGGGAGAAGTCCATGTCGTGGTCGGCCACCAGTGCCCTGATGTCCTCCGGAAGGGCCTCGAAGCCCCCCGGCAGCTTGGCCCCTGAGCAGTGGTAGATCAGGTACCCGGGCCGTTGGGCCATCCTCATCCAGGGCAGCCACTGGCCGAACCTGGTCCAGGAGAGGCGGCAGGGAACGGTGGTGAGGGTGGTGTCGGACAGGTCCTCGCGGGAGACGAAGAAGTGAAAGAGCTCCGCACCCTGGTACAGGTTGGAGCCGGAGTACTCGGGGAAGCTGTCCGCCGGCAGCGGAGAGGGGTAGGCCAGCAGTATGTCCAGGTTCCAGCTGATCTCACCCCCGGGAAGGTCGGTGTAGGGCATGGAGAACTCCCAGTCCCCCTGGCTGCGGGGCATGTAGCTGTTCACCGGGTCGTTCCACACGTGGATGACGCCCACGGTGTCACCGGTGTAGGGGTTGGGCCACTCCTCCAGTATCTCCCCTGTGTCGGGGTCGCGGTAGACGAACACCTCCCGGGTCAGCAGGCGGTAGCCGTTTCCGTGCTCCTCCAGCCGGCCGATGTTGTAGCCGTCGGCGGCGAAGAGATGCCGGCTCCGCTCACCGGGGACGAAGCTGTAGATGTCGCCCGTCCAGTAGAAGACGACCTCGTCGCCTGCGAGGTCGCCCCTGGTGCGCATGAAGGCCGGGTAGTTCTGCCCGGGGTCGTCCAGGTCCAGGGAGACACCGGCTGCGGCGAAAAGCAAGAGAGCGCACGGCAGGGCCGGCCAGGTGACCCGGGAGCTCATCGGCTGCCCGAAGGCGCGGCCGTCCAGGAGCCGCCGAGGTCTTCGGCGCCACCGCTGCCGCCGATCTGCCACTGGGCCGTGGAGCTCCACGTCCCCTGGGAGCTGTCGGATGCAGGGAAGGTACCGGAGATGCTGAAGGCGTAAGTCACCGAGTCGGCATCTACGGAGTCCGAAGCGCTGAAGGCGCTGTCACCGACGATGGCGGCGGCAGGAGGCTGCCAGACAACCGTGTCCGGCTCTCCGTCCACCGTGTGCGCTACCGTCATCTGCAGGGCCTTCAAGCTGTCTTCGCCCACGGTGAAGGCCAGCTCCTCGCCGGTGGCCGCCGAACCGGACCAGTCGCCCGTCTGCGGCTTGTCTCCCGTCGGACCAGAGGGGCTGTCGTTGTCTCCGCACCCCACAGTAAGCACCAGGCTGGCGATAATCGCTGCTGCAGCTCTCACAGTTCGCATCCCCTCTTCATTCGTCCCGCTTCAGCACGGCCAGGAAGGCCTTCTGCGGTATCTCCACACTTCCCACCATCTTCATGCGCTTCTTGCCCTCCTTCTGCTTCTCCAGGAGCTTGCGCTTGCGGGTCACGTCCCCGCCGTAGCACTTGGCGGTGACGTCCTTTCGCAGGGCCCGGATGGTCTCCCGGGCGATTATCTCCCCGCCTATGGCCCCCTGGATGGGGATCTTGAACTGCTGACGGGGAATCTCCTCCTTCAGGCGCTTGCACGCGCTGCGGGCCCAGGCCCGGGCGTTGTCGCGGTGGACCAGCATGGAGAGGGCCTCCACCCTCTCCTTGTTCACCAGTATGTCCAGCCGCACCAGGTCCGACTCCCGGTAGTCGGCGGACTCGTAGTCGAAGGACCCGTAGCCCTGGGTGATGGACTTCAGCCGGTCGTAGAAGTCGTAGACCACCTCCGCCAACGGGAGCTCGGCGGTGATCTCCACCCTCTTCGTCCCTACGTACATGTTCCTGTAGTTCTCGGCCCTGCGGTTCATCAGCAGCTCGGTGACCGGGCCTATGTATTTGTCCGGCATGATAATGGAAGCCTTTATGTACGGCTCCTCCGTCTTCCGTATCTGCGCCGGGTCGGGGTAGAGCAGGGGGTTGTCCAGGTGGATAGTCTCGCCGTCGGACATGGTTATCCTGTACAGGACCGTGGGCGCGGTGAGCACCAGGGACATTCCGAACTCCCTCTCCAGCCGCTCCTGAACCACCTCCAGGTGCAGCAGGCCCAGGAACCCGCAGCGGAAGCCGAAGCCCAGGCCGGCGGAGGACACCTTCTCGTAGGTGAGCGACGCGTCGTTGAGCTTCAGCCGCTCCATGGCGGCGGCCAGGTCGTTGTAGTCCTCGGTGGATACGGGGAAGATGGAGGAGAAGACCACTGGCTTGGCCTCCTCGTAGCCGGCCAGGGGCTGTTCCGCCGGTCTCTCGGCGTGGGTCACCGTGTCCCCCGACCTGACGTCGGCGATGGACTTGATCCCCCCGATGAGGTAGCCAACCTCTCCGGCGGCCAGCTTCCGGCATGTGGTGCGGGTGATGCCCAGGTGGCCGACCTCCTCGGCCGTGTACTCCTTCCCGGAGGCCATCAGCCGTATCCGGTCGCCGGCTCTGATGGTGCCCTCCACCACCCGGAAGAAGACCACCACTCCCCTGTAGGGGTCGAAGATGCTGTCGAAGACCCGGGCCCGGAGGGGGGCCGCGTCGTCGCCTGCGGGAGGCGGTATGCGCTCCACCAGCCTCTCCAGCAGCTCCTCCACTCCCTCCCCGGTCTTCGCCGAGACCATCACCGCGTCGTCGGGGTCCAGGGCCAGCTCGTTCTCCACCTCGATGAGCACCTCGAGGGTGTTTGCCGAGGGAAGGTCGATCTTGTTGACCACCGGGAGTACGGCCAGCTCCTGCTCCATGGCCTTGTAGAGGTTGGCCAGGGTCTGGGCCTCCACCCCCTGGGCGGCGTCTATCACCAGCAGGGCGCCCTCGCAGGAGGCCAGGGCCCGGGAGACTTCGTAGGAGAAGTCCACGTGACCGGGGGTGTCGATGAGGTTGAGCGTGTACTCAACGCCGTCGGCGGCGGTGTAGAGCATGGTCACCGCCGAGGACTTGATGGTTATCCCCCGCTCGCGCTCGATGTCCATGTCGTCCAGCATCAGGTCGTGGAACTCCCGGTCGGAGACCGTATGGGTCATCTGCAGGAGCCTGTCGGCCAGTGTGGACTTTCCATGGTCGATGTGGGCTATGATGGAGAAGTTCCGAATACGTTTCTTCATACCGCCTCCCGTATAGGCCGGGTAATATAAGAGGCGGCGGCTTCAGAACGAAGGCGGGCCGGCGGCCCCCGCCGCGGGGGCCGCCTTCTCGGCTCTACTGGAGCGAGAGCTTCTTCTCGCTCTGCCACAGGCCGTGGATGTTGCAGTGGGCCATGGCCATCAGCCGGCCTGGATGGGACGTCTTCATGCCGAAGGTGCATCCGTGGTGGGTGTAGACGCCGCTCTCGTCCGGGCCGTCGGTTGAGGCGCCGTGGGAGGTAAGCTCGACCCTTCCCACCTCGTAGGGGAACTTCCCGCCCTCGGGCTGGAAGTAGAGGGCGATCCATGAGATGTGGTGGGCGGTGGTGTTGGGGTGAGCCACCTCCTTGCCCAGGGTCACGTTCACCTCGAAGACCTCGTCGGCCTTCACCATGTCCGGGGCCTCGATCACAGGCACGTGCTTCTCGCTCTTCCAGTCGGCCGTCTGCAGCATCTCGTCCAGCATGTCATTCCTTTCGGGTTGTGTTTCTCTCTCTCCCCCGCAGCGAGGGAACGCTAACTCACTTCCAGCACCTTCTCAGGCGGTAAGCCCCCTTCTTGCCATCCGTGCCAGGCCGTCCATGCGGGTGCATCCCTTCGAGGCCAGCACGGGAAGGTACGGCAGCAGCTCCTCCGGCCGGTCTCCGTCGTCGTTGCCTTCGCGGGGCCATTCCGGCCCGGATACGGCTTCTGCGGTGCGCACCAGGCTGCCGCTGAGGACTGCCCCGCCGCCTGCGGAGGCCCGCAGGGCCGAGTTCACCGCCTCGGTCCTGAGAAGCGAGGCCAGGAGCTGGGCCGAGACCGCAGCCAGCCGGCAGCGCCTCTCGGCTGACCGGACGCAGGAGGCCACCGCGGCGGCAACCCCCCTATCGCCCACCGAGCGGGCCAACCACGCAGGTTCGTGGTGGCCGATGACATCACGCATGTAGGTGTACGTCAGCTCCAGGCCCTGTTCGGTGAGCATTCGGCCCACCGTGGGCCGGCCCACGGTGTCGGACACCCAGCACAGGAAATCCATCTGCGCCGGGGAGGAGTAGACTGGATCCGCCATGGCAATGGGGCATCTTCTGGGTCGGCCTCCGCCGGAGGGGATAACCGCGCAGTCCAGCTCGCCGTCGGTGTAGATCACAACCCGGCGGCGGTCTTCGGGGCCGTCGGCCAGGCATCCGCCCGCCACCGAGGTGGCCATGGCCTCCGCCGGAGTGGCCAGCAGCAGCCTGTCGGCCGCCGTGAGCGCCCGTAGGGCGGGTTCGGGAATCCTGTCCCCCTCCGCGGGCCTGGCCACAGCGACGCTTTCCGGAGTGCAGGCCTCTCTCTCCAGGAAGTCGCCTATGGCCCCGGCCCTCTGCTCGGGGTCACCCAGCGAGTCGGAGATGTAGCTGGAGAGGTACACCAGGCCGTCACCGCCGTCGGGCCTCGCCAGGCGAAGCTCGGTCCTCCGCGCCGAGAGCACCGCCAGAAGCAGCATCCGCATCACTCCCTGTGTCCAGTTCGCCGCCTCCGTCTACTGAAAACGTATCAGCGGCTTGATTACGTCGTCCTCCTTGGTCCGCATCAGCTCGAAGGCCTTCTCGATCGCGTCGAAATCGAAGCTGTGGGTGGTCATCCTGGCTGGGTCCACCCTGCCTCCCAGTATCAGGCGGAAGAGCCTCTCCATCCTCTGGCTCCCGCCCGGGCAGAGGGCGGTGCGTATTGTCTTGTCGGACATCCCCACGCCCCAGGCTTCCCTGGGGATCTTCACGTACTCGCCCTCTCCGTGGTAGCCGACGTTGGAGACGGTCCCGCCGGGACGGGTGACCTTCACGCAGGCTTCGAAGGTGGCCTGTGCGCCCAGCGACTCGATGGCCGAGTCCACTCCCTCTCCGTCCGTGAGCTCCATGATGGCATCCACCGGATCGGTCTCGGCGAAGTCCACTGTCTCGTCGGCGCCGTAGTGACGGGCCAGCTCGATCCTGTTGGGAACGGTCTCCACGGCTATGATCATCCCCGCACCCAGCAGCCTGGCCCCGGCCGTGGCCATGAGGCCGACCGGGCCCTGGGCGAACACGGCCACCGTTCCACCCATGGGTATATCGGCGTTCTCCGCTCCCGCAAACCCCGTGGACATCATGTCGCAGGTGTAGACCGCCTGCTCGTCGGAGAGGTCATCGGGAATGGGGGCCAGGTTTGCGGATGCCTGGTTGACGTGGAAGTACTCCGCGAAGACGCCGTCCTTGATGTTGGCGAACTTCCAGCCCCCCAGCATCTCCCCGCACTGCGACGTGTAGCCGCGCTGGCAGTTGTGGCAGATGAAGTCCGGGGTGATGGCGTTCACCGCAACCCTGTCTCCGGGTCTGAAACCGTCCACCTCGCTGCCAAGACGCTCCACGACGCCCACCGCTTCGTGGCCCAGTGTCAGGTTCTCCCGCGGCCCGATGGCTCCGGCCACCGTATGGGTGTCGGAGGTGCACACCAGGGCCCTGGTGGTCTTTACGATGGCCCCGTTGGGGCCGGGATCGGCGGGGACCTCCTTCTCCATCATTCCCACCTCGCCGATCTTCCGCATCACGAAAGTCATCATCTTCTCAGCCATCTCTCTTCCCTTCACCAACGCTCCGGTCCATCCTGCCTGTCAAGCATGATAGGAGCCGGGGTCCGGGATCATCGGGGAATGCCCCATCCGCCCCTGGGTCGCTCCTCCAGCGGACTTCCTCCGGCCGGGGTGGGTCATTATGTTAGTCGCACTTGTTGAGTAGCAGGAGTTAAACAGAGGGGGATTGTTGCAGCCCGCCGGTCTTCTGGCCGCCATACTGGAGAGTTCGCCCTTCGCCAGCGCCATATTCGACTCCGAAGGAAAAGCGGTAGTCTGCAGCGGGGCTCTCCGGCAGCTCCTGGGACGGAAGCCGGAGGCCTTCTCAGATCTGAGGGATCTTTTCGGCAGCGACTCGGCATGGCGTACCGTTATGGACCACCTCTGGAACGCCCGGGGGGAGTGGCTGGTGGTCCCCGCGGTCGACTCGACGGGCAGCCCCCATCCCGTAACCTGGCGAAGCGACCGCCTGGAGGGAGGCCACGTACTGCTGTCCGCCGTGATCCACACCGCCGGGGAGATCAGTGGGGCCCCCATGCTCCACGGCCTAACCGAGTACCTGGCCGACGCCGCCGACAGCCAGCGGGAAGAGGTGGCCGAGTTCCTGCACGACAACGTCGGCCAGGACCTCACCGGCCTGAAGATGATGGCCTCCTCGCTTCGGAAACGGCTGGACGCCGATGAGGCGTCCGAAGGGCTCAGGGAGACCGCCGTAGAGATAACCGACCTTGCAGAGAGGAGCCTGCAGCAGGTAAGGGACCTCTCCCACGCCCTGATGACCATCGACTTCCGAAAGACATCCCTTGCTACCGCCATGGAGAGGATGCTCTCCATGGCCTCTACCTCCAATATCCCGATAAGCCTGGAGGCCGACGAGCTGCCCCGCAGCATGCCGCCGCAAAGGGCGCGGGCGGTTTACAACATCGCCCGGGAGGCCGTAACCAACGCCATGAGGCATTCGGGAGCCGACAGCATCCGGGTCCGGATGCGGCTGCTGGAGGGGGACCTGCAGATGCAGGTGAGCGACGACGGCATGGGCTTCGATCCCGGCGATTCCTCCCTGGGCGACTGCTACGGCATCCTCCTGATGAGGCAGCGGGCCCTTGCCAACGGCCTGGAGCTGGAGATAAGGTCACAGCAGGGACGGGGCACAGTGGTGAGCTGCCGGGTGCCGGAGGTGCCCGACAGCGGCGCAGGAGAGGACACGCCATGATAAGAGTCCTGCTGGTGGAGGACCATCCCATTGTACGCAAGGGGCTTACCGCACTGCTGAAGGCGGAGGAGGACATGGAGGTCTGCGGCGAGACCGACAGCGCCGCCACCGGCGAGAGGCTGGCGGGGGAGCTGAAGCCCGACGTGGTGGTGGCCGACCTCTCCCTGGCCCACGGAGACGGCCTGGAGATGGTGAAGAGGCTGACCTCCCGCTTCGACGGCATACGCGTGCTGGTCTCCTCCATACACGACGAGAAGATCTACGCCGAGCGGGCGCTGGAGTCCGGGGCCGGCGGCTACATACAGAAGGACGCCGCCGAGGAGGAGCTGGTCGATGCGGTCAGAACGGTGCACTCCGGCAGCATCTACCTCAGTCCCACCATGACCAACAGGCTTCTGCGGCGGTTCGTGGGAGGGGACGGCTATCCACAGGGCGAAGACCCTCCCGCCAGCAGGCTCACCGACCGGGAGCTGGAGGTGATGACCCTCATAGGAGAAGGGGTTTCCTCCAGCTCCATAGCCGACCGGCTGGGCATAAGCGTCAAGACGGTGGAGTCTCACCGCCAGAACATCAAGAAGAAGCTGAACCTGAAGACCAACCTGGAGCTGATCCGCTGGTCGGTGCGCTGGGTCCTGGAGCGTAAGGGCCGGGTCTAGGCCTCCCGGATCTTGTCGCGGGCGGTCGAAAGCCCCCGGCGGAGCTCCTCCAGAGCGTCCTCGGCGCTGTTTCTCAGCTCGGAGGCCCCCTCCTTCCCCGCCTTCTCCAGGTCGGCCATCCGGCCGGCCACCCTGGCGCGGATCTCGTCGAGGTCGTCGGAGATCATCTTCATCAGGCCCTCGTCATCGGATGACGACTGCATCTCGGCCCGCAGATCCTCCACCTCGGCCTCCAGCCTTTTCATCTGCGCCTTCTTGCGGTGCATGAACGACTTCATCTCGGTCTTCGCCTTGTCCATGGATCTCACTTCTCGCTTCCCTTCGTTGTCTTTTCCGACTCTTCGCTCTTCTCCTTCTTTCCCCGCAGGACGAGTACCGGGGCAGCGGCGTTCTCCACTACCCTCTGGGCGATGGAACCGAAGAGCATGGCGTCCAGGTCCTCGCCCTCTCCGGGGCCGATCACCACCAGGCCGTAGTCGCCCTGCCGGGCTTCCTCCAGGATGGTGGGAGCGATCCGGCCGGTTCTGACCAGCAGCGCCCTGGCCATGCCTCCGGGCAGCTCCGCGTCCGCCATCTCCTCCAGGGAGGCCTCGGCCTGCTCCTCCAGCGTGCTCTGGTAGACGGGCACGTTGAAGGCGGCCGTGGACCCCGGCGGAACCTCCTGGGCCATGGGCAGCGGGGGCACCGGCTGCACCACGTGCATGGCCACCACCTCCGAGTGGAAGGCCGAGGCGATCTCTCCGGCGGTGCGGAGGACCTTCCGGCTCTCCGGACCCAGATCGACGGGCGCCAGTATCCTCTTCAGGTCAAGCATTTGCACATCAGCTCCATCCGTCATTCCTCCAGGTCGATCTTCAGCGAAAGAAGCTCCAGCAGGTCCTTCAGGGCTATCACCCCCACAGGCCTTCCGTCCTCGGCAACCACCAGCCTGCTGTTGCCGCTGCCGCTCATGCGGGAGAGTGCCTTGGTGGCGTCCTCGTCGGGGCCGATGGTGTTCTCGCCGCTGCATCGCCGGGCGATCTGCCCGGCAGTCTTGGTCTCCCTCTGCTCCTCGGGGACGTGCCCGATCTCCGTGGTGGTGACGCAGCCCAGCAGGCGGCCGTCCTCCTCCACCACCGGGAACATCTTCTTGTAGTGCCTGAACACGTACTTCTGCAGCAGCTCGTCTACGGTGGTGGAGGCGGGGACGGTGATGGGCCTGTCCTCCATGAACTTTCTGACGGGCTCCCCCTCCAGCTCCCTTCTCAGGAGCATCTGACGGTAGGAGCTCTTGGCGGCTCCGTTCAGGAACAGCCCGATGAGGCCCCACCAGATCCCGGCTATGAAGGCCCCTGATAGAAGGGCCAGCATTCCCAGACCGATGAGCACGTAGCTGAATATCCTCCCGATACGGGAGGCTATCCTGGTGGCCTTACGGACGCTGCCCTTCCAGGCCCAGAGCCCGGCCCGCAGCAGCCGGCCCCCGTCCAGGGGAAACGCCGGCACCAGGTTGAAGGCCGCCAGGACCACGTTGATCAGCCCCAGGTAGTGCAGCACGCCGGCCGCGGCCGTAGGCACAGCATCACCGACCAGGCTGTGCAGCCCCAGCAGCACACCTCCGATCAGCAGGCTGCTTGCAGGCCCGGCAACCGCCATCAGCGCCTCCGCCTTGGGATGCGGCGGCTGGTCCTCCATCTGGGCGATTCCCCCGAAGACGAAGAGGGTGATCCCCCCGATGGGCATGCCGAAGCGTCTGGCCACCAGAGAGTGGCTCAGCTCGTGGAGCACGATGGAGAGAAGCAGTCCCACCGCGCAGGCAATGCCCATGGCCCAGTAGGTGCCGGTGGAAAGCCCCGGGTACTGGCCGGGAAAGATCCCGGCCGCCAGCGTCCACGTGACCAGGAAGGCTATCACCAGCCAGCTGAGGTCCATGCCCACCCGGAACCCCGCCAGGGTGAACAGGTGCGTTCCGCGTCCAGTGGCCCCCATCTTCGATGAGCGGGGTCTACTCATTCTCCGCCCCGCCCTCGGGCGCCTCCACTACCGGAGCGTCCGATCTCTTGACGCTCTGGGGCGGCATCTCCTCCGACCTCTCCGGCCGGGGCAGCGAACCCAGGTCCTCGCCTATCTCCTCCAGGTCCTGCTGGAACTGGGTCAGCTCCTCCATCAGGCGCGACAGCCTCTTCTGGGCCGTCTTCAGCCTCTCCAGAGAAGTGGGCTTTACCCCCTCCGTATCCAGCGGATCGCTTTCCGGACTGTCTATCTGCATCTTCATCCTTTCCTCTGCGGGCTCGACGCCCACCTGCAGCTGTGGAATACCACATCAGATACATGAAGGGAGGCAGCCGCCGGAATAACTGGCTGTTCCGCCAGCGCGCTCTGGTGGAAGCCACCAAGTGGATGTAGGTTTTTCCATTAGTGGCCGTATGCTGCGGCAGCGAAGTGGATCTGAGGCCCCGGGGCGCGCCAACGGAGGGGGAAGCGGTGATAGGAAGAAAGAGCAAGTGGGACGACATACAGCTGGTGAGGGACTGCGAGATCGGTGAGGGGACGAAGATCTGGAACTTCGTGAACCTCTACGGCTGCACCATCGGCAAGGACTGCATGGTGGGCTGCTTCGTGGAGATACAGAAGGGGGTCACCATCGGTGACCGGACCAGGGTCCAGAGCCACGCCTTCGTCTGCGAGCTGGTGGAGGTCGGCTCTGACTGCTTCATCGGCCACGGAGTGAAGTTCATCAACGACGTATACCCGCCGCAGCCCGACAGGGAGCAGTGGCGGGCCACGAAGGTGGAGGACGGCGCCAGCATCGGGTCCAACGCCACCATCCTTCCGGTGACCGTAGGAGAGGGCGCCATAGTAGGGGCCGGAGCCGTGGTCACCAGGGACGTCCCTCCGGGGGCCGTTGTCGCCGGCAACCCGGCCAGGTTCGTCCGCTACCGGCAGGGCTGGAGCGCCGGCGGCAGGGCAGAAGAGGAACAGGGATAGACAATGGTCAGGCAGCTCTTCCGGGGACTGGGACGCAAGGCCGGTCTCTCGCCGGGATCGATACCCGAGCGCCCGCACCCCGACAGCGTCCCCACCAGGCTGGAGCTCATCGAGTACGACGGGACCGCCTTCTCCCGGAACACGGTTGAGGGGGTCCCGCAGACCACCGGCGCCGGGGTCAGCTGGCTGCGTGTCCGGGGTTTGGGGACCCCCTCCCTTCTCCGGAGCCTGGGAGAGGAGCTGGGCATCCACCCGCTGGTGCTGGAGGACGCCGAGAGCCCTTCGCAGCGTCCCAGGCTGGAGACCGCCGGGGACTACCTGTTCCTCACCATGCAGACCGCGGTGCTGGACGGGGAGGAGATCCTCCGCAGGGGACTGGCCTTCTACCTCCGCGGCAGCCTGCTTGTCAGCTTCGAGGCGGAGGCTGATCTGCCGGCCTTCGAGACCGTGGCCTCCCGAATAGCCGACGGCCGCGGCCGCATACGGGGCATGGGGGCGGACTACCTGCTCTACGCCCTCTGCGACGCGGTGGTGGACTCCTACCTCGTGCTCCTGGAATCAGCGGGCGAGCTGGTGGAGCAGATGCACAACGAGCTGCTGAACGAGCCGGAGACCGAGCTGCTGGTGAGGCTGCAGCGGCTGAGGACGGAGACCCTCACCTTCCGGCGGTCGGTATGGCCCCTGCGGGAGGCGGTGGGTACCATGTCCAGGGAGACGCCCACCTCCTTCGACGCACAGACCGCCCCCTACCTGCGCGACCTCTACGACCACACCGTGCAGGTCCTGGAGAGCGTGGAGGTGCTGCGCGAGGTACTCTCGGGGATGGTGGACACCTACCTGTCCAGCGTAAGCCTGCAGATGAACAAGGTGATGCAGGTGCTCACCATAGTGGCCACCATCTTCATTCCGCTGACCTTCATAGCCGGCATATACGGCATGAACTTCCGGAACATGCCCGAGCTGGGCTGGGCCTGGGGCTACTACGGCGCCCTGGGCGTGATGGCCCTGGTGGCGCTGGGGATGCTCCTGTACTTCAGGCGCAAGGGCTGGCTCTAGGGCCCACCGCCAGGAATGACTGGCCCGCGCTTCTTCCGAGGGCCTGGTTTTCCTAACCGCCGACCGCATAGTCCGTGAGTACGAAGCTCTCGGACGGCTCGTCGGGGTACTCGCCCTTCACCAGGCCCACCTGCGGCGCGAAGTAGTAGAAGAGCTCGTCGTCTCCGGATTTGTACCTGATCTTCGCGCAGCCGGTGAAGGTCCCAGCGGGCACCGTGACCGCGGCATCAAGGCTCACGCACTCGGCGCTTATCCCTTCGGAGAAGGCCCAGGAGGCACCCGTGGAGAGGGGCAGCTGCAGGTAGACGTAGGTATACCAGCCCGAAGGTCCCTCCGGCAGCCATCTCTGCAGGACCTGGCTGTTGTTCTCCCAGTACATCTGCTCGGTCCCCGTGGACCCCGTGGAGACCACCAGCACCAGATCGTCTGCGAAAGAGGAGTCTATGCCCACGGCTTCCACCGTCATCGTATCGATGGCACCATCCTCGTCGTACACCCAGTAGTCGCCGGTCTGCATGGGCCACCAGCCCGAGCCGGATGAACCTCCGGAGGGGCCCGTAGAGTCGCCTCCGCAGCCCAGGACGATACATGCAAGCAGAATCGCGGCAGACCAAAACGTCCGTCTCATCAGTTCCCATCCTCCCGTGCAGCCTCTTCGGAATCCGGTTCGCATTCGGAAGCTAGGGTAAGAGTGTGAGCCCCCTCGGTCAACCGCCCGGCGATACCGCCACATGGAATCGACCGCAGCTTCCCCCTCTCCAGCGCAATGCCACACCATTCCACGGGCTCTTCGGAGCCGGCCCTCGTGCTCCAGGAGATGGCGGAGAAGGGCCGGTAGACGGCGGGACGGCGCCGTATCATTATGCAGCGAAGAGGTCGGGGCCCGGTGCGGGGCTCCGCACGATGTAGCGCCATCTGCCAGGGGGTTCGTCATGCTGTCTCTGTTGCTCGCGGTGCTCTGCGCCCAGCCGCACGTGCGTCTGGACAACTCTGCCCTGAGGAGGCCCGCGGTGGCCGCCCGGGCCCTGCGTCTGACCGATCATCCGCCCAACCCCTGCGACATTCTGCACTACGACGTGGAGATCGAGGTGTTCCGGGACATACAGGAGATAGAGGGGGTCACCGGCATCACCCTCACCTCGGCGGGAGGAACGGTCTCCGAGATAAGGCTGGACCTGCGCCAGGTGACGGCAGACTCGGTCTGGGACGGCACGGGGCCCCTGGACTTCTACACTGTGGAGGACTCGATCTTCATCACGCCTTCATCCCCCGTCACCCCATCGGACACGGTTGACATCTGGGTGGCCTACTCCGGCCAGCCCTACCACGAGGCCTGGGGCGGCTTCTGGTTCAACAACGCCATCACCTACCACATCGGCGTGGGCATCTATACGGAGGGCCAGTGCATGGGGAAGTGCGCCTTCCCCTGCTGGGACCACCAGAACGACAAGGCCTCCATGGACTTTCACATAACCTGCCCCGATACCCTCTACGCGGTGTCCAACGGGGACTCCGCCGGAGTTGATTACGAAGGTGGCAAAGCCACCTACCACTGGGAGTTCGGACAGCAGATGCCCACCTACCTGGCCATGCTGGCGGTGGGGGACTACACGGTGCTGCACGACTCCAGCGACTCCCGCATCTACTACTACGTCTACTCCTGGGACGTGGAGGACGCCCTGGGCAGCTACGTGAACGTGGACGCCATGCTGGCCAACCTGGAGACGCTCTTCGGACCCTACCCCTGGGACTGCAAGTTCTCGCTGGTCCAGACCCCCAAGGGGGACATGGAGCACACCTCCGCCATCTCCCACGTGGCCTTCGCGGTGAACGGCAACACCAACTACGACTGGCTGATAGCCCACGAGATGACCCACCACTGGTGGGGCTGCTGCGTCACCATGGCGGACTGGACCGACATCTGGCTCAAGGAGGGCTTCGCCGTCCTGGGGGAGGCGCTGTGGATGGAGACCTACGGCGAGGCCGAGTACCGGGACTACGTGCTCAACGAGATTGTGATCCCCTACCTGCAGAGCGGTGAGACGTTCCCCATCTCCGACCCCACCACCCCGGCGGAGATCTTCAGCTACACCACCTACGAGAAGGCCGGCGCCGTACTGCACATGCTGCGCTACGTGCTGGGCGACGGGGACTACTTCGGCCTGATGCAGGACTACTTCGACCAGTACGCCTACGGCCTGGTGGAGACGAATGACTTCCGGGACGCCGTGGAGGCCTACACCGGCGAGGACATCGACTGGTTCTTCGATACCTGGATCCACGGAGAGGGCTACCCGGTATACGACCTGGAGTACTCCTGGCAGCAGTCGGGGAGCCAGTGGGAGGTCACAGTGGACCTGCAGCAGGTGCAGACGGTGGGGCCGGTGTTCGAGATGCCCCTGCAGTTCCTGGTGCAGGGGGCCTCCCAGGACACGGTGGTGGTGATGTGGAACGACGCCCAGACCCAGGCAGAGACCTTCGCCGTGGGCTTCGAGCCGCAGTCGGTGGAGTTCGACCCCTACCACAACATCCTCTGCGGCAACAAGACCGGCCTGGAGGACCGGCCGGCTCCCCCCGCCGGCACCGGCACCATGCTGCTGGGGGTGAACCCGGTCCGGACAGCGACTTCCGTGGTGTGGCCCGGCATGGAGGGGCAGGTCCTGCACACCAGCGTCTACGACCTGGCCGGAAGGCGGGTGGAGCGGGTTACCATGGAGCCAGGCTCCCGGAACCTGAACGTATCCAGGCTTCCCGCCGGCACATACCTGGTCCGGGCCGTCACACCGGACGGCTACGCCCAGACAGCCAGGATGGTGGTGATGCCGTAGACATCGGGCATTGCCTTCCGGGACGGCAGGGAATAGGGTAGCACTCATGTTCGAGAGATCCGTTTCCGGCCGGGGCGGGGGCCGCGGCACCGTGGTCCTCACCTACGGCACCTTCGACCTTTTCCACTACGGCCACCTGCGCATACTGCAGAGGGCGGCCGGGCTGGGGGACTACCTCATAGTCGGGGTCTCCACCGACGACTTCAACGGGGTCAAGGGCAAGCGGTGCGTCTACCCCTGGGAGCACAGGGCCAGGATAGTGGAGGCCATCAGGTACGTGAACGAGGTGATACCCGAGCGCTGCTGGGAGCAGAAGCGCGACGACATCCTGGAGAACGACGTGGAGGTACTGGTGATGGGCAGCGACTGGCAGGGACGGTTCGACCATCTGGAGGACATCTGCCGGGTGGTCTACCTCCCCCGGACACCCGACATCTCCTCCACCGGCATAAAGAAGGACGTAAAGAGGAACCACTGAGCCCGGCGGCGTGACCGGGCGGCCTGAAGGGGGCACCGTTGCCCAGCGTGCTCTTCGACTTGAAGAAACGGTACTACCTGAACTCCCTCCTCCCCCTCTACCGGGCCCTGGCCGAGGATCCCTCGTACGATCTGCACGTGCGGGTGGGAAAGGACCAGCGTCGGTTCCTGGGATTGTTCCTTATCTCCCGCAGGTCCGAGATAGAGCGGCAGCTGGAACAGCAGGGATACAGAGTGACCCGCAGGACCCGGGGCTTCGACGCGGTGGTGTGCGGCGACGCTCTGAAGCACCCGGCCCGCTACGGTGACGTTCCCCGCTTCCACCTGGACCACGGGGTGGGGATAAAGACCCTGCGGATACGGAACATCGCCCGCCAGAAGGGCTTCCGATACCACGTCTTCCTGGAGGGCCGCTACTGGTACGACTACGTCCGCAGCCTGGGCTGGGAGGACGTTGCCGACTTCCACATCACGGGCCTTCCCAAGCTGGACCCCCTCTTCCGGCCCGGCCACTACGACGACTCCGCCCTGGCGGAGAGGCTGGGGCTGGACCCCGGCCGGAAGACCGTCCTCTTCGCCCCCTCCTACCGCCCCAGCTGCATCGGGCCGCTGGGAGTGACGGTGGCCGACCTGCTGCCGGAGTACAACCTCGTGGTGAAGCTGCACCCCTACTCCTGGGGGGGCAAGTACGCGCCCCACTCCCAGCACCGCCTCTACCAGAGGCTGGCCGGAAGGCATCCGGGGCTCTACCTGGTCCCCCGGGAGGAGTACGACGTCTACCCCTACCTGCACCTGGCGGACACAGTGATAAGCGACACCTCCAGCGTGATCAACGAGTTCCTGGCCCTGGGCAGGCACGGGGTGATCTACCAGCTGCCCCACGAGAGGCTGACCCACTCCGACGGGATGCCCATACTCTCCATCGCCCCCCGGGAATGGCTCGAGGGGGCCTTTCCCCACATGACCTCTCCGAACGAGCTGGAGGATGCGGTGTCCCTGGCCCTGAACCCCACCGAAGAGATGCGGCGGAAGCTGGAAGGGTACCGCGGCTACTTCTTCACCGGGCTGGACGGAAACGCCTCGCAGAGGGTCAAGGAGGTGATGGACGGGGTCCTGGGCTGAGGCTCAGCTTCCCCGGTCAGGCTCGGGGCTGCGTCGCCAGCGCCTGTGGAACCAGATCCACTGCCGGGGATCCTCCCGGACCCAGGCCTCTATGCGCCGGGTCAGCAGCTGGGTCAGCTCCACAGCGCCCTCGTCGCCTTCGAAGCCGGAGGTGTCCACCGGCTCCTCCACGGTGATCAGGTAGGTGGAGTCACTCCGCCTCCGTATGTGCAGCGGCACCACCGGCACCCCCATGCGGAGGGCTATCCCCGCCGGCCCCACGGGGGTCATGGCCGGCCGGCCCAGGAACTCCACGAAGTCCCCCTGCACGTGGCTGGTGTCCTGGTCGATCAGTATGCCGATGGCCGTGTTCTTACGCAGCTGGCGCACTATGGACATCACTCCGCCCTTGCGGCGGAGGGTGTGCACTCCGGGTCTCTCCCGCAACCTGTTCAGCAGGTCGGCGGGGCCGGGCTGCCAGAGCCTGCGCCCCACCACCGCCGTCCGGTGGCCCTGCAGAACCACGGCCCTGGGTATCAGCTCCCATCCCCCGTAGTGAGCGGTGATCACGATGGCGCCCCTGCCGGCCTCCAGGGCGCCTTCGAGGTGTTCGGCCCCCTCCATCCGCACCGC
>Ga0207797_1000504_pt1 | contig 30144 bp, 25 predicted proteins | sample PRCRCaboRojoPR_6_FD_187275 | JGI IMG/M metagenome (GOLD analysis project Ga0207797, IMG submission 187275) | Marine sediment microbial community from Cabo Rojo, Puerto Rico - PR CR 10% Liquid 1 (SPAdes) | ecosystem: Environmental > Aquatic > Marine > Coastal > Sediment | place: Cabo Rojo, Puerto... | reverse complement strand
GGGGGGGAGCCGCTCTTTGGCCCGCCGGGAGAGCTGTTTGACCTCGTACTCGCGCCCCATGGCGGCGGACTTGCCGTCGAACGCCTCCAGGTGGACCAGTTCGACGGGCGTCCGACCGCGGGTGTACTTGGCACCCTCGCCGGCGTCGTGTTCGGCGACGCGCCGGGCGGGATCCGTCGTGTAGCCCGTGTAGTAGCTCCCGTCGGCACACTCCAGGACGTAGACGTAGTGCACTGGAGGCGGCTACGGCCCGTCCGATGTTAGCTCCAGTGATCCGATCAGTCGTGGGTCGTGGCGTCGGGCCGGTCGTCGGGGAGAGCCGCGTCGCTCCTCGGAACGAGTCGGGCCGAGTCGGCCCGAATGGCTTCGCGTGGTGGTGTAGAATCGCTGTGCCAGTGGTCAGACGTTGCGGGTCCGCTCGCGTGCAACCTCCGCGATACCCGCGTTCGCCGAACAGCTTGGACAGGCGAGGACTCGCCCGGTCTGGTCGGCGAACACGCGCGCGAAGCGCTCGGAGACGTGTGACCCGCAGTGGTCACATCGTGGCATGGTCGCACCGGCAACCACGCGTGCCGGTAGGTGTACGGTATACCGCCGCACGTATATGCCTTCGCGCGCACGCCTGCGCGCGTGCGGAACGTGCAGGAATTGGCACCAGAACTGTAAAGCTTCACAGAACGTTTCCGAAAAAAGGTCGCTCGAGGCCACGTCCGACCGACTGCCGGCGGTCAGCCGTCTCACGGGCGGCGGATCGGACAGCTGTTCGATACGTTCCTCGGCCGGAACGGTCACGTCCGGGCTCCCCGGACCCTCCGGCGGATCGAACCGTCGGACGCGGACGCGTCCGTTCGTCTCCCCCGAGCGTCGCCGGGACCGCGCCCGTCCCCGCTCACTCGTCCGTCCGTCTCCTGTCGATCACTGTCCCGTCACTCGTCCGGACCGTCACAGTCGTCGTCCGCCCGTGCGGCCGCGACGGCTCGCGCGATCAGCGCCGCCTGGGCGCCCGCGACGAAACCGGCGTCGACGTTGACGACCGAGAGGACGGTACACGACTGGAGCATCCCCGCGAGCGCGGCCTCGCCGTCGCCGCCGAAGCCGTAGCCCGACGAGACGGGTAGGCCGATCAGGGGCGTGTCGACCAGTCCGGCTACGACCGTCGGGAGGGCGCCCTCCCGGCCGGCGGCGACGACGAGGACGTCGGCGGCCGCGAGCGTGTCGAGTTCGTCGAGCACCCGTCCGAGGTGGGCGACGCCGACGTCCTCGACGCGCTCGACGCGCGGGCCGATCGCCCGGGCGACGACGGCCGCCTCGCCCGCAGCCGCCGCGTCCGACGTCCCGCCGGTCGCGACACAGACGGTCGCGTCGATCGACGGCGGGTCGTAGTCGCCCGCCCGGACGACGATCGTCCGGGCCCGCTCGTCGCGCTCGACGGTCGCGTCCGCCGGAACGGCCGCCGCGACGGCGTCGACGTGGTCGTCGGTCGCCCGGGTGACGAGCGCGCGGCCGGTCGTCTCGACGGCCGCGGCGGCCATCGCCGCCGCCTCGCCGGGCGTCTTCCCCTCGGCGAGCACCGCCTCGGGCACCCCCGAGCGTGACTCCCGTGCCGCGTCGAACCGTCCCGCACCCGTCGTCGCGTAGCCCGACAGGCGCGCCTCGGCCGCCGCCGGGCTCACCTCGCCCGCGGCGACGGCCTCCAGTAGCTCGCGCATGACCGCCCGTCGGGGCGGCCCGGACTCGTAGGTGTCGGTCCGGCGCCCGCGACCCGACGCGGCGACGACCGTACCGCCCGGACACCCGGCCGAACCCCCACCGACCCGCCGAACGGTTTCGATTCCGAGAGGTCCGCGGGTCTCTCGCCTCTCGGGACTGTTCCCTGCGGGAACGGGTCGCGCGCGAGAGAGATCCACCCACCGTTGCGGTGCGCGCGAGCGACGCCTCCCGGGCCGATCCGGGTGGTCGACGCCCCCAGAACGATCAATTCCTTGTAACGTTCGTCGGGGATCCGGGTTGGGTTCATCGATCCGTACGACGAGACGAGGCCGCGAACGACCGTCTCGGCGTCGCTGCGCCGGTCGTACTTGAATCCGTCCTCCGCAAGAGGCAAGAACGCCACGCATACCGGTGGAGACCGCAGAATTGGGAAATCTTATTAATAAGGGCTCAGTACGGGAACCCGTATGGCAGACCTCATCGTCAAGGCAGCCGTCAAGGAGCACCTGCAAGACAAGAACGTCGCCTCGGACTTCTACGACGCGCTGGACGAGGAAGTGAAGGAACTGCTGGACGACGCCGCCCGTCGCGCCGAGGCGAACGATCGCAAGACGGTCCAGCCGCGCGACCTGTAAGCCGGCCCCTCAGTAACGGATTTTTCTCATCGATCGACAGTCACGACTCCGGCGGCCGGTGACCGGTGACCGACCGGACCGCCGGGTCGACCCGTCCCCGACCCGGTCGTCCAGGGGCGGGTCGGCCGTCGGCCCGGTGAATCGACCGTCAGGACCAAACCCCACGGGGCCGACGGCCCGCCCGTGCCCCGCCCGCACCACCTCCCACTCTCGAGCAGCGCCTACGGCGCCGTCCACGTGGCCGTCGTCGGTGCCCTCGCCGTCCGGACGGGGACGATCACCCTCCCCGTACGCCCGACGACCGGCACCTGGATCGGGGTCGTCGTCCTCGCGACCGTCGTCCTGTGGCTCCCGGCCGACCGCACCGCCGACGCGGTCGGTCGAGTCGTCGGCGGGTCCCGGCTCGCCGGCGTCGCCCTCGCGCTCCCGGGCGTCGCGTTCGGCCTCGCCACCCTCGGGGCGAGCCGGGGGGCGACGGCCGAGTCGGCCGAGCTGTTCGGGACGGCCACCGTCGCATCGCTGACCGCCGCGGTCGTCCTCTACGCGACCGCCCGGAGCCGGTACGCCGCGCTCGTGACCGCCGGCGGCGACCTCGTCGCCACCTGGACGGCCCGGCGGAGCCGGCGTTACAGCCTGCTGTGGAGCCTGATCGGCGCGATCGGCGTCGCCGCGACCGTCGCCGTCACGAACGCCCTCCTCGGTGACGCCTCGCGCGGGCTCGTCGCCGCCGGCGTCGCCGGACTGATTCACTTCGGCCTCCAGGCGTTCTTCGGGGACAGACGGGAGTACGCGTACGTCGCCTACGACGACGGCCTCGCGATCGGACGGGCGACCGGCCCGGGCGGGCCGACCCGGTTCGTCCCCTGGTCGCGGTTCCGCGGCGTCGAGCGGACCGACCGGTCCGTCCGGCTCCGGCGGCCGTTCCCGCTTCCGGGGTACGACCTCTCGACCGACGACCTGACCGATCCCCGTGACGTCGAGCGGACGCTGACGCGGCTCGTTCGACGCGGGTGAGCGCCCGTCGACGGACGGTCGGGTCGAACCGACGAGCCGGACCAAACCCGCATGTAGCTGGAGCGCGAACCGGGGGTCGAACCGGCCGTGTCCCCCCGGATAGCCCTCACCCTCCCGCCCTGGGCCGCCCTCGCCGGCCTCGTTGCCGTCGGCGTCGCGATGGTCGAGGACGGGGAGGCGGAGCGAACGATCCAGCGCGACGAGCGCCCGCCCGACCGACCCCAGCCGGACCGAAGCCGGGCGAGCGACGGGGACGCCGACACCGACGCCACTGCCGCGTCGGGCGAGGACGACGGGGTCGACGGACCGGACAGCGGGGGCACCGAAGCCGACGAACCCGAACCCGACGCCACCTGGCGCGCCGTCGACCTGAACCGTCCGGGACGCGCCGGCCGGCGCGCAGTCGCGGGCGGCGAGGGTCGTCGGGCGGCTGCCGGGGCGGGAGCCCGCCCGGTCGACGACGAGCCCGTCTCGTTCGACGTCCCGGGCACCCTCGGGGTCGGCTGGGGGCTCGCGACGGTCGCCGTCGCCGGGCTCGGCGGGGTGCTCGCGCCCTGGCTCTTCGGGCTCGCCGCGATGGCGTTCGGCGCGGCCCTGGGGGCGACGCGGGAGGAGCCGGTGAGCGTCGACCGGGCCGCCCTCGAGCTGGCGGGCTTCCTCTGTCTCGTCGGCGCCGGACTCGCCACCCTCGGCGTCGGGGTCGGGCCGATCGGCGAGGCGGTGGGGACGGGGCTCGTCGGCGGCGCGGTCGGACTCGTCGGGAGCTTCCTGCGCGAGAACGTCACGCTCGAGGCCTCGGACGACCGCCCGGCGGAACGGGACTGGACGCGGGTCGACGCCTTCGCGGACCGCTTCGTCGTCGACCACCCCGACGCCCCCGACCGGACCGTGTCGTGGACGGCCGTCGAGGCCGTCGAGCACGGCCCCGAGGCGGTCCACCTCCGGATCGCCGACGGCCGGGACGTCGCGCTGGCCGTCCGGGGACTGAACGACCCCGACGAGGTGGCGCGGACGTGCCGGGAACGGGCGGCACCCCCATCGGGGAGGTGAAGGCCCCAGGGTTCGACACGCTCGGCGATCGCCACGACACGCCGGCTCCGGTCGCGGCGTCGGCAGACACGCTCGGCGGATCGACGGCGGCCACCCGGCGGCACGGCTTCGACGCGCGCCGTCGGCGCGTCGTCCCGTGTCGCCTACACCGTCCTGACGTCCACGCCGTCCTCGCGCCCGACGTAGACGGCGTCCGCCAGCCCGACGAACAGCCCGTGTTCGACGACGCCGGGCGTCGCCGACAGCTCCGCCGCGAGCCGGGTCGGCCCCTCGACGGCTCCGAACGCGCAGTCGAGCACGAGGTTCCCGTTGTCGGTCACCACGGGCCCGTCCTTGCGATCGCCCTCGCGGAGCGTCGCCTCGCCGCCCAGCACCTCCACCCGGTCGGCGACGGTCGGCCAGGCGTCGGGCAGCGTCTCGACGGGGACCGGGTGGTCGAGGACGTCGACCTCCTTCGAGGGGTCGACGACGAGGAGCAGGCGGTCGGCGAACGCGTCGACGACCTTCTCGCGGGCGTGGGCGGCGCCGCCGCCCTTGACGCAGTCGCCGTCGGGGGTCACCTGGTCCGCGCCGTCGATGGCGAGGTGGATCCGGTCGACCTCGTCCAGCCCCGCGAGGGGGACGCCCGCCTCGATGGCGAGCTGTCGCGCGGCGAAGGAGGTCGGGACGCCCCGGACGTCGAGCCCGGCGTCGACCGCCCGGCCGATCGCCCGGATGGCGTGGGCCGCCGTGCTCCCCGAGCCGAGCCCGACCGTCGTCCCGTCCTGTACCGCGTCGGCGGCGCGCTCGCCGGCCGCGCGCTTCGCCGCGTCGCTGCCCCCGGTCGTCTTCATGCGCGGGCGGTGGCCCGCGAGCTACAAAAACGGGCCGGGAGCGAGTAGTGGATCGCGAACCGGGAGCGGGCGGAAGGCCCCGGCACCGACCTGCGGTGGCCCCGGCCGACCCGGTAGACCTCTGCGGAACAGTTGATCCCGTCGCCGGTGGTGTCGTAGTTCGCCGGATACGGTGGCGCGCGGATCGGCGGCGGCCTCGTGCCGTCGCCCGCGTGCGATGGGCGCGGTACACTCGTCGTCGCCGGCAGCAGGATCGTACGCACCGGGCAGGGACGTCGTGTCGTCGCGTCCCACCGAACGGACCGGTCGCACGGTACGCGGACCGCTCGGGAGCCGGTCGGACGGAGTCGGTCGCTACTGCGCCGCGCCGGCGTCCACGACCCGCCCGACGAACAGCGGGGCGTTCGTCGGGCGGTGGCGGATCGCGAAGACGAACGGCCGGTCGACGACCATCTCGAAGGGATCGACCGGCGCCGAGGTGGTCCCGCCGACGGCGCCCGTCGCGGCCGCCGCCTCGGTCCCCTCCTCGTCGACGGTGACGCGTGCGCGGTGGTAGACGTCGAAGAGGAACAGTCCGGGGTTCCCCTCGCCCTCGACCATCGCGCCGAAGTCCGCCCGGTCGGGGTCGAACGGGCGGGGCATGCCCAGCGCCGAGAGGGTCGGCCGGAGCGCCGCCCCCGTCTCGAAACTGAACTTCGGGATCGCGAGCCGGCCCGTCCGCTCGGAGAGCGCGGCGGTCCACCCGCGGAACCGCGACGCAGTCAGCGACGACTGGACCGCCTCGAACGCCCCCGCCGGCGGGAGCGCGATCACCATCCCGAAGTCGGCGTTCACGTACGGGAGTTCGATCACCTGGACGCGGTCGGCGTCGCCGTCCGCGTCGTCACCGTCGTCGCCGTCCGCGTCCTCCCCGCCGTCCGACCCCGTCGACTCCGACTCGCCGCCGGGGGGAGCGACGGCTGCGTACGGGAACGGCGCGGACTGGCGCATCAGCGGGACGCGGCTCGTCGAGCCGTCGAGCGCCGTGAACTCCCCCCGCTCGGTCCGCTCTCGCTGGAACTGGTGTCGCCAGTCGCCCAGGAAGTAGACCGCGTTCGCGATCACGAACCGGACGTTCGGATCGATCGACCCGCGCGGCAGGAGGTCGGTGATCTCCCCGTCGGTCTCCTCTGCCACCCAGCCGTTGACCGCCCGGCGCGCCCCCTCGGGGTCCTCGCGGAAGTCGACGGCCCGCAGGCCGGCGCCGTAGTGGCGCGCCAGCGTCTCGAGGAACGGCTCCGCGTACGCGAACCCGCGCTGGCCCCACAGCGAGCTGGCCGTCTCGACGGTGAACGGCCGGCGCTCGTCGTCGCCGTCAGCGTCGGCGTCGCCGTCGCCGTCGCCATCCGGGGTCGGCGTGGCGGTCCCGTCGGCCGACCCCGCCCCGTCGGGCGGATCGATCCGGCGGTCGAGCGCGTTGACCGCCGGGTGCGGGTCCGTCGGGAGGAGGAGCGTCGACGCGATCTCGCGGGCCGTGTCCCCGCGCGCGCCGGCGTAACACATCGCTAGCGCGGTCTCGATGCTGTACGGGGAGACGACGAGGTTGCCGGCCGCGGCGGTGTCGCCGGGATCGCCGTCCGTCGAATCGCCGTTCGAACCGGCCGTCGAGCCGCCTGCCCCGCCGGTCGCCAGCTCGCGGAGTAGCTCGAAGCCGAAGCCGGCGATCGCGTCGGCCAGGGGGTCGAGCCGTTCGTCGGGGACGTCCGGGTCGGTACGGGGGACGTCGGCGGTCAGGAGCTCGACCGCCGCCGGGGAGCCGGTTCCGGGGATCGGGAGCCGGCTCGTGCAGCCGGCCAGTCCGCCGAGGCCGAGCCCGGCGCCGAGCCGGAGGAGGGTACGCCTGTCGAGGGCCATACCCGTACCGACGCGATCCGCGGTCATCAAGCCGCGGGAGGGACCAGCGGGCGTTTGTGTCATCCGCGACGAGGGGGACGGGCCATCGGCAGCGAGGGCGGACGGGCCACCGGCGACGAGGCGGACGGGCCACCGGCAGCGAGGGGGGACGGGACTGCCGGTCGACCGACGGCCGCTCGACAGCCCGCCCGGCCGGGGGAAGGCGGCTCGCGACCGGTGACGGGCGAGTCGGCGCCGTTAGCTACTTGATCGTTCCCCGCCGGCATCGTGGCATGGCCCTCCAGCCGATCGCCGGGGGACGAGCGTCCCGCTCGCGCGGCGCCAGCCGCGCCCCCTCCCGGCAGCCGAGGCGTACAGCCCGCCGACCGTCACCGTTACCGTCGCCGTCGCGCCGCCCGTCACCGCCACTGTCACCGTCGATCCCGCCGGCGCCGCGAGCCCGATCCGCCCCGACGGGGGCACGAGATGCCACCGAGGGAGTGTCCCGACCGTGAGGATCCCGCTGCTCGTCGCGCTGGCCGCCGGCGTCGCCCTGGCGACGATCCCCGCCGCGACCGTCGGGGCCGGGGGACCGCGGGCTCCACCCGCTGGCGGACCGGGCGCGACGTCGGTCCCGTCCACCGGAGCCGGCAGCCCGGCACGTGCCGCCGAGCCGCCGGCGATCACCGTGACGAACGTCAGCGTCGCCCCCGACCAGCCGGCCCCCGGCGACCTGGTGACGATCGCCACGACCGTCCGGAACACCGGCTCGTCCCGCCGGTCGTACTGGGTCGAGGCGGTCGCGCTGCGCGCGCCGCCGGACGCCTCGTTCGAGGAGTACACGCGCGTCGAGGACGTCGGCTCGCTCACCCCGGGGTCGACGCTCCGGGTGCCGCTGCGCCAGCGGTTCGGGGAGCCCGGCACCTACCGGATGCGCGCGGTCGTCTACCTCGAGAACGAGCGAGACAGCCGCCGGCGGGTACAGTACCCCGTCGTGGTCGAGGTGACCGGGCGGGACGAGCGCCGGCCGGCCGTCGACGTCGACGTCGGCCGGACGGTCGTCGGCGCCGAGACGACCGTCGACGTCGAACTGGCGAACGACCTCCCGACGGACGTCGTCGGCGGGTCGCTCTCGCTCTCGGGCGGGTCGCTGGACGTCGTCGACTCGCGCCGGGTGTTCGCCCGGTTCGAGCGCGGCGCGGCGCTGAACCGGTCGTTCGCCGCGGTGCCGACGCGGGCGGGTCGACGGACCGCCACCCTCACCGTCGAGTACACGACCGCCGACGGCGAGCGTCGCCGGTTCGTCGAGCCGATCCCGCTGGACGTGCAGGCCGGGGAGGTGCGCCTCGACGCCCGCGTCGCGTCGCCCTCGACGGCGGCCCGCGACGCGACGAAGACGGCCCGGAACGGGACCGCGAGCGGTCGGGTCGTCGTCGCGACCGTCACCAACGGCCGGGCGGGACCGATCCGGAACGTCCGACTACGCGACCGCTCGGCGAACGTCAGCCTCGCCGGGGCGATCGAAGGACCGATCCCCGAGGGCGCGTCCCGGACGGTTCGCCTGCCGCTGGGGAGCGTCTCGGGCAGCGGGACCGTCCCGCTGACGGCCACCTACGAGTTCGACGGCCGGACCGGCCGCACGACCGGCCGCGTCGCCGTGACCGACCAGCCCGCCGAGATCGCGCTGACCGGCCTCGTCGTCGACCGGCGCGGCAACACCGTCCACGTCACCGGCAGCGCGAGCAACGTCGGGCTCGCGACCGCCGAGGGGGTGCTCGTGAGCGTCGTCGACACCGCGAACGTGACGCCGGCGGCGCCACACCGCGACTACTTCGTCGGCGGCGTCGGCGTCAGCAACTTCGTCACGTTCGACGTCTACGCCCGCGTCGACGGCGACGACGTCGCGACGGTCCCGCTGCGCGTCGACTACCGCTCGGGGGACCAGCAGCGCTCCACGGTGGTCGAGGTACCGATCGAGGGGGCCGGCGCCGCGGGAGCCGCCGGCGAGCGCGCCGAGGCGCCCGACCCGCGCCAGGTCGGCGGCGGGAACGGCGGCTCCAGGGGCGGGGACGGCGGCGGCGGTCCCGTCCCGGTCCCGCTCTCGCTCGTCGGGGCGGTCGTCGGGCTCGTCGCGCTCCTGGTCGTCGGCGTCGTCGCCTACCGCTGGAGGCGGAACGATGACCGGCCGTGAGCCGGCGTCCCGGGGCGATCGCCGCCGGGGACGCTCCGGTCGAGGTCCCGGCCGGGAGGTGATCAGACGGTGATCCGCGGGCTCCTCTACCGCCGGCTCCCCGCGGTCGGGATGGCGGTCCGGAACCTCGCCCGGACGCGCCGGCGGTCGGCGCTGGCGGCGCTGGGCATCGTCATCGGCGTCTTCGCCATCACGACCCTGGGGATGTTCGGGACCGCGCTGAAGGTCCGGGCCGACCAGCAGTTCTCGTACGTCGGCAACGAGGTCGTCGTGGAGCCGGCCGGAAGCGGGCGCGAACGGACGCTCACCCGGCGCCAGATCGTCGAGATCGACCGCGTGACCGAGGGGACGGTCGTGCCGATCCGGCGGGGGTTCACCACGTTCGAGCGGCGGGGCGAACGGACCGGAGGAAGCCGCGGACCGGTGGACGCCGACGCCGGGGGCGGGGGCGGCGGGGGCGACGACGAGCGAACCCGGAGTGCGCGCCTCTACGGGATCGAGTACCCCGGAACGGTCTACCACGCCCGCAACGGGACGGTCCGGAGCCCGCTCGAGAGCGGCGTGCTCGTCGGCAGCGTCGTCGCGGAGCGGGAGGGCCTCGCTCCGGGGAGCGTCGTCACGATCGACAACCGGTCGTACCGGGTCCACGCGGTGCTGGCCAACTACACCGACGCGGGCTACTCGAGCCTCGAGGTGCGGCACGCCGTCGTGGTCCCGCCGGGGGCGATCGACGCCACCGGCTACCACGAGGCCGTGATCGTCACCGAGAACCAGTCGGCGGCCAACCGGACGGCGGAGACGATCCGGGAGCGGTTCGACGGCCCGGTCGAGCGCGTCGAGGTACAGGGGCCGGGCCGCTTCGCCCGGGACGTCGCCGACTTCTACAGCGCCCTGAACCTCTTTTTACTCGGGCTGGCGTCGATCTCGCTGACAGTCGCGGGCGTGAGCATCCTGAACGTGATGCTCATGTCGACGGTCGAGCGCCGCGAGGAGATCGGCGTCCTCCGGGCGGTCGGCTTCCAGCGCGGGCACGTCCTCCGGATGATCCTCGCCGAGGCGGCCGTCCTCGGGGTGATCGGCGGGCTCGTCGGCGTCGGCGCCAGCGGGCTGGTCGGGCTCGCCGTCTTCGAGTTCATGCTCGACGACCCGACGGCGCTGTTCCGCGGCCGGGTCTACTTCTACGCCGGTCTCGGCTTCGCCTTCGGCGTGCTGACCGGCGTGGTCAGCGGCGCGTACCCGGCCTGGTCGGCCGCCAACGAGCGCCCCGTCGACGCGCTGCGGTCCTGACCGGCGGACGGTCGGCGATCCGCGTCACCGGCGGGCTCTCGTCGAGACGGGAGAACGGAGGGAGCTGCGTCCCGCTCGACTCCCAGTCGCGGTGGCGTTCCGGGCACGGTGTGGCGTTCCGGGCACGGTGTGGCGTTCCGGGCACGGTGTGGCGTTCCGGGCACGGTGGCGCGCGGGACGGCGGCGGCCTCGTGCCGCCGCCAGCGTGCGAGGGGCGAGCGAGCGGAGCGAGCGAGCCGGCTGGGGAGGCACGGGGCCTGCGGTCGCGGTGCGGTGCGGTGCGGTGCGGTGCGGTCAATTCGGTGTGCCCGGCTGCAGGGTCGTTCACACCTGTCGTCGTGATCGTGGCGCTCCCGCGATGCCATCCAGGATGCGTGCTGGCAGCGCACCGGGGCGTCTACGCACCGTTCGACCGTTCGACTGTTCGGCCCGGGCGACGAGAAGACGTCCCGCCCGGTGAGCACGACCCTGCTGCCGGCGACGACGAGTGAGCCGCCGAGTCGCTCGACACGGCGCCTGTCGAGCCACGCCACCACCGACGACGGGTGCAACCGTTGCACGGACCACCGTGCGCGCTGCGCGCCCCCCGACAGTCGCGACGGCGGCGGCCCGCGATCACCGGCCGACGGGCACCGCCTACAGCCCCGCGGTCGCCTCGCGCATCTCCGCGATCGACGCGGTGGTCTTGAACGCCGTCCCGTGGTAGTGGGCCCGCGAGGCCTCGAACCCCGCGTCCCGGAGCGCGGCGACGAACTCGTCCATCCCGCTGGCCGGGCGGCCCCAGAGCTTGCAGAGCCGGTGCTGGTCGTAGTGGGTCGGCGTGTCCAGTTCCGCGTCGAGCCGGTCGAGCGTCTCCCGGACGTCGTCGGCGGTCCCCAGCTCGTCGGTGACGGCCGCCCGGACGTCGCCGACGAACGCGCGGTCGCGAACCGGGCCGAGGTAGAGCGGCCCCGCAGTCGTCAGCCGGGCCGACCCGCAGACCGGGCAGGCGCCGTCGGCCGGCGGGTGGGCGATCAGGTCGCGCTCGGCCTCGCGGTGGAGGCAGTCCTCGCAGTGGTGGAGGTAGCCGAGCTCGTCGACCAGCGCGTCCGCGCGCTGTGCGCCCCGGTCGACCGCGAGGTACGTCCGGGCGTAGTGGCGGGTGACGTGCGAGAGCACCGGCCGCGCGGCGACGTCGTAGCGGGCGGCCGTCCGGACCAGCGCCGACAGGAGGACCCGAAGGCCCATCTCGGGGTGGTAGTCCGTGTTCCGCGGGACCGTCGAGTACCGGCGGACGCCCGCGTCGAAGTGCGCGCCACACAGCGGCGCGGTGTCGGTGGCGGTGACGGCCACCAGCTCCCGGGCCGTCGAGAGCGCGGCGTCGGCGAACGGGACCGGCGAGCCGTACGGGTCGAGGTCGACGACGTCGAAGCCCGGCTCGTCGTAACAGAGCGCCTGGGCGCGCCGCTCGACGACCGTCCCCTCGAGGTCGTTGCGGGCGAGGTTCTCGCGGGCGAGCGCGACCGCGTCGGGGTCGACGTCGGCGCAGGTGACGTCGTAGCCGGCCGCCGCCGCGCGGACGCCCCTGATCCCCGAGGCGGTCGTCGCGTCGAGGTAGGTCGGCGGCCGCTCGGCGGGGTGGTCGGCCGTCCGCTCGCGGCGGTCGCGGACCGCCCGGAGCACCGCGACGGTGACGTCGCGGTTGAACTCCTGCGTGGGGTTGTAGAAGACGCCCGCGCCGCGCCCCTCGCTGGCGCCGTCGCGCACCTCGTCGACCGCGACCGTCACGCCGCCCTCCCGTACCTCTTCCATACACCGTGGTGCGCGTGGGCGCCCGAAAAGCGACGCGGTCCGGACGGCGAGCGGTCCGGGCCGCGACGGCGGCGGTCCCGGGTCGACCCGCGTCCTCACCGACCGATCCCGGTCGGCTCGGTCGATCCGCGCCTCACGGATCGACCTCCGTCTCGCGATCGACCCGCGTTCGCGACCGGCCGAACGTGGCCTCCATACGTCAATATACCACACACTACAGATCAGAGGACACATGTCGGTACCGATCGATACCCAACGATCGGGTCCAGTACCGTGCGTACGTATCGCTGTATTCCAGCCCGGAGGAGTATTATAAACCGCTTTAGTTCGATCCCGATTTCTATCGGGTGATGTCTGACGACTCCGAGCGTGTGAGCGACCGGGTATCGCGGCGGAAGTTCCTGATGACGTCCGGCCTCGTGGGCGCGGCCGGTCTCGCGGGATGTAGCGGGCAATCGGGCGGCGACGGCGGCAGCAGCGGCGACGGCGGCGACGGCGGCAGCGACGACACCGCGACGCCGACGGAGGCGGAGGCGAGCGGAGACGGTGGCAGCGGCAACGGCGGCTCGAGCACCTCGCTGCTCACCGCCGAGGGCTCCTCGACGGTCTACCCGATCTCCAACAAGGGCAGCTCCTACTGGAACTCCAACGCGCCGCCGAGCGACGGCGAGTACTGGGGCTCCAACTCGGAGGGGAGCGTCCCCGGCTGGAGCGAGATCGAGACGGACATGCTGCTCGCGGACTACTTCGCCCAGCAGTTCGGCTTCGAGCCGACCGAGCAGCGCTCGAGCCCGCCGTTCCCGACGACGGTCGGCCTGAGCCACTCCGGCACCGGCTGTCAGGCCGTCGTCGACGGCCTCGTCGACATCGGCAACTCCTCGGGACCGATCACGGCCGAGCTCGACTGGAGCGAGGAGAAGGCGAACAACACGGTCGTCGACCACGTCGTCGGCCGCGACGGCCAGCCGGTCGTCGTCAGTAACGACGTCATCGACGCCGGCATCGACCAGCTCACCGGCGAGCAGGTCCGCGCGATCTTCCAGGGCGAGGTCGGCAACTGGAGCGAGCTCGACGGGATCGACTACGACCAGGAGATCTTCGTCATCGGCCGCGCCGAGGGCTCCGGGACGGACACCGCCTTCCGGCTGAACATGCTCGGCGACGCCGACGCGCCGATGGAGGTCGACACCCGCCAGGGCCAGAACCAGCAGGTCGCCCAGCTGGTCTCGCAGAACGAGGGCGCGATCGCGTACATGGCGCTGGCGTTCACGAGCGAGTCGGTCATCCCGATCGCGATCGACTTCGAGGGGACGGTCTACGAGCCCAGCAAGGACGCGGAGAACACGATCTTCGACAGCGCCTACCCGCTGAACCGCGACCTCCACATGTACACGCTGATCGAGGAGGGCAACCCCGGCGGCGGCGGCACGGGCCCGCGCGAGGCCGCGTTCCTCAACATGTTCCTGACCACGTTCGGACAGGTCGTCTTCGTCGAACAGAACAACTACATCCCGCTCCCGACGAAGGACATCCAGGCCGAGAAGGAGAAGCTCAGCGACCTGATGGCCTGAACGCGGTTGGGCCGGGCCGACCCCTCGTCCCGCCTCGCCGACCATCCAGGTTTTTAAATACGGCCGTTCGACGCCTTCGTACAAGACATGGCATCAGTAACAGAATCGGAAGGTACAGGGTTGGGAGGCGCGACGCGCCGCCAGATACAGCGGGTCCGCGACTTCGCCGACGACACCGAGCCGGCGGCGCTGGTCACCGTGACGGTGATGGCGATCGCGCTGCTGGCCGCGTTCGTGGGGTTCCTGCTGGTCTCGTCGCTGACGATCGTCCCGTTCGCGGTCTTCTTGCTCGCCGCGGGATACGGCTGGCTCCGCCACCAGGGGCCCACCGCACAGGTGCTGACGCTGACGATGACGGTCTCGACGCTGCTGATCCTCGGGCTCATCATCGTCTTCATCTTCATCGAGGCGGTCCCCGTCATCCGGTACGAGAGCGCCACCGTCTTCGGCGTGAGCGTGCCGGGACTCCGGATGTTCATCGAGACGCGGTGGGACGCCGTCTCGGACCCGGTGCGGTACTCGATGGTCCCGATGATCCACGGGACGCTGCTGGTGACCGTCATCGCGACGGCGGTCGCCGCACCGCTCGGGGTCGCGGCGGCGCTGTTCCTCTCGGAGATCGCCCCGGCCACGGTCCGCGAACTGGTCAAGCCGGGCGTCGAGATCCTGGCCGGGATCCCGTCGATCGTCTACGGCTTCATCGGGTTCACGGTGCTGGCCCCGTGGGCGTCCGACCAGTTCGACCTCACCGGACAGGGGACGTACCTGTTCGTTGGCGTCGTCGTCGGCCTGATGGCGCTGCCGACCGTCGTCTCGGTCGCCGAGGACGCGCTCTCCAGCGTCCCCGAGTCGATGAAGAGCGGCTCGCTGGCCATGGGGACGACCGACTGGCAGACCATGACGTCGATCACGCTGCCGGCGGCGTTCTCGGGCGTCTCGGCGGCGGTGCTGCTTGGCGTCGGGCGCGCCATCGGCGAGACGATGGCCGCGACAGTGATGCTCCGGGGCGTCCCGCGGCTCACCGATCCGCTCGTCAACGTCTTCTACGGGCAGGAGACGCTGACGTCGCTGATCGCCCGGAACTACGGCGAGGCGGACGGCCTCCAGATGGACGCGCTGTTCGCGGCCGGCGTCATCCTGTTCATCACCGTGCTGGTCATCTCCATCGGCTCGCAGTACATCGAGTGGCGGATGCGCCGCACCCTCGGGGGTGAGGTCTGATGGCGGGCGCGACGCAGTCGCAGCTCGTCGAGCAGGAGACCTCCGGGACGGACGCCGTCGCGGCGGCGGCGGTCGGCGTCTCGGCGATCCTCTTCGTCCTGTCGATACTGGCGCTGTTCGAGCGGATCACGCTCACGGACCCGATCGCCGGCCTGCCGACCGTGACGCTGCTGGGCGGGCTGCTCGTCGTCCTCGGCGGGACGGTGATGGGCTTCGGCGTCGGGTCGCGGCTCGGATACGTCGAGACGGACCCGAGCACGAGCGCCGGCCTGATCGCGTCGTTCGCCGCAGCGGTCCCGTGGTTCGTCGTCGGCGGGGGTGTGGCCTCGGAGACGCTCGGGCTGGGCGCCGCCGGCGGCCTCGTCGCCGGGCTCCTGACCGGCGGGCTGGCGTTCGTCGCTACCGCGCTCCCCCGGGAGGACCTCGGCTCGACCGTCCCCATCGGCGCCCTGCCGGTCCTGACGGGGCTCGTCTTCCTGACTGGGACCATCGGTCCCGGGTGGATCTGGAACCTGGGCTGGGAGCAGCCCGCCTCGTTCACCGCGGAGTTCGTCGTCCCGACCGTGACGCTGTTCAACGCGCTGTTCGCCGGCTGGGCGGCGGCGAAGGCGTACGGCGGCTTCGGCGCGCGCGGGCGTCACATGGGGGCGTACACCCTCGTCTACCTGAACGCCCTCTCGATCGTCGCGTTCCTCTTCATCCTGGTCGCGTTCGTCGTCGTCCAGGGGATCCCCGGTGTGCTCACCGGCGTCCAGGTGGGCGCCGGCGTCGGCCCCGAGTCGACGATCTTCGGGCTCACGTTCAGCTGGCCGATCTCCGTCCCGTTCGTCATGAACGGCGTCGCCCTGCTGAACGACTACCAGGGCGTCCTGCCGGCCATCGTCGGGACGTTCTGGCTCGTCGTCGGCGCGGTGCTGTTCGCGGTGCCGCTGGGCGTCGGCGCGGCCATCTTCCTCACGGAGTACGCCGAGCGCGGCCGGTTCACCCAGATCGTCGAGATCGCGACCAACGGGCTCTGGAGCACCCCGAGCATCGTCTTCGGCCTCTTCGGCTTCGCGTTCCTCGTGCCGCGGTTCGGGAACCAGAAGTCCCTGCTGGCGGGGATGCTCACGCTCGGGTTCATGCTGCTCCCGCTGGTGGTCATCACCAGCCGCGAGGCGATGATCGCCGTGCCCGACGAGTACCGCGACGCGAGCGCGGCACTGGGCGTCTCCAGGTGGCAGACGATCCGGAGCGTCGTCCTCCCGGCGGCGCTCCCGGGGGTCGTCACCGGGGTCATCCTCGGGGTCGGCCGCATCGCCGGCGAGACGGCGCCGATCCTGCTGACGATGGCCGGCGGGACGTTCGTCCCCGGCGGACAGACGGTCGACGTCGTCGGCGGCTTCCAGTTCACCGCCACGCCCCCGTTCGTCGCGAACCCCGAACTCCTGCAGGCGACCTCGGCGCTCCCCTACCAGCTGTTCGCGCTGATCACGGCGGGCGTCGGGCTGGGACAGAACGTCGCCGACCCCGACGGGTTCCGGTGGGCGACGGCGCTGGTCCTCCTGATCGTCGTCCTCTCCTTCTACGCGATCGGTATCGGTACCCGGTACTACTTCCGGCGGCAGCTCCGACACGAGTAACCAATGAGCGAAACCACACAGACACAGACGCAGACGGCCGACGACACCGACCAGCCGCTCACGACGGTCAGCGGCGAGACCGAAGAGCAGACGCAACAGGAGTGGGTCGAGTACGACTTCCAGGGCGAGGCGAAGCTCGTCTCGGAGGACCTCGACGTCTACTACGGCGACGACCACGCGATCAAGAGCGTCTCGATGGAGATCCCCGAGAAGAGCGTCACCGCGCTCATCGGCCCGTCGGGCTGCGGGAAGTCGACGTACCTCCGGTGTTTGAACCGGATGAACGACCGGATCAAGGCCGCCCGGATCGAGGGGTCGGTGAAGCTCGACGGCCAGGAGATCTACCAGGACGGCGTGAACTTAGTCGAGCTGCGCAAGCGCGTCGGGATGGTGTTCCAGTCGCCGAACCCGTTCCCGAAGTCGATCCGCGACAACATCGCGTACGGGCCACGGAAGCACGGCGACATCGACACGGGGCTGCTCGCCCGGCTGCTCGGCCGCGACGACACCGACGAGGAGGAGGCGCTCGTCGAGCGGGCGCTCAAGCAGGCCGCGCTCTGGGAGGAGGTCCACGACCGGCTCGACGACAACGCCCTCGGCCTGTCGGGCGGCCAGCAGCAGCGGCTCTGTATCGCCCGCTGTCTCTCCGTCGACCCGGAGGTCATCCTGATGGACGAGCCGGCGTCGGCGCTCGACCCGATCGCGACCTCGAAGATCGAGGACCTCATCCACGAGCTCGCGAAGGAGTACACGGTCGTCATCGTCACGCACAACATGCAGCAGGCCGCGCGCATCTCGGACCAGACCGCGGTGTTCCTCACGGGCGGCGAGCTCGTCGAGTACGACGACACCGACAAGATCTTCGAGAACCCCGAGAGCCAGCGCGTCGAGGACTACATCAGCGGGAAGTTCGGGTAGCCCGGTACCGGCACCCCGGGGCCCGGGGCCCGGGGCCCGACGGTACGACCCGGCGCGTCGCACCACGGTGAGCGCCCGACCGCTCGCCACCCCGCCGGGCGGTCGAGCGGCGGCCGCGTCGTCGGCCCCCCGACGCCAGTCGTCTGCCGGCGCTCGACGACGATCGTTCGACGGACGGGTCGCCCGCCGGTCGGTGCCCGAGCCGGGAGTGACGGACGGAACCGGACCCGCGGAGACGCACGGACACCGAGCCCGCGGAGACGCACGGACACTGAGCTCATGGAGACGCGAAAACTGCAGAAGGTCGGCGGCGGGACGTACACGGTCTCGATTCCCAAGGCGTGGGCCGGCGAGCACGGCTTCGAGGCCGGCACGGAGGTCTACCTCTACACGCACGTGGACGGCTCGATCGTCGTCCGTAGCGCCGCGAAGGACGGTGGGAACCTGGAGACGGCACACGTCCGCGTGGCGGGCAGCGGTCCCGAGCACGTGCGGCGAGCGCTCGCGGCGGCGAACGCCGCCGGGTTCGAGACCGTGATGCTCACGCCGGACGGCGCCTTCACGGACGAGCAGCGCCGCGCCGCGCGGTCGACGGTGCGGCGCACGGTCGGGACGACGCTCCCGGTCGAACGCGACGACCGGATCGAGGTGCGGAACCTCCTCGACGCCTCGGACGTCTCGGTCAGGCAGTCGGCACTGCAGCTCCAGTTCACGGCGCTGTCGATCCACCGCCGGGCGACGGACGCGCTGACCGGCGACGGGAGCGACACGTACGAGCAGCTCCACGACCACGACGACGAGGCCGACCGCCTGTTCGAGATGGTCTCGCGCCAGCTCAACCGGTCGCTGCTCTCGCTCGCGGAGGTGGACCACCTGGGCGTCTCGCGCGCGGAACTGTTCGACTACTACGGGACCGCGCGGGCGCTCGAGCGGGTTGCCGACCGTGGCGTTCGGATCGCCAGCGTCGCGGAACGGGTCGAGGGACCCGTCCCCGAGGGGCTCCTCGACGAGGTCCGGCGGACCGCCGACGCCGCCAGGGACGTCGTCGACGACGCCGCAGCTGCGGTCCTGGAGGGGACGGGCGTCGACGACGCCCACGACGCGCTCGACAGGCGCGACGAGGTCGTCGCGGACGTGGAGGCGATCGAGCGGGCGCTGATCGACGAGGAGCCGACGCCCGCGGTCTCGACGGCCGACGCGGTGGCACTGACGCGGGCGCTCGAGTCGCTCGTCAGAACCGCCGAACACGGAGGCGCCGTCGCGAGGGTCGCGATCCGGGCCGCCACGCGGGCGGAGAACGCCTCGATCGACCGGGAGTGAACGACGTCGGGCGGACCGCGAAGGACCCCTCGCCGCGTCTCCCGGCGCTTTTCGCGGACTGATAGGGTCGGTTGTAATTCATGTCCGGTGTTCGACGGAACGGTCGTCGAATCACCGGTACACAGTTACAACCGACCCTATGAACCGTCCGTTACAGATCAGCTCGTTACCGAGCGGCCCGCGTACTGGACGACTCCCGACTGAACGGCCCGCGTCGCCGCACGACGCCTCGACCGCGAGCGACGCGTCGGCCAGTGGTCCGGTCGACCGAGCCGGCCGGACGCGCAGTGACGGGTCGCCACAGTCGACGACCGGGTCCGTCGTGGGGGTCGTGACTACCGACGCCCCTACTGCGACGGCACGCCGCGGTGCTCCTCGAGCGTCGCCTGGACCTCGCCCCAGTCGACCGGGGGTTCGAGGCCGTCGAGCGCGCTCCCGAAGGCGTCCAGCCGGTCGTCGAACCGCGCCCGCCAGTCGGGTCGCGCGAGGTCGTCGAGCCGGTCGCCGGCCGCGACGACCCGGTCGTCGAGGTCGGCGAGCCGAGCGTCGAACGCGTCGAGCCGCTCCCCGTGGTCGAGGTCCTCCCGGTCGGCCCAGGTCCGGAGGTCGGCGAGTTCGGCGCGGACGTCGGCCAGCAGGAGGCCGATGACCCGGGAGCGGAGCGTCAGGTCGAACCAGGTCGCGGCGGCGTCGGCGGGGGTGTTCCCCTCCTCGTCTCCGGCCCCCTCCCCGTCCCCGTCGTCGCCCTCGGCCAGGTCGGCCGCGAGCCGGTCGACCGCGGCCGCGAGTTCGTCGACGGAGCGCTCGACGGCGTCGACGTCCCCCTCGAACTCCTCGTACCGGACGTCGGGATCCGCGAGCCACTCCTCGAACTCCTCGACGTCGACGCCGAGCTCGTCGGCGGCGCGGTGGGCCTCGTTGGCGTCCGCGGTGAGCTGGCGGATCCCGCGGGCCGTCGCGTAGAGGTCGGCGTCGGGGTCGCCCTCGCCGGGCCGCGCGACGAGCGCCTGGAGGTCGGCACCGAGGTCGGCCGTCCGGGACTCGACGGCCGCCAGTCGGGCCTCGAAGGCGGTCAGCCGCGAGTCGACGGCGTCGAGGTCCGCCACCGGGCTCGCCGCCTCCCGCGCGTCCGAGAGGCCCCGAGCGGCGAGTTCGACCCGGGTCTCGGGCGTGGCGACGACCTTCGAGACGTGTGCCAGCGCCGCGTCGACGCCGTCCCACGCCACGACGCCGTCTTCGGCGACCGTCTCGAGCGCCGCGCGCACCTCGCCCCGGTCGCGGTCGTTCCCGTCGTCCCGGGCGACGACCGCGTCCACGGCGTCCTCGACCGGCAGGCCGGCGACGTCGTCGGGGGCCGCGTCGTCCTCCTGGCTCATGGGCGTCGCTTGCGCTGGCGGATCGTTATAGGTTGCGTCATCCGGCCGGAATCCGGACCGGCGGACCCGTCACTGCTCACCCCTCCACGTCCGCGTCGACGGCCCCCGTCGGCGGGTCGACGACGTCGAACCGCACCATCGCGAGCGCGCCGAGCGCGGTCAGCAGGCCGCCGCCGAGCGCGAACCCGACGAACGGCGAGGTGCGCTCGACGAGCGCGCCCGCGAGCACGTACGCGGCGGGGAACGGGAACTGGAGCGCGGCGTTCGCGAGCGTGACGACGGTCCCGCGGACCTCGTCGGGCGGGGCAGCCTGCACGAGACTGTCGCTCGGGACGTCGTACAGCGGGTTCCCGGCGCCGACCAGCGCGACGAGGACGGCGAGGGCGGCGAGGGCTGCCGGGCCCGTCGAGACGCCGACGATCGCCGCGCCCCCGCCGGCGAGGACGAGCAGTGCCAGTCCGACGGTCGCGACGCCGATCGCGTACGACCGCTCGCGGGGCCAGTCGAGCCGCGGGACGGCGGCGTTGCCCGCGAGCGACCCGGCGCGGTAGGCGACGAGGAGGACCGTGTAGGCGATCGCCGAGCCGAACGCGAACCGGCCGAGGTCCGCGAACAGCAGGGTCGCCGGGACGATCGCGAGGTTGATGCCGACGCCGACGAGGACGACCGTCCGGACCGGCCCGGGGGCGAGGAGGTAGCCGGCGCCCTCGCGGACGGTTCGGGCGATCGAAGCCACGCCCGTCCGGAGCCGCCGGACGCCCGCCCGGAGCGGCGCGGACGGGCCAGTGCCGTGGGATCCCGAGCCGTCGGCGGTCGACGGATCGTCGCGCGCCGGGGGCGTTCGCGGGAGCGCGGCGATCGCCGGGAGGCTCGCGATGGCGGCGGCTACCGCGACCGCCAGCGCGGCCGCGGGCCCGGCCAGTCCGGTGACGGCGCCGCCGACCGCGACGAACGCCAGCGAGACGGCGGCGGTCGTCCCGTGGACGGTGGCGTTGGCGGCGTCGAGCGCGTCGTCGTCGACGAACCGTGGGACGAGCGCGTGGCGCGCCTGGTAGTAGGTCCCCTGGAGCACCGAGAGGAGCGCCAGGGTGGCGTACAGCACCGGCACGGCGAGCGCCCCGCGGGCGTGGGTCGCCGCGAGCCCGCCGAACGCCAGCGCCTGGCCGGCGGCAGCGGCGAGGAGGAGCCGGCGGCGCGAGCGGCTGTCGACGGCCCAGCCGATCACCGGCGCGAGCAGCGCGTCCGGCGCGGTGAACAGCGCCAGCGAGACCCCCAGCTGGAGCGACGAGCCGGTCAGGTCGTAGACGAGCCACGGGACCGCTACCCGGCGGACGCCGGCGGCGACCTCCGTGGCCAGCCCCGCGAGCCAGCACAGCCGGAACGGTCGGTTCCGGGCCAGGAGCGAGCGCTCGATCCGCATCGACCTCGACGGCGGAGTCGGTCGGGGTCGCCCTGTCGCTTTCGGTCGCGCGCGATCGCGTGACGCGGGGGAGGGGGACGGGGTGGCGAGCGAGCGCAGCGAGCGGGGCGGTCTTTTCCACCCACGTTTTTGCGGGGGGTCCGACGCGAGCGCAGCGAGCGGGGCGGTCTTTTTCACCCACGTTTTTGCGGGGGTCCGACGCGAGCGCAGCGAGCGTGGCGGTCTTTTTCACCCATGTTTTTGCGGGGGGTCCGACGCGAGCGCAGCGAGCGAGGACCCCCCGGAAAAAGATGGTCGGGAAGAGATGGGTGCGAACCCCCACCCTTTAGGACCGGACGCGCGAACGAGAGACGATGAGCGGGGTCGAGGACTGGCGCGAGGCGCTCGCGGCCCGCGGGCAGGTCGCCGGGCCGATAGCCGAGGCGATCATCTCGACCCACGGGAACCGCGGCGCGCGGGCGATCGAGGCCGTCTCGGAGGGACGCGTGAAGCAGTACCGCGACTTCACCGTCGTCGTCGGACACGAGGACGAGTACGTCGTCGAGGGCGGCGCCTGCACCTGCAAGGACGCCGAGTACAACCTCGACACCGAGGACCCCGAGCAGCGCTGCTGGCACGCGCTGGCCGTCGAGATCGCCGAACGCGTCGACGCCGTCGATCACCACGACATGTGGTACTCGGACGTCCGCGAGTTCCTCTAGTCCGACAGGCGCGCCAGGGCCAATACTATCACGAGCCAGTTTCACATGGTGGTGAAATACCGAACGGGGTCACGGGCCGATGTCCGATGCTCGCGTCGTGAGTGCCTTCCGTATCGCCTCTCGGTACTGGTGACCCGGAATGACGTGTGTTTGTCCGTTCACAAGGCCCTCGTATCCCGCTTTGGCCACTTCCTCTGGTGATAGTATCTCTCTTGGCTCTGGGTCGATATCCAACGCCTCGAAGACCTCCCAGGCCATATCCGTGTCCGTCCATCCCGGAACCAGCACCGTGACCGTGATTCCAGCGGGTTCGAGCTGGCGAGCGAGCACGGTTGACAATGTACTTACGTATCCTTTGGTCGCGGCGTAAACACCGAATGGTGGGCTCGGGATCTCTCCAGCCGCCGAGGACACGTTGAGTATCCGACCAGCACCACGCTCGACCATCGGTGCAACGAAACGTCTAGTGAGATTAGTGAGTGTATCGATATTTACCTGAACCAGATCGTCGGTGGTTTCGATGTCCGTCTTGTCGAAGCGTGCAGGCGTGGGTCGTGCTGCGGCATTGTTCACCAGAAGATCGACATGTAAATCCTCATATCGTAGCTCGTCCTGAATTTCTCGGGCTGATTCGGGTCGAGACAAATCCTTCGAGACCGTCATCGTGGATATATCCCAGGCCGATTCAAGCGCATCGGCAGCACTCTCTAATTGCTCTTGATGCCTCGCAACGAGCACCACGTCGTATCCGTCTCGTGCGCAGAGTTTGGCTAATTCATACCCGATACCGCGTGAGCCGCCGGTGATGAGAGCAGTTTTTTCCGCCTGCTCTATTGAGACCACTGTAATCCCCCGCTAAACGTTGCAGTATATATTCAATACTCTTTCTCCCGCTGTCTCTCTATATCTTGAGCGCGGATGCGTCGATGGTTCGTTCCGATACCGATCGACGGGAGAGCCGGGACGGCCGGTGGGAACGATCCTGGAGCCGGGGTCGCCGACGAGACCGCACCGCCACCGCACCGCAGGCCACGCCCGGCGTCGAGCCGCCGTCGACACCCTTTCCCCGTCCACCGCCGAAGCGCCACCGACGAGCACATGAGTTCGATCGAGGAGAAGCGGGTCTACGCCGACAGCGGAGGCAAGCGGGACGTCTTCGTCGCGACCGCCATGGGCGTGGTCGTCGTCGCGGTGTCGGACGACCTGGTCGGCGACTTCGGTATCGAGCACCGCGCGACCGCCGTCGACGTGTCGGCCGCCGACGGGCGGGTCGCCGTCGCCACCGCCGAGGACGTCGTGGTGACAGACGACGAGGGGACGGCGTTCCACGCGCTCGGCTTCGGACCCGCCGTCGCCGTCGGGCTCCACGACGGGGCGGTGCTGGCGGCCGACGACGAGGGACGCGTCGCGCGGTGTGCAGGCCGGGCGGCCGCGATCGGCGAACCGGTCGGGGAAGCGGGTGACGCCGACCGGGACGAGGTCGACGACGGGGAGCGGGACGCCGACTGGACCGACCTGGGTGGCGTCGAGCGCGTCCGGGCGATCGACGGGGCGCTGATCGCCGCCGCCGACGGCGTCCACCGCGCGGGCGGGGACGGGCTCTCCCGGGCCGGGCTCGACGACGTCCGGGACGTCGCGGCGTCGGGACCGGGCGCCCCCCTGGCGGCGACCGGCGACGGGCTCTTCTCGCTGGGGAACGGCTGGCTGCGCGAACTCGACGGCCGGTTCCGCGCGGTCGCGGCCGACGCCGGCGGCCCGGGGGCGCCGCTGGCGGTCGGCGACGGGGTCTACGCCGGGAGCGACGACGGCTGGCTCGCGCTCGACTACCCGACCGACGACCCGGTCGTCGACGTCGCGATCGACGGGGGGATCCGGTACGCCGTGACCGAGGCGGGGACGTTCCTCGTCGACGCCGGCGACGGGGTCCGGTCGCAGGCGCTCGGGCTCCACGACGTCGCCGGCCTCGCGGTCCGGTAGGGCGCTCCCCGCGGCCACGTCCGACCGTGCCGTTCGACCGTTACGTCCGACCGTGCCGACAGACCACGACATCGGATCGTGACGGCGGACCGTACCGTCGGCCGTCGACGGCACAGAGAGAAACGCGTTTACGTCGGGATAGAGACCCAACGCACATGATCGTACCCGGGTCCACGTCACAGTCCCTCGCTGCCGCGCTGGCGAGCGAGACCGGCAGGGAACTCGCCACCGTCGACTACCAGCGGTTCCCCGACGGCGAGCTGCTGGCGGCGGTCCCCGCCCTCGCGGACGGGGACGTCGCGGACGTCGTGATCGTCGCCGCGACGACGTCGAGCGACGCCCACGTCGAGCTGCTCCAGCTCCAGGACGCGGCCTACGAGGCCGACGTCGAGCACGTGACGACCGTCCTCCCGTACATGGGCTACGCCCGGCAGGACGCCGCGTTCGACCCCGGCCAGCCGATCTCGGCGCGCGCGGTCGCCCGGGCCGTCTCGACGGGGACGGACCGCGTCGTCCTCGTCAACCCCCACGAGCCCGCGGTCGTGGCGCGGTTCGGCGTCCCCGCCGAGACGGTCGACGCCTGTCCGCTGCTGGCGGAGCCGCTCCCCGACGACCTCTCGGACCCGCTGTTCCTGGCGCCCGACGACGGCGCGATCCGGCTGGCCGCGAGCGTCCGCGACGCGTACGGGCGCGGCGACACGGACTACTTCGAGAAGACGCGCCTCTCGGGCACCGAGGTGACGATCGAGCCGAGCGACGCGGTCGTCGAGGGACGGGACGTGGTGGTCGTCGACGACATCGTCGCCACGGGGTCGACGATGAGCGAGGCGATCGCCCTGCTCCGGGAGCGGGGCGCCGACCGCGTGCTGGCGGCGTGCGTCCACCCCGTGCTCGCCCGGAGCGCACGGACGCGGCTGGCGCGGGCGGGCGTCGAGGCCGTCGTCGGGACCGACACGGTCGAACGGGCCGTCTCCGCGGTGAGCGCGGCGCCCGTCGTCGCCGAGGTGCTGTAGCCGGCTCCGACCGTGTCCGACCGCGATCCCGACGCGTCGACCCCCGCCGACGGACCGGAGGCCGACGACGGCCCGGAGGCCGACGACGACCCGGACCACGTCGAGTCACCCCCGTCCGACGAGCCGTCGTACCCCGATCCGGACGCCCGGCTGGTCCTCGAGCCGGGCTGTGCGCGCTGTCCGGCGCTCGTCGCGGACCGGACGTGCATCTCCTGGGGGAACGGCCCGACGGACGCGGACGTACTGGTGGTCGGCGAGGCTCCCGGCGCCGGGACACCCGACGCGGACCGGTGGCGGGGCGGCAACCACACCGGGCTGGCGTACACCTCCCGCCACTCCGGTCGGCGGGTCCGGCGGCTGTTCGCCCGGCTCGGCTACGCCGATCGGGTCTTCTACACCAACGCGGTGAACTGTTTCCCGTCGGACGGCGCGGGGTCGAACCGCGAGCCGACGGCCGACGAGCGCGCGAACTGTCGGCCCCACCTCGCGACCGAGATCGAGACCGTCGATCCCGCGGTCGTCGTGGCGACCGGGAAGCACGCCACCGCGTCGCTGCTGGCGTTCGACGGCCGGACGGTCGACGGCTTCCTCGAGTCGGTGCTGGAGCCGGTCCGGATCGAGGCCCTCGGCGTCGACGTGCTCCCGATCCTCCACCCCTCCTACCAGGAGGTCTGGCTGGCACGGCTGGACTACGACGAGCCCGCCTACCGGGCGGCGATCGCCGACCGGCTGCCGGAGTGAGCGGACGGGAGGGCGACTCCGGGGAACGACGAGCGGTGGAGCGACGACGGTGGAGCGGCCCGTCCTCGTCGCCCGGGAGGTGAACAGGCTAATGTGAGGGAACGGTCATCGAAGGCGTATGGAGAACGCCATCACCCCTGGCGGCGAGCGGCGAGTGAGTGCGTGCCCGGGCCAGACGCCGGAACGGACGGCGAACACCCGCGACAGCGTCGAACGGTCATGAATCCGAACCGCGTCGACTCGGTCATCGATCTCGTGTACGGGCTTTTGATCGCGCTCTCCGTCGGACTCATCCTCGTCGTGGGAACGCAGACGGGGCTGGCGTTCGGCTTCGGGGTACTCGTCTCCTACGTCGTCCACATCGTCTGGAAGATGGCCCGCTTCGACCCCAACTGGATGACCTCGACGATCCAGGAGACCGTCGAGGAGACCGTCGGCGACACCGTCGACGAGAGCGTCGAACGGACCCTCGAGGAGACCGTCGGGGAGGCGGTCGAAGAACAGGTCGACGAGAGCGTGGAGCGAACCGTCGAGGAGACCGTCGGTGAGGCGGTCGAAGAACAGGTCGACGAGAGCGTGGAGCGAACCGTCGGGGAGACCGTCGAGGAGAGCGTAGAGCGGACCGTCGGTGAGGCGGTCGAAGAACAGGTCGACGAGAGCGTAGAGCGGACCGTCGGGGAGACCGTCGAGGAGAGCGTGGAGCGAACCGTCGGTGAGGCGGTCGAAGAACAGGTCGACGAGAGCGTGGAGCGGACCGTCGGGGAGACCGTCAGGGAGGCGGTCGAAGAACAGGTCGACGAGGCCGTCGAGGTGGCAGTGGAAGAACGGTTCGGTACGGAGCCCGGCGACGCGGTCCCCGGGGATCGCCGTTCGACCGAGGGCAGCGCGGTAGACGAGGAGACGGGCCGGAACGCGGACGACAGCGACGAGGCGGACGAAGAGACGGGTCGGAACGCGGACGACAGCGACGAGGCGGACGAAGACGATACCGTGACCGAAGCGAGTAGCTGACCCGTCCGGGAGGGCCGACGAACCTGGCTCGGCGGCGGGGCCGCGGGGCGCTCGACCGGCCGGGGGAGGGACGTCGATGCAGCCCCGGGAGAGGGACAGTACCGCCGTCGAGCACAATCCCTTTGCGGCTCCGATATAGTCACCCAGGCATGGTCAGCGTCCTGCTCGGCCTCGGCGTCCTCGTGGCGATGTTCGTCGGCTACAACGTCGGCGGCTCGACGACCGGACCGGCGTTCGGACCCGCCGTCGGCTCCAGGGCCGTCTCGAAGACGACGGCCGCCGCACTGATGACGGTCTTCTTTTTCGTCGGTGCGTGGACGATCGGCCGTCGCGTGGTCGACACCCTCGGCCGGGAGCTCGTCACGGACCCGGGGGTATTCACGCTCGAGACGTCGATCGGGGTGCTCTTCTTCATCGGGCTGGCGCTGTTCGTCGGCAACGTGTTCGGGGTCCCGGCGTCGACCTCGATGACGGCCGTCGGCGCGATCGCCGGGCTCGGCTTCGCGAACGGTGCGCTCGACTGGGCGGTGATGGGCGGGATCGTCACGTGGTGGATCGTCGCCCCCGTGATCGGCTTCTGGGTGTCGCTGATCATCGGCCGCTACTTCTACTCCCGGCTCAACGAGCTGATCGCGATGGAGCGCAGCGACGGCCCCCTCCTCGACGTCGACCGATCCCGGGCCGTCCCGGTCCCGACGCCGGCGTCGAACACGAACCGGCGCGAGCTGGTCGGAGTGGTGACCGTCGTCGTGATCGGCTGTCTGATGGCGTTCAGCTCCGGGACGTCGAACATCGCGAACGCGGTCGCGCCGCTCGTGGGGAGCGGCGAACTCGCGATGAACCCCGCCATCCTGCTCGGCTGTCTCGCCGTCGGGATCGGGACGTTCACCATCGCCCGCCGGACGCTCGAGACGATGGGCAGCGACATCACCGAACTCCCGCTGACCGCCGCGATCGTCGTCGCGACGGTGAGCGCCTCGCTCGTGATCTTCCTCTCGGCGATCGGGATCCCCGCGAGCTTCGTCGTCATCGCGACGATGTCGATCATCGGGCTCGGCTGGGGACGGGCGACCCGGCCGGTGACCGTCCCCGAGGTCGTGCGCGGCGAGGAGACCCCGCCGGTCTCCGTGGGCGCCCTGGCCACCGACACCGAAGGCGAGTCGCTCCCGCCGATCGGCCAGGAGGACGTCGAGCAGATCCCCAGGGCCGCGGACCTCTTCGACCCGGGAACGACGGCGCGGGTCGTCGTGATGCAGAACGTCGTCCCGCTGCTCGCGACGATCGGCGCGTACGCCGCGTTCCGGGCCGTTCGGTTCCTGGGGCTCTGAAGACGAGTCGGGGCGGGACGGACGCACAGCCTCGTCCGGCCGTGCCGGCCGGGCGCGCCGATCACGGTCGTGCAGGACACGGAGTTTTTTTGCCGTTCGGTGTGCGACAGGACCACATGGTTTCGCGCGTGCTCGTTCCGATGGACGGTTCCGAGATGTCCGGACGCGCGCTCGACTACGCGCTCGACGTCCACGACGACGCCGACGTCACCGTCCTCTTCGTCGCCGGGGAGCCCTCGCCGATGATGGGGAAGGCGCTGCGGCTCGCGCTCGAGTCGGACATCGAGCAGGCGGCCCGGGAGCTGGCCGAGGATATCTTCGAGGACGCCCGCGAGCGCGCCGCCGAGCACGGGGTCGAGATCGACACCGAGGTCGCCGTCGGCAACCCGGCCCGGCAGATCGTCGACCGCGCCGAGACGTTCGACGCGGTCGTGATCGGGAGCCACGGCGGCGATCTGCGGTCGAGCCTCTTCATGGGGAACGTCGCGCGGACGGTCTCCAGTCGGGCGTCGGTGCCGGTGACGATCGTCCGGTGAGCGGCTGAGGAGCCAGGGCGGCGGGGCGGCTGGACGGGAGGGCGGCGGGGACCGAGCCGGATCCCTCGCGCGTCTCCGCGCCTACAGCCGGAACAGCAGCTCGACGACGTCGAGGAACGTGAACGCCCCGTCGTCGTCGTAGTCGACGGCGTCGACCTTCGCCGCGTCGCCGGCCGGCACGTCACCGAGCACGGAGAGCACCTCGACGACGTCGAGGAACGTGAACCTCCCGTCGCCGTCGAAGTCCTCCAACCCGGGCTGTGACGGCAGCGCGTCCCTCGGCGGCGGATCCCTCCCCGGGAACGGGTTCGTCGAGACCGTCAGCGACGCGTCGACGGTCCGGAACTCGATACTGGCGTTCTCCCTGGCGGGGCGACTCCCCGACAGCGAGGACTGACTGAACCCGGGTCTCGCCTCGAGATCGATCGTCGTGGTCCCGGTCGCGTCGCCGGTGGCGAGGACGACCGTTCCGACGAGGACGTCGGTGCCCGGGCCGGGGGCGCTGGCGTTGCTCAGCGCGCTCGCCGAGAAGTTGACGCTGGTCGTCGACAGCCCGTTCAGGTCGATCCGCTCGGCCGGGAACCCGCTCGAGCTGTTGTTCAGCGGCGGCGACGCGACGGTCGCGACGCTCGCGTTCCCGACCGACACGTCGACCGCGTTCACCCGGGCGATGCCGTCGGGCGCACTGTCCACGAGGATCGGGACCTCGATCCGGCTGTTCGGCCGGGCGACGAGCGTCCCGCCGGTGCCGACGCGCATCGTCAGCGCCGCGGGCCGCACCGTGACCGCGACGGTGTCGGTGTCGGTCCCGCCGTTCCCGTCGTCGACGGTCAACTCGACCCGGTAGGTCGTCTCCGTCCCGACGCTCGGCGCGGTGAACGTCGGGGTCGCGGTGCCGGCGTCGGTCAGGCTCCCCGCGGGTGCGTCCGACGTCCAGCTGTACGCGAGCGCGTCGCCGTCGGGGTCGCTCGACGCGGTGCCGTCCAGCTCCACGGCCGAGCCCGCC